>Ga0209174_10000091_pt1 | contig 67009 bp, 93 predicted proteins | sample JI91814BDNA_FD_187505 | JGI IMG/M metagenome (GOLD analysis project Ga0209174, IMG submission 187505) | Wastewater effluent complex algal communities from Wisconsin, to seasonally profile nutrient transformation and Carbon sequestration -... | ecosystem: Engineered > WWTP > Effluent > Algae...
GCCAGCAGCCGTCGTGCCGGCCGCGCCGCCACCGCCACCGCCCGCTTGGGTTAGTATGTTGTTGTTGTTGGGGGCGGTCTGCCCGCCGACGACCGCGATGATGCTCGCGCCGCCCGCGCCGCCCGCGCCGTCCGCCGCGCCGGCAGTGCCGCCCGCGCCGACCCGAATGTAGAGCACGTCGGGCAGGAGGTCAGCCGAGACGCTCAAGCGGCTGAACGCGCCGCCGCCACCGCCACCGCCACCGCCACGGATGGTCAAGGTCGCGCCGGTAGCACCGCCACCGCCGCCACCGCCGCCACCGACGACGGTGAAGTGGACGAGGCTCGCGCCGCGCGGCTTGAACCACGTGTGCCAGCCGTTCGCGCCGCCCCCGACGTAGCGGGCGACCTTCGGGGTGTCGACGCCGAAGAAGTCAAGCACTGGCCCACTCCGGTGGAGTCGGCGACGTGTCGGTCACCGAGTAGACGATGTTGTCGGGGAACGGCTGGTTGTCGTCGTCCACGACGTACGCGCCCTCCAGCGCGGCCGTCATGACTTGCCAGCCCGTCCGCCCGTCGTCAGTGAGGATGCGCCAGTAGATCATCAGTATTTCCCCCCGATGCCGGTGACGACGTAGCCAGTGGTGCCCGCACCGGTCGAGGTGCCGAAGGACACGACGATCCGGTAGCCAGGGGGCAGCGCGAAGTTCAGCGGCACCTCGATGTGGTTTGCGGCGGCGGTCTGCGAGACCGTCACGGCGGCCAGGGTCACTTCTTGGATCAGCCATGTGTCCGCTGCGGTGTTGCCAGTCCACGCGCCCGTGATCGACGAGAGGAACACGCGCATCACCGTGGCGGCAGTCGTGCTGACCGGGCGGGCGATCAGCTTCTGGATGAAGCCGCCGTTCGTGGCGTCGGCCTGGAATACCGGGTACAGCGTGCCGGTGCCGTCCTGCGCGGTGGTTGCGGTCGAGCCGAGCAGCGCGCCGTTCGACTGGATGTCGCCGACCTTGCTGAAGATGGGGTCAGTGTTTGCCATTACGGATACCTCATTCCGAGCGCAGCCGCGACGACTTGCCCTTTGGTGAACATCTCTTCGATCCGCTCAGCCGGGATCGTGCTGAACACGTCCTTCGTGCCGGCGCTGAAGGTCACGGCGGTGTCCATGCCAGCGCTGCCGTCGAACACCTTCAAGCGCACGAGCGTGGTGGCGTCGGACAGGTAACCCCGGCCGACCTCCCACTCCGTACCGCTCTGGCCGACGATGGCGTAGTAGAACGGCGCAGCCACGTTCTCCGCGCCCTGTGCGAAGCGGCTGGAGAATGCGTTGAACTGCGTGACAGCCCCGGCCAGCGTGAAGTCGCCCGTGCCCGTCGACGTGCTCGTCTCCTTGATCCGGTCGAACACACGCTGGACCATGGCGAGACTCAGTTGTCGATCTGGAGGGTCAGCGCGGCGGCGGCGAAGCTCGGGGCCGCGTCGCCGTTGTTGATCGTCTTGCTCACGGTCAGCGCGGCGTAGAACAGCAGGTTGCCGGAAGTCGAGGCGTCGTAGACGCCCATATGCGTGACGACGCCCCAGTTCGCGGTCGGGGCCGGGAACGTGATCGTGTTGTTGTTGCTGGTCTGACCGCCCGTGCCGCTCGAAGCCGTGGTCGAGCCGGTGGACTGCGTGCCTGCCCAGTTCGCCAGCGAGCTGGTCACGGCGACGCGGGCGTAGCTGCCGCCGGTCACCTCGGTGCCGCCGCCAGTGTCGGACGGCGCAGCCGTCAGCAGGGCAACGTAGGTCGTGGCCGGCGCAGAGAACGCCTGGGCGCGCAGTACATAGTCGAGGATCTTGTTTTCGAGGTAGTCCGAGAGAGCGGCCATGGTCGGCTCCTAGTTGGTGATCGAGATGCCGCCGTAGGCGACGACGCGGGTCTTGTGATCCTTGCGGCGCTGCTCGGCCTTGACGTTTTCGCAGTAGCGCAGGAAGCGGGCCTCGAAGTCGTCGGCCTTGCCCTGGTCGAAGGTCTCGGCGTCGGCCTTCAGGTAGCCCAGGTGGCGCATCCACAGCACGAGGTGCCGGTGGTGCTCCTCGTCGATCTCAAGCGCTTGTTCCGAGTCGACGATGGGCAGCAGCGGCAGGCGGAAGACCGTCAGCTCGACGGTCAGCGTCTCGGCGGCCTTCGGGTACAGGCGGGCCTTGTGGGCCTGCGAGCCGATCACCAGGGCCTTGAGCACGCCAGTGTTGCCGTCGAAGTACCAGCCCCGCTTGGGCATGTCGCTGGGGTTGATGACCTCGACCGGGCGGCCGGTGTCCGTGCGGACAGCGGACACGATGCGCAGGATTGAGGGGTGGAGGTCGAGCCGGTCGGCGTCAGGGACGACGGCGAGCTGCACGACCTCCGGGGTGGTCTCGTCCGAGATGCCGTCCGTCTTCCGGCAGAACATCTTCTGCGCGTCGTCCGCGTAGGCCAGCACGTCCTCGTCCGACCACAGGTATGGCACGGCGAGGTCGTTCATGTCCGACCGGAATTGGAGCAGCAGCCCGGTGGAGTCCACGGTCAGTCCCCGACCTTGTGCATTTCGGCCCAGATCGGGTCGGACTCACGCTTGTCCACGGCGAAGCCGACGCGGGTCGACAGGGCCTTCAGGTTGGGCGTGCCGGCGGCGGTGAAGTCCTCGCGCTTGTTGCCGGCGACCATGTCTTCCATGGCCTGCTTGATCAGCAGCTTGCGCTCGTCGGGCGTCAGCTCGACGGGCTTCTTGTTCTCGTCGTCCTCGGGCATCTCTTCTTCGGGCAGGGCGCCGATGGCCATGACCTCGGCATGCATCTGCGGAGGCACGTAGGTCGGCTGACCCTTCACGAACTCGACGCTGCGGCCGCTCAGGGACACGACGGTCTTGTCCCGGTTCAGGATGAAGTTCATTGCTTGTTCCTCGATAGAAGACGAGGCCCGAAGGCCCCGTCTGGTTGGAAGCCGATCAGGTCGGCTGGACCTCGTTGCAGCGGCCGGCGATCACGTAGCCCACCCGCACGGTCACCGTGCCGGTGGTGGCGCCGCCGGTGCCGTTGGCGATGGTGATGCGCAGGTCTTCGCCCAGGCTGTTGTAGCCAGTCGGGACCAGCGGGGTGCGCGCAGCGGTCTTGATGGTCGTCGCGCCCAGGTAGCGCGTCGCGCTGGCCGAGTCGCCCACCGCCACGGTGGCCGTGGTGGCGTCGTTCGACACGACGCCGACGACCAGCTCACCGCCGATGACCACGGCGCCGGGCGGGAGGCCCGCCACGTCGTAGGTCTTCGAGCCCACCACGTTCAGCGCGTTGGTCGCGCCGGCGGTGTCCACCATGGTGTCGGCCATGGTGAAGGTGAATTCCTGGTACAGCGGCCACTGGGCCGCACGGTTCTTCTTGAGCAGAGCCATGATGTGACCTTGTCCTTCCTGCGCTTACTGCGCGACGTAGGTGTTCAGGACGCCGAAGTCTTCCGGCGCGCCGGGCTCGTAGATCGAGGTGAACTTGGGCTTCAGGAAACCCAGGATCTTCCCGATGGAGATGCCCTGCTGGTTGTCGTAGTCGAAGCCCTTCTCGTTCCACTCGGCGTTGCCGATGTCGGCCATGCCGAGGGCCTGGGCGCCGCAGAAGATGACCTGCGAGCCTTCGACCAGACCACCCGCGCCGTACTTGGAGCCCGAGGCCGCACCCGTGGTGTTCGGGACGTGGCGGAACTCGTGCAGCGTGATGCCGTCGATGGTGACCTCGTCACCCGTGAACAGGGTGTCGTTCTTGCTGGCCTGGGTCGAGTGACGCAGGTTCTGCAGGTAAGTCGGGTCCAGCTTCAGCTTCGCCATCGCGTTCGGGGTCAGGAAGGCGTGGTACGTCTCCTTGCCACCGTTGCCGGCCACGCCGCGGATGTACTTGTTCTTGGCCTGGGCTTTCAGGGCCACGAACAGTTCCCACGACGGGGTGTCGGTCGCAACGACCGCGCTGGAGGCACCGGCCGCGACGAGCGACTTGGCGGTGTTGTCCCAGCGGAAGCGACGGTTGTTCGACGGGGCGGCCACGTCGGCGGCGAACTCCAGGAACGGGAAGTCCGAACCCACGCGTGCGGCACCGTTGGGCTTGAAGGCGTAGGAGATGCCGCCCAGCGTTTGGAACGCCATCTGGTCGGAACGGTCGGCCAGCCAGTAGGCCAGCAGATCCTTCGAGTTGCCCCGGAACTCGACCACCGACTTCTGGTCGGCCATCTTGCCCTCGTGGCGGTTGGCGTGACGCAGTTGGTCGATGCGGATGACTTGGTCGAAGGTTTGCATGCCTTCTTCGTTGCCTTCCAGGGTGCGGTCACCGGCAACGCCGTCGCCTTGCAGGTCGGCCAGCAGCGTGATGACGGCGCGGGCGCCCTTCTCGGACTTCTTCAGCTCGGTGATGTGCTGGATCATCGAGTTCGGGCCGTTGCCCAGGAACTTGCCGACGAACGACAGGTTGCGGGCTTGCTTCCACAGGTCCATGGACCAGATGGTCTTCTGCTCGGTGGTGAGCAGGCCAAAGTTGGTCAAAGCCATTTGGCTTCTCCTTCGCGTGAGATTTCAGTTAGAACGGTTGGGTGTCCGCCGAATCTCGCTTCGGTACGCGAAGGGTTGAAGCTGCTGTCGTTGAGCTTCGATCTACGTTAGAACGAACTGTACACGAAAAAAGGGCCGGTACAAGACCGGCCCGAAGTCCATGGGCTTGCGGCCCTTGGAGGAGACAACTTGTTCAGTCGACGATCACCCAGTCCTCGGCCAGCAGGTCGGTCTGCGAGGCGAGCCAGGGGACGCGTGCGCCCGGCGTGTTGGCCGCGTCGGCGGGGTAGCTGATGAAGATGTAGGGCAGCGTCATCTTGCTGTGCGCGTCGGGGCGCTGCAGCTCCAGCCACAGGCCTTTACCGTTCCAGCCCAGACGACCTACCTTCTCACCGGCCTTGAGGTGCTCCAGCGCTTTGCTGAAGGTCTGCTGTGCGTAGCTCATGACTGCTTCCCTTCGAGCGCCTCGGTCTTGGCCGCTTGGCCCTTCTGGTACGGCATCCAGTAGCACTCGCCCTCGCACGGGTCACGGTCCTGGGCGAGTGTGATGCTCGACTTGTTGTGGATCGTGCCCCGGTGGTCGGTCACGGCGAGGTTGACGCACGTGTCGGACCACACGTGGCAGACCTGGGCGGCCATCGGCTGGTCGCTGAGGCGCGCGAGCGACGAGTCACCGGCGAGCGGCTTGTACCAGACGACGCGGCCATTGGTGGGGGAAATCATGGTCGTTCCTTTCAGGCGGCGGTGCCGGCGCGCGTCGCGGTGGCGGCGCAGGTCTGGGTGGAGGCTTCGTGCACCGCGCCGCGAAGCTGGTAGCCCAGGAGCGGCCAGATCTGGTCGAGCGCCTTCTGGCGGGCCATCTTGCGGCCGAGTTCCGCGTCGAAAGTCTCGGCGCTCACCGGACCCTCATTGACCCCAACGACCCTGAAGCCGTTGCGCATGATCAGCACGCAGAAGGTCATGAGGTGCAGAGCAGCGGGGAACTGGGCATAGTCATGCATACCCCCGCGTGTCGAGCACATGGCGCCCTCGGCCGCTGTGAAGTAGTGCTCGCCGGCAATGGCCGCCTCGATGTCGGCGGGTGTGATGCGCGGGGCAGTCACGCCTCGCGCCTGCAAGAGCTGCTCGACCCCGGCGTCGTCGGTGCGGGGTGACTCGATGTGCATCATGTCGATCTCCTTGAGTGGGTTGTGGTTCAGACTTCGTCGCCGCGCAGCTTGGAGAGGTCGGCCTCGCCGAGCTTCGCGAACTCCTTCTGGGACAGCTTGATCACGTCGGCGCCCTTGAGGGTGCCGCCGGCCTTGTCGGTGTCGCGACCGATGTTCGCGGCGCTGGCCGGCTGCTTGTTGGCGGTGTCGAGGTTCTTCTCGACGGCGGCCTTCTTGCGCTCGGCAGCGACCTGCTTGGCCACCTCGTCCTTGTCGACGCGCACGTCGACCTCGACCGCAGCCTCCTGCTTCGCCGTGGTGGTCTTCAGCAGCACCTTCGCGGCCTTCTGGATCGCTTCGGCCCGGCTGTAGCGGCCAGTGGCCACGTAGCCGTCGCGCAGCTCGCACAGCTCGGCGGTCAGCTCCTTGTCGTAGTCGGCGTGGTCCGGATTCATCACCGGGTACGCCGCCTCCAGGCGGTCCACCGTGGTGTCGTAGCGCACGCGCTCGTAGGCACGGGCCTCGGCGGCCTGGGTCTCGTACTTCGCCCGGGTTTCGATGATCCCGCGCTCGGCACGGCGGATCTCGGCCATCTTCGCCGTGGCGGCGGGCAGGTCGCCCTTCTCCAGCAGCTTGAGGTACTCGCTCTCCATGACCGAGACCTTCTCCTCGGCCTCGGTGAGCTTCTCGCCCACCTTGACGACCTCCTGGCCCCCGCGCAACGTGGCTAGCTCGCGTTCAGCGGCCTCGCGGCGCTCGCGCTCCCTCGCCAGGATCTCGGTGTGGCGGGCCAGCGGGACACGGGTGTCCTTGCCCTTCTTGCCGTCGTCCTTCGCGCCCTTGTCGTCCTTCGCGCCCTTGTCGTCCTTGTCGCCCTTGTCGTCCAGGCCGACCTTCTCCAGCGCGTCCTTGTCGGCGGCAGCGGCCGCGGCGGCTTCAGCGTCGCGCAGGGCGTCCGCCTGGGCAGACGCGTCCTCGTCGGTCGGCGTCCAGTTGTCGCCACGGTCTACGGCCCCACCGCCGCCCTTGTCGTCGTCGGGACGTTGGAAGAGGTGGAATGCGCTGCGGATCTTCATGCTCGGGCTCCTTGGGGGTTGGGTTTGGGGTTTGCGGCTGCGGTCGCAGCAGCCATGCGTGCCGTGTCTGCGTCATCCTGCTGGGCCTTGGCCTTGAGCTGCTGGTCCATCTGGAGCTTCGTGACCTCCAGACCGAACTCCTTCTCGGCCATCTGCATCTCGTGCTGGAACTTGCGGTCGTCGAGCTGGATGTCGGCCTCGGCCTTGATCAGCGCAGCGCCGCCGTCGCCCTGCTCTTCGATGGGGGTGTTCGCTTCCTTGTGCGCGGCCACGATCTCCTTCTGGGCCTTCGCCTGCTTGAGGCCGGCGTCCGCGTGCTTGGCGGCAGCTTCTCCTTCGAGCTTGCTGACCTCCGCTTCCGCGCCGCGCTGCTGCAGCGCGCGCTGGGCCTGTGCCTCGGGGCTGTCTTGGTCGCCCTGCATCTTCTTGACGATCTCGCCCTTGTTCATCAGGCGGCTGTTCGCGATCAGCACGTCGTCGGGGATCATCACGCCGGCCTCGCGCATGGACAGCGCCTGCTCGAACTGGCTGTCCTCCAGGGTCTCGCGCTGCGGGATCGAGCTGATCACCACGTCGTACTCACCGAGGGTCAGGTCATTCACGATGGCCCCGGCCGCGTCCACCTTGTTGATGGCCAGATCCTCCGTCTCGCCCGTGACCTTGTCGTGGGTGATCGTCAGGATGCGTTCCTCGGTGTAGTAGCCTTGGATCAAGTCCAGCAGCACGCGCGCCAGGATGAAGTCGCTGCGCACGAGGCTGTCCAGCGGCTTGGCGAGGTTCGTCGCGCCGGCTTGGCGCTTCGCTTGGATCGCCTTCGCAGCCACGTCCTCGCGGTCGAAGCCCTGCGCCGAGTCGCTCACGCCGGAGATCGACTTGATGTGCTCCTCGGCCTTGTAGCTGATCCGGTCCAGGCCGCTCGGCACGGCGTTCGGGGAGATCTTGACGATGTCCGTTTCCGGGTCGCCGTTCGTCTCGATCACGAGGCCGGTCTCGGCCCCGCGCGCCTCCAGCTCGCCCGGCGTCATGTTCGTCAGCGAGCCCGTCTTCACCTTCCAGCCGCTGTTCGCCGTCGTGTTGACGATGTGCAGCTCCTGGCTGGAGGTCTTGTTCAGTAGCTCCTGCGAGCCCAACAGGTTCTCGACGAGGCCCACGGTGGTGCCGCGACGGAAGAACGGGAAGTACGGGATCACCGTGAAGTGCTTGTACGGGCTCCAGTCGTCGTGCAGCACGACAGTGTCGGCGATCACAGTCCAGCGGATGCGCGAGACCAGCTTCGTGGTGACCTTGAACCCGAACTTCTCCACGAACCACGCGATGCGGTCACGGGTGAAGTCGTGAGGGATGGGGCGCATGTCACCCGTGGCTGTCTCCACGAAGTGCTTCTGCTTGTCCATCATCTTGTGCTGGCGCTCGATCAACCGGATCGACCGGGTGACCGCCGAGAAGTCCAAGCCCGCGCCGCCAGCGTAGCCGGGCGAGATCGGCGGGCCGAAGCGGTCGCGGGCGTGCTGGATGCTGTCGTAGCCGTAGGGGCTGGCGCTCTGCTCGCGGTTGCGCAGGTACTCCGCGTCTTCCTTGTTATAGAGTACAGCAATATCGTCAGCCGTAACCCACTTCGTGATGAAGACGTCGCGCCACGTGTCGGGGTCGTACTCCTCGGCATCCGGGTCGACGATCACGTTCTTCGGGTTCAGGTGGTTGATCTCCACCTCACCCTGCATGGAGTCCGTGAACCCAATGCGAGCGTCGAGGAAGCCACGGCTCGTGATGATGCCGTCGGCGAACATGTCGCTGCGTTTCCAGTCGAGCTGGTTGTTGTCGCTGATCTGCTTGTAGACCTTCGCCAGGGCCTCGGCGATCTCCGCAGGAGAGCCTGAGCGCGGCCGGTAGCCGATCTCGCTGCGCTGGTAGATCTGCTCGCCCATCACATTCGCCAGCGTCGAGATGATCTTGTTGATCGTCAGCGCCGGGCGTCGGGCTAGCTTCAGGGCCAGCCGGTCCTCTGCCGTCCACTGGTCGCCCACGAAGAAGCGGTCGCACAGGACTGCCTTCTCGACGTAGGTGTTGTGGCCGTTGTCACGGCAAAAGACGTAGCGGTTCCACGTCTTCGAGGTCAGGGTGGCGTCAACTGGCATGGCAGTCCTCTTACTTCAGGAACTTCAACTTGTAGAAAGTCCGGTCGATTGTCTCAAGGATGCCGTCGATGAGGTTGGCCAGCTCGGTGGAGCCGTCTGCACACGCGGTGCGGTTCTTGGTGACCCAGTCGTGCATGCTGGGCAGGTACTCCAGCATGGACACGCTGGGGTCGGGCTTGATGGCTGGGAAGCTGTCGAACTTCCCCTCGACGCCCATGTGGCACTCGGCGAACGCGTCGGCCGCGCTCGCGATGGCGTCGTAGAAATCCCCCAGCGCCACGTGCTCGGCGTAGCTGCGGGTACGGAGGTGGGCGAAGTGGGCGACGGTGCGCGCGTCGAAGCAACGCGCGACCAGCTCGGCGCAAACTGGGTCTTTCATTTCATGACCCTCGCAGTGTCAAGGATGCGGTTGAGCAGATCGAGGGGCTGGGCGAAGCCGGTCTCGGCGATGCCCTTGACCCAGAAGGCGAACTGCTCGGGTGTCATGGCGCGGGGCTCAGGCCGCGGCTTCTCGGTCATCTCGGCAACCAGCCGCCGCTTCTCAGCGTCGCGCTGCTCGTAGTCGCGACGGGCTTGGTCGGCCCCTTGGGCCAGTATGCGGGGGTGGGGGTGGAGGTGCTGCGTCATGCTGCCATGTGGCTCCGGCCATGCGTGCCCAGGCCGTTGAGCTTGTCCCTCCATGAAGCGGGCTCCTTCGTCTTGGGGCGCTGCGGTGGTGGTTTGTTCATGCATAGGTGGGTCATCCAGGCCATTGAGTCGACACAGTCATCATGCACACCGGCCGGGAAGCGGAGCATCTCCGTCCTGACCACGTCGTACCAGTCGCCGCTCTCGTTGAAGCTCACCATCCCCTGCTGCATACGACCCTGCAGCGGGCGGGCTCGGGCCATCTTGTCGGTGATGGGCGGTAGCACCTGAATGGAGGGGTAGAACTTCTCCTCCTGCATCCGCTTCTTCAACAAGACCGCCATCGTCCGGTAGATCTGACCGTCCTCGAAGCCCAAAACTAGGTTGGAACTGTACCACCGGCGGCACAGGGACATGATCGCATTCACGATGAACAGGGCGTCGCCGCTCTTGAAGCGCATCACTTCCGCAACGTGCAGCACGTCGTCGTAGTCCTGTAGCCCGACCGTGCCCACGGTGTAGTCGTTCTGTTTCTTCTCGCTGATCGCGAAGTCGAAGGCGATGAACACGTTCGACTTCTGGACCGGCGGCACCATGCCGCGCTTGAAGTGCTCCTTGAGGAAGTACGCGCCGTCGTCGGGCACCGGGTTCTGCTGGTACAGGGCCGACCAGAAGCGGTTCGGGATCGTCTTCTTGATCCGGAACAGCTTGATCCGGTCGTAGCGCTCCGGGTGCAGCGCGTCGCCCTTGCAGCGCAGGAACCGGACCTTCGTCAGGTCGTAGCCCAGGCCCTTCAAGCGGTCGATGGCCCGCACCTGGGCGGTCAGCGCGTCCTCCTCGTAGGGCTCGTTCGCCGCCACGTCGATCCGCAGGATCTCGTCCGTGGTGGTGTCGACCCACTCGTCGTGCTCAGCGATGGCCGGGTACTTCACCACCTCGAACTGATCCGACTCGGGGTCCGCCTGCATGGCGAGCTGCAGCCGGCCGGCGAGGTCGTCGTCGTGCCACCACGTCTGGATGACGAGCACGCCGCCGCCCGGGGCCAGCCGGGTGTAGGCGGTCGAGCCGTACCAGTCCCAGAGCTTCTCGCGCACGTCAGGGCTGTCGGCCTCCTCGGCGTTCTTGATCGGGTCGTCGATCAGCAGGACGTGCGCGCCCTTACCCGTGATACCGCCGCCCACGCCGGCCGCCACGTAGCCGCCCCGCTGCCCGTCCAGGCCCCACTCCTCGGCGGACTGGTGGTTCGGGTTGAGGCGGGTAGCGAACACGCTCTGGTAGCTCGGACTCTCCAACACCTCCTTCACCTTGCGGCTGAAGGACATCGCGAGGCCCACGTTGTACGAGCAGGCGATGATTTCGTGGTCAGGGTTGCGCCCCAGGTGCCACGCCGGGAACATCCGGCTGGCCAGCTCGCTCTTCCCGTGCCGCGGCGGCATCAGGAGCATGAGTCGGGGGCTCAGCCCCTTCGCCACGTCCTCGCTGAAGCGCTCCAGGCGGCGGGCGATGTCCTCGTGGACCCAACCAGCGTCATAGCGCGGGTTGATCCGCTGCGTGAACGGGATCAGCCGGCGCTTGGAGAGCACCCGCGCGGCCAGCTCCTGCTGGGCAGCTAGGATCTGGGGGTCGATGGATGTGGGGAGGGCCGAACGCGCGGAAGTGGTCGATGCCTTGGGGGAGTCTGGGGCTCCAGCCTTCTTTCGCGGCGTAGGGAAAGTCTTCGCGGCTGTAGCCGTTGTAGCGGACGAAGACCGTCCACTGCCAGCAGACGAGCTTGCCTTCCCGGGCTTGCCACTGGATGCGGAGGATGGAACGGTTGCGCGCGCAGTCGACCGGCCGCCCCGCGAGGAAGTCGCCGAAGTCTTCGTATTCGAGCCCGGTTTCTTGGTCGACGAGCGGGGCATGGGGGTCAAACGCACCGTTTGAGGAGGTCATACAGGGCTCCAGGCGTGAAGCGGCTGGAATCCGACCAGCCCTGCAGCCCGGCAGCGATCAGCTCGCTGCAGAACCACTTCGAGTCGTCCTGCCAGTCGCGCCAGGGCATCAGGAAGCCCCACAGGGCCTCACCGTCGTAGGGCTTGCCGACCTGCTCGCGGTAGAACTGCATCGCCCCCAGGTGCTCGCCCGGGATCGTGACCAGCTCGTGCTCTGGGAACGCGTCCAGGAAGCTGCGCAGGCTGCGGCGGCGCACGCCGAAGCCCTGCATGCTGTCGATGATGTACGGGCCGTCCACGACGCCGCAGTGGGACCACTGCGAGCCGGTCAGCAGGCGGATGAGGTACGAGCCAAGGGTGTGGCTGCGGGTGAAGTAGACCTCCATGGTCAGGTCGCCCCGCTCATGGTGCCGAACGCGCGGAAGAAGTCGTTGCTGTTGCGGATCGCGGTGTCGACGCCGTAGCGGAGGGTGTACCGGAGCGCGTCAACCGCGTCGTTGTTCACAGGCGGCGGGGGCGGCGGACAGAGCGTGTCGGCGACACGCTGGGCAAGCAGCCACTCCTGCAGCGACACGCCGTCGATACGGAACGTACCCAGGCACTCAAGAGCCTTGTGCGTCATCATTCGTCATCTCCTCAATGAGTTGGGGCGCTTTCTCGGTGAGCATCTTCATGAGGTCCGCGTCGGAGAGCTGCTCCAGCCGGCCCATGAACATCTGACCCGTCACGTTCAGCTCGATGCGCTTCTTGACCGGCTCGAAGTAGCCGCACATCTGGCCGACGGTCTTCCAGCCGTTGATCACGGTGGCCGGCTCAGCCATGAGCTTGGCCATCTCGATGCCCTCCAGCAAGCCGTCCATGACCTGCTTGCGGGTCATCTGGCTCGCCTCCTCATAGAGGCGCTTCTCCTCGTTGTAGAGGGCGACGGCCTGGGGGAAGCGTGCGAGCTTGTAGGCGTAGGTGGCCCCATCCCCGTAGCCGGCCCGTGCCGAGGCAGATGGGATCGACTCGCCCTGCGCCCAATACTTGACGAACAGCTTGGCCTTCTCGGTCAGGGGCTTGTTCGGGTCGATGGACTCAGCGATCTCGGCGGTCGGGATGTTGCTCGCGCTGACGTACTTCCTGCGGTTGTCGGCGACGGTCTCGGCGACCTTCGTAGCGTTGGCGCCCCGCTTCTTCGCAGGCGGCTTCGAGACCTTCTTCAAGCCGCGGCCGTTGGACTTGGTGTTGAGTCCGTCAGGGTTGGGCGGGAGGCGCTTGGTCATTTGGGACTGGATTCTACGATCTAAGTTAGATGAGCGGTCAACGGGGTGACTTTGGGGCTGGGAGCCGGGAGGCTTGGAGCGAGGGGCTGGGTGAAAAATTTTCTGAAAATTTTTTCTAGGTACGGCTCAACGAGTCTCCCCTCCCCACCCCGCTCACCGGGAGTACCCGGTTCGGATTCGGACTCACGCTCCGGAAAAAAGGATGCTTACCGGGGGAGGGGATCGCACGCTCCGGAAAATCCCAGCAGCCCTCGTTCCTCGGGCTGCGTCTCGCCGCCTTTGTGTTCTTCCAACCCACATAGGAGCCCATCATGGCATCGCTCACAAAGGCCCAGCTCGTCGTCGAACTCTCCACCCTCCGCGAACACTGCGCCAAGATCGAGGCGCAGCTCGAATCAGCACAGGCTCGCCTCGCCAGCCTGCCCGCACCGCGCGCTCAGCGCCCTGCCTACACGCCCCCGGCACCCAGCGCCGAGCAGCTCGCTCGCCGTGAGGCCATGGCGAAGGCCAAGACTGCTGCCATCGCAACCGGCCGCTCAGTTCTCGTGGCATGACCACGCCCCTGGCACAGCCCTCGTTCCTCGGGCTGTGTCGTCCTGCTCTTGTGTTCTTCCACCCACTGTAAGGAGACCATCATGGTCACGCGTTCCTCCGTTTCCGCCTCTTCCTCCACCCAAGCCAAGCTCGAAGCCGCCCGCGCCGAGCACAAGGCGCGCAAGGCCAAGGCCACTGTCGTCGAGCCGACCAAGCTCGACGAGATCCACGCCATCCACGAGGATGACAGCGTCGAGGGCCTCACCGCTCGCATGCAGGCCGCATACGACGCGCTGATGTCCAAGCTCGGCGCGGCCACGCCCGCACGCTACTTGTGCAGCGCCATCCTGGCCCTGGCCACCGCGTGCGGCCTCGGCTGGCTGGTCGGTCACGTCCTCACGTGGCTCATGATCGCTGTGGCGCTGGCCACCGGCAGCGCGTTCCTCGTATACCTCGTCGGCATCATCGGCCTCATCGCCAGTGCCTACGCTGGCTACAAGATCAGCGGCGTGATCTTCGACTACGTCGTCACCAAGCGCGTCGACGCGCACTGGCAAGCGACCAAGGATGCCGTCGGCAGCTTCTTCAGCCGCAAGCCGCAGGTCATCCAGGGCTAACGCCCATCAACCACGAGCCCGGCCCGCAGGGGCTGGGCTCTTCGCATGGAGGTCGACATGCTCAGCATGGGGATCGTCGTCGCACTGGGACTGCTCGTCGTGCTGGCCAAGCTCGACTGGCGTCGCAAGATGTGGGTGATCAGTCACCCGCTGACTATGGACATTGGCGTGTTCATAGTTTTTACCTTTTTGCACTGGGGCACCTTCTCTGGGGTCATGGTCGCCGCGGTCGGCGCACTGTTCACTTCGATCACGCTTTCATGCGCGAAATGGGCCGTGGGCTACGTCAAGGACAACCGCTACTACCCCGGCGTGTTCAACGTCATCAACAAGCTCAAGGAGTGAGCCAGTGAACCTGCCCTTCTACCTCAAGCTCAACCCGCGCCCCATGGGCGACGCGTTGAGCGATGCGCTCCGTGATCGCGTTGAGTTCACATGGCTCGACACCCGCAAGCTCGCCAGCACCGGCACACGGTACTGGGGCAAGGGCGGTCTCGGCTTCTAAGGTTGATGCAGCAAGCGTTCCGCTTGCTGCGTCTTCCTGCTTTCGCGTTCTTAGTGTCCACGAACATAGGAGCTATCCATGGACGACATCGAAAGACGCAACATCATCGCCCGGACGAGGTCTTTCATCCGAGCGATCAACTGCATGTACTGGCTGCTCAACGGCAGTGCTGTGGTGAACCAGGCAGCGCTCGAATTCCTCCCAGCGCACGAAGCCACTCGGCTTAGCTGGGACGAGCCCGCAAAGCAGCGCCTGTGGGCCGAGGCCTTGGCTCCCTTCTGCAAGGAGGAAAGCCATGAGCCTGCCCAACACGCGTAACGCGCAGATCACAGCCGTGGTCAACCGCTACGAGTACCTGATCGGTGAGGCCGTCCTGCGTCACGCAGGCGCACGACTGCCTCACGAGCAGCGCACGCGGTTCTACGCGCTCGACCGTCTGCGGAGTCGCTACCGCAGAACCATCAACCGTCTGCTCCTCAAGGAGAAGTCGTAGTGAATCAACCACGTTCACGGTTCATCCGCATCGAAGTCAGCATCGAGGACAGCGAGTCGGCCCGTCTCGCCTATGAGTTCTACGCAGGCGATGGCGCGGTCAGCAACGACCCGTTCGACATCGCCGCGGATCGCGAGGAACAGCAGGGCGAGCCCCTGTACCACAGCAGGAAGGAGGAGGACATGCGCCTGCCCGACATCTAGCCCGACGGGCTTGCTGCACATACCGAGTGTCGGGGTATGCAGCACCAACGAACTGACACACCGGCACACACACAGGGCGACTAGCGCGGAGCCGGCTGCGCGATTCTCTAGCCCGACAAGCACGCATGTTCGCCGTACTCGCGCAAGCGGGCGGCACGAAGCTGGTTGCAGCACACCCGTCTGGGCAGACGTAAAGGCCCAACGTCTCTCAACTCACTCACTTAGGAACATCATGCCCCGCACTCACACCGTTACCCCTGGCACCGTCAACAGCCTGACCGACCTGCCGGCACTGAACCCCACCATCGTGACCTCTCCCCGGTCGTTCGACCCCATCGACTTCGTCCACACCCGCATCCACAACGAACGCGCTCGCGTGCGCGTGCTGTCCTCGCTGGCGTGGACGCTGGATGTCACCCTGATCGGTCAGGTCCGCACGCTGTTCTTCGACATGTTCAAGGACATGCAAGTCGGCGGTGACATCGACAACTACAACAGCTTCCTGGCTGCGATGAACGAGCGCGAGCAACGCGAGACCAACCTTGTCGAACAAGGCTTTCTCGAAGGCGAGGGTGTGTACAGCATCCGCCGCCTGCTGGCCCTGCGCTCGAAGTTCCACGACGCAGTGGACACCGCCCAGGTCAACAGCCGGTACGTCATGCCGACCATCGAGCAGCTCCTGGCCAACGAGAAGCCGCAGAAGGCCAACGCGTTGACCAAGGAGAAGCTGCGCATGCTGGCCGACGACGAGTACCCGAACGACAAGGCCGAGGCCCAGGCGCTGTACGAGGAGTACGTCAAGCGTGAAGACCTGCAAGCCATCGACCGGCACGAAGCCGCACAGTCGCGCATCCCTGCGATTGCTGGCATGTGCCACTTCATCGGCAACACGTCGACCGTGACCGAGGCCGAGTTCAGTGACCTGCCGCTGGACACCCGCAAGCGCATCATCTCTGGTCTCCAGGGTGCGCTGGGTCGTGCGCTCACCGATCTGGCTGCCGACCGCAAGGTCGACGTGCTCCAGTTCGCAGCCGCACGTCGCGAGCTGAAGGCCGCTGTCGTCGAACTCACCGAGTTGCTGGCTGCACCGCTCTTCAACGAGAGCACCAGCCAGTCGCAGATCGACGAAGCGCGTCTCGACAAGAAGCTGGAAGCCACCGGCGAGTGGAATCGCCAGAGCGGCTTCACGAGCGAGCACCGTCAGGCATTGCTGGCGCAGCGTGACGGCACCATCGGCCACGTGAACGGCTAACAGCCGCGTGGGAGCAGGCGATCAGCCTGCTCCCACCTAACCGTCAGCCTGGGCTGACGGACTACGGACTTCCAAATTCCATTACTTTCTGCAGGAAACCTCCTCTACTATAAACACATAGTCCTTCTTATATACTTCTTTTTGGTTAGATAGATAGATTGGAAGAATGTAAGATTGTAAGTTATATAGGTAAAAGGGCATTCCAGTGTCCCTCCAAAACAGCCTGTTCTTACACTCTTGCACTCACCCGGTAGCGCTCATATACTGAGCGCCCTTGGAGAACTTCATGAATGTCCACTTCCTCGAAGCCTCAACACCCCTCACAAAGAGCTATTCGCGGGATGCGAATGGAATCCTCAACAAGACTCCCTACCCCTTCGTTTGGGAGTTCACATCGCATGACGAGGAGATCAACACCCTTGCTGAACTGGATGCCGCACTGAGGCACCACGCGAACCTCGGACACTGCATGCTGAAGGGAAGCCTGACGCATCCCCTGGTCAAGCAATCGCGTGCCGGCAGCACGCGCACCGGAGATGAGACCCAGATCCTCGTCCTCGACCTCGACGGACTGTCCATCGCCAACGCACCGAACATCGACGCGTTCCTCATGGCACTGGGCCTCAACGACATCAGCTACATCGTCCAGTGGTCAGCGTCCTATGGCATCGAGAACAAGGATCTCCGTGCCCACGTCTTCATGATGTTGGATCGCCCGTACGCAGCACCTCTGCTCAAGCAATGGCTGATCCAGCTCAACCATGACGTACCCCTGCTGAACAACGAGATGGGGCTGACCAAGACCGGGAACGCAATCTCCTGGCCCCTGGACACCAGTGCGTGCCAGAACGACAAGCTGATCTACATCGCGCGCCCCAAGCTCACGAACATCAAAGACCCGCTACCCAAGAATGGGCGCATCCAACTGGTCACCCGGAAGAAGCCCACCCTGTCCATCGGGCAGGTCAACAGCACGGACAAGAACCGTGCTCTCACCATCAAGCGCATCGAAGCCTTGCGCGAGGCCGCGGGCCTGCCCAAGCGCAAGATCACGTACAAGATGCACGGCACCACCGAGGTGATGGTGAAGCCTGACTCCTGCACGGTCACCGGCATGAAGCAGGAACGTGGCTTCTGCTACTTCAACCTCAACAACGGTGACTCCTGGGCGTACTACCACCCCGAGAACAATCCGGACTACATCTACAGCTTCAAGGGCGAGAGCGCCTACCTCACCAAGGAACTGCTGCCTGACTACTGGGCACAGATCTGCGCCTCACCCAAGGTCAACAGCAGCGGCGAGCTGTACCTCGCCTTCTGTGACCGCAAGACCGGCACGTACTGGCGTGGCACCTACAACCAGGGCACGGACGAGCTGGTGCTGCACCCTGCGAAGAACGAGACCCAGGTCCGTCACTTCGCCAAGCAGTACGGCATGCCCCTCGGTGACTTCATCCCCGAGTGGGACTTGACGTTCGACCCGCATGACAACGTGCGCGTCGACCCGGTCAACCGGACCATCAACTACTTCACACCCAGTGCCTACATGCAGGCCCAGCCGGCCAAGGTCACCCAGGTGCCCAAGGTGATCAACAAGGTCATCTCGCACGCACTGGGCGGTGACCCGGCCACGGTCAAGCACTTCATGAACTGGGTCGCCTACATCCTGCAGACGCGTGAGAAGGCCAAGACCGCCTGGATCTTGCACGGTGTCCCTGGCACCGGTAAGGGCGTGCTGACCCACAACATTCTGCGCCCTCTGTTCGGTGCCTCCCAGACCGCAACACGCCGCATGGAGGAGCTGAACGAGCCGTACAACCACTGGATGAAGACTGCGCTCATGGTCTTCATCGACGAGGTGCAGACCAAGGCGCTGCAGAACGAGCGGGGCGTCATGGCCAAGCTCAAGAACTTCATCACCGAGACCAACGTGGTCATCCGTGAGATGTACCACGGTGGCCACGAGTGTCGCAGCTACTGCAACTTCATCTTCATGTCGAACATGCCTGACCCTGTCAGCATCGACAAGCACGACCGCCGGTTCAATGTGGGCAAGTACCAGCCGGCCAAGCTCCAGATCACCCAGGCCGAGATCGCCAGCATCGAGGCCGAGCTGCAGCCGTTCCACGACTACTTGATGACGTTCAAGGTCGACCTGTCCGCAGTCTCCACGCCCTTGGAGAGCGAGGACAGGGCCACGATGATCAGCATCAGCGAGTCCAGCGTCGACACCATCGGCGCTGCGATCCTCGAAGGCAGGTTCGGCTTGCTGGTCGACATGCTGCCCAGCAACGATGCCTACAAGGCGAACGCGCTGGAGATCAACAAGGTCGAGGACTACCGTGCGGTGTTGCGCCAAGCACTCGACCGCATGGACCGCAACACCGGCGCGTGCAGCCTGAGCCGTGAAGACCTGCGCACGATCTTCGAGTACACGGTGGGCGGCATGCCTGCCACCCCGAACAAGTTCACGAGCTTGCTGAAGCACCACCGCATCCACATCACGAAGGTGTGGCACGACGGGCGCACCGTGAACGGCATCAAGACGATGTTCCAAGACACGCTGGCGTGGCAAGCCTACAGCGACGTTGTTTCCCCCCATCTCGCGAAGCCGGTGAAGACCAAGGCCTCGCGAGGCAAACTGACCAAGGTGAAGTGAATGAAACTCAAAGACGCCAAGGCTGACGTTGTCGGCAAGATCGACACCGCCTTCAAGGAACTCGACCTCAACCCCGAGTCCGAGTTCGAGGGCCGGATCACCGTGGAGATCACGGGCACCGTCCACCCGGTGAAGGTCGAGACGGAGAGCAAGAGCGCGCTCACCGGCGCGGAGGTCGGCGCCCTCAAGCCCTGCCGCTCGCCGTACTGCGAGTGCAGCGAGAACAAATGCACGCACCCGGGCATGTACGACGCGCGTGATTCGCACGGGCCGACTGGCCCTTCGTTGCACGAGCAGCTCGCGAACGCCATTCAAGAAGGCAACATCGACCTCGTGCGCTCGCTCGCCGAGAAGTACGGACACAAGGAAGCCTTGATGGCCAGTTGCGACGAAAGCCTCAAGCTGCGCCGCTTCTCCGACTACCAGCGCGCCCTCAGGACTCCCTTCACGGACAACGGTGGCCGCAAGTACGCGAACAAGATGCTGGCGCAACTCGATCCCGAGCACTTCACTCGCCGGCACATCGGCTCGCCGCCCAGCCTGGGCTGGTGGCCGATGCCGTTCAACGACGAGCAAGGCATGGACCCGCAGCAAACGGCTCTGCGCTGGTGGGATGGCGAGCGCTGGTCGTTTCTGGCTTTCGAGGGTGACGGGTACGTCGACAGCCTCGTCGCGCTGCCCACCCGCAATAAGAACATCAAGTGGCAGCATCGCCCGCTTGACTGGCCTGTGGCGAGCTTCACGTGACCCAACACCTCTTCAAAGCTCGTGAAGACCACGAGTACGAAGTCGAGGCGTGGTTCGAGCGCGACCGAAAGCACTTAGCGCTGACGCATCCAAGCCGGAAGAAGCCCATCGTCGAACTCTGGGACGACGAGGTCGACCAAGCGGTTGATCATGGTTTCCTGGCCCTGCCTCACCACCCACGACCCACCACCGAGATGTGGCGTGCTCCCCTTCTGGGGTACGCACGCAGCTACCAACTCATTCGCTGAGGATCATCATGACCGGACCCTACACCCGCATCTCCCCGGACACCGTGCTGCGCAGCCCTGCCACTGGTCTCTCGGCGCGTGAGGCCATCGAAAAGATGGTGCTCGACGGCCTGCGCATCTCTGTGCGTATCAACGGCCCGGAGCAGCTCTTGGAGGCCCAAAGCCCCGAAGAAGAGCAGTATTACCGCGAGTGCATCGAAGAAGCGCGGAAGCTCCACAACCGCTTCCTGCGCAGGTCGGGCCTGGACGGCGAGAAGCTGTGAGCACGCCGCTCGGCCTGAACCGCATCGAAGCGATTCTGCGGAGCACGGGTTACGTCACGAAGGGCCAAGCTGCGACGTGCTCCATACTGATCGCGAAGAACAAGCTGGCCTGCCCGCAGTGCCACGGCACGGAGCACTGCGGCCCTCCGAACTTCGTCGAGTGCCCGCAGTGCCGAGGGAAAGGACATGTCGAATGACTGCACAGGCGGACCTCGACATCCTGCGCATGTTCGTGGACGAAGCACAGGAACACCACTTTCTAGTCTCGGCCCGGGGAGATGATGAGGCTCCTACGACCAGAATCTTGTTGTGGATAATCGCCGTCTTACTCAAAGGAGGTCGGATCAAGGTTGACGGCGACGGACTTATGTCTTCGCCTGCAGCTCAGTTCCTCGACAACCTCCCTTGCCGTCCGCTTCTTCAACCCTGGCTCGAACCGCGTGAGTGGTCGCCCGAGCAAGTCATCGCGCTCAAGGTGGCGCACAAACTGGAGCCAAAACGATGAGCATCATCGCTGCCGTAAAGGCCCTCGCTGCTGAGGTCACCGCTGCCAAGGGGCAACTCGACAGCACCAAGGTCGACGAGCACGTGCGCAAGCTGTGCAAGCTCGCAGACGACCCCACGTACTTCGCCACGCCGAACGAAATCGACGTGGCTCGTGCTCAGTACGGCACCGGCGACGTTCAGGTCGACGACGATGCCTTGGCCAGCCGCGATGGCGCGGACGGACGTTGGATCATGGCCTGGGTCTGGGTGCGCGATGCGTAAGCCGAAGATCGAGGTCCGCATCGTCGAGTACCACCCGATCTTTTTTTTGCTGTACCACATGACCATTGATCGCGTCGTCTGCATCCCCGAAAAACCTGAGAGGATCTGGCTCCCCTCGTTTAGCGTCAGCGAATGGAGCCTCACGCCCGAGGCGATCATCAAGCAAGCGTTGCGCACGTCACGCTACTCGGTCAAGTGGTGCGAGCTGTGTATTTGGCATGGAAGCAAGCTCATGCTCCACGCCGTGCGCGGCACCCCGGACGAGAACACCGCGCGCTTAGTCGCTGCGGAGCTGGAGCGGTGACTGATCCCAACGCAATGACATGTCATTGGTGCGGTACGACTAAATCCAATGACGACGGGCAGTGGTGGCACTTCAGGGATTATCGAGGTTATTTCACAGGCCTTGCCTGCTCAAGCTGCGCAGATTGGATCTGCGCGCAAACCACCCACGACATTGAAGAGATGAAGACCGCTGATGCGGTCGCCAAGGAGATCACGAAGTGAGCACCATCACAGGCAGGCGAGCCAGCACCATCGTGTACGACGAGTGGACCACGATGACCCCAGCCTCCCCGAGCATCGACGATGTGAACGCTGCCCGAGCGCGCCTCCGCAGGTTCGTCGTCCATCCCGGCAAGGACAGCAAGCACCACACGTTCTTCGCCCGCCAGATCCACGCTGCGTGTGTCGCTGCAAAGGCGAAGTACCCGGTGACCTACGCTCACTCATCGCTCACCGTGACCATCACGAAGGGCAAGGCCCGCGCGCTGATCAACGCGAGCGACAAGTGGATCGCTGAGCAGGTTGTGCAGAGGCTTTCTCAATGAACATCTACGACCTACGCGCTGTGATCGCCGAGCTGGTCGCCCTGAAGGACATCAAGGATGAATGTCTGCGCAGACGGCAGCGCCGTCCGTGCTCCATCACCCGCAAGTTTCCTCAAGACCTGCTCGACGCCGAGGCCGACTACAACCGACGCAAACCGCTTGCCTGGGCTGCTGCCCGCGCAGCACTGAAGGAGATCAAGTGAAGCCCCGCCCTCTCTACATCTTCGACCTCGACGGCACGCTCGCGTTGATCGAGCACCGTCGCCACTTCGTCGAGAACCGCGCGAACCGCTGGAAGGAGTTCTTCGAGGCTTGCGTCGATGACCTGCCCAACACGCCAGTGATCGAGGTCTTCAAGGCCCTGGCCTGCAACATGGTCGACATCTGGATCTTCAGCGGCCGCAGCGACGCGGTGCGCACGCAGACCGAAGAGTGGTGCGTCAAGCACCTCGGCTGGTGCCCGCCTTTGGAAATGCGCCGCAGCGGCGACTTCACACCCGACGACGTGCTGAAGAAGCAGTGGCTCGATTCGATGCTCCCCGAGGATCGCGAGCGCCTCGTGTGCGTGTTCGACGACCGCGACCGCGTCGTCAAGATGTGGCGCGACAACGGCGTCACGTGCTTGCAGGTGGCGCCGGGCGAGTTCTAATGCGCCCTGACAACGCACTTGAGTAGAGGAGAGTCTCATGCCCCAAACCGTCTACAGCGAAGCAGAGTACCAAGCGCTGTGTGATGAGCTGAACATCGCCAACACGCGGCTGAAGGCTGCGGAAGCCATGCGCCCTCAGTGGGCCATGGGCCACACCTCGGACAGCGTGGCCGCCCAGACGAAGAGCGTCGCGTTGCAGCAGGTCTGGGATTTCCTAGGCGTGTCAGACCAGACTGCTTGCATGCAAGCTCTCAAGCTGCGGGTCACCCGGCGAGTGGCCTGATGCACTCCGACATCAAGCTCCTCATGGATCGTGAGCAGGAGCTGGCCAACAGCGGGTGGAACATGACGCCCGGCGAGCTGACCGCACAGACCAGCGTGTTCAAGGCCGCGGCTTGCTGGTTCGCGTTCGCGTACCTGCACCCTCGCGAGTCCAGTGAGTTCCTCATTTCCCAACGCGTCGTCGAGACGCTTCACCCTCAAACTACTTCAAGGAGTTCCCCACGATGAGCACCATTCAGGCCGGCAACGCCGCCACGATCACTCCGAGCCACTGCCTTCGCCTGCTGCCCACGCTGTACAAGCTGCGCCGCTCGTTCTTCCTGAAGGGCCCGGTCGGCGTCGGCAAGTCATCCATCGTTGCGCAGTTCTGCACCGCCAACAAGCTGGAGATGCGCGACGTGCGTCTGAGTCAGATGGACCCGACCGACATCAAGGGCTTCCCCAGCCCCGACGCCGCGAAGAACCTGATGCGCTGGCTCCCGCCCGACTTCCTGCCCACGGACAAGAAGTCGAAGGGCGTGCTGTTCCTCGACGAGCTGACCAGCGCCCCGACCGCCGTCCAGGCCAGCGCTTACCAGCTCATGCTCGACCGCAAGGTGGGCAGCTACATCCTGCCCCCTGGCTGGTCGGTCGGTGCCGCTGGCAACCGCGAGATCGACCGCTCCATCGTCAACCGCCAGCCGGCGGCGCTGGCGAACCGCATGATCCACCTGAACATCGACGCCTCGCTCGAATGCTGGGTGCCGTGGGCCATGGCGAACGGCATCACGCCGACCACCGTCGCCTACCTGCGCTTCGAGGAGAAGAACCTCCACAACTTCGACCCGCAGTCCGCCGAGGCAGCGTTCCCGACGCCTCGCTCGTGGGTGTTCGCCGACGAGGTGATGCGCGAGGGCCTGCCCCCGGTCGACGCGATCCCGCTGCTGCGCGGCGCTGTCGGCCCGGCTGCGATGAACTACTGGGCTTTTGCGCAGATGATGGCCGAGCTGCCCACCCGCGACGAGATCGCGATGGACCCGGAGCACGCGCCGATTCCCGAGAAGCCCGATGCACGGCTGGCCACGGCCACGATGCTGTCGATGGCAGCGAAGGACGTGAGTGCGTTCAAGACGTTCCTCACGTACATGCAGCGCATGAATCAAGAGATGCAGGTCATCTTCATGCGCGACATGCTGGCGAAGGGCACGGACGTGCCGGTCAAGACCACGCCTGAGTTCACGAAGTGGGCCTTCGCAAACAGCGACGTGATGCTGTGAGCTGGCTCCCCTACGCTTTGTTGGCTGGGGGCTTCATTGCCGCCGTGGCGCTCGCGTGGTGGTTGCTCGGCCTCTTCGAGGGCGACGACAACGAACTGCCGCCCGACAACTTCGAGTATTGCAACCCGCAGGATTGGGGCGACCAGTGAGCGACCGTGGCCGCTCATTCCTGGCCGTCCTCGCTGCGGTCGCGTGGGCGGTGCTCTGCGCGCTCACCATCGCAGGCCTGCTCTGACCCAACCCAACCAAGGAACTCTGCATGAGACTCACCAGAATCATCCGCGAAGCATTCGTCCGCAGTGTCATGAACGACGTGCCGTCCATCGACTACTTCGAGCAGTACCGCAAGCTCTATCAGACGGCGGTGCTGTCCAAGGCACCGGCCGAGGTGCGCGCGGCTTACCCCAAGCATCAGGCGTGGCTGAGCCGAGAGCACAGCTGGACCGCCGGCTCGATCCCCGGGTTCTACTGTGTCCGTGAACGCAACGGCACTGTGCAGATCGACCCTGCCATCCAGGCCCAGCTCGACGAGATCGACAAGCTGTACAGCCAACAGAACGACGCCCGTCATGAGCTGCAGATGAAGCTCAAAGGCGTGGTCGAGAGCTGCACGACCCGCAAGGCGCTGGCCCAAGCGCTGCCGGAGTTCGAGAAGTACCTCCCCAAGGAAGAGGACAAGGTCTCGAACCTGCCGGCCCTGGCCAACGTGATGACAGACTTCATGAAGGCCGGCTGGCCGAAAGACCGTGCTGCTGCTGACGTGGTCACCTGAGCTGACGACTCCCGCGCCGCGCCGGCGAACGAGGTCGGTAGGAGCGTGGGTGGAGAACTTTGTCGTCCGTGGTGCCTGGAAGAAGCAGTACGAAGACGGCTTCGACTTCGACTACGACCACCCCAACGACGCTCAGAACGACGCGGCGCGTGGCGTGATGGAGGCGATCTACGCCATCTACATGCTGAAGATTTATCTGGTAGCTGAGGTACTGACGAAATGAGCACTCCCCTTCAAGACAGCGCGATGCTCGTCGCGCTCAACATCAGCCAGTGGACGGCCCGCAAGTACGACAAGGTCGCCACGAACGAGGTCGACCGCAACCACGGGGCGAAGGACGCCGGCCGCTACAACAAGCTGTTGGTCGACAAGGCCGCGCTCGATCCGATGGACGAGATCGCCAGCGCCGCGCGCCAGCACCACTACAGCGTCACGCTGCCGTGGGGCAACCAGGGCGAGCGCCTGCTGCCGGCCACACTGTTCATGGACTACGTGCAGACCATGGGGCAGTTCAAAGCCGAGTTCGAGTCCCGCGCTGCGAAGTTCGCCGCGATCTACCCGCAGCTCGTGCAGGACGCACGGCAGCGCCTGGGCACGCTGTACAACCCGGCGGACTACCCCACCGAGGTGCGCAGCCGCTTCTCGTTCGACACGCCCGTCTCGCCGGTGGCCAGCGCGAACGACTTCCGCGTGAACCTGAACAGCGAGTACGTGGAGGCCATCAAGCGCGAGATCACCGAGCGCCAGGACACGCAGCGCACGGAGGCCGTGAAGCACGTCTGGAAGCGCGTGCGCGAGGTCGTCGAGCGCATCGAAGAGACGTGCTCGAAGGAGAAGCCGCGGATCTTCGACTCGATGATCGAGAGCGCCAGCCAGCTCATCCAGGTGCTGCCGGCGCTGAACCTGAACAACGACCCCGAGCTGGATCGGATCGCCCACGAGATGAAGAAGCTCGTGGTGTCGCCCGACGTGCTGCGGGCGAACCCACACCGTCGTGCGGACCTCGCCAAGGCCGCTGGCGAAGTGCTGCTGACGCTGCCCTGAACAAGGACCACCATGACCGACATCACGCTCTTCAAGAAGATGACCAAGGCGCGGATCAAGCTGCTGGTCAACCAGCCCTTCTTCGGCCAGCTCGCGCTGCGGCTGAACCTCGTCGAGAAGCCTGACCTCAAGCCGCCGACCCTGGCCACGAACGGCAAGTCGATCTTCTACCACCCCGAATGGGTGGCGTCGCACGACGGCGTGACTGTCCAGGCCGGCATCGGCCATGAGGTCGGCCACGTGGTCATGCAGCACCTGGGGCGCGGCAAGGGCAAGCAGCAGGGGCGCTGGGGCCATGCCGTCGACTACGCCGTCAACGACATGCTGACCGACTGCGGCTTCCAGATCCCCGACGACTGGGTCCACAACCCGATGTTCAAGGGCATGGCCGCTGAGGCGATCTACAAGCTGCTGCCGGAAGACCCGCCTGATGGCAGCGGCGGTAGCGACGGAGGCTTCGACGGCCACAGCGACGAGCCGTTCGACGAAGAGCAGGCCGTCGAGTGGCAGGTCGCCGCGGTCAACGCCGCTGAGGTGCAGCGCACGCGCCAGAACGGCACGCTACCCGGCACGCTGCAGCGCTTCATCGACGAGATGACCTCGCCCAAGGTCGACTGGCGCACGGTGCTGCGTCGCTTCGCCAACAGCCCGGCCAAGGACGACTATGCGTGGCATCGGCCGAACCGCAAGTACCTCGCGCTGGGTGTGATCCTGCCCGGCATGTACAGCGAGACCGTCGAGGACGGCACGACGATCATCGACACCTCGGGTTCGATCACGCAGGAGGTGCTGACAGCGTTCTCCAGCGAGATCGCCGACATCCGCGTCTCGGTGAAGCCGCGCATGCTGCGCACGATCTACTGCGACGCGCGAGTGAACCACGTCGATGAGTTCCTGCCCGACGACGAGTTCAAGACCGAGATGCACGGTGGCGGCGGCACGGACTTCCGGCCGCCGTTCAACTGGCTCGAAGAGCGCGCCATCGAGCCGACCTTCGCAATCTACCTGACGGACGGCTACGGCCCGTTCCCGAAGGAAGAGCCCAAGTATCCAGTCCTCTGGGTCATGACCACCGACGTGCAGCCGCCTTGGGGCGAATGCGTGCGCATCGAACTCTAAAGGAGACCGCAGATGAAACTCACATTGGACGTGGCGCGCAAGCTCCACGTCCTCACTCTGGAGCTGGAGAACGACGGCGTGTTCCACCGTGCATTCACCAGGCCTGGGTACACCAAAGCGGAACTGCGCTTGTTTGTCCGAGACTACGCCACCGGGAAGACCCATGCCCGGCTGGTGCAGCACCCAGGCACACCGCAGAACGAGTTCGAGACCCGCCCTGGCTACTTGTACCGTGAAGCGATTCGCGAGTACCTGTGCAAGAGCTGGGACTACGAGCCAGCGTACGCCCCGGCGCAAGGCCCCGAGAAGGACTGGCGGAAGGCCGAGCGCCCTGTTGTCGAACTCGGGAGCGACGACACTGGCAACTACTTCGTGGTCATCGAAGCGAAGGCGTCGAAGGTGGCGGCGCTCAGGCGCGAGGCCGACGACTACAGCGCGCTGCCTGACGGCACGATCCTGCACACGCGAAGCCAGGGCGACTACATCAAGGGGCCGCACCCGAAAGCGGCGCATGTCAAACCTTGTGTGGGCCGCCCCGTGTTCGCTTGGAAAGTCGGGGATGAGTCTTTGACGCACCCGTCTTGGATTGCTGCAACACCTGAGGGCAGCGCTTCCGCCCGCGATGACGAGGGGCGCGATTGGGACATCGTCGGCTTCACCTTTGCCCAAGACCAGATCGACGCGGAGATCGCAGCACCCCGCGCCGACCCCGAGCATCCGCTGTATCTGCAAGAAGCCAACAACCACCTCACCAACGCCTCCGAGCATTTTGCCCGGCTGGCAACCTCCCTGAAGGAAATCGCCATGAACAAGCAAGCCATCATCGACATCACCACCAAGACCCTGGTCAACGGCGTCGACATCAAGGAGCTGTCCGACAGCGCCGTCTACGACCTGATCGCCAGCCAGGAAGCGGCCATCGCCGAGCTGGAGAAGATCAACGCGAAGCCCAAGAAGCTGGTCGCCGAGATCGCCAAGCGCAAGGCCGGCATCGCCGCTCTGGTCGAGTACCTCGACAGCAAGGAGTGAGCCTGCCATGTCGGAGTGGACGATTGCCGATCAGCACACAGCGCTCGCTGAAGGCTGGGGCGTCTTCGACTCCGGCATCGACGGTAACGGCTTGCCGTCCGACCAACATATTGAGCGACTTGACGCCCCTGAGCAATGGGGCTCTACCGCGTACCTTGCGTCGGACGAAGAAGCCTTCGCGCTCATGCAAGCCGGCAAACAGCCCCACCACATCAAGGCACTAGCTCTCCATGTCGCTTGGCTCCTCACTCGTCGAAGAGAAGACTGAGTTCACTTTCGAGCAGCTCAGCGAGAGCGCGAAAGACCGAGCCCGTGAGCAGTACAAGGGTGACGAGTACCCATGGGGCAACTGGTGGGAGCCGGTCTACGAGGACTTCGTCGAGATCGCGTCTCGCCTCGGGTTCGCCATCGACAAGGAGCACATTCAGTTCTCCGGGTTCTGGAGCCAGGGCGACGGCGCGTCGTTCACTGGGCGCTACGCTTGCGACGGCCCGCACAGCGCCGCCATCAAGGAGTACATGGCGGCCGACGAGGTCTTGCAGGCGCTGGCCGGGCGCCTCGATGCCTTGCAGGTCGCTGCGCAGCTTCGGTACGAGCGCAAGTGGAGCGCCACCGTTGCGAGCGACCTCAGCAGGTACTGCCACTCCGGAGGTATGAGTGCTGGCAACGCCATGCTGGGTGACCTCTGCTTCGACGACGACGATGTTGAGCCTAGCTGGGGCCCAGACTTTGAGCACGCCGAGACCGAGATTCGCAACGTAGCTCGTGCCCTGGCGGACTGGCTCTACAGGGCGCTGGAAAAGGAGTATGAGTACCTCTGCTCCAACGAACACCTTGACGAGATCTTGGGAAACGGCGACGACCTGTACGACGAAGATGGTGACACAATTGACCCTACCCCCACCTGAAACACGACCATGACCCAAACCGTCCAGAGCTGGTCGCACAGCAAGGCCGTCGACTTCGAGAAGTGCAAGGGCATGTTCTGGCTCAAGCACGGGGAGAAGATCCCCGAGCCCGAGCGGCCGCTGCCCCCAGGCAAAACCGAGCATGCCAACGACCGTGGCACCCGCATCCACACGGACTGCGAGGAGTACGTCAACGGCACCTCGGACTACTTGCCCGTCGAAGCTGAGAAGAGCTTTGGCCCGCAGCTCGACCTGCTGCGCCACTTGTTCACGTTGGGACAGGTCACGCTCGAAGGCGAATGGGCCATGGACATGGACTGGGCACCGGCGGACTGGAAGAAGGGCTGGCTGCGCCTGAAGCTCGACGCCCTGGTCCACGTGCAGGATGACGAGGCTATCGTCATCGACTACAAGACCGGCCGCAAGTTTGGCAACGAGATCAAGCACGCCGAGCAGCTTCAGCTCTACCAGCTTGTCACGTTCCTGCGCTATCCGCACCTGGGGCGCGTGACTGCCGAGTTGTGGTATCTCGACCAGCCTGACGGCAGCAACCTGACCTCGCTCACGTTCACGCGTGACCAGGGTTTGCGCTTCCGTGAGAAGTGGCACAAGCGCGGCCTGAACATCACGACCTGCACGCAGTTCCCGTTCAACCCGAACATCTTCAGTTGTAAATACTGCCCCTACGGCCCTTGGGAAGGTGGCACGGGGCACTGCCAAGTGGGGAAGCGATGAGTCGCTTCTTCGTCGCTATCGAGGCGATCACCGACCCGTTCCCACTGTCCGCGCTGGCCGAAGGCTTTGCCCAGGCTGTCGCCGAAGCTGAGACGGACGGCGACGACCCGGAGAAGTGTCCTGCTGTGCTGCTGCTCGGCGGGCTCATCTCTTTCCGCACACATGGCGATGTGCGCTCCATGAACAGCTACCAGCGCCTTCTGGACGAATGTCGGGGGCGTATTGATTCGAGGGAGATCCAGTGAAGCTCTCTGGCGGGCTCAAGGCCCTGGCTCGTTCCAGTGTCAATCACGTCGCTGACAAGGACGAGGTCTATACCTCCGCGAAACGGACCTATGCGAAGCGTCTCTCGCCGGCCAAGAAGGCTCGCGCCAAGGAGCTGATCGACGAGGGCTACACGCCGCGAGATGTCGCTTTCAGCCTTGGCATCACCTACGCCCAGGCTCAAACCTTCTGCAGAAAGCCCAAGAAATGAAGTTCTTCATCGTGTGGCCCTTGCGCATCCTTGGCGCCCTGTTCTGGGCGCTCTACATGCTCGCGGGGGTGATCTTCTTCAAGACGCTCATCGGCCTCGCTTGTCTCCTGCTGGCCATCCTCCGCTACCTGAACGGCCCACGCCCATGATCAAGTCCCGTGCAGTCGCCAAGGCTATGGCGCACCAGACCGCCAGTCTCAAGCATGACGCTGCCAATCCTGTGGTGTTCGACATGTCGGACCCCGGCACCGGCAAGACCTACGTCCGCATCATGGCCTTCGCCGGCCGGCGCAAGAAGCGCAGCGGGTGCCTCCTTGTGCTCGCCCCGCGCTCGCTGCTGCGCGCGGCCTGGGCCAATGACCTGCACAAGTTCGCGCCCCATCTGAAGGTGTCCGTGGCCACGGCCGACGTGCGCGGCGATGCCTTCGAGGAAGACGCCGACGTGTACGTGGCCAACCACGACGCGGTGAAGTGGCTGGCCAAGCAGAAGCCGGCCTTCTTCAAGAAGTTCAGCGAGCTGGTGATCGACGAGAGCACGGCCTTCAAGCACCACACCAGCCAGCGCTCGAAGGCGGTCGGCAAGATCGCCAAGTATTTCGACCGCCGGGCCAACCTCACCGCCACGCCGACGACGAACAGCATCACCGACATCTGGCACCAGATGCACATCCTCGACGGCGGCCGTCGCCTAGGGCCGAGCTTCTACGGCTTCCGCAACAGCGTGTGCGAGCCGTCGCAAGTCGGGCGCAGTGCCAAGGCCGTCCGCTGGTCGGACAAGGAAGGCGCCGAGGAGGCGGTGTACAGCCTGATCGAAGACGTGGTTGTGCGCCACAAGTTCGAGGACTGCGTGGACATCCCGCCAACGCTGATCCACACCCTGCCCTACACGATGACGCCCAAGCAGCGCCGCGTGTACGACGACATGGAGGAGAAGCAGCTCCTGCCACTGCTGGGCTCCATCGGCAATCAGGTCGCGAGCACGCTGACCCAGTCGAAGTTCCGCGTCATGGCCGTCAACGCTGCGTCCGTCGTGACCAAGCTGCTGCAGATCGCCAGCGGCGCGGTGTACTCCACCGGCGGCGACTACAGCGTGATCGACACCTCGCGCTACGAGATGCTGATGGACCTCGCTGAGGTGCGCCAGCACCCGCTGATGTTCTTCTACTGGCAGCACCAGCGCGACCTCCTCGTGGCCGAGGCCGAGCGCCGCGGCAAGACGTTCGCCGTGATCGAGGGCAAGACGAAGGACAGCGAGCGCAACGCCATCGTCACGCGCTACCAGATGGGTGAGTACGACGTAGTGTTCGCCCACCCGAAGAGCGCGGCCCACGGCCTCACGATGACCGCCGGCACCTCGACGATCTTCACCGGCCCGACGCACGACCTGGAGTGGTTCAAGCAGGGCGGCCGCCGGCAGGCCCGCATCGGCCAGAAAAAGAAGACCGAGATCGTGACCGTCATCGCCGAGGACTCGCGCGAGGTCGACGTGTACGACGGCATCCTGATGCCGAAGGACGGCCGCATGTCGAACCTCTTGAGCCTGTTCGTGCTCGGCATGAAGGACCGCGGGCTGGAGGAGGCGTGATCGTCGCCGACCGCCGAGCCGGCTGGGTGGCCAGCGGGCAGCACGTGACGACGATCCCCGCCGGCAAGCCTCTGGGGCTGCTGGAGATGTTGGAGTTCTACGAGCTGCGCCCTGGCCACCGGCACTTCGCCCATCTGGCGAAGGGCTCGCGCTACCCCCGGGTCGTGCTGCTGAAGGACAACGGCGCCTTCGTGGTCGCTCCCCTTAACCCTGATGTGGTCGTGAAGGAAAAACCGTGAGCTGGACAAGTGCCGTGAAGAATCGCCCCCAGGAGAAGACTGCTGCGCGCGCCGTGCGCCAGCAGTTCAGTCGGCCGGCGTTCATCCCCGAGGTGATCGACTGGGCGCGGCTGGTCAGCCTGGACTTCGAGACCTACTACGACGCCGACTACACGCTCAGCAAGCTGAGCACCAGTGAGTACATCCGCGACGAGCGCTTCGAGGCGTTGATGGTCGGCATCAAGATCGGGCGCAAGAAGACGAAGGTCGTGCCCGGCCCGAAGATCGCGGCCGAGCTGCGCAAGATCCCCTGGTCGACGCACTCACTGCTGTGCCACAACACGCAGTTCGACGGCTTCATCCTCAGCCACCACTACAACATCCATCCGGTGCGCACCTACTGCTCGCTGTCGATGGCCCGGGGCCTCTACAGCAACGACATCGGTGCTGGCCTGGACGAGGTCTCGAAGTACCTGGGAGGCCAGGGCAAGATCGACGGCGGCGTCGAGGGCATGAAGGGCGTGCGCTTCAAGGAGCTGTTTAAGAACAAGCCCTTGTGGAACCGCTCGGTGGCGTACTGCGGGCAGGACGTGGACGAGATGTTCAACGTCTTCGAGCGCATGGTGCCGCTGATGCCGCGCGAGGAGATGGAGCTGATCCACATGACGAACCGGATGTTCATTCAGCCGGTGCTTCGCGTCGATCTGCCCCGCGTTGAGAAGGAGCTGGCTCGTGAGCTGGCCGAGCGCAAGAACCTGCTGCTCAACGTGCTCAACCCTGCCGATTACAACGAGGAAGAGACGAAGCAGATCTTGAAGACCAAGGCCGAGCGTGCCCTGGTCGGCGAGGAGCGCACGATGTTGTTCGCTCGCCGTGTCATCGGCAGCAACGAGCGCTTTGCCGACCTGCTGCGTAAGCTGGGCGTCAAGCCGCCGGTGAAGATCAGCCCAGCCTGGATGAAGAAGCCGGCGGCTGAGCGCACCGAGGAGGGCCAGTGGGCCTATGCATTCGCCAAGGACGATCAGGAGTTCATCAACCTGCCTGACGACGTTGACAAGCTCGGCGACGACCTCGACCTCAACAAGAAGAAGGACATCGTCGAGCTGGCCGTGCGGCAGGCCCGCTTGCGGCTGCTGGTGGACTGCCGGCTGGCCGTCAAGTCGACGACGAACATCACCCGCGCTGAACGCTTCCTGAAGGCCGGCGCGGACGGCATGAAGCTACCCTGTGGCTATGCCTATGCGCGGGCCCACACGCTCCGCTGGGGCGGCAACAACAAGATGAACATGCAGAATCTCACCCGTGGTGGGGAACTGCGCCTGTCGATCCTGGCTGAAGAGGGCTACGAGCTGTGCGTCGCCGACTCGGGTCAGATCGAGTGCCGGGTCAACGGCTGGTTATGGGGTCAGGATGACCTCCTAGAGGCCTTCAGAGCGGCGGATTCGGGCACAGGCATGGACGCCTACTGCCGGTTCGCCTCAGCGATCTATGGCCGCACCATCACGAAAGCCGACAAGACTGAGCGCTTCGTTGGCAAGGTGTGCGTCCTGGGCCTGGGGTTCCAGATGGGCGCACCCAAACTGCAGATCACCCTGGCGAAGGGCGCGCTCGGTGGCCCGCCGATCTACTTCGAGCTGGACCACTGCCACGTCATCGTTAACACCTACCGGCGGATGAACAACCGCATCGAGGCCGGCTGGTCGAAGTGCAAGCAGATCATCGAAGAGATGGCTGCGGGCATCAAGGGCGCGCACGGGCCAATCTCCTGGGAAAAGGAGACGATCTGGTTGCCCAACGGCATGAGCCTACGCTACCCCGACCTGAAGAAGCGGATGGGGGACAAGGGCTACGAGGAATGGACGTATCAAGCCAAGGACATCCGCAAGAAGATCTATGGCGGGCTGCTGTGCGAGAACATCGTGCAGGCCCTGGCACGGATCATCGTGGCCTACCAGATGATCGAGATCGACAAGATCGACCGCATCGTGATGACCACGCACGACGAGGCCGTCACCCACGTGAAGAAGGCCCGCGCACCGAAGGCCACCGAACGCATGATCAAGATCATGCAGACCTCGCTGCCCTGGTGCTTGGACCTGCCGCTGAACGCTGAGGGCGGGCACGATGTCAACTACTCGAAGTGAACGGCGCTACAAAGTCGTTAGCCTCGAACGGCGCAGCCCCGGTTGGGCCTGCTGCTTTGCCGGCTCTGACGGAAAGATCTATTGGCGCCACGGCCTCACTCGCTTCGGCGCGGTGCGCGCCTCAATCCGCAGTGAATGGGAACGCATCGCCTTGCGCACAGCTACTGCCCTCACATGAACAAGCCTCCGTCGAACTTCCACTACCGCGACCGCCAGATCAAGGTCAACGCGATCACCCAGGCCCGCCTCATCAAGCTGATGCTCGAAGGCGACCGCAACTGTCAGGAGCTGGCCGACGAGACCGGCCTGCACTACGTCACGGTGTGCCAGTACACGCGCGAGCTGCATCGCGTCGGCGCGGTTCATATCGTCCGGTGGGACGAGGACCGCAACGGCCGGCAGAACATCCGTGTCTACAAGATCGGTGTCGGCAAGGACGTGAAGCCCCGCCGCATGACGGTGGCCGAGCGGCAGACCCGCTACCGCCACAAGAAGCGCATGGCGACCCAGCTCGGGCTCATCGGCGCGAAGGCCGCACCAGTGCTCGAAGAGGAGGCTGCATGAGACACCAATGGCCAAGGGCCGACGTGGTCGAGACCGGGCTGGTGACTGACCCCGACTGTCGCGGCCACCACTATGTCAAGTGGCGGAACCCTTTCACAGGCCTCTTCATCGAGGTGTGGGGGGCCACCAAGACGCGGGCCTTCCGCCGCGCAATTTATGCGTGGCGCTTAGCCATGAAGGCGTATGTCGACGCTGTGGAGAAGGCGCTGCAATGACCGACGCCGAGATCATCGACTACCTCGCGCTCAGCTTGAAGGTGGCGCCCTACTGCGACGTGCAGATCGGCACGGTGTTCTTCACCTCCAAAAAGCCTGGGGACAAGCGCAGCCTGCGTGAACTTCTGACTGATGCCATCGCCGCCGACCGCGCGAACCCGCACGTCCAGGCCAAGATCGCCGACGCTGTGGCCAAAGAGATCACCAAAGAGATCATCAAAGATTCATCCGAGATTCTTGCACGATCTAACTAAGATCGTGCTACGATTCGTCCACCGAAGGAGAACGCATGGCAACCGCCACCGCCAAGAAACCTGCCCCGTCCGCCACGGCCAACGCCAAGAAGACCAAGGACGCCACGGCCCGCAAGGTCGCCGAGGCCATCGCCCCCTCGAAGCTCGGCGAGATCGTCGATGAGATGTTCGATCTGCGGGAGCAGAAGCGAAAGCTCGACGCCGAGGTCGCCCAGATCAGCGCCCTCTATGCCGAGAAGGAAACGCTCCTCATGGCACGCTTGGAGGACGAGAAGACCGACAAAGCCGCCGGCAAGAAGGCCACGGTGTCCATCACCACCGGCATCGTCGGCAACGTGGAGGACTGGTCGGCTGTCGAGGCCTTCGTCAAGAAGACCGGCAACTTCCAACTGTTTCAGCGCCGCATCGCCGACGCTGCCTATCGTGAACTTCTTGAGTCGCTGAAGGGCAAGCCTGTCCCCGGCATCAAGGAATTCCACAAGAAGCGCGTGAACCTGCGCGTGATTCCCTGACCCCCAACGAGGAGCCTTATGGCCACCAAAGCAACCACCCCCAAGCCCGCAGCGAAGGCCGCGAAGACCGACGTGGCCGTGCGCAAGCCGTCCACCGGGGCCATCGTGTCCATCAAGGACGCACTCAAGGCGCAGGCCGCAGCCATCGGCGAGCGCACCCAGCCGGCCAGCGGCAACCGCATCCGCACCAAGGGCAAGAACTTCATCCTGCCCGACGGCTCGGAAGCTGCGTCGCTCGACGTGATCATCGTGGACTTCACCACGACCCACAAGTTCTACGAGGGCAACTACGACCCGAAGAACATCGTTCCCCCGGGCTGCTTCGCCATCGGCACGAACCCGCGCCAGATGACCCCGAGCGACGACTCGCCCAACAAGCAGGCCGACTCGTGCCAGGGTTGTCCCATGAACGAGTTCGGCTCGGCGGGCAACGGCAAGGCGTGCAAGAACGGCCGGCTGCTGGCGGTGTTGCCGCCCGACGCGGACAAAGACTCCGAGCTGTGGACCCTGGAGGTGTCGCCCACCGCCATCAAGGGCTTCGACGGCTACGTGGCCAGTGTGGCACGTCAGTTCGGCATGCCCCCGGTCAGCGTCATCACCACGGTGTCGCTGGACGATGCGGTCGACTACGCCAAGGTGGTGTTCTCCAACCCGGTGCCCAACGAGCGCCTGGAAATCGCCTACGCGCGCCAGGGTGAAGCCCAGGAGCTGCTGGCCGTCGAGCCCGACGTGAGCGGCTACAAGCCGCACGCTCCGGCGGGCCGTCCAGCCGCCAAGAAGGCCGCCCCGGCGCGTCGCTGAAACCAGGGCGTCACTCGACGCCCTAACTGAGAATTCCAATGTCTGTTCGTAAGTGGTATGTCTCCGAGGCGCTCACCTCTTTCGCACGCCTCAGCGAACTTCTGCCCGAACTGACGGAGGAAGAGGTGCTCGCGTGTCTCCGCTTGGAGGCCGCGAGCAACCGCCGTGAGACGGTGATCAACCGTCTCATCTCCCGCGCAGCTCGCCTCAATGAGCTGTCCTACGTAGCCAAACTCAAGGAACAATTCCATGGCTCGCTTTTCCGTCAAGAACCAGTCCCCGGCCGAACTGAAGACCCTCAACAAGGAGCTGACCGCCAGCCTGAAGGCGCTGGAGGCCAGCGCCAAGCTGGGCGCCAAGACCCTCGCCGACGCCAACAAGGCCTACGCCACCGCCGCGGTTGAAGCCAACAAGACCTACACCGCTGCGGGCAAGGTCTACGACGCCGCAGTGAAGGAAGCCGAGAAGACGTTGCGCACTGCTGCCAAGGCTCGCGCCGACGCCATCAAGGCCGCAGACGCCACCCTGGCCACCGCCAAGAAGACCGGCGAGAAGGAAGCCGCCAAGCTGACCGTGCAGATCGACGCCCACAAGGCGAAGATCGAGCAGGTCAAGGCCGCGCTGGCTGCACCCGCAACCGAAGACGCCTGATCGGCGGGCGTCGTGCCCAGCCCTTCGGGGCTGGGCTCCTTCACTCAACACGATTGGGGCATCGTGAGCGACCTGATGATTGACTTGGAAACCCTTGGCACGAACACCGACTCGGTGATCATCGCCATTGGTGCCTGCAAATTCGACCTGACCGCCGGAACAATCGACGATGAGGGCTTCTACGCCAGCGTCAGCATCGAGTCGAACCTCGCGATAGGTCGCACTATCTCCGAGAGCACGCTGATGTGGTGGATGCAACAGTCCCCCGAAGCACGGCGTGTGTTCGGCGAAGAGAAGGTGCCCCTCGTGGCCGCGCTCGAAGACTTCGAGACGTGGCTGGGCGGCAAGAAGCTGCGTCCGTGGGGCAACGGCCCGACGTTCGACCTGGGCAAGGTTGCCCATGCGTTCCACCAGCACGGCTGGGAAGCCCCATGGGACTACTGGGACGAGCGATGCTGCCGCACCTACCGCGCCCTCCCTGGCGCGAAGACCGTGCCCCGCCCCGCCCCGGCCATCGCCCACCATGCGCTGCATGATGCTGTGGCGCAGGCCCAGTGGATGATCGACATCCACAAGGCGGTGTTCGTGGAGGGCCGTGCCCGCAGCTCGATGGTGCGGTCATGAGCGCGTCGAAGGACACGAACCCCAAGGACGCCATCGGCATCCGCAAGGTGGCGTTCTCCGTGCTCCCCTGGCGCGTGCTCTACCGCATCGCGCTGGGCATGATGGAGGGCGCGGCCAAGTACGGCCGGCACAACTACCGCGCGGTGGGGTGCCGAGCCTCGGTCTACTTCGACGCCACGGTGGCCCGCCACATCGGCCCCTGGTGGGAGGGCGAGGACATCGACCCCGACAGCGGCGAGCACCACATCGACAAGGCCATCACCAGCCTCATGGTGATGCGTGACTCGATGCTGGAGGGCAACTTTGTCGACGACCGCCCGCCTCGTGGCAACCTCGACATGGCCGCGCTGAACGAGCGCGCTGGCGTGATCCTCGACCGGCATGCCGACAAGCACCCGCACCACTACACCGAGGCGGACCGCGTGCCTGAGCCTCGCACTGGCACTGTCACCCTCGTACCTCCGGGGACGACCTTCTGATGTCGAAGCCCGAGAACACCTTCATCGCCAGCGTACACGCGCACCTCCCGCCGAGGGATCTCCTGCACCGGGAGAAGATGAACAACCCGTACAACAGCGGCACGGCGGATGTCTGGTACAGCGGCCGTCGCGACCTGTGGATCGAGTACAAGTACCTCGTCATCCCTGTGCGCGATACCACGGTCGTCGACCTGACTGCCGGCAAAGACCCGTCGCTGTCCGCGCTTCAACAGGACTGGCTGGCCCGTCGCCACGGCGAGGGGCGCAATGTGTGGCTCATCGTCGGCACTCCGAAGGGCGGCGTGCTGTTCACGGGGCGCGAGTGGGAGAAGCCGCACACGGCCAAGAACTACCGAGAGTGGCTCATGACGAGAGCCCTGGTTGCCGAAACGATCCAAAGTTTTGTGGAGACTCCGTGATCAATTTCCAACCGTTGTTTACGACGACCCGTGTCGTCGTGTCGGTTTACAGACTCGCTTCCACAATGATCCTCCTGTACTACCTGACCCGCCACCGCAAAGATGGCCGGGAGTTTCCACGAGACCGGCGGCTCGACCGCTTCCGGCGCTGACGTGTTCGTACAGGCGATCAACGACCATGCCAAGAAGGAGGGCTGGCACCTCGTGACGACCTTCGAGAACGGCACGACGAAGCCCCTCTGGGACATCGCCGGCATCTCGATGTCGCACCGCGAGGCCCAGCAGTTCGTCCTGGCCAAGGCGAAGGCTTCCTCTTCGATCCACATCGAAGCCCTGCGGCTCGTCATGCAGAGCCGTGTCCCCACCTCTACTCGGAAGAAACGATGACTTTCAAGCCCATGCTGGCATCGCCGGCGAACCTCGACACCCTGCGCTGGCCCAAGCTGGCCTCGCCCAAGCTCGACGGCATCCGCGCGGCGGTGGTCGGTGGCAAGCTGCTCAGTCGCTCGCTCAAGCCGATCCCGAATCGCTTTATCAGCGACATGCTCAGCGACCCGCAGCTCAACGGCTTCGACGGCGAGCTGATCATCGGCCCGCCGACCGCCAAGGACGTGTACCTGCAGTCCGTGAGCGGCGTAATGCGCCAGGAGGGCACACCCGACTTCATCTACCACCTGTTCGACCTGCACGACATGCCGGGCGCTGGCTACTCGAAGCGGCTCACGCAACTGCAGGCCGACGTGGGCGGCTTCGGCGCACGCGAGATGTTCTACATCCGTCAACGAGTGGTGCGCCAGGACGTGATCCGCAACCTCGACGAGTTCCACGTCTACGAGGCGAAGGTGATCGAGGAGGGCTACGAGGGCGTGATGCTCCGTGATCCTGAAGGCGTCTACAAGTTCGGACGCAGCACGGCGAACGAGGAGCTACTGCTCAAGGTGAAGCGCTTCGCCGACAGCGAGGCCGAGATCATCGGCATCGAAGAGGAGATGTTCAACGGCAACGCGGCCGAGACCAACGAGCTGGGCCGCACCAAGCGCAGCACAGCGAAGGCCGGGCTCGTGGGCAAGGGCACGATGGGCGCGCTGCGTGTGCGTGACATCCACCGCGGCTGGGAGTTCTGCATCGGCACCGGCTTCACCGCTGATCAGCGGGCGCAGCCGTGGAAGATCGGCACAGTCCACAAGTACAAGTATTTCCCGATTGGCATGAAGGACGTACCGCGCCATCCGGTGTACATCGGCCCTCGCTCGAAGCTCGACCTGTGAGCACCAACAAGCTCATTCGCGAGGTCAAGCGCGGGGCCACGAAGCTGGGAGCCAAGGTGACCGAGTCGAAGAACCTCTCCGGCCATATTCGGCTGGTGATTCACCACGAGGACGGCCGTGACCAGAAGCTCGTCATGGCGTCTTCGCCGAAGGTCTACGAGGCTACGCTGGCGAACACCCTGGCCTGGATCAAACGGTTCAAGGAAGGTAGGACATGAGCCCACACTACATCGCTCTAGCGATGGCCCATCGCTTCGTGGTCGGCCATCGGTTGCCGGGCCAGCACGAGGTGTATGGCATCGACGTGGACTGCCCGTCGATGGAAGACGCTCAAGCAGTCGCCACGCGCATGAACGAGGAGCGCGAGCGTCAGCTCGCAGCCGACATGCGCCGGCAACGTGAGGAAGGGCGTCGTGACTAGCCGTCGATGGGCTCGTAATCACCGGCTGAAGTGCCTGTGTGGCGGCTATCATTTTCCCCACCGGCGAGCAGGTGGGGCGTGTGATCACTCCAAGACCCGCGACTTCCATCTGGCCATGCGCCAGGGGCCTGCGGCCGTCATTGACTACCACCTCGAAGCTGCCTTCAAGGCCGCGCCGAGTACAACACAGGAGTGCCCGTTTTGACCTTCGCTGCGACATTCGGATTTCGTTACCCTGACCTGGGTGACCCCAAGCCCCGAGCGGACCAAGAGGTACTCTTGATCCGCGAGGGCGGCAAGCATGAACGTGGCGTCTGGAAGGACGACGGCACGTGCAAGGCGTGGGCGTTGCTGCACGCCAAAGACCGCAAGAAACCAACCAAGGAGAGCACGTCATGAAGGTCATCAAGCTGCACCACCACGAGAACGATGAGGATGCCTACGGGGCCCGCTATGCCGGCACACTGGGCGACGCCAAGAAGGAAGCCGCCGAGATCCCCAAGCATCTCCGCGCGGACGTGGTCGCCGAGGAGTACGACCTGCAGACCGACAAGGAAGGCATCGTGTCCATGCTCAACGGCGCTCCGCTCCTCGGCAAGGCCCTGCGCACCTGGGGCGTGACCGCTCGTGGTGCGTTGAAGGAAGAGTGATGGGCTGGGGCGGCTACGGGTGGGGTAACCACTCCCCGCAGACCGCACGCGACGTGGCCAAGGCGTTCTATGCCGGCCGAGCGCGCAAGCGGAGCAACTGCGAGACCAACGGGCGTACCTATCGGCTTTGCGGTAGCATCATCGCTCGCCGCATTCCTGACGACGAGGTGGCGAACGAGGTGGCCAAGGCCATCGAAGGGCAAACCGTCCAGCGGCTGTTGGAGTTCTCCTTCTGCGGCTGGCCGACCGAGATGACTTGTCGGCACCTCAAGATTCTAGGGGTCGACGCCTGCATCGGCCGGGACTGGCATACCGGCCCCAAGGGTGGTCGCGGCGACGCGTTCGACGTGCCCCTCATGAACGGCCGGGAGGTCAAGTCCACGGTCTTTTATACCTTGCAGGAGCTGGCGACGATGCCGGAGTGGGAGCCCAGCTTCAAGCCTCAAATGACTGCCTGGGCCGAGTCTCCCAGCAAACGGCAACTTGCTTTGGAGTTCGCATGAAGTCCGTCGTGTGGTTCGACCCTGTGTCAGGGCATTGCCACTTCTACGCAACCAACGAGCCGAAGGTGCGGCAGAGCTACATCGACGAGGGGTGGGTAGAGTTCTTGCCGCCGTGCGTCGAACGAGCGCCAAGCGCCCTGGTCGACGCCGCACGCAACGTCATGCGGATCTGGGACAGCCCTCAACCAACGAACTATAAACGCGCCGAGAAGGCGTTCACTGACTTGCGCGTGGCGACCATGTGGGCCGCGCTGAAGGAAACGTCATGAGATTGATCCGAGCGTGCTCTGTTCTCATCCTCGCCCTTTGGAGCGTGGCCTTCGCGATCCATTACTTTGGCTTGAGCCTCTTTGGCGCGTGGTACGGCTACCCGCTTACCGTCACGAGCCTTCTGTTCGTAGTGGCTGTCCCGCTCTGGGTCGATCATCTTTACGAAGCCAAGGACATCGCCGAGGAAACATCATGAAGGCACGCCTCCTCACCAAGCAGGAGTGGCATCGTGTCCGCGCTGCGCGCGGCGAAGCCATGACCGGGCAGCACGCTCACCGAGCCAAGTCCGTCCCGATTGATCCCGCCAACCCGACCTTCGTCCGTGGTGTCGGCAAGACCTACTACTGGTGCATGGGCGGTGGCGAACCTGAAGACGCCCAACGACGGCGCTCAGCGGCTGCCCGCTGGGCATACCGAGTAACCACGCTGCTGGCGGCAGTCCGCTGCAGCAACCTGTTCGGCCTCTGGCGCCGAAGCGAAAGGACAGTGATGGACAAAGAAGCATTGACGCCGGCCGCGATGGTGCGCGGCAGACGCTACAACTGGAAAGGCCAGCCAGAGCGCCTGGAGTACCTGGGCAAGTGGGGCTCTTGGCACCAGTTCGCCAAGGTCGGATGCATCGGTGAGGTGTGGTGCGAGGTGCAAGGCGCAGACCTGCCCATGCTGGAAGAAACGACGGCGCCGCGCGAACCCGCACACGGCTGCGGGCACATGCAAGGCCGGGGCGCCGCGTGAGGCCGAACGCAAAACTGAACGGGGCGCCGTGACGCAATAGCCGGAGCGAGCTACTGCCGTAGCGCCTCCGTTCGAGTGACTGTTAGGCCTGTGGCCGGAGAGGATGACCATGCGAGTAGGCGAGAACTTCGCGGTGAACTACATGAGCCGCAACAACGATTCATTGTGGCTGTGGCTGGACGTGAAGCTCGGCCGCTTCTGGTACGTGTTCATGTGGCACAAGGGCCAGCGGCCCTACCTGTACCGCAGCACCGATGCCACGCCACCCGACCGCGAGTTCGCGCGCAACGAGGGGCGCTGGTTCTTCGGCCGCCATGTGGGCCGGATGGATTGACGGGCCTAACGCGGAGTTAACCGGCTTGCGCCGAAAGGACGAACGATGAACAACACTGCTGCCGGCGCAAGTCCGGTTGAACGCACAGTTAGGCTGGACCCGGAGCGCTTGGCGTTTGAGGACTGGGCCGATGAGCGATGGGGCCGCGAGTCTTACAGGCACAAGAGCGACACCAGCGGCGAGTGGGAGGCGTGGAAGGCCGCCACGGCACGCGAACGCCACCGATGCGCGCTGATCTGCGACACGACGCCGCCTTACCCGTTCCGGGCGTCCATTGAGGCTGCGCACGCCATTCGGAAAGGCCAGCCGTGAAGCATGAACCTGTGCTTGGGCTGGCCCCGATGCTGGAAGCACTTGGCATTGAGCAGACCGTGAGCTTCGATGACTGCTACGCGCTGTTGGGCGAGTTGTTCGATGTGACGCGACGCAGCCCGAAGGTGGGCGAGTTGAGCGGCAACGAGTGGTGCGCGCTGGTCAATCTCGCGATGGCCCGCCACAAGAAGCCTAACGTTGCAATTGAGCCGGGCGCGTGATGCGTGGCCGAAGTGCGCGCCTGCCGTAGCGCCTCGGCTCGAATTGCGTGTTGGGCGGCCGGTGGACGAAGCAAAGAAAGGTGGAGTGCGATGAGCAGGAGCGGATACATAGACGACAACGACGACCCGCTGGCGCATGGGCGTTGGCGGCAGGCCGTGAAGCGCGCACTTGAAGGCAAGCGCGGGCAGGCACTGCTGCGCGAGCTGGTGGAAGCACTGGACGCGATGGAAGACAAGCGCCTGTACCCGGGCAGCTTCGCTACACCCGAAGGCGAGTTCTGCACGCTCGGCGTGCTCGGCGCGAAGCGCGGCGTGAAGATGGACGACCTGGGCGACGAGGAAGACTGCGACCCCGCGCAGGTAGGCCAGCGATTCGGCATTGCCCCTGCGATGGCGGCCGAAATCATGTACCTGAACGACGAGTACGTGGTGGACGTGTGGAAGTGGGTGGACGTGGTGATCTGCGGACCCATGCCGCCTTACCACTTTGCACCCTACGGGCACAAGAAGCACGAGCGCTCAGTGCGCGTGCCGAACGAGAGCCACCCGCGTGAGCGCTGGGAGCGCATGCGTGCATGGGCAACCAGCCAGATGAGCAGATCATCGCCGTGATCGGTCGGCACTGCCCTATCAAGGCAGCGAAAGCGTACCTTACCCATTACGCGAAGAACGAGCGCAACGGATGGGACTCTGCCAGCTTCGACCGCCCGGTCCCCAAGAGCATCGCCAAGGAGATCCCATGAACGACATCGAACTATCGCCCAGCTTGAAGCGCCGAGTTTCGGAGGACTTCGACTTCTTGGTGCTCTGCCAACCGAAGGGCAACATGGGCATGTACCGCCTTCTAGGCGACAGCACACTGAAGGCGGATCTCGCTGCCTTCAGGGAGAAGGCAGCAGCGGCCGCGGCTGTAGCTGCGAAAACGCAAGACGAAGACGGCCTGATGTTGCTGAAGGCCGCTGTGGTTCGTGCTGAAGCCCGCAGAGAAGGCGCGGTCGATCTGGACGTGGTCGTGCGCGCGATTGCCGACATCGAGAAGCGCCGTGGCTGACAAGCTCGACATGCGCCGCACGCGTCGTGCGCTCAAGATCTTCGACGCCGGGGAAGCTAAACGGGGAGCTGCCTGGGACCGCGTTGGTTCAGAAAAGGGCATACGGATCGCTGAGGTCGCTGACCGACTCGCCCTGGCCAAGGTGCAGCTTGCGTTCGCTGTCGACACTTACGACCGTAACAGCGTCGACAACTGCATGCGCCTGGGCATCGACTACCTGCGCAAGATGGCGAAGATCGGCGAGTGAACTAAGACGGCACTGGCCGTCTTTCAAGCCTAACGTCTTTACGTTGTAGGCAGCGGTGCCCAGAGGTCTACCGCCTATTTTTATTTAGCTATGAGCTACGTGTCATGCACGCATTCACACGCTCGCTCACACGCTCGCTCACACGCTCGCTTGCACGCTCGCTTGCACGCTCGCACGATCACCCACAGGCCTTCCATTCTTCCGCTTCCACTCCCGACAAACCTCACCATATAGAACTACTCTTCCTATTACATATTCTTTTTTCTTCTCTAAATAGATAGATTGGAAGAATGTAAGAATGGAAGTTATATAGGTAAAAGAGCCTTCCAGTCGCACTCCAATACAGGCTCTTCTTCCAGTCGCGTCACTCGGGGTGATGGGCCTCCACGGGCTCACCCTTCAGCGCCTCGGCGTACAGGGCGTTCGCCGGCATGCTCCGCAGCAGGAACGAGCTGAACGCGCGCCGCCCTCCGGCCACCTCTACGGCGTCGCCTAGCTGCTCCAGCGTCGGGCCCGCAAGCTCTCCGAGGCCGCTCTCGCCGCGCCGCACACCCTTGCCCACGTCCACCGCGAACTGGCCCACGCCCAGCAGACCGGCGCGCTCCACGCCGCTCCACACGTAGTCCGCAGCAGTCCAGTCGCGCTTCCACGCGGGTTCGGAGCCGCCACCCTGCAGCAGCCCCTTGGCGCTGTCCGCTGCGATCATCACAGGCACATACGAGGCCAGGGCGTAGGCGGGCGAGTAGTTGCCGCTCTTCAGTTCATGCACCGCGCGCTTCAGGATCGTTTCTTGGAACGAGAACACGAACTGCTTCAGGTGGGCGATGAACGCGAAGCGCGGGTCGCTCATCCAGATGGGCTTGTCCGCCGCGTCGGGCCGCAGCACCGCGCCATCGACCCAGCGGTTGATCGCGGCGCGCACCTTCGCCTCCTGCGCAGCCGTCAGCCCATCGAGCTGAGACAGCAGCGGTCGGCCCTGAGCATTCAGGCGCAGCTCGTCGGGCTGGAAGCCCAGCTCGGCCATCCACCGCGCGCTGTGGGCGCTGTGCTTGCCCGAGGCATGCCGGCCCAGGAAGTTGATCGCTGCCTCCGTCGCCCCCACGCGCATGGAGCGGTTGTACTGCTCCATGAGGTTGAAGCGGAAGAACAGGTCGTTCATCTTCCGTGCGCGCTCACCGACCATGCCCTGCGTGTACGACGCGCCCAGCGTGCGCATCAGGCTGGCGTCGTCGATCACACCCAGGATCGAGGCGAGGTCCGTGGCGTCGTCGTTCGTCGGGTTCTTCTGGAAGCTCTTCACCACCTCCTTCATGCCCCGCTTGAACGCACGGAACGCTTCGGGCATCGTGCCGCCGCGCACCATGATGCCCAGCGGGTCCACCACAGAGCTGAAGATCGCCAGCGGCAGCAGGCGCAGGTTCTGGTACACGATCACGTTGCCCTGCAGCCGGCGCATCGTCGGGTCGATGTCGTCGCCTAGCGTACCGTCCATGGAGCGGATGTACTTGCGCGCCGAGTCGAGGTCGTCGGGCGTGGCACCCTCGCGCCCTGCGCGGTCCAGCAGGTCGTTGAGCTTCTCGCTGTCGTCGTCGAAGCGCCGCGCCCACTCCGCACGCCGCGTGGCCTGCATCAGGTAGCTGTTCATCGTCTCGTACAGGTTCTTGTTCAAGAACCGCGCGGCGTCGTCAGCAGTGATGAACGCCAGTTCCCGCGGCTTCACGTGCTGCATGCCGGGCCGGTCGACCACGCGCAGACCCGTGCCCTCGGAGGTCATCAGGTTCTGCATGATCGTCCTCGGGTCGCCCTTCAGGTCGCCCGACTGCACGTACCGCTCCAGCATGTTCAGGAACTCGCGCTGGTGGCTGCTGATGTAATGCACGTCCCAGACACGGGGGAAGTAGTCCGTCCCCACGCCCAGGTCGCCCACGTCCACGCCGGCCCGCGTCATGTAGGCGTGCGCGTCGTCCAGGGTTTGCCGCAGCGTCGCCCGTGCGGTCATCGCAGCCGCGCGCTCGTTGCGGTCGGTCAGTGCGTTGATCGGGGCCATGTCGTTGCCCCGTTGCATCGACTCCATCGCGGCCCGCAGCGCGGCGTTACTCGCACCGTGCAGCAGCTCGCCCAGGTTCGACAGGCGCAGGCTGTGCTCCAGGCGCGCGGCAGGGATGAAGCCGAAGTCGTTGCCCTCAGCCGTGCCCTGCAGCTTCATCATGTCGGCCAGCTCGTTGAGCGCCGGGATGCCGGTGTCACGCAGCCGCTGGTGGCCTGCCACTGCGAGCTTCTCGCCCAGCTCACCGATCCCGCCGGCAAGCTTCTTGAACTGCTCGATGGCGGCGTTGCGGCCGGGCTCCAGCAGCGCACGGGCCACGGCGTCGGGGTCGTTCATGTTTCGGGCGAACTCGCCGCTGTGGAAATACTTCAGCACGTGCAGCGCACGCTCGTCGTTGCTCCAGACGCCCAGCGCCTTGCGGATGAACTCGGCGATCTTGCCGAAGATGGTCGTCGGCTCCGGGGCCACGTCCAGCTTGCCTGCCGCCCAGAACTGGTACATGTAGGCCGCGCGCTCCTCGGCGTTGGCGAGCTGCTTGATCGCCTCGGGCTGGCCGTCCAGCAGCTTGCGCAGCCGCATCACAGTGACGGGCGAGCTGGCCGCACGTTCGACGATGCCGGCGATCTTGCCGTTGCGCCCGTCCATCAGCTTGGTGAAGAACGCGTGCAGCGACTCGTGGTAGGCCACGGTCGTCGGGTTCAGTGCGTGGACGCTGATACGGATGATGTCGTCAACACCGTGGTTCGTGAACAGGCGCTGGAACTCACCCGCGTGCGGGATGTTCGCCCGCAGGTCCACCACCACGCTGTTGCCCAGCACCTTGCGCACGTAGTCGAACACCGACTGCAGGTCACGCGGGCCTTGGGCGTTCGGGTCGACGGGCTGGGCGCTGAGTGCCTTCAACTCTGCGCCGCTCAGCATAGCCTGCGCCATGGCTCGCTCGATGGGCTCATACCCGTCGTTGTCGGCCACCTCTTCGTAGAACTGCGCCTCGGTCTCGTCCTGCCGCTCAGGCGACATCATCCCTTCGCGCTCCGACCCGAAGTAGTCGTCGAGCCATTCCTTGAACGCGTCCTTGAGCACGCTCGGCATCTTGCGTCGGTCAGGGTCGCGTGCCAGCACGTCGTTCCGCAGCGTGTCGAAGTCCTCCTGCGAGAGCTGCTCGACGATCTCGTTGAACCTCTGCTGAAGGCGCTCGCCGATACGGTCAGGGAAGCTCAGCACGCGCCCGTTGTCGTTCGCTGCCTCGCCTCGCTCCAGGCTGTACTTCTTGATCCCCAGGCCGTAGGCCGTGTCCTCGTTCTTCACCAGCTCACCCAGGCGCTCGTTGATGGCGTTGAGGGTCTTGGTGACGCCGGGCAGGGGCGTGTCGTGGGCGACGTAGGGTTTGCTCAGCGCCCGCTCTTCGACGTACTCGAAGAGCTTCTGCGCCGGGAGCGCCCGTCGTTGCTCCGGGGATAGCTCGCGGATCGCCCGGTCCAGTGTGTACAGCGCCCGGCGCTCGCTCTCCGTGCCCCGCAGAGCGCCCAGTCGGGCGATCAGTTCTTGCGCCACGCTGGCGGGAAGCAGCATCTTCTGGACGATGTCCTTCCCCTCCTCGCGGCCCATGACGCTGCGGTCTGACAAAACGTACGCGCCCGTCTCGGTGAGCCTCCCTCGTCCGACGGTCTTCATCGCGACGCCACTGAGGTCCAAGAACTGTGCGAGCGCCGACCGCTCCTGCGGGTCCATGCCCAGTGCCTTGCGCATCAGGTCGACGAACGCCTCCCAGGCGTTTGCGGCACGGGTGCCCAGGAACTCCTCAACCTTCCGGCTCCCCGGAATCCTGCGCATCTTCTCGCGGAATGCCGGGTTCGACAGGCCCTCCGCGATGAACTCCATCGTGTTGGTGCCGCCGTAGGCGAGGCCAATATCCGGCATGTGCTTCACGACGTGGCCGAGGAGGTGGTCGAACGCGAGGTGCAGCCCTGCGTCCTTCTCCATCGCAGCTACGGTCGCGGCGTGAGCCGCTTCGTGCAGGAACACGTGGACGCCGTTACTCGTCGGGAACATCGTGATGAAGCCGGGGCGCGTCTTGGTGCCGAACGCGTAGTGCCCCGTCGCGCCGTTCGCGACCCCGTGGGCCTTCTGTTCGACCGTGGTGCTCGGTGTTACGGTGCCCACTGCCCTGGCCACCGCGATGGTCGCTTCGTCTTTGAGCAGCGGTGCGATCAGCTTGGCGAGTTCCCCCACCGTGCTGTGCGGGTTGGCCTTCAGGCGAGCCGTCATGGCCTTCTGCGCGTCCACCTCGTCGGTCAGGGCGAGGTACTGGTCGCGCGTGTGGTCGAGCATCTTCAGGAGGCGCATGGCGGTCTCGGACTCCTCCTGGCTTCCGGACAGGTGCGCCGCGATGAGATCGGCCGTCTCCGCGTCGGCGTTCTGGCCTTCTTGGAGCTTGAACGAGGCGATGCGGGCGGTGGATACCAGTTCTGGGTACTTCAGCGCGAGGCTCTCCGTAAGCGCTGCGTCAAAGTGCCGGTTCTCAAGGAAGTCAACAGCGCGCTGCAGCCCCTTGGCGTCGGTCGACTCCTTCAGGGACTTGATCAGGGCGGCATCACCAGAGCGGGCTTTCGTCAGGAATGCCGCCTTCTTGGCGGCTACGACTTTTGGGCTTGGGGTGCCCTCCTCGTCGTAAGCACTCAGCGGCGGGCCGTCGTCGGGCTCCGCTGCGCGGCTGGCGGGGGCGTCCTTCGGCCGGCGGCGCGGGCCTAGCAGGCTCGGTGCACCGCCGCCCTCGCGCTTCTCACCACCGTCCGTGTTGATCGGGCCACGCCCAGTCGCGTCGAGGTCGCGGCCGTTCTGGAACGTCGGGCCGAAGGGGTCGAACTCGCGTTGGCCGGTGCCCAGGTCTTCGAGCTTCGTTTGCCCTTTCAGGGCGGCTGCGGTCAGTCGCTCCATCCGGTCCACGAGGGCTGAAAGCTGCGGGGCGAGGTCCGCAACGTCGCCTTGGCCGTCAGCCGCCATAGCCTTTGTCAGCCGCTGGATCTCCAGGCCGGTTTTGGCAATCCGCTCCGCGAGCTTCTTCCTGCTCGGGCCTTGCAGGCCGCGCTCCACCCCGCCCTCGAACCCGGTCGGGTCGGCGCGCTCGTTTCCGGCGGACGAGGGGTCTTCTCCTAGGTTCTCTCGGTTGCCGATCTCCTTCAGCTTCTTGATGCGCTCGGCGTATTTCTTCCGTGCCTCGGCGTACGCATCGCGCACGTTGTCGGAGGTCAGTCGCACGCCCATGTCCTTCAGTTCGGAGACATTGGCTTCCCCCTCCTTCTCGGCGGCGTCCTTCAGCACTTTGATGCGGTCGTCGGCTTTGTCGGCCCTTGTCCGTACGTCCATCTTCCGCGCCTCGCCCCAGGTCAGCGGCGTCTTGCCGATGTGGGCGATGACTGTTGCGTCAGGGATGTCGAACGCCTTGCCCTGGTACTCCTGCACGGCGGCGACGCCCTCCATGAACATGTGCGCGGCGCGGTAGCGCTGGCCCAGCTCGTCAATCGGGCTGTAGCGGTCCTTCTCCTTGAAGCGCTCGGCCATCGCGCGAGTGATCTTCACCGCGTCCAGCTTCAAGTCGTCAACCTCCAGGCGCGAGGGTGAGCGGCCGTGGGCCTTCGTGTCCAGGCGCACGGCGTCCAGCTCGTCGGCCGTCATGCTGAGGTGGCTGTTGGACGCCTCGGACACGGCTGCGCCGTACTTGCCGATCTCTTCGTCGGCGTAGCGCTGGGCCTCGTCGAGCCCCAGGTCAGCGGCGAGGCCACGCTTCACCAGCTCGGTGTGCATGTCCTTCACGAGGGGGTGGTCCATGCCCAGCTCTTCAGCGCTCGCGTAGCGGACCTTGCGGTCGGGGTTCGCGGCCTGCGCCTTGTCGATGGACTGCGTGATCGCCGGCTGGAAGCCAGCCTTGCCGGGGTCGTCGTCAGCGTTCAGGTGCAGCTTCTTCTGGTAGACCGCCAGCTTCGTGCCGCCGACCACCTCGGTCAGCGCGTCGCCGCCGTGCTCGCCGAGCGGGTTGCCCTCCTCGTCGTACTTGACCCGGGCCTTCTCGGCGCGGCTCTCGGTCTGCTTCACCATCGACTGCACGGCCGCCAGCACGGTGTCGGCCTTCTTGCCGAACATCTTGGTCAGCTCGTCCTTCACGCGGGTGTCGCGGAAGCGTTGACGGGCAGCGGAGCCGGTGTCCTTCTGCGGGCCGGTCGTGCTGGCCCACTTGAGCATCTCGGCGGCAGCTTCGCGCAGGTCGCTCACGTGCACGGAGTCGGGGCCGTCGATGAGGCTCTCACGCATCGTGTCGATCAGCCGGCCGTGCTTCTTCTGCACGTCGACGAGGTTGTTCACCTCGCTGAAGAACGCCTCCACCTTCGCCGGGTCGGTGATCTTCATCGCGGTGTGGACCTTGTCCAGCATCTCGGCGGTGTGTTCACCGGCCACGTTCAGCAGGCTCATGTACGTGTCCACCGACACGGGCTTGTCCGCCGACATCTCGCTGATCAGTCCACGCAGTGCGGGGGCCAGCTCGTTGATCGCTGAGTTCCGCTGCTCGCGCGCGCCGTTGCGCTGCGCTTCGGGCATCGAGCTGAAGTCGTCCTCCAACAGGTGCGGCAGGCGCTCGCGCAGGAACGGGCCGATCACGTCCTTCACGACCTTGTCGACGCCGGCGTAGTCCTCAGACTTCTTCGTGTCGCCCTTGTCGGCTTGGCGCTCGGCGCGCATCCGGTCGACGCCCATCTTGAACCCCGAGACCGCCAGCCGTCCAGCGGCCGCTGCGTCCTTCGCCTTCTTCGCCGAGGCGATGTAGGCTTGGTTCGCCCGGTCGCCCAGGTTCGTCATCGCCGTCTTGAGGGCCTCGCGGCGCTCGGGCGGCATGTTGGACTCCCACAGCTCCTTCGCCATGTCGCGGATGGAAGCCAGCCGGCCCTCGTCGTCGATCTTGATCGCTTCCTTGAGGGCTTCGCCCTGCTTGCCGACGAAGTTCTTGGCGTTGGCGAACTCCTCGCTGTCGGCGATGCGGTCGATCATTCCCTTCGTGCTCTTGCGGGCCTTGTCGAAGGCGCTGGTCACGGCATCGACCGCAGCACCAGCGTCGTCGCGCGCTTGGCCCAGGTCGTAGCCCTCAACCTTCGCCCGCGCGGCGTCCATGCCCTTCGTGGCCATGTCCTTCGCGCTGCCGACGAAGCTCGATGTCTTGCCGCCCAGGTCATAGCCGTCAGGGCCGAGTGCCTCGCCCACGGTCTCCTTGAGCCCGGTGGCGCGGCCAATCAGGGACTTCGCGCCGGCTTGCAGGGGCTTCGCGGCCGAGCCGACGAAGCCCTTGATCTGCTCGCCGTTGGAGTGCAGCAGCTCCGCGCCCGTGCCGATGCTGCCCATCGCTGCGCCGCCGGCCAGCCCGCCCACGGCGTTCTCGGCGATTGCGTCGTAGTCGAGCGCGGCGTTCGGGTTGAACGCCGTCTGCTTGATCGCCTCGCCCGCGCCCTCAGTCACGCCCTCCAGGCCCATGTCTGCAGCACCGCGCCCGAGGATCTTGCCGGTGCCTTGCTTCGCGACGGTCTTGGCGGTGCGCCCCAGGATCTTGCCGGCCACGAGGCTGGGCACGACCGCTTGGGTCGCGGCGCTGACCGCGCCGCCCAGGCCTGCGTCGAGCAGGCGGTCGCCGGCCGAGCGCTGCATCTGCGCCGGGTCGAGCATCTGGCGCTGGGCGATGTCGCCTGCCTCGAAGGGCGTCAGGGCGGTGGCGCCGGCCAGCATGCCGGGGATCGCCCCACCGCCCGTGGCCAGGGCTGCTGCGCCGCCTATGGTCGCGTAAGGCAGGCTTTGGCCCACCATGCCCCCAGCGTAGTCCAGCGCGTCACGGACGCCGTTCACGTCCTTGTAGGATGTGATGCGTGGGGCCGTCTCCTGGGCCTGCAGCGCAAGGCGCTGGGCTTCGGCGTAGCGGGCCTTGGCGAACTCGTCTGCGCCCGCAGCCTCGCCCACGAGGCCGGTAACTGCTTGAAGCTGGGAGCCAGCGCCCAGCGTGCCGGCGCGAGCCCCGCGCACGATGTTGCTGTCGTTGGCGAAGGGCACGCCCTCGGGCGTGACGCTGTTGCGCTGGATGATGTCCAGGCCCAACGGGTCGTTGCTCATCAGCGGGCTCCCTTGAGTTCGTCGAAGCGGTTCGTGCGGGTCTTCAGGTCGGGTAGGAGCGGATTGGAGGTGCCCTCGTCGTAGCGCAGGTCGGTGACGGGCATCGAGCCGCCGCCACGCAGCCGGTACTGGTCCTGCGTGATGCCTCGGTCCACACCGACCACGTCATAGTCGGCCGGGTTGTCGGACTGCACGTGCGTGCCGGCCCACGGGTTGAAGCGGCTGGCCCCTTCCTTGTTGCGTTCCTTGACCTCCAACTGCAGCGTCATGCGCTTCAGGGCCGCATCGTCCAGGCTGGCGACACCCTTCTCACGCAGGGTCGCCGCGCGCTTCTGCGCCTCGGCGTAGTCGGGCGAGTTCTGCGGGATCGCTTCGAGCTGGGCGATGCTGCCGGCGATGGCACTCATGATGCCGGCACTCATGGACGCCACGCGGGCCGCGTCGGGCTTGCCGTCCGCTCCCGGGTACAGCGTGCCCAGGCGCGCGTCCATGTCCTTGACTGCTTGCTGGCGGTTCTGGAAGTTCTGCTGCGCCGCATCCTTGCCCAGGCGGGCCACGTCGAGCTGGAACTGCCGGTCGTTCTGCATCTGCTGCATACGCCCCTGCTGGCGGGCCGTGGCAGCGGTCAAGTCCTGGCCCCGGGCGCTGATGTCCTGGCCGCGCATCGCCACCTCGGCCTGCAGCCGCGAGCTGTCTCGCGCGCCAATGTTGCCTCGCTCGGTGATGTCCTGGCCGCGCCGCGTCACGTCACGGTTCGCTGCGTCGGCGGCGTTCTGGTTGTCGAGGGCGATCATCTGGCGCTTGTCTTGGTGGGACAGCCCGCCCGCCTTCATGCGCCAGCCCAGCAGTGCGTCGCGCTCCGGGGCGTCGGTCTTGGCGCGGAGGTCGTCCTCCATGCGCGAGCCGCGAGCGCCGATAACTGCGACACCTGTCTGCATCGGCTGCGCGGCTTCACCCGCCGCCTTGCGGGCCAGAGCCGCCTCGATGTCAGCGCGGGGCATCCCCGGCACCGTGCTCACCGTACCGCCCTGCTTGAGCTGCGTGCCGTCCTCGTTGACCATGCGGGCGTTCGGGCCGACGTTCTTGCCGCTGTAGGTCACCGCGCCGGTCTTCGGGTCGCGGGTCTTGTAGATGTCGCCCTCGGTCATGCTCCCCGGCAATGTGCTGGGCACGCCGTTCAGCGTGTCGCGCAGGCTGGTGGACTGCTGCACCGTGGGCGGGTTCACGAATCCGCGGCCACCGCCGGCCTCACCGGGGCGGAAGCTGGGGGTGGTGCTCGCGGAGCCTGGGAGTCGGCCGAGCGGCTGGGGGTCGCCAGCCCGCGCCCGCGCCTCGGGCGACAGCACGACGCCGCCGCCAGGGCCTGCTACTTCGGGCACTCCCCACTCCTGGCCCACCGCCGAGCCGGCCCTGCGGACGAGCGAGTTGACCTGCCCGCCGATTGCGTGGTCGAGGAACGGGTCGGTGCGGACGCCCTTCTCGTAGACCTCGCTGCCGATTGCGTCGCCGACCGTGTACGCGGCCATGGCCAGCCCTGCCCCCGGCCCGCTGAGCGCCGCGAGTCCTCGCTTCGCTGCCGTCTGCCCTGCGGCCGCTGCAGCCCGCACGCCAGCCGGTGCGCCCGGCACGGGGCCGCTCGGCCCTTTGGGGAGTTGCGACACGCCCGGAGCCTGGGGGTGCGGGCCGACGCCACGGTTGGCATACGCGCGGCCCTCACCGGAGAGACCGTCCGTGCCGATGTTCGGGTTCGGCCGTGCGCCTTGCTGCGCGCGGCGGAAGTCGTCCATCGTCCGCTCGGTGGCCTCGCCCACCGGGATGCGGGTGCCCCCGGCACGCCGCCACTGCTCCATGTCGATGTCGTTGACTTCGAGCCCGGGGATTCCAGCCATGTCTTTCTCCTTCGATCTAACTTAGATTGTAGGCTTCACGGATCGAACGGGGGCCACTCGATAGTCGCCTCGCCCTGGTAGTTGTAGGAGACCCCGGAGTTGATGCTCCCGGTCAGGTTGGTCGTGGCGTGGGCCATGCCGTAGGCGCTCGACGCAAGCTGGGCGAAGGTCTGAGCCCCCACCTTCGCGGCGTCCAGGCGCGCGGCATTGGTTGTCAGGATCGCGTCGCTGTTGATCTTCGCGGTCTGCAGTGTGACGTTGACGCCCGCCTCGTACTGCTTCATGTTCGATTCCCACACACGGGTCTCGATGTTCGCCTTCGATTCGATGGCCGCAGCGGCAGCGCGGTAACCGTCCAGCAGCGAGCCGCTCTGCTTGGCCAGGGCGTCCATGCGCGCGGTCTCAGCCCCCACTGCCGTGCGGTAGCCGTCCCACTGCGCGACGTAGGAGCGCACCTTGGCGTCGTACTCGGCGAGCTGGGCGCGGGACTGTTCGATCTGGACGCCGACGATCTGCTGCCACGTCGTCGCCTTCGTCTTGTACACATCGAGCACAAGCTGCTCGCCCTGCACCGACGCCTTGTAGGCTTCCACCTTCGCGGTCTCGGCGTTGACCTGGGCGATGTAGGCGCGAACCTGCTCGCCGGCAGCGCTGATCCGGATCTGCTCCATCTGCATCAGCGTCTGGGCTGCGCCGACCTGGGCGCGGTAGATCTCCACCTGGGTCATCGTCGCTTCGATCTCGGCCTTGTAGCGGTCGACGATGGCCTTGTTCATGTCGGCCTTGGCGCTCTCGGCGTCGATCTGGGTCTTGTAGACCTGAACCTTGAGTTCCTCGGCGTTGATCAGGGTCTTGTAGTTCTCGGCGTAGATCTGCGCGCGTTGCAGCAGCGTCTTGAACTGCTCAATCGCGGCGTTGTGGACTTGGATCGCGTTGTCGGCGTACTGCTTGGCGGTCTCGAAGGTGAGCTGCTCCAGCTTGAAGCTGTAGTCGATCAGCTTGCCTTCCAGATCCATGCCGGCGGCAATGGTGTCCTTCAGGTTGGCCTGTTCCATTTCGGCCTGCTTGATCATCACGTCGCGCGACAGCTCCGACAGCTTGTCGTAGTAGTTCGCCTGCGCCTCGCGCAGTTGGGCGGCGGACACGCCGGCCGGGAGGTGGAAGCCCAGCGCCTCGCTGTTGCGCATCACCTCGGCTTCGTTGCTGAGGGCGATCTTCGTCTCGCGCGTGCGGGCGCGGTCCCAGATCGCCTGCTCGACGGTCGGGTCCAGCCCGGTGCCGCCGGCCAGCCGGTCCAGCAGCTTGGCCTGCAGTTCGGTCAGCAGCGCAGAACTGTAGTCCGCGCCGACGGAGTAGCTGAACGGTGTCGGCGCAGCCAGGGTCAGCGTGGGGACCGCTTCCAGTTCAGCCTGCCAGTCCAGATGGAGGTCCAGGCCCGCGAAGGTCACCGTCTCAAGGGTCAGGAGCGTCGGCGCGGTGATCGTGTCGATGGTCGGCGCGTCGGGCACCGTGATCGTGGCGATGGTCGGGATCGTCGGCATCGAGCCGTAGCTCACGCTCGGCGCGGTCGGCAGCGTGATGACTGGCGGGATCTCCGTGAATTCGTCGAAGACGATGGCGTCGGGTGCCGCCGCCAGCGCGGGCGGGGCCGTGCCGGGGTCGGTGAACTCGATGGTCGGCAGCGTCGGCGTGGCTGGCAGCGCGGAGATCGTCGGCGCGGCCAGCGTCGTCCACTGCACGCTGATCTGTGGCGCAGTGAACAGCGAAGACTCCATCGAGTTGATGAAGTCTTCGGCCTTCGCGGTGGCGCTCGTGGCATATGCCTGCGCGGTCGAGAATGCGGTCGAGACTGAGTCGGCTACGGCGCCCATGTTCAGATCCTCCGGGTCGTGGAACTGGCCAACTCCACGCTGATCTTGTCGAGCGCGAAGTCCTGGCCAGCAGTGTTCTTGAATCCGAAGCCCAGCAGGGTCTCGAAGATGCCCTTGCCGGGCGTGCCCCTGGCCTCCAGGCCTGCCCGCATCACGACGGGGTACTCGTAGGTTGCGGCAGCTTCAACTACCAGTGCGCCCGTGCCCGTGCCGATGGGCAGGGTGAAGTACACGCAGCCGGGGCGCTTCTTCACGGGCGTGCCCATCTGCGTGCGGCCGGTGCGTACCTCGCTGACGATTGTTGAGGCCACGTCTCGCTCGCCACCGAATGCATAGAGTCCTACCGCTGACCCGCCGTGCGTGGGCGTGACTGCGTGGAAGTCGAAGCCGGCGTACTCAGTAACGGCTCCGGTCAGCGTGTTCATGACGATGGCGTTGCTCATATCGAGACCAGTGAGGTTGTGGCGTTGTCCTTCAGCTTGAGCTGAGTGGTGAGTGGGATGCCGAGCACCTTCTGCAGGGGCGTGACGCCGAGGGTCGAGACCGCGAACGTCCAGCTCTTGTCGCCAGTGGCCCCGCCTTGGTACTCGGAGCCGTCGAAGTCGATATGGATGACGATGCCGCCAGAGATCGGGTCTTTCGCGGCCTTGGCCGTGAAGAGTAACACGGGGTCAACGGGGTCCGCCACTTCGTCACGTGCGGTGTCGAAGGGAAGTGGTATCGTCGCAGGGGACGATGGTGGCGAGTGTACCTCGTAGGTGTCCGTCTGCTCGTAGGTTTGGTAAGCCATCGTGCTGGACGGGAGCCAGGAAGTCGGCCCCAGCAAGTTGTAGTGGCTTGGCGGACCTACAGGGTCGTTTATCGCGGTGTGCAGGTCTCCGATCTGAGCCTTCAAGATCGCCCTCCCCAGGGGAATTTCGACCGGCACTCGCTCGTCGACTGGCCTGCCGAATGTGTCGGGCGTAGTCTGGTTAGGGCGAATGGCGAACAGCGGTTGGGTCGAGTACGGGGCTCCGTACCACTTGTGGAAATAGACCGCGTCATCGAATCCCGGCAGGCTGGGGGTGGAGTAGTGGTCGATGCCCCCGGCCCCGCCAGAAGCGTTGTAGCTTCCGTCTGCGGCGGAAGGAGACAGGCTGAGGATGTAGTGTGCGTCGGGCCCTGTCGGCCCCCATGCTCCGGTCGTCGTGGTCAGGTCCGCGAACTTCGTCGTCCACTTCTCTTCGCTCTCCTCCGTCAGCGTGTAGGTCGGCAGCACCCGCGTGGCCCGTTCACGCATCGTGGCCTTCGTGGCGAACGGCGGGATGTCCGCCGAGAAGACCTCCACGCCGTCCTGGCGCAGCACCAGCTTCACGGTGCGTTGGGTCTCCGTGATGTAGGCCGACAGGTCGCCGATGGCCGGGGGCCAGAGCATCTCGGGGTCCGTGCCCAGGTCTTGCGTGCCGTTGATCGCGTGGCCGATTGCCACGTCTACGCTGGCGGTGAAGCGCATCTCGGGGTCGTGCCACAGCAGCGTGCGCGTGGTCCGGTCGATCCGGCCCGAGTATTCAGCTGACGCGCTCTCGACCAGTTCTTCCGCCTCGAAGTGCCTTACGGAGTACATCTCGTACGCACCGGTTAGGTCGCAAGGGATGGTCGCCTCTCCGCTGACCGACGTGAAGAAGGTCAGCGTGCTGGATGAGAAGATGAAGAGGATGTGGGGGCTCCCTCCCATGTCGGGCAGAGGGGGCACTGCTTTGAATTGTTCGGCGCTTACTCGCTTCACAGTCTCGTGGAGGTACAGACGTTCCTCTAGGCGCGCAAACGTCCCCCACCCGAAGTTGATCTCCTCCGTGGTGGTCTGGTCCCACCGTTGGGTGTTTTCGTCCGTCGTGGTCAGCTTGGTCGGGGGGCGGACCTTGAATGAGCTGTAAATGCTCATCACGTCTATTTGCACGTTGGGGCCGAAGTCGCGAACTCCCTCCTCGATCCTTACGCTGTTGCCCCCTGAGTAGGTGAGGAATTTGGTGGTCCCGAGCACCTCCTGGACCTCAGACCCGTCGAGGTCCATGTGAATGCCATACAGCTCGTTCTTGTCGGTGTCGGCCAAGTAGGTCAGGCTGGTCTTGGTCTCCTCCCATCGGGCCATCAGGTTGAGCGTTCGCGAGAAAACCTCGGTGGTTGGGGGGATGCCCCGCACGTAGTACCCCTGGCAGACCACAGGCTGCAGCTGGCACCCGCCCGCGACGGTCACCGTCTTCACGCCCGAGGCCACCACCTCGTCGGCGGTGGGCGTGAGTACGCCGGTGATGTCCGCCTCCACGGAGAACGTGCCCGTGCTCGCCGGGTCGAACACGAAGCGGACCAGGGTGTCCTTGTCGTCGCCCACCGCCACCGCGCTCGTGCCCTCCGGGTGGATCGCCAGCCGGCGGTCAGCCAGCAGCGGCAGCGGCAGCGTGAGGCTGTAGGTGATCGGGCCGATGTAGTCGCCTGTGTCCAGCGTCACCTTGTCCTGCAGTCCGAACAGCGCAGCTGCGGGGCCACTCCAGACCACCGCACTGCCGCTCGAAGGGGAGATGTGGTACAGCCGCCGGCCGACCGACGACTCGGCCACGAACGGCGGGGCGATGGCGCTGGGCACGTGCATCGCTCGCACCGTCAGGTTCATGCGCGTGCAAAACGGGCCGGCGATGCTCGCGCCGATCCAGCGGTAGGAAGCCGGCCTGCGCCATAGCAGGTGCCCACCGATCATCTCCTCCAGGCGGATGGCACGCCAGCGCCCTTCCCCGCCTGACATGACCAGTGCGGGCACGGGCACGAAGACCCCGGGTGAGGTCTCCTTGCGCCAGCCCTCGACGGCCAGCCCTGCGAGCGTGGTGAAGAGGATACCGATGCCGGCCAGCGGCGGCTCGGTGGGCTGGCCAACGGGCCACACGTCCACGAAGTCCAGGTCGCCGATGTTCATGATCCGCACGCGCGTGCCGTCTGCAAGCTGGCGCTCACGCGAGCGGTAGCCCATGCGCGTCGGCTCGAACTCCGCGACGAACCGGGCGAACAGGTCGTGGACGCCTTGGCGTTGCGACGGCAGCAGGCCGTCCGACGTAGTGGACTTGTCGGGCCAATGCACCCGCACCATTGGCGGCGGGCACCCCAGGCGCGCAAGGTCGTTGATCACTGCGGCACCGCCATGTACTGCGGGATCTCCCGCTCGACGCGGAACGTGGCCGACACCTCGGTCACGTCGGTGGCGTAGCGCCCCTCAGTCAGCCGCTCGACAGCGCCACTGTTGAATCCGGCGACCAGTAGGCGGTCGGCGATGCATACCATCGCCCGCCCGTCGCCCACGCTGTCGCCGCGTTTGATCTGCTCGCCGCGCACCTCGACACCCGAGCCCAGCACCGTGCGGCCCGCGACGACTTGGCTGTAGACCAGCTTGTCGAATTCCACGCCGCGCAGGAACGCCAGCTCTTTCTCGGTGCCGACGTAGATCCCGTCGTCCACCGGCTGCAGCAGCGTGATGTCGGCGGTGAACTGCTTGAAGTCGCGGCGCGGGTCGAACAGCTCCCAGCGGTTCGGTAGCGAGGCCCACAGCACCGAGCCCTGCGCCACCAGCGCGCGGCCACGCCAGAATGCCTGCACGGTGCCGACCGGCGCAGGAATGAGCTGGTCCGTGCGGCAGGGCGTGGTAAGTGCGTTGTTCTCGCCGACGTAGGTGAAGGTCGAGCCGGTCGTGCTGCCGGCCAGGAACCCATCGCCGCCGTTGTGGCTGGTCAGGTAGACGTTCGTCTTGTACCCGGCCAGGGTGGGCAGGCCCGTCAGCAGGATGCCGCCCTGCGTGACGGGTGCGGGGTTCGACAGGATGTTGCCGCCCTCCGCGTTGTCGGCCAGCCGCACGTGCGTGAGCATCCACTGGTAGTCGCCAGCGAACAGCGAGCCAGGTACGTCGGTCAACGCGCCGACACTGGCGGGCACCGGCACGCCCCAGCCCGTCATCGTCAGCCCGTCCGTGATGCCGTTGATGTTGCCGTTGCTGAACGACACGCGGCCGTCAGGCAGGTTGCAGTACCAGACGCGCGCCACGCTCAGCCCGCTGTAGAGCGTGGTCACGGTGCCGTTCGGGAAGCGCGAGATCAGGTCGCCGTTGCGCGTGGCCAGCATGAAGCCGTCCGCCTGCCACAGGTTCTTGTAGCACTCGGCCACGACCTCGCTGTAGCCGCGCCGCCGACGCAGCCCGCCGGTCAGGTCGATGTCCACGTCGGTGGCGATGCGCAGCTCGTTGGCTTTGAGCCGCTCGCTGGGGGCGATGTTGTTGATGCCCCGGAACTTGTCGAACGTCAGCATAGGATGCTCCTCGAAATGGTGGGCGCGCCGAACGTCGTGCTCGGGGCGATGTGACGCGCGTGAACGCGCCAGTGGGTGCTGGGTGTGCCGAAGTTGCCCACGACGAAGCCGCTGGCCCGCTGGCCCAGGCGCTCGCGCGCGGCGATGGGCATGCCGAACCGGGCCGGCACGTACAGGCCGGTGGCCCGTTGGAGCGGGGCGGTGTAGGGCTGGCCGAACCTGGGGCCGGCGTTGAGGCCCTGGGCGAGGTAGGTGTTGGGCCGGTAGGTCGACGGCGTGCCCCAGCGTGCAGCCGCGAATCCCGCCGCCCGTTGCCCCGCCGCTGCCAGGGCCGTGCCAAACAGCGTGGCCCTGAAGCCGGGGGCGTGGGCCGTGCCGAGGGTTTTCCCGGCCCCGAACGTGGTGCTGGGCGTCCAGGCGGCGACTGTTTGGGAAACCCGGGCCTTGGAGACCCCGAACGCCGTGAGGGCCACCCCAGCCTGGGTCTGCCGCCGCGAGGCCCGCGCAGCCCCGAATTGGCCCGTCTGCGCCCCCGTGGCGGTGGCGTAGGACTTCGTGGTGGGCGTGCCGAAGTTGCCGGGGGCGATAAACACCGCCCCGTGCTCGGTTTGGCGCAGCGCCCGGTGGGTGCCGACCTGGGTGACCTCGAAGGCCAGGGCCGTCGCAGTCAGGTGCTCGCCGACGCCGTCCACGCGCGGCAGGCCGAAGGCCGTGGCGTGCAGCGACGTGGCGCGGCCGACCACGTCCATCCCCGGCACGAACGGCAGACCGAAGCGGGTCAGGTCGAAGGCCACGGCCCGCGCGGTCTGTGGGAAGTTGGGGATGCCGCTCCATGTGGCCACTGGACGGCCCATACCGCCCGAACGGAACCCGCGGGCGATCAGCAGCCGTTGCGGCAGGCCCCACTGGGTCGTGGGCGCGATGCCTGTTGCGACGCCGAGGGTGCTGCGGCGCGGGGTGCCGAACACCACGGTCGGCGCGATGCCGTCCGGTACGCAAGGCGGACCCCAGGCGTAACGGGCGTTCGGGGTGCCAAAGGTCGGGGCGAGCTGCTGGCCGGTGGGCTGGACTTCGACAAGGTGCGGGGCGCGCGGGGCGCCCACGTTGCCGAACTGCGAGCCGGTGGCGCGCACCGTGGTCAGCGCGATGAATGAGCGCCACTCATAGGCTGCGGTGGGGTAGCTGATGTCAATCGAAGCGGACATGCCGCCCGACAACACGGGCTCGGTGTTCGGCTCGATGAAGTAGCCCGCGCCGTCGTCGTCTTGCTCGAAGGCCGTAACTTGGAACCAGTGCTGGAGCGACGAGGCGACTCGCTCAGCCACGACCTGCACCGCGCCGGGGGTGAAGCGGTAGGCGACGGTGACCCCTCCAGCGGCAACCGGCGCGGTGTCGAAGCGCAGGATGGCTACAGCGTCCTCGCCCGCGCCCGCTTTTTGCCAGAACATGTCCGCGATTTCCGTCGCGCTTGTTTCCGCCGGCCGGTTGGCGGACAGGATGAGTGAGGGCGTCGACACTGTGCCGAACCAGCGCTGCAGGCGCTCCTGCCCTGGCGTGAGGGCAAGACCTACTGGGTAGTCAATGGCGCTCGTATCGGCGATGGTGCCCTTGTAGAGCGCCACACCCCCAGCGGACGACACGCCGATGCGGGTCTCGGTGCCTCCTTCCAACGGGGCGAGGCCGAGGTCGAGCAGTGCATGCGCGCTGCCTCCCGAGATGCCGCCGCTCAGCGACGTATAAGGGTCCACGCCGATCTCGGCTGCCCAGGTGTTGTATGAGTGCTCGACTCGCCCGATGGACGGGCTCGCTGCGTCCATCAGCCCGCCGTCGAACAGGCCCAGCGCCTTGGTGTTCGTGGCCAAGTCGCGCACGTCGCTGACCGCGCCGCTGACCTTTGGTCGGCCGACGCGCGTCACCTTGCTTCCGGCGGCAAACGCCCAGTCGAGCACGTCATCCCTGGCGTTGAACTGGTATACGCCCATCGTGCTGAGCACCGAGGCCATGCCGCCCGAGACGGCGAGGCTCGTGCCGATGTACGTCGCCATCGTGCCGTACTGGTTGGTCGTGTAGACCAGAAAGCGTGGCGTGTCGGCTGTGGCGTATTCCCTCTCGGCGACGACCTCCAGGGTGCCGCGCCCGATGCGCAGCGCGAGCGACAGCGGGTAGCCGCCCGAGCCGTCGTCGTTGCGCATATAGAGGATCGCCTCGTCGGCAGTCTTCTGCCACTTCGAGGCGGTGACGCGGCCACTGCCCGCGGTGGCGCTCTTTACGTTGATGACCAACGACGGCGGCGAAGCCGTGCAGTAGATCGTCTGCGACTCTTGGCCCCCGGGCGAGTCACCTACCATCGTGCGGGCGGCGATGGTCGTGTCCTCCGGAGACTTCCGGTAGAACGCCACGCCCCGCGTGGCGAACAACATGCGGGTCTCGGCGCTGTTCTGCAGCGGCGGGAAGCCCAAGTCGACCAGCGAGCCGTTGCTCGATCCGGTCGCGTTGCCGCCGAGCGAGTCAGTCGGGTCGACGCCCAGCTCAGCGGCCCAGGCCGCGTAGGCAGCGAGCGTCGAAGCGTGTGAGGCAGACGCGGCTGTGGCGAAGCCGCCGAGCACGGGGGCACCCGTGCCCACGTCCAGAGTCTCGTGGGACTTCGTCGCGCCGTAGCTGATGCCGAACGGCGTACCTCGCGCTCCGGTCTGGAAGCCGATCTCGTTGTTCGGCACCTTCGCGAGGCCGAACGTCGTGGCCACCCAGGTGAAAGGGGCCGCGAACAGCGGCGTGTTGCCTGGGTTGCCGAAGTACGCCGCCTGCCAGCCGCTGACCGGCTGCGTCAGCCGGAGCCCGGGGGTGCCGAAGGTCGGGGCGGCGTTGATGCCCAGCGCCCGGCCGCGATCCCAACTGAACAGCGCGCTGCCCGGCGTGACCGTGTAGAGGGAGCCGTCCCAGTCGAAGACCAGGGCGTTTGCTGCCGGCGGGGTATAGCTCATGCCGCCGTCAGTCGGTCGAGGACGAGCGCGTTCTCCGTGTTCGCCGGATCAAGCGCGACGGCGTAGTAGTTCGACGTGTCCGCTGCGTCGAGCCCGCCGAACAGGAACGTGCCGTCGCCAGCCGTGCGCGTTGCGGCGATGATGCCGCCGGTCACTCGGTAGTAGAGCCGCACGATGGCGTCAGGGACGGGGAGCCCCGCCTTGAGCGCGACGCCACTCAGTTCCGCCGTGCGCGAGCCGCCCGGGTGGAACTTGTAGGCCCACCACGTGAGCCCTTGCGTGACCGAACCCCCGACGCGCGGGCACTTGATGGCGACGGCGTTCGTTGCCGCCCACACGTCGAGCGCCTTCGCGAAGTGGTTCCGGCGGTGAACGCCGATGGCGCCCAGGTCAGCCACGTCAGAATCCGCCCCACGTGTCCGAGGTCTCGATGAAACACTGCTGCGCGCCGACAGCCTGCAGGTCGACTGCCTCGAAGGTGCGGCCTGCCAGGATGCCCGTGCCGCTGAAGGTGTCGCCGTCAGTGAGCGGGTGGTCATGGCACGGGCACCAGACGCCAGGAAGCAGGGCACGGGTGCCTTCAGCCACCGTACCCTCGCTGATCCAGACTGGGGCCTGTACGAGCGAGCCCTCGATTGGGTTCGGGTAGGTCGAGCCTGCGGAGCCCATGGTCGTTGAGCCGATGCGCGGGGCGTCCGAGAACTTGCCCACTTGCTTCGAGGTGCCGACCTGGGTGTAGGGGCGAGCGACGTAGTGGCCGGTGTTCACGCCCATCGTGGCGCTCAGCGCCGAGAAGTTGATCGTCGAGCTGGCAGCGGAGGTCTGCGCGATCATCAGCGTGTGGAACGCGTCCGCCGCCTTGTAGGAGACCGGGTCGCCGAACGCGGTGACGAACGTGTTGGCTGCGGGCTTGATGAACAGGTAGAAGATCTTGCCGTCGCTGAACATCTTCCACGGAGCGGCCGCGCCCTTCTCCAAGTACGCACCGCCTGAGACCTGGGCGGCGGTGGGGAACGGTCCGGTGCCCGTGTTCACGTCGGACATCGTCTCGTAGCCGACGATGCGCGCCGTGGTCGTGCTCGTGTCGTCGACCCGCAGGTAATACTGGTTCGTGCCCGCAGGCTGGCGGTAGGCCGCGAGGTTCGTGCCGGTGTAGGGCTTCGTCCAGCCCATCGTGGTGACGAGCAGGTAGTCGAGCAGCGTGATCATCGACCCGGCAGCAGCGGCCAGGGCCGGTGCGCCGCCGTCCGTGCTGCGCTTGATGTAGATGGTCACGATGCGTCCTTACAGGCTGAAGATCTTGTAGGTGCCGTTGTCCCACTGCACGGTGATGTCGCCGCCGTTGGTCGCCAGCGGGAAGCCGGTGATCACGTCGATGAACGCCAGCAGCGGCGAGGTTGCGTCGGAGCCGGTGTCCTTGTAGAGCACCACGCACTTCGCCGTTGAGCCCGCGGTCACTGCGGCGTAGGTCACGTCGGCCGCGTCGAGCGCACCGCCGGTGACGGTCTTCGACGACAGCGCCTGGGGCGTGCCGATCACGTTCGAGCTGGCGGTAGACCAGAACTCGTCAGTGGCCAAGTTCTGTGTGTAGGACGTGCTGACCAGCGCGGCCTTGATCGTGTCCGACGAGAAGTTGATCGTCCCGGAGAGGATCTTCTCCTTGCCTTTGGTGTAGAGGGCGTTGGCCATGGTGCGGCTCCTGCAAAAAGTGGTTGAAGTCTAACGTAGATCGCAGATAGAAAGGTGCGCCCCCCCGCCTACCAAGGAACAGACGGCGGGGCGCGGAGGAGGGTTGGGTCCGAGGATTGGCAGCTCGTACCGCAGCAGCACCCTCCACTGGCTATCGCTGCGATTCCTCGCCGAGCACAGAGGCCCGGCATGTGTCGTACATCTCGCCCAGCTCGGTGGCCTTCAAGACCCACGCGCCGAACGAGTCGTCAGTGATCGGGGTCCGGGGCTGGCACGACGCCACTTGCAGCGGTGTCGGGCCGAGCGCCGGGGATGGCGGCGTTGAATGCGCGCACGCTGACAGGGCCGCTGCGGCAATCAGTGAAGACCAGTTTTTCACGGACTTCCTTCTCGATAGTTTGGTAGGTCGTGCGGTGGATGGGCTTGAGCTTGGCGATCTCACGCGCAGCGGCTTGCGCGCCGGCCTCGACAGCGATGCGCAGGTTCGCGTCCTGCTTGGCGTTGGCCGCGATCTGCCTGTCCTCGCCGACCCCGACACCGTAGAAGAACGCGCTGGCGCACATGCCGGCGGCGGCGAGGAGAGCGATGAGGTAGCCCACCATCACACGTACTCGATGGTGACCGCCTCGTTCCGCGCCAGGGCGTAGCGGATCTTGGCGAAGAGCTTGTCGAAGGCTTTGCGGCTGTTGCCCAGCGACTTCGCGTGGCGGTCCTCGCCGACCAGCAAGCACCCTTCGGTGTTTGCCGCCGTGTTGCCCGGGTGGATGCGGATGCCGGCGAAGCCCGGCACCTTGGGCACCTCAGGCAGGAGGTGGCCGAACCGGGCGCTCATTGTGACGATCACCCCGTAGGTGCCCACCGGGATGGCCGTCTCGCCCTTGATCTTCCACTTCTCCACCGGCACGCCGGGGATCTCGCGCACCGGGTCTTCGAGTGTCCAGCACTCGAACGAGCCGTCGATGCTCAACGAGCCGATGGTGACATCGGCGTCCTTCTGCAGGCGTTCAACCAACAGCTTCATTGCGGGGCTCCTCGTTTTGGAAGACAGCTGGGGGTGCGTACCTCCAGTACCGGGCGGTGACCGTCTGCACCAGGGCGGCAGCGCCCAGCAGAATCACGGTCGGCCAGTCAGTGCCGCCCCAGCCCAGGTATGGGCTGGCGGTGCTGATGATGGCGGCGAACGACAGGAGCCAGAATGCGAACCGGATCGCTGGCTTCGTGTGCTCGTTGGTGCGCACGAGGCGGCAGAAGCACGTCCACAGCAGGGCCGCGCAGGCCAGTTCGTGCGCGAGGTGCAAGATGCTCATTGCTCATCTCCCTTGGAGGTGGGGTTCACTCGCTGCGCCACCATCCGGCCGATAGCTTTGAAGATGCGGGGCCAGTCGTCGCCGATGGCCCCGACAGCCAGGGCGACGAGGCCCAGCGCGTGCTGCGAAGGCACCTTGAACTGGGTCTCGGCGAAGATCGCCAGAGGGGTGGTGATGATGGTGGCAAGAAAGAC
>Ga0209174_10000093_pt1 | contig 66466 bp, 56 predicted proteins | sample JI91814BDNA_FD_187505 | JGI IMG/M metagenome (GOLD analysis project Ga0209174, IMG submission 187505) | Wastewater effluent complex algal communities from Wisconsin, to seasonally profile nutrient transformation and Carbon sequestration -... | ecosystem: Engineered > WWTP > Effluent > Algae...
ACAGCCTACGCAATCGCTGAATTGATTGATAACTCCTTACAAGCAGGAGCCAAGAATGTGCAACTCCTTTGCGGAGAAGAAGAAGTAGACGGCAACCGGAATAATAAAATTACCCGCATCGGTCAGATAGCAATTTTAGATGATGGAGGTGGAATGGACGAAAAAACACTTCGCCTATCGCTTCAATTTGGAAATGGAACACATCTAGATTCAGAGAACCAACAGGGTATTGGAAAATTTGGAATGGGTTTACCTGCTTCTTCTATCTCGCAGTGCACACTTGTTGAAGTCTGGTCATGGCAAGACGGAGTGGATAATGCTATTTATACGTATTTAGATATTTACCAAATTAGAAAAAAACAACTTATGGAAATTCCTAAACCTAAAAAACACAAAATTCCCAAAGTCTATTCTAGAATAGGAAAAGACTTTGGGAAATCAGGAACTCTCGTTGTTTGGTCAAACTTAGATAGAATTTTTTGGAGAAGAGCAGAAGCTATTATCGCGAATTCTGAATTTCTAATAGGACGGCTATATAGAAAATTCTTAGATAAGAAAAAGTGCAGCATACGCATGGTAGCCTTTAATTTAAATGATTTAATTAATATTAAAATCGACCGTTATGCATTACCAAATGATCCTATGTATTTGATGGATAAGACTTCTTGTCCTGCACCCTTTGACAAAAAAGCAATGTTTGAAGAGTTTGGAGATAGAGAATTAAAAATGCCAGTTAAATACAATGGCAAACAATATCCTGTCATAGTTCGATTTAGTGTAGCAAAGAAAGAAGCTAGAATGGGTGATAATCCAGGAAATAAACCACATGGAAAACATGCAAAGAATAATGTAGGAGTCTCTTTAGTTCGAGCAAATAGAGAAATTGAATTGGATAAATCTTGGACAATACAACATGAAGTTACAGAGCGATGGTGGGGTATAGAATTAGATTTTCCTTCAGAATTAGATGAGTTATTTGGATTGACGAATAATAAGCAGTATGCGACAAACTTTTCACATCTCGCAGAAGTTGATTACAATGATTTAAGAGGAAATAAAACAATCACTGAGTATCAACAAGAGTTAGAAGACCAAGAAGATCCAATTGCTCCTATTTTAGAATTAGGTAGTCGTATTAAATCCAATCTCTCAGCAATGAGAAAATACAATGACACCCAAACAAAAGGAGCAAGGACGGCAAATTTAATCAGTGAATCAAATGAAGATAGTCCTGAGTCTATTGCTACTAAAATCACGCGTGAGATGATTGATGAAGGCTTTACTTCTAAGAATGATGAACAAGAAAAATTACCAGTTAAAGAAAGAATAGAACAAATCGAAAAGGTTTTGATCGATCAAGGCTTAGATGCAGAAGATGCAAAGCAAATTTCTAAAACGGCAACAGACTTTGGTTTAAAGTATGTATTTGCTCACGCAGACATACAGACACCAGCTTTCTTCACCGTTAGACCGAAAGCGGGAACAATCATTATTACCCTCAACACCGAGCATCCTGCTTATGATAAGTTAATGGAAATAGTGGACGAAGACATTGAGGATGCTTCAAGAGAAGAATTAATCGATCGTTTGTCTCGTGCACGAGACGGATTAAAATTATTACTCGAAGCCTGGGCGCGTTATGAAGATACTTTGCCAGATGGAAACATCAAAGACAAAGCCCAAGAGGTTAGAAACGACTGGGGAAGAATGGCAAAACGATTCATGACGACTGATTAAGGAAGTTTTAACGTTAGGATAGGTATCCTTCCCCGTTCATGAAACAGGCAAGGATGCCTGTTCTCCTACTCATTGCATCACATTTAGTTCTTAGGTTGACGACATCGTGGGAACAATATAGAGTCAGTTTTTTTGCTTGCTAATAAGTTGAATAATAAAATAATATTACTGATAAGAATGTTAATTGATCGTAGATTCGCAGAGAGGGATTATGCAACTGATAGAAGAGAGAATTAAAACACTTACACCTGAATTGCAAAAAGAAGTCATTGATTTCATTGATTTTCTGGTAAGTAAATACTCATTATCCCCAAGTAAGAATTCTCAAAAGACGAAGTCAGTTGGGGGTTCTTTAGAGAAGTATAAAAATAGCAAATTACAATCAAAAGAAAAAGACGCTTTAGCCGAGGCGTTTGCAGAAAAACATGAGAATCGCTGACGCAAATACAATCCTTCGCTTTTTACTAAAAGACAATCCAGATCAATTTGCTGAGGCTGAACAGGTATTTGATTCAAGTGAAGAAATTTTTATTCCTGTTGAAATCATAGCCGAAGTCGTCTATGTTTTACAAAAAGTCTATTCAGTTTCCAGAGATGAAATTAGAACTCGACTGATTGAATTTATTTCCTATAAGAATGTAACTCTGAATGAATTCGATATCATAATCTATGCTTTAGATTCTTATGCAAGCTCTAATCTAGATTATGCAGACTGTATCGTATATTCGCATGCGCAGTCAAAAAAGAGTGATATTTTTTCTTTTGATAAAGGTCTTTTAAGTTTCTTTAAAAGAAATAAAAAAGACTAACACCAATGAACCGCAACGGAAGAGACTTAAAAGAATCAGTATTAAAATTCGTAGAGGAAGCAGAAACTCTAGCGATTTTTGTGCCGTATATTAAGCTCAATGTATTAAAAGAAATCCTAAGCCAAACAAAGAATTGCCGCTATATAGTGGTGAGGTGGGAGGTGAAGGATTAACTCGAAAGAGCGAGTGATTTAGAAATATACGAAGTATGCAAAGAAAAAAAGATTTCGCTCTTTCGAAATGCGAGGCTTCACTTGAAATTATACTTAGATGCGGATAAGGCGTATTTGACTACGGCGAATATTTCCTCACGGGCGTTAAATTATGGGAAGTATGAAAATTACAATTACGAAATGGGAGTGAAGATAGACAAACTGGAATTAGAGGATAGAATCTATTTACAGAATATTTTAGATGAAAGCCAATTGATTGATGATAGGATGATGGAAGCAATCAAAGAGCAATTATCCCTTCTCGCACTAGATGAAGAAGGGGGCGACTTTGAGTTTAAGAATATAGCGGATAAGAAGGATTTTCTCCTATCGTCTCTTCCAATGTCGGAGGATATAAACAAACTAAAAGAATATTACAAAAATAGATCAGCACCGACAAAAGTAGAATATGATTGTATGGTGCATGACTTGAGCCTTTATACAATTCCAACTGGATTAAAAGAAGAAGAATTTCTAAATCGACTTCGCGTATTTTTCTTCGAGCATCCTTTTATCCAAGCCTTTCTAAAAGAATTAAACTCCGCAGGCGGAGAACTTTACTTCGGAAGAGTCAGACAATGGTTAGCCGCTAACTGTGCAGACTCCCCAACTCCTAGAGCTTGGGAAGTAACAAAGAACGTCCAGATACTTTACCACTGGATCGAAACACTCGGAGGAGGCAAATATGTAGTAGACGTTCCGGGGACATATTCACAGAGGATTTTTTTGAAGTAATATTGTGAATGAAAACTTAACCGTTATTGCGGACAGGCTAGGAAGCCTATTCTATCAATTGATTGATACTATTATTCATAAGCTATATCAATCTACTTGTAAAAAGCCAATCATTCTTTTTTTAATTTAAATATGCTTTACAGAAAAAAGATTTTCCAAAATAATAATTAAGGATTCGATTCTTCTTCAGAGTTAGGCAAGGTATATTTTATGTATGAATTAGACGATTTATTAGAAGCAAAATTATATGATTCGAAAGAAGAACTTTTAAATGATGCGATACGTCATTTATTTATCTACAAACCTGATTTAAAACTTCGTTTAGCAATTCATAAATATAAATCTGGAAAACTTAGTCTTGCAAAGACAGCTTTACTTGCGGGTCTAACTTGGATGGAAATGAAAGAAGTTTTAATTGAAAAAGGAATACAACCATTATTAGGTCCGGAGTCAGTGGACGATATTGAATTGGAAGTAAAAAGCTTAACTAAATTAATGTAAGAACAAACTGAATGTATCATTCAAATAAGAATAAACTAAGTTGTAAAATTCATGAGAATTTTTTAGAACAAGTTCTGCCTATTCTTGCGTAATCTCTTTAAAGTCTAAATAATCAGACTCTTGCCTTTTCATAAATGCTTCATGAATCCATTTTGAAGTATATTTCGGAAACTCACCTGTCTTTACAAATTCTTTATCAAATATGGAAATAACTCCAGAATGTTTAGACGAAGAAATTTCTCTAGTATTAATCAAAGCTAATGCACAATAGAACATTGGATAGTAAGCTCGATTAATTGAAGATCTGTATCGAAAAGTTTTATAAAGACTCTCTGCATCTTCCAAGCACTCTTTGGATTCTTTCATTCTAAAATTAAGAATCTGTTTTATCTCATCCTGGTTCAAATATAAATGCCTTCTTTCATAATGACTTTATAAATCGGAGCTGTTTTATATTTTATAAAATTAGGTTCTTGCTTTGAGATAATGAGTGGAGTTAAGAATAAATCGTTATCGAAACCATATTCCCAAATCATATCATTGATTTTAGGGGAAATGCTTTCAGTGTAGTTATGAATTACAAATAGATCATAGTCAGAGTCTACGCGATAATCTCCGCGTGCTCTAGAACCGAAAAGCCAAAATTCCTCTTTTGCTATGGATTCTTGTGGAATTTTCAATTTGACAATAAACTGATTTTGATAGTTGTATATTAAAGAAGGAAATACGATGAAATTAAAATTGGCGGGGCATGAGACTTTTTATCCTAGGGAGCATTGGCTTTATAAGGGGCTAAATGAAAAGGATGCAAAGATTGCTTCTTTAAAAGCAAAACAAGTCAGTGGCTTTTTTAAAGAGCAAGAAGAGTCTAATGAAGATTATCCAACCGACTATATGGGAGTTGGGGCTAATATGGTGAAGTCGATTCGCCACTGGGTGAATGTATTTGGACTTCTAGACAAAGACGATAAATCTGATTTCATAAAACCAATGCTGAACTATGATCCCTTTTTAGATAAGACTGCTACTAGTTGGATTTTGCATTATAATTTGATTACATCTGAAACTGCTCCTACTACCTGGTATTGGTTTTTTACTCAGTCCGAGCTTGTTAGTTTTGACAAGGAATCTTTTCTTCGCTCTTATAAAGACTGGCTTTCTACTCTTGATTTAAAACAAACCTATTCTGAAAAATCACTCGAGAACGACTACCAGGTATTAACCGCAATGTATTCTAGAGACGATAGAGATTTATTTTACCCTTCTCAGTTTGCAAGCCTGGGTGTTCTTTCTTTTAATCCGCATTACCGCCGTTATTCGCGAAATGTAAATCCTGATTTAGATATTTCGATCCTGCTATATTTATTTTTACTCTTTCGGGATCGTTTCTTTCGTGGTGCCGAGACACTTGATTTAGAAAATATTCGTAACATTGCCGAGTCTCCTCTTCGTGCTCTTAAGATAGATATAGATCATTTCTTTGAGCTTTCGATGAAGCTACCTTCTAAGATTTCTAAAAAAGTAAAACTCTCTCGAACTGCTGGTATCAAGACGATTCAATTTTTCGGGCTTACTAAAAATGATTTACTCTCTGAAATTTATTCCAGCGAAAAAATTGAAAACTACTTAGATTAGAATTTCTCAAAAATAACTTGCTCTTCTAAGCGTTAGTTCTAAACTCTGCCTAGAATGAATACAGAACAATACCTAGATCAATACCTGCAAGAAAATATTAGTGAATCAGAAACTCTTCATAGTATGAAGAACGTTATATCGGAGTTTGCCGCTCGGGCTCCGAAAATTTTAGTTACAAAATGTATTGACGGTAGAGTTCATGGTAGTAAGCAAAAAGGCTACCCGGCTACAACGATTCGATTCGGAAGAACGGATGGAAATAATGTTTCCACGGACAAAAACAATTATTGGTTCTGGAATCGTATCGACAATGTGGTGAATAACGCACAATCTAACACTCCTGAAATGCCTGCGATTTTTATAGCTTATATGCATCGCTCTGATCTCGGTCTTGGTTGCGCCGCACACAATAATAACGAAGAGGAAGCATTTAAAGCAATCGCAACTCAAACCAAAGCAATTCGAAAAATATTTAAGCCTGAAAATCTTTATGTGTTGGAAGGTATTACAAATACAGATACAATGGCCGAGACTCTCATCTTTGAAGAGTCGATTCGAATTAGCACAGAAGAAATTATAAAAGATTTTAATTTAAATGAATTGTCTGATGTATTTTACAAAGGCTTTTTAAAATACCCGATTAAAGACCCGGCTACGGCAAGATTCGTAAACTTTAAAACACCGGAGGAGCTAATGCAAGGTAACCTCCCCTTGTTTCATAATAACTTTCAAACTTCCCTTGCCATGAAATCGTTTTTACTCCTTGAGATTTCTAAAATTGTATACGAGAACGATTACCCTTCTCAGAAATTAATCCAGCCTGATATTTTAAATGCGTTAGTTTCTTCTCTTGGAAAAATAAAATCTTTACCGAGAACTCTGCTGGCTCCTTTTTTATACCAATGCTTTTGGAATATTGGTTATTCTCTCTACCAGCGAAAAAAATTGCTCGCAATGCCAAAAGAAGAAAAGCAGGTTCATTTAGATCATGCAGAAGAAATTATCTGTTATGGAGATGGGTTCGAACTCCTTGCTAGAAATAAAACGATTCTAGTTAAGACTGGCCGCGGAGATGATGTCAATGCGCTTCAAGTAGCTAAAAAAGTATTGGATAAGAATAGAGCCAGGAAGACTCCTAACTATGATATGATCATCCATCTAAATATTGAAATCAGTGGAGAGCTTGTGAATTGGGAAGATGTGAATGAGTCCATTTCGTCTAGGATGCATACTATGACCCGCCACATAGATGAGGTTTTCGGGGATAATGCTGTTATCCTCACCACCTACTCTTATCGGGATCAAAAAAGATTTTATCCAATCATCACAAGAAAAGATCCACGTATCATCTATCCAGTTAATCTCTTAGATGGAATCAACTCCACAATTCGCTTTTCTAATATGGCACTCAAGAGTAGAGAAGCGTTATATGCAACGGATAGATTGTAACTATTAGTATAAGAACGAAATGCAATGCAAAGCAATGAGTAGGAGGACAGGCATCCCTGCCTGTCATTTCTTAGTAAATGTATATCGTTATTACAAAAACTTTTTTCGTTATTGTGGACAGGCAGGGATGCCTATCCTACCTTTCTAATTTCCAAGCACTGAAAGGAATGACATCTTTATTTCTCCGAGTGAACGTGCACACTATGTAATGCTTTTATATATTGTGCACGCTCGTATTCGAATGGAGTATGATATTTAGCCGCACTCATACTTCCAATCATTTGTGTTACAGATTCGTATTCATGCTTTTCCATCCAGGCAATCATATCTTTTTCTATCACGGTAATTTTTTTAATTCCTTCTCGAATGAGAACAGAGCAGAGCATACCGACATTAGCCCCTGCCATAAGGAGCTTTAACATATCTTCTGCTCTATGCACTCCTCCCGTTCCTGCCAAATCAGAATGCACTCTAGAATAAAGAAGTGCTATCCAACGAAGGGAAAGTCTTAGATCGTGTGGAGTAGAAAGATGAACATGAGATTTTACTTCTAGATGCTCTAAATCAAAATCAGGCTGATAAAAACGATTGAATAGAACTAACGCATTTGCACCCATATTAGCAAACTTCTTTGCACAGTTCATCAGGTTGCTAAAATAAGGACTGAGTTTTAGCGCAATAGGAATTGAAACTGATTTTCTAACCTGCCATAAAGTTTCCGCAAAGTCTTCTTCTAATTCTTTTCCAGTAACATTCGGATCGGTTGGAACATTGTATAGATTTAACTCCAATCCATCTGCACCCGCTTCTTGAATTAGTTTAGCAAAATTAGTCCAGCCACCTGAAGTATATCCATTGATGCTTCCTATAATGGGGATACTAACAGCTTGCTTTAGTTTACGAATGTATTCTAGATATTCATCCGGACCCGATTCAAAGTCTCCCGCTTCCGGAAAATACGTAATAGCCTCAGCAAAACTATGAGTTCCATAATTCAAATGATGATGGAGTTCCTGGTTTTCTTTTTCGATTTGTTCTTCGAAAAGAGAATACAAAACGACAGCAGATATTCCTGCGTCTTCCATTTTTTTAACATCATCTAGATGATACGAAATCGGACCCGCCGATGCTACAAGTGGGGTTCTCAGGTTAAGCCCCATATACTTTGTTGAAAGGTTAATCATGTTTTTCCTCTTCTTTGTTTTTACCCGCCAGGAATTCGAAATGCTTATAACGAACGTTAATATCTTCCTGAGCTTGCTTAAATAAGTCCTTAGCAATTTCAGGCTTACTCTTGGTAAGCATTTTAAAACGATTTTCACTTTCAAAATAATTTCGCACCGGCGCATGCGGAGGAGCAGAGTCAATCTCTAAAGGATTTAATCCCTTTAGAGCACGGTCTGGATTATATCGATAAAGAATCCATTGTCCGGAATCGACTGCTGCCTTTTGGTGTTTCATTCCCTCTGTCATATTAATTCCATGCGCAATACAATGACTATACGCAATTACAATGGAAGGCCCGTCATACTTTTCGGCTTCCAGTAAAGCGCGTAACGTTTGTTCATCTTTTGCACCCATAGCAACTGTGGCTACATAAATATTTCCGTAGCTCATCGCAATTAGCCCCAGGTCTTTTTTAACTCCGGGCTTTCCGCCTGTCGCAAACTTTGCTACTGCTCCTTTGGGAGTAGACTTTGACATTTGCCCGCCCGTATTGGAATAAACTTCTGTGTCGAGAAGTAGGACATTCACATTTCTTCCACTGGCTAGAACGTGGTCTAATCCCCCGTAGCCGATGTCATAACCCCAACCGTCACCACCGATAATCCAGACACTTTTTTTAACGAGTGAATCAGAAATTTCTAATAGATGTCTTACTTCTTCGCTATTGGCAGCGTGAGCTTTTAGAATTTCATTTACTTTCTCCACTCGCTTTCTTTGTTCAAAAATGTCTGCCTCATCAGATTGTTTTGCATTTAAAATTTCTTCCGCGAGGCTAATACCGATTTTGTCCTTTAAAAGATTTACTAATTCAAGTGCAGCTTCTTTTTGCTTGTCGATAGATACTCGAAATCCATAGCCAAATTCGGCGTTATCCTCAAAAAGAGAATTTGACCAGGCAGGGCCTCTTCCCTCTTTGTTTTTTGTCCAGGGAGTCGTCGGTAAATTTCCTCCGTAAATGGAAGAGCATCCAGTTGCATTTGCAATTACCATTCTATCTCCAAATAACTGGGAGACTAATTTTACATAAGGAGTTTCTCCACATCCCGCACAGGCACCCGAGAACTCAAAGAGAGGCTCTTGCATTTGTTGTTGCCTGATTTGATGAATATTGAGAAGACTTCTATCAATCGGTGGAATGGTTAGGAAATACTCCCAATTAGCCGTGCTGGCAGTGGAAATACTTTCCATCGGTGCCATATTAATTGCTTTTAGTCTAACTTCTGACTTGTTCTTAGCAGGGCAAATATCGACACAAATTCCACAACCGGTGCAATCATCTGCCGAGATTTGCAGGGTAAATTTAAAACCTTTTTCTTTTAAATCGGGAACTTTAGAGTCTACCACTTCAAAGCTCGCAGGAGCATCTTTAATTGTATCTGGAGAAAAGGCATTGACTCGAATCACTGCATGAGGACAGACATATGCGCATTTGCCGCACTGGATACAAACGTTTTTATCCCAGACCGGGACTTCCTGTGCAATTCTCCTTTTCTCCCATTTAGATGTTCCAGTCGGATAGGTTCCGTCAACTGGCAATGCACTAACTGGAAGCAAATCTCCCTTAGCTGAAAGCATTTTTCCCAATACACCCTTAACAAAAGAAGGTGCCCTCTCAGACATTAAAACGCCTGGCTCGATTATTTCTTTAGAGACTTGCGAATACTTACTATAATCCACTTTGTTTAAAAACTTAAGTGTATCATCTACTGCTTTAATATTTCTTGTGACAATTTCGCCTCCCTTTTTTCCATAGGTGTCGCGTATCGCTTCTTTGATCGCTTCAATTGCTTCCTCTTTTGGAAGCACACCTGATATGGAAAAAAAACAAGTTTGCATGACTGTATTGATTTGATTTTTCATCCCGGCACTATTAGCCGCTTTATAGGCATCAATCACATAAAAATTTATTTTTTTATCCAGAATATCTTTTTGAATTTTCCCCGGAAGAGATTCCCAAACCTCATCGGGTGATTTATTTGTATTCAGTAAAAAAGTTCCACCAACCTCTATTCCAGCAAGCATATCAAATCTTTCGAGAAATAAAGGTTGATGGCATGCTACAAAGTTTGGATGGTCTACTAAATAAGTAGAGCGTATTGGAGATTTGCCGAATCGCAAATGAGAAATGGTCATAGAGCCAGACTTCTTCGAGTCATAAACAAAATAACCCTGCACATAATTATCAGTATTCTCTCCAATTATTTTAATCGAATTTTTATTTGCACCAACGGTTCCATCAGAGCCAAGCCCGTAAAATACAGAACGAATTGTGTCTTTTTTTTCGATCGTGAAGTTCTTATCATAATCAATACTAGTGTTTGTTAAATCATCTAAAATTCCAACGGTGAATCCATGCTTGGGATTTTCTAATTTTAATTGTTCGTAAATTGCTTTAACCATAGCAGGAGTAAATTCTTTAGAGGATAATCCATATCTTCCGCCAACGATGCGGGGAAGTTTTTCCCATTTCTTTTCTTTACTCATCTGGTCTTGAAAAAATGCATTTACTACATCTAGATAAAGAGGCTCTCCTGCACTTCCCGGCTCTTTTGTTCTATCTAAAACGGAAATGGATTTGACCGTTTTTGGAATTGCTTCGAGGATTTTTTCATTCAGGAAAGGTCTGTAGAGTCTAACCTTGATTACCCCTACTTTTTCTCCTTTATCTAAAAGATATTCTACTGTTTCATGAACTGCTTCGGCACCGGAACCCATAAGGATAATAATTCTTTCTGCATCGGGAGAGCCAAAGTATTCATATAATTTATAACTTCTGCCTGTATGTTTCTCAAACTCCCCGAAGAGTCTTTCTACGATGGCAGCACATTTAGGATAATAGGCATTTACCGTTTCTCTTGCTTGAAAATACACATCGGGATTTTGGGCAGTTCCTCGAAGGACTGGATTTTCCGGATTCAAGGCTCTTCTTTTGTGAGCAAAAAGAGATTCTTCCTGAATCATTTTTTTAATTAGTTCATCTGAAATTAATTCTATCTTAGAAATTTCATGAGAAGTTCTAAATCCATCAAAGAAATGTAAAAACGGTATTCGACTTTCTAAGGCAGCCAAATGAGATATGAGTGCGAAGTCCTGTGCGGACTGAACTGAATCAGAACAAAAAAGCGCAAAGCCTGTTTGTCTCACTGCCATAACATCGGAATGGTCACCAAATATGGATAAGCCCTGCGCGGCTAAGGATCTAGCAGCAACATGGATCACGGCTGAAGTTAATTCTCCAGCGATTTTATACATATTGGGGATCATAAGCATTAGCCCCTGAGAGGCTGTGAATGTTGTTGCAAACGAACCTGTCTGAAGTGCTCCGTGTAAAGCTCCTGCCGCACCACCTTCACTTTGCATTTCTATAACAGAAGGAATTGTATTCCATAAATTCTTACGATCCTGACTCATCCAGGTGTCTGCCCATTCGCCCATAGGCGAGGAAGGAGTTATGGGGTAAATTGCGATTACCTCACTCAATCGATAGGCGACATCGGCAACAGCCTCATTCGCATCCAATACTGAAAATATCTTATCCATAATAATAATTATAGCTTTTAAATTAAAAAATGCAAGCCCCTGTTATACTGATATATATCATAGAGTGATGTAGTTTTTTTGTATTAGGCTTTAAAATGTCCTTTTCTAAAAGGAATTGACAGAAGTGTTTAATTTATATAATGGCGGGTATGGGAAAAATTGCGGTCGTATTATTTATTTTGCTTATATGTAGTTGTGCTCCCAGAATAGAAAGATCACAGGCTGAATACAGTTGGTTATCAAGAGTTTTTTCTGGACAACCTGTAAATGCAACTGCTACAACAACTTCAAATCCTGTAAGCATACCACCTCCTACTACTACCGTAATAATTCCCTTCTCTATAACTTATACTTTATCCCAATATGTATTCCCGGCAAATACAGCAATTACTGCATTGACACCAACTATTACAGGAACACTGGCATCTTGCGCGGTTACACCTGCTTTGCCCGTAGGATTAGCTTTTGATACAACCACTTGCTCCATTACCGGAACACCAACAACAACGGCAGGTCCCACAACTTATACAATTTCTGCAACAGGCACCACTGGTAGTGCAACGGCTAATATAAGTATCCGTATTAGTGGCACAACAGCCTTTAGGGTATTCGGACAGTTAGGAAATTTAACTACTGGAACACTTAATAATGGTGGAATATCAGCAAGTTCATTGGCTCAGCCGAGTAATCTAAAAGCAGACTCTTTTGGTAACCTGGTAATCTCAGATTATAACAATCGTCGTATTCTATATTATACAGCTTCGAATATAGCGTTAGGCGGAAACATTACAGCAACAAAAGTCTATGGACAATTTGGAGATTTTACTTGTGTTGCAAATTTTAATATTGGTGGTTGTACTCCTGGTACAGCCAATGCGAGCAATATGGGTGCTCCTCAATCTGTAACAATGGACGATAGTGGAAATGTCTACGCAGATGGAGGAAGCCGAGTTTTATTTTTTTCAAGCGATGCGAATTTACCGGCGACAAGAGTTTACGGGCAATTAACCAGCACTAATTTTGCTTGTACTGCTGTAAACAATAATGGAAGCTGTGCTGCGGGCTCGGCTGGTCCAAATACTTTATCAAATGTGCAACAAATGATTGTCGATAAATCGGATGGAATTTATATTTCAGATACAAGTAATAATAGAGTTCTGTATTATCCAAGCGGCAGCACAACACCAACAAGAGTATATGGACAATTTGGTAGCTTTACATGTGCTATTGCTAATAACAATGGAAGTTGTTCGGGAAGTGCAATTAGTGCAAATAGTCTAAGCGCACCTACTGGTGTAGCAATTGACTCTGTCGGAAATTTATATATAACTGATGGTGGCAATCAGCGGATACTCTATTATCCCGCAGGCACAACCACAGCAACTTTAGTTTATGGTCAATCAGGAAACTTTACGACTGCAGCAATAGGAACAAGTGCAACTTCTTTTAACGGAGTTTGGATGATAGCATTGGATCCATGGGATAATTTATATGCAGCTGATTATAACAATAGAAGAGTTCTTTATTTCCCAAAAGGTTCAACTACAGCGACAAGAGTATATGGACAACTAGGGAATTTTACTACGACTACGATAAACAACGGTGGCTTGACCACAGGTCTTAACAATGCTCAATCTGTTTCGGTAGACGGATTTGGAAATGTTTTTATTGCAGACACTGGAAACAATAGAGTTGTGATGTATTAAATAAATATTAATTGAGAATCAAATTTATTTCCTTGCAAATATTCACAGGTATAATCACTGTTATGCGATGGAATTTTCTTCCATAGCAAAAAATTTAACAGGGTAATCCAATGAAAAAAATTTCTCTACTAATATTTATATCCGCTGCTATTATCTATAGTGCATGTAGTCCTAAAAAATCAGATGATACAACTAAAACTTCTGCTTTGTTAGCATTAGCAAGAAGCAGTAGCACATCTTCCTCTACTTCGACAGCAAGTGCGAGTTGCCTGTCTTTACTTGGAAGTTCAACAACAGTTTTAACGACAGCTGAAATTACTGCGAATAGTGCATGCACAACACCCACATTCGGTGCTAACACCCCTGCCTGGATTACAGCAAATTTTAAATGTAATATGACAACTTCCGTTTCTGGCAATACAATTACAATTTCTGCGATAACTTCACAACCTCCGTATAAATCTTCTTACTATGCGACTACCTCAGCAAATTATGAATCAACTATGCCTACGGGTAATGCTGTTAATCCGAATAAAATAAGTGCTCAAAATAATACTATTACTATGCCACTTTCTCCTACTGTGAATACAACAACTACTGCAAGCTCTATGGGACCTATAGGAGTTAACGTTGTTGGTGTGGTTTTATATAATAATGCAGCGGCACCGGGCGACAGTTTAACTACTGAGCTTGCAACAATGGATAGAGGTTACGGACATCCAACCAATACTGGGTCTTATCACAATCACACAGAGCCCTGCAAGATTACGAATAACGATTCAAACTTAGTTGGAGTTATGATGGATGGATTTCCAGTGATCGGTCAAAAAGATGCAGATGGAACAACTCCTACCGATTTAGATGCTGCCCATGGTCACTCAACTAAAGCACTGTCTGCTGCGTTAGTTGCTGGAGGAGCTCCAACTTACCATTATCATATTACAGCAACAGATCCTTACATTCTAAGTGTGTTTAGAGGAACGCCTGGAACTGCTAAATAAATTAGATATCTAAGGAAAGAATTTCAATGTCAAATAACCTCTTCTCTTTGAAGGGGTTAATAGGAATTATCCTGTTAATCCCTTTTTTAGTTTTATGTAGCCCGACTAAAATCCAAGATCCAAATCCAAACTTATCTCGCGATCCATCGGGGTTAATTTTATTATTTCATGATAAACCTTTTAATGGAATTCTCGAAGTAAAATTAGGAACAGGAAATAAAAGAGAAATAGAATTTTTAAATGGAAAGCAAGACGGGTCAATGAAAGAATTCTACGAAGATGGAAAGCTGGCAGCACACTACATTTACAAAGAAGGCGAGAAAGTAGGAACTCATAAAGGTTGGTATGAAAATGGAAATTTGCGTTTTCATTATGAATATGATGACAATGGAAATTTGCATGGGGATGTATGGGAATGGAACGTTAATGGAAAAGTATACCTATATAAAAAAGTAGAGCATGGAAAAGAAATTGGTCAAAAGATTTGGCGTGCTGATGGAAAAATCTATGCCAATTATCTGTATAAAGAATCAGGCCTTTTGGGGCTAACGGGCGGTAAACTCTGCAGAACAGTAAAGGGAGAAGATGGTAAAACAAAATCTTATTAAATTAATAGTAATCTTAATGATTCTCATTGTAAATTTTTGCAAAGAGGAAAAAGATAATACCTGGCAATACGACGAGTCTGTAAAAAATTTTAGTAAACCTTTAGATGGAGTTCTTCCCTTTTTTGCAAAGAAAGACTTAGAGCCTTTTTGGGAAAAAGAAGAAAAAGATATTTCACCCCGCGCAATTCAGATTCCTAAGTTTCAATTAACGAATCAAGAAAACAAAACATTCACGACAGATCAAATGAGAGGCAAATTGACAGTAGTCTCTTTCTTCTATACTCTCTGTCATGGAATTTGCCCTAATATTGTAGAGCAACTTAAGAAAGTTCAAGAATCATATTTAAGTGATCCAAATATAATCATTGTGTCCTACTCAATCACGCCCGATCTAGATAAAGCAGACGTGCTAAAAAACTATGCAAAGGAAAAGAAAATCCAATCCTCTAAATGGAATTTACTTACCGGCAAACGCGAAGTAATCTATGATTTAGCAAGACAGAGCTTTCAAGCTGATACGGAAGCGAGTGATAAAATGAGCGAAAAAGACTTCGTCCATTCAGAAAATCTTTACTTGTTAGACAGCAATCTTCGACTAAGAGGAATCTATAATGGAATTAGAACAAATTCTGTTCAAAAGCTGATTGAAGACATAGCCCTATTAAGAAAAGAATCAATTTTAAAATAATTTCTTTTTATTTGAATAGATAACAGAATGTAAACTAAATTGAGGCTAATTCTTGTTTGTTGGAAACTTCAAGTTAGATGTTTTATCCAGTTTTATCCTCTCGATATTGAAAAACTGAAGAGTGATAACCTTTTTTTCGAAATAAATATACTTTTGCGATCAAGTCTAAATCGGGGGTCGTATTAATTCCGACAGCCACCAAGAAATACGACACTACCCTTGCAAAATCCATATAATCCGCTATTACTAGAAACATCAAAAACGCGGAGATTGACATACCGAAACTTACACGATACAGTTTCAGCTCTACCCAATCCGAGACTCTTGGTCGAAAAGATATCTTATGCAAGTCCTGTCCCTTTTTTTGGTATTTCGTTGTCACACTCGAATAACTTGGCACAATTCCATTTGCGATATGTAATCTGTACTTATATAGCAGATAAGCTATATATGCCCGAACGCCTTTATGCTCATATATTTTCTTTCTGAAAAAATCCATATATTGATCTGGAATTAAAATTGTAGAACTAAATTCCTCTAACTTATAATTCTTTCGCGGGAATACCTTTTTTTGATTGGAAACACTTTTACCATTTTCATAGTCCTCAGTTAGTAACGGCTCAAACTCTTTTTTCATTTTTTCTATCGGCTCTTTCCAGCACTGTTCAAAGGTTAGTTGACTTTTGGGAATTGCTTCCATATTATCATCCGAATCAATTTCTAAAGAAGAAGGTTGAATTTCGGATGCTAAATATTTGAGTTCATTTAGACTTAATGCTTTGCCGTTTTCCTTTTTTTCTTTGCTATCAATCATTCTATTCTCCTAACAATTTTCTTATTCTAAAAGATGTTTTTTTATTCCCATTTTCGAGTGAATCGATTACGATTTTTTAACTTAAAAAAATGGCAAAATTTCAATGAAAAATTGAATAATATCGAATTCTATATTATTTCAATCTTCTCAAATTATATCCTTACATTTACCATTAGCCACAAATTCCACTTTGATTTTAAAAAGATAAAATTTAGATTTCCAAAATAATCTTGAATTCATCAAGGATGAATTCCTATTTTTTTGCTCGCTTCTACCTATTAATAGAGCAGCATTTGCATTATCTGTGCGGATTTTTTTTAAAAAAGTAAAATTTTTAGATTTAACCTATAAAAAAAGAGATATAAAAATAGTTTAACCTGAATTCGATGTAAGAATTATTCTATTCAATCGAACACAAAACTCTAACTTTCTCCCAGCTTTGACTTTCTCCTAGTTATCCTGGAAATCTTAAGATATAGAAATATCCAATAAAACTAGCTGAAGAATATTTTATTCTATTATTGGTTTCGCAATACTTTTCAAAATAAATTTTTTAAAAATAATAGAAAGCCATTTACCAAGCTCCAAAATTTTGAACACAAACGAGCGGATAATCACGATGAAACCCGCATGCGACTCCAATATAAATAAAATCTTTCTGGAAAAGATTTTTCCGATGACCGCGATTATAAATTCCATCATCTACAAAAAGAGAAATAACAACTTCTCTTGGATCAACCCAACCATAGTCAATGTTTTCACCTGCAAGCTTTGCATCTTTCTTATACCGCTGAATTCTTGTTAGAGGAGAAGAGCCATCTGAGCCATAATGTCCTGTGAGTCCTTTTGAACCTGAATCATTTACATGATCTCTAGCGGATAATGACAATTGTTCATTTGGAATCAATGAAGACACAGGCTCAACATTTTCTAAATAGGCAATGGCTTCCTCTAATGCAGCAATGCCCTCAACTACACTGATTGAAGATCGATATGGCTCTTTGTATAATTTTTCATTGTAATACTGTCTTCTCTCTTTTAAAAAGAGAGCATATTCACGCGGCTTAGTTCGAATAAAATTCGTTTCCTCAATTACTTTTTTTTCGAATTCAGAAAGATAAGAAATGCTTGAGGCTTTAGCTCTTTCACTTTGCATCTTACTAATATTTTCTTCCGGACTAATTCCTGTTGCCAGCATGATATGACATTTATATCCATAACGTGAATCTGTTTGACAACCAATTCCCGTTATCTTTATTTCCTTATCAAAAATTGAATTACGGAATTCACTTTTAGGATTTCCTTCGCTAACTAAAATGTAACCAACCAAATCAGCTGCAATATTATACCCATAGAACTCCCCTTCTACAATATGAATTAACTCAGGATCATTTAGATATTTACCATAACGTTCTCTTAACTCTCTCCATCGACTTGGATATTGTATTTTATTTTTCAAATGCTCTTGAATTGCACTTGTTGCCTCAAGAGAATATTGAAACGGATTTGATGGACTTAATTTCTCTAAATAAGAAATTGCATTTTCGATTCCGCGGGCACCATCTCTAGTCTGTCTTGGTCTTCTGTCCAAAGGACGATAAATCGCATTTTCAAAAAATGGAATTCTTTCCCGGAGTTTCTTCGCGTAATCCGCTGGATTAGTTCTAACAAGATTGATTTCATCAAAGATTTTTTTCTCAAATATAGTAAGTGGTTTTATTTCTGACAGGGTTCTAAAGTCATTCTCTGCCTCTACCTCTACATCAAAAGGAAGTTGCGAAGGTTTTAATTCATTAGGAATAGCGGAGTTAACGAGACCGGAATAAAGTCCTAGGTTTAGCCATTTGCCATTTGCCTCAAAGTATAAATCCAATATATTCAAATATTGCTTTTTATTTATAAAAAAACGATATTCAAATCCATTTTTTCCATCACTAACTGGATCGAATCCTCGCTCGTTCATGTAAAAAACTTTAGCTTTAGTCTCTCCACAGGAATTGCAAAGATAGTATACCTTTGGCGCATTTCGAATTGTATCGAATGCTTTTTGAGCCACAGAGGATGAAAGATTATTTGGCTTCGATTGAAAGGTTATAAAAAAAAATAAAATTAAACTTATATACCTCTTAGATATAGCAAACATAAAAACTCCCTCCAACAGTCCATAACCTGCATTGGTTTTTAAGAATGCAAGTTAAAAACTAAGGGTTTAATTTACCTGCTCTAGCAAGTTCTATATTCTTATAATATCTTTCTCTTTCGCCGGCTAACGAGGATTTGCCTATCAGTTCAATTCCTAAGTCCATACGCTTATTTTCTTCATCCCTTGATGTCCATCTGATAAGCCCTGAAACTGTAAACGGAGCCTGCATTTTAAAATAAATATCAAACACAAATTGATCATGCTTCTGAAGACTTTCAATTAAAAATGGATTCGTGACTCTCATTTTTAATCCATGCCTTGAAACTTCTAGTATTTGAAATCGATCCGTTGTCTTAACAGTATTTGCCTCTCTAATTCGGTCAGCAATATCTACTCTGATATTTTTATATTCACCAATAGTCTCAAGTGAAATTCTTTTTTCTTTGCTTTGAATTGAAATATACCCTATACAAATCTTTTCGTCAAAATGATTTGAATAGAGGATAGGCACTATTAGCTCAGAGAGAATTTTTTTTTCCTTATATTTTTGCATTGCAGTTGAAATATCATCATCCACATCTTCTTTGTAATTTATCTGGTCGGGGAAAAATGAATTATAGGAACTTGGATTTTGCGTATCAGCAATCCACAAAAATCGCTGCGTTTTTTTTACTACATCATATCGAATATCCAAATCAGAGCGAAAAACATCTACGCGAATCTTATCCTCTGTAGTTTGCGAAAGACGATTCTCATAGTCTTCAAAGTTAACCCTTACTAGATTTGGGATATTAAACATATCAGCTTGTAGTAATATCTTGGTAGAAATAATATTAGTTGCAAACGCAACACCCGGCTCTAGCGGTATACGCTCGTTTTCTCTATTTTTCTTTGCAATCTCTAGTTTATTTACCTGCAATAATACGAGAGTTGGATCTACATAGTGAATAAAATCACAATCTAAATGAATGTAATTTGCTAAAATTTTGAACAACTGAACATTAGAAGGAAAAAAGAAATCGGAAGATTCTGGAGGTAAGTAAACTAGAATTCGTTCTCCCCCATTTAAAATTTTTTTTAGAGTTACTTTTTGATCAAAAGGATCCATTCGTAAAAGTAATTCTTTATCGAGAAGATATTTGGACAAAATATGATTTTTTTGTTCCGTAGAAGTCACAACGTCAATGTCACGAGCTTTTTTATCAATGTATTGCATAAATTTTTACTATGTAAAAAAACAAAATCTCCCTTCCAAAATTTACTCCTTTTCACTAGCTTTTAAAAAGCTTAGATTTTTTGAAACAAGTTTCTCCTATCTAGCAATTTTATTAAGTTATAGTCAATAATAAATTGACAAAACTGTTTTTCAAAAAGATTTTTTTTACATAAAAAAAATTGCTTCTTCTAAAAAAAATGAATTTTCTTTGTAAGAAAAAGAGATAAGTCCTCTGAGAAAATCTTTCCACTCTAATTTTTCTATAGAGAACCTCTGCTAATTACTTAAGATTATTCTCTTCTTCAGGTAATTCATGATATGGAGCCACAAATATTTCAGCTCCATTTGGTCTGGAAAGTTTTCCTCCCTCTCCAAATTCGGCGGCTATGTTCTTATATTTTGGAATTGGTTTTTCTTTTGGAACTCTAGCCGGTTTTTTATCAGGAATGGTTTCTACATGAAGTGTTGATGTCGGGTAAGCAAAATCAACTCCGAGTTCTTTTGCCAGTCGAATCACTTCAAAGAATATCTTTTGTCTTCCTTCTAAGTTTTTTGGCAATGAATCTACTGCAAGACCAAACTGCATAAGCACATTTAAAGAAGAAGAATCAAAATTCTGAAATGCAATATTCATAGTGTCTGGGACAACAAGCGGATTTTTCTTTACAATATTTTTAATTCCTTCTAGAAATGCTTCCATTTTCTCTGGAGAAGTATCATAGGTGAGATTCAGGATAATAACGTTTCTCCGCCATCTTCTTTCCCCCATATTCTCAATATCAGCGTTAGCTACAACAGAATTTGGAATGCTTACAATAGAATCTTCCCAAGTTCGAATTCTTGTAGAACGAAAACCGATCTCTTCTACAATTCCTTCTCGCTTATCAAGCAAAATATGATCCCCAATTTTAAATGGTCTATCCATAAATATCATTGCTGAGCCAAATAAATTAGCAGCAGTATCCTTCGCTGCAAGGGCAATTGCAAGCCCCCCGATTCCGAGTCCAGCAATTAAGCCCATCACATTAAATCCTAAATTTTGTAGCGCAATTAAAACACCAAGGGTAACAAAGAGTATCCGCAAAGTCTTAGATAACAGGGGAATTAATTGATCATCAATTGGATTTTTCTCTCGAATAGAATTATCCTTCAATATCATCACAACCAAATCAGAAATTTTATAAACAAAATAAATAAAATTAGCTCCCAGTAAAACCTTTAAGATAAAATTGCAAACGTTATAAATTTTTCCCTCGAGCCCAGTTGCATATAAAAAAACGAACCAAAAAGTTATTCCAATAAAATATCCAACGGGCCTTGCAAGAGTTAATACTATCTTGTCATCCCAGGTAGTGGTTGTCTTTCGGGTAATTTTTAGAAGTAAATAAAAAATAACTTTTGTGATAAAGCGAAGAATTAAACTCAAGAGGATAGCAAGAATTAGCCCCAACCACTGCCAGATATAAAATACTCCAAATTTTTCTCTCGCCCATTTAGGGAAAATCGTTTCCATCCAGGGAAGAGAATAAGCCGCCCCACCACCGGTTTTAGCTAAAAATGGAAGATGCTTAGTCCGCCTGTAGTAATCGCCTGCATTTAAAACTGTCTCAGCGGAAAATAGATATTCGCCCACACGCGAACCAGTAGTATTTTTAAGGATTGTAATTTCTGTATCGGGTATTGCCCATTTAGGTAAAGAATCCGTATCAGGAACTTTATTCAAGTCCATAATATAAACTCTATCAATTGCCTCTTTTAAAAAAATAGCAGCCTCTTTACCTTTTTCTTCTCTTAAGAGTGGACTGATTTCTCGTAAATCCAGACAACGCATTGCATTATCAATCTGAAGTTTTTTTTCTTCATCATTTTTATCTACACCCTTTTTATAATCGTTCATAGAGTTCATGAACATTTTCAAAGTATCTCTCGGAGTATCGAGTTTTAGGGGAGTGAGCGGGTTCTGCGCATTAACCGCTAAGCAGGGTAATAAGAAAAGAAAGAAAATCGAATTTTTTATTTTTTTAATCAATGCATTCATTACAATTATAATCCTTTTATTCAAATCAGAATAGAATTAAAATTCCTTCCTTTAGACAATAACATTTTATGAAAAAGGAGAAGAAATTTTCTAAACTCCTTCTCATTTTCAGTGTTTTCTTTGAATAAATTATTCTTCTTTTAACTCTCTAGACATCAAGTTTTCGACTGTCTTTTTCGGATCTTGATCTTCGTAGAGTATACGATAGACTTGCTCCATAATGGGAACTTCCACTTCAAGCTTACGACTCAGTAGATAAGCACTCTTGGAGGTTAACACGCCTTCGGCGACCATTCTCATATGATCTAAAATATCTTTTAGTTTTTCTCCCTGTCCTATCTTAAAACCAACAGTTCTATTTCTCGATAAATCACCAGTGCAAGTTAGCACGAGATCTCCCATTCCTGCAAGACCAAGCATGGTAAGCGGGTTTGCCTTTTTTTGCACAGCGATGCGGTTAATCTCACCTAGCCCCCTCGTAATAAGTGCAGCACGTGTATTGTATCCAAATCCTAGTCCATCAGAAATACCTGCAGCAATCGCAATTACATTTTTTAAAGCCCCACAGAGCTCAACCCCGGTAATATCAGTTGTAGTATAACAACGAAATCTTTTATCTGACATGAATTGTTGAACATGTCCGGCTAATTTTAAGTTGGCGCTTGCAATAGTTACAGCAGTAGGAAGTCCACCTGCAACTTCTTTAGCAAAAGACGGTCCGGATAGATATGCCAATTGGTGATGAAATTTTTCAGGAAGAACTCTCTCCATAATCTCAGATGGAATTTCTAAGGACTCGTTTTCAATTCCTTTAGAGCAGCTAACAATAGTTTGTCCGTCTTTAATAAAAGGTGTAATTTGTCCCATCATACGTGCGACATGCGGTGTAGGCATCACGGAAAGAATTGCCTCACCAAAGTTCATACACTCTTCAATATTATTGGTAGCAGTCAAATTCTCCGGTAGTTTATATCCTTTTAAAAAAATAGAATTTTCATGATTATTATTTATATCTTCTACAACTTCTTTTTCATACGCCCATATTTTGGTAGGATATCCTTTTCGCGCCACATGCAGTGCAAGCGCATTTCCATAAGACCCAGCTCCAATCACCCCGATTTGTTTTACTTCTAGCATAACTTTCTCCTCTCGTTATTTACATCTGTATGAATCACAGAAAAAAAAAGAAAGGAAAAAAAGATGGATTTGCATTTCTTATTTAATTAGAGTTGACAAGAAAAAAAAAAACAAGAATCTAAAAATCTATGGAAAATGAAAATCTATTCAAACGCATTACAATAAATCCTGAACAATGTGGCGGAAGACCCTGTATACGGAACATGCGAATTCGCGTTTCTGATATTTTAGATATGCTTTCAGAGGGAATGTTGCCTACAGAAATAATAGATGATTTCCCTTACGTTGAAATGGCGGATATAAAAGCTTGTTTAGTTTACGCTTCTAAATATATTAATCACGTGGTAATAGCTGCTTGATTATTTGGGTTGACGCACAATTATCCCCTAAAATTGCAAAATGGATTGCTGAATTTTTTCAAATCGAAACTTATCATGTTTCTGAGTTTAATCTAACTGAGGCTAGCGATCGAGAAATTTTCCTGAAAGCCAAATCAAACCCATCTAAGGATAATATCTATATACTCACGAAAGACATTGACTTCGTTTTTTTACTAGATCAATACAAATCACCACCTAAAATTATTTGGTTAACATCGGGCAATGCTTCTAATGATAAAGTAAAGGCTACTCTTAGCCAATCTTTATTAAAAGCACTTGAGCTTTTAATGGAAGAAAATTTAATTGAGATTCGTTAGAAATTTAATCCAATCCTTGGTAATAAGATTCAGGACGATATTTCCCATCCCGAAAATAGAAGAAAATACCTTCATGCCACTCACGTTTTTTTTCTTGGCACCAAATCAAATCCTTATGGCGAAAGATTTTTCCCTCACGTGAAATCCTTCCTCCATATTCAGGCTTTGTGTCGTAAGTATCAATGCAAGTTCCATCAGCATTGAATGTATATTCGTATCGACCATCGATTCCTTGAAACTTTATATTCACAGGAATTATTTCTTCAGGTTCAACAAAATCAGAAGGAATGGACACATACTCGCTATTAACCCATCCAGTTATCGGTTTTAAATCTTTCCAAATAGAACTTCCTTCAAAAGAAATGAGGTACCATTTTGCATTTTTAGAATCGATTTCGTATACCAGTAATTTCACCCTGTATGTAATTTCTACAGTTCCCACTTTTTCATATTCTTTGCCTGGACCTTTTCTTACATTTACATTGCTTCCATTGATAAATGCAAATTGTTGCGAATAATATTCCTTTGACCCAAATAAATTATTTCGATTTATATTTATGCAGGATTTTAAATCCTCTAAAGATTTTGTAATTTTATAATGCGGGTCATTCAAGCATGGCTTCAATATATCCGGATAATAAAGTGTATTCTCTTGTGTTTGTTTTATTTCTTGTTTTGCTGGCTCAACTAAGATAGGCTCTTCTTTTTTCTTACAGTTGAGACTATGGAATAATAAAAGGATTAAAATAAATTTCATTTTTTCTTTCACGAAAATAAATCGGAATGAGAACCAGTTCTTTCAAAAATAATTGTTTCATTTCCTATTTTTGAGTGCTTTGAATAAATCTTCCTTATTTTTGAAAGTTTTTGTTTTTTTGTTTCGGTCAGTAGTTTTAAAAGTTTTCAGCGTAACTTCATTTGGAATCTTTACCTCAAAAGGAATTCCTCTTGTTAAACGAATTTGGCTATAAAAAATATTAATCGCCTCAGAAGGAGAAATTCCAAGTGATAATAAAATATTCTCAACATCTTTTTTTAAATTATCTTCAACTCTTGCTCGAATCATTGCAGTTTTAGACATAAAATCCTCCTACAGCAAGTATCACATTTGGGATACAATTGTCAAGTGAAACAGACTATTAAAGGCTAGGAATAAGTCCATTGCCTCTTGTTTTTCCTTCGTTATAGCAAACGTTATCCTTTCTATGCTACTTACTTTACTCCTTTGTATAAATAAAGTATACTTGATTCTACGAAACGCGGATTTTGTATCCAGAATTTTTAACTTTCTGTTTTATTTTTAACTCTTGACGTGTTATTTGCAATAGGAAGGTTTTATTAAAATGAATTTTTACAAAATTAGAGGCATTAAGCGATGAAGTTTTTACAAATTGTATTCCTATCTTATATTGGGATTCTTTCTCCTTCAATTCTAAATGCAGAATCTACTAAAAAACAAGTTTGCCTCAATCATAATTGTGTAAATTTTTCTTTGTCCGACAAATGGGTATTAGCCAAGAAGGACACAGACGGAGCAAGTTACAAAGTAGATCATTTTAAATTATTTTTTCTTAAAGATGCACAGTGTCGAAAAATCATTCCTTCTATAAGTTTCATTATTAGAGATTATCCGCAAGTACTAGATTCTATTTTAAAGGAAATTGAGGAGAATAAATGATTTATGAAAATAATTTTACTCTTTGTAATAATTTGTGTTAATTTTTTCAATAGATTTTGTTTTCAACCGAATGTAGATAAAGTTATGTTTAGAGAGAATATTCTATATATTGAAAGATTTAATGGTTTAGAAGAATATGAAATAGGTAATGCATATTGGAATCTTTATCAAGATAAAAGTAAAATAAATTTATGTATATACTTAGATTCTAATAAAGGAATAAAATTAAATGAAGACCTAGCAGATATTTTTCAGATGTTACATTGGGAATTAAATCTAGTTGTAAAATTTTTAAAAGAGGATCAATTAAATAAAGGCTATAATGTAAAAATCCCTAATTCATACGATGAAGGATTAGGTGGTTGGATAACTAATTTTTATTACTTTGAACATGAGGGAAGCGAAAATAATCAAATAGAAATTTTAGAGAGAAAAAATGATAAATTACTAATAAAAATTACCGGAGAAATTATCGATGTAAATTATTACGACGATTCAAAACCTAAATCAAAATTAACAGCTATTACTTGGTTTACAAAAAATACTAAAAATCTTAGGTCAATGCAATAATAGTTATTTGAGTATAAAAATCCCATACCGTTCAGTATATTTCTTTTATATAAAAAAACATTTTTAACCAATATAGACTTGACTCAAATCATCGAGACTTTAACAAATTACTAAAGAGGAAAATCATGACCGAAACAACAGGAATTTTATTAAATTTTACAGAAGAGCAAATGCAACTACGAGAACTCGTTCGAGATGTAGTAAAAAAAGAAGTCATACCGGTAAGAGCATACTACGATGAGCACAACGAATATCCAAGAAAAGTATTAGATAAATTTAAAGAAGCAGGACTTTATCCTGCCATGTTCGAAGAAGATGTCGGGGGACTGGGACTTGGAGTTCTTGCTCAAATGATTTTAGTCGAAGAAGTATCTTATGGTTGTTTAGGGATTAACGTTGCGTTTGCCACTACTAAGCTTGGAGCACTCCCAATTCAAATCGGTGGAACCAAGGAACAAAAAGAGAAATGGCTCGCTCCTCTTGTAACAGGAGACAAAGTCGCCGCCTTTGGATTAACTGAACCGGGTGCGGGGTCTGACGTTCCCAATATGGCGACTACCGCAGTAAAGAAAGGCGCAAAATACGTGTTAAACGGAACCAAGCAATGGATTAGTGGAGCCGGTCAAGCAGACATATACACAGTATTCGCTATTACAAACCGGGAACGTGGAACGAGAGGAATCTCTTGCTTTATCGTAGAAAAAGGAACTCCGGGATTTTCATTCGGCAAGAAAGAGGACAAACTCGGTATCCGCTGCTCTGAAACCCGTCAGCTTATCTTTGAAGACTGCGAAATTCCAGAAGAGAATTTAATTGGTCTAAAAGAAAACACAGGATTTTTAACGGGGTTAAAGACTCTTAACCTCTCCCGTCCAGCAGTAGCCATTTCCGCTGTCGGCTTAGCGCAGGGAGCATTTGACGCTGCCATCCAATACTCTCGTGAAAGAGAACAATTCGGAGTAAAGATTGGAACCTTTCAAGCTATTCAACATCTACTCGCCGACATGGCAATGCGAATTGAAGCAAGTAGACTAATGACATATAAAGCTGCCCTACTCTGTGAAATGGATCATAAGGATATGGCAAAATTCTCTGCTATGTCTAAATGTTACGCTGCGGATACTGCGATGTTTGTCGCAACTGAAGCTGTGCAAATTTTCGGAGGATATGGGTATACTAAGGAGTATCCGGTAGAAAAATACTTCCGCGATGCAAAGATTTTACAAATCTACGAAGGCACAAGAGAAATCCAAAAGAACGAAATCGCTGCCGGGCTAATCAAAGAAAACGCTACAAGGAAATAATCATGAAAAATTTATTTGATGTTACAGGCAAAACAATATTAATCACAGGAGCAAGTCGGGGGATTGGAAAATCTCTCGCTGAAGGCTTTCGCGATGCAGGAGCCATTGTCTATGGAACGGGAACAAAACCAGAAACAATCGCCTGGATGAAAGAAGCAAAGATTGAGGGAAGAGTCAATAACCTTCTTGAAGAAGACAAAATCAAAGACATCATCGCTGAGATTAAAGCCAAGCATGGTAAGCTAGATGTTTTGATTAATAACGCGGGAATTTCCCTCAACAAACCCGGTTCTCATTTGAGTGAAAAAGAAATGAGTGATCTAATCGATATTAACTTCAAAGCAGTCTTTCGTGCCAGCCAGGCTTATTACAAAGCGCATAAACAAATCGGTGGAAATATTATCAACATAGCCTCAGTCCTGGGCTTACGGGGATTTACCCTTGCAACAGTTTATTCTGGCACCAAGGGAGCTGTTATTCAACTCACACTTGCCTGTGCTGCTGAATGGATTCGAAGTGGATTTCGGCTAAACGCTATTTGCCCCGGCTTCATCGACACGGACATGGTAGGAAATATGAAATCTAAAGAAGCCCTTATGGAAGGAATTAAAACCCGCATTCCAATGGGACGAATGGGAAAGCCGGAAGAGCTTTTAGGAACAGCGATATTTCTAGCCAGTGACGCATCGAGCTATGTCAATGCACAAACGATTGTTGTAGATGGTGGTATGACAAATATTGTGTGAATCAAGTGTCATCCCCGAGATTTTCTGTCGGGGATCTCAGCTTATAGAGACCCCGGATAAAAGAACGATAATAAAATAGGATTAAATCAAGTGAAATTATTAAAATACATAGCCTTACTTCTTCTCTTACTTGTTTTCTATTTCACTTTTAAATCTACTCCTATTGATCCTATTGCTTATACTCCGCCTGTCCCAATTCCGATGGAAGGCATTCTAGCGCCAAATACACTCTTATCCTCTGCTGAAATTCTAGCAGAGGGCAAGGTAAATGGACCGGAAGCAATCGCAATTGATAAAGCCGGTGTCATTTACACCGGGACTGCCGATGGAAATATAACGAGAGTTTTTCCAGACGGAAGAGTAGAGCCATTTATCAATACGGGTGGACGACCACTTGGAATGAAGTTTGACTCTAGCGGCAACTTGATAGTTTGCGATTCATGGAAAGGACTACTTTCTATTTCTAAAGATGGAAAAGTAACAACCCTTACAAATTCTGCGGATAATATTCCCTTTGCGTTTACAGATGACTTAGACATTGCATCGGACGGAGCTATTTACTTTACCGATGCGAGTAGCAAATTTCACCAACCAGAATATTTGTATGATCTACTCGAGAGTAAACCACATGGTCGATTTTTGAAATACGATCCACGCACAAAAGAGACTAACGTTCTTTTAAATGGGCTCTATTTTCCTAACGGCGTTGCTCTTTCCCAGAGGGAAGACTTTGTATTAATCAATGAAACTTACCGTTACAGGATAACACGCTTTTACCTCAAAGGAGATAAAAAAGGAACCAGTGATATTTTTTTTGAAAATGCTCCGGGCTTTCCAGATAATATAACATCTAATCGCAGGGGAGTATTTTACGTTGCCTTCTTTACTGTTCGAAATCCACTTCTTGATTCAATTCAGCCTCATCCTCATTTAACTAAATTCATTTCAAAATTACCAAAGTTTTTTTGGCCAAGACCCAAGCCTTACGGATTTGTAATGAGTCTAGATGAAAACGGAAATATTTTAGCAAGTTACCAGGAGCCAAAAGGCAAGCTTCTCAAGGAAATAACGTCTGCCTTAGAATACAATGGATATTTATATTTAGGAAGTCTTCACAATGATAGAATTGGAAAATTGGCTCTCAAAAAATAATTTCACTTTGACACTCCGAAATGTATTTTCATACTTGCGTATAGAAATTGATAAGGAAAAAATATGAAAGAGCCTTTTAAAATTCACACAGAAATTTCCATTCAATCAAAACTGGAAAAAGTTTTTGAAAGTCTCGCCGTCGATGGAAAACAATTTCCCAATTACTTTAAAGGATTTTTTCCACTCATTCCACCCATTGTCGAAATAACAATTCCTCCAAATAGTAAAGTTGAAATAGGAATTATTCGCACTGTGAAACTCGGCGATGGCTCTATTGTAAGAGAAAGAATTATAGAGCATAACAACCCTTATTCACAAACTTACGATATGGCAGAAATGAATTCGATTCAAAAAATTCTTTTTACAAATATGCAGGGTAAATATACTCTTAGCGAATCAAATGGTATTATAGCGGTTAACTGGGATTATGCTTTTTTCCCAAAGGATAATTTTTTAAGTTTTCTCTTAGTCCCTTTAGTAGTATGGGCATTTAAAAAGGCAATGAATCGTTGTCTTAAAAAAGTAAAAGTATTTCATGAATCAGGAGTATAAGAGGATAATATGGATTTTACAGTATCAAAAGAAGTAGAAGAACTAAGAATAAAAATGAGAGAATTCGTTGAGACAACGGTAATGCCTCGCGAAGTAGACTATGATTACACAATTGGTCGATTGCCCGAGCAAGTAGCACAGGAATTACGTCAAAAAGTAAAAGCAGCCGGTCTCTGGACTCCCCATCTTCCAAAATCAGAAGGCGGACTCGGTCTTGATCCAGTCGGAACAGCTATCATATTTAGTGAGCTAGGTCGTTCGCCTATCGCTCCTTTTGTTTTTAACTGCGATGCACCGGATGAAGGTAATATGCATTTGCTCCATTTAGCAGCAAACACAGAACAAAAAGAAAAGTTTTATTATCCACTTATCAAAGGAGAAATTCGTTCCGGCTTTGCTATGACAGAGCCTGCACCGGGGGCAGGAGCAGATCCACAATCTCTTATGACAAACGCTGAAAAAGTAGGCGACAAATACATATTAAACGGTCACAAATGGTATTGCACGGGGGCTAACGGTGCTAAGTTTCTGATCGTCATGTCAAAGGTAAGTGGAAGCTTTCGTCGCTCTACTCTCTTTTTAGTTCCAACCGATGCTCCCGGTTATACAATGGTTCGAGAAGTAGACACTATGGGCTCTCACGGACAGGGAGGACACTGCGAGTTAAAATTTGAAAATGTAGAAGTTCCCCAGTCTATGATTTTAGGCAAAGTAGGAGAAGGATTCAAATGGACACAGGAGAGACTGGGTCCAGCAAGGCTAACACACTGTATGCGCTGGATAGGTCTGGCAAGACGATCAATGGAAATAGCACGTGAATTTGCAAAAAGAAGAGAAGTATTTGGCTCTAAACTATCCGAGCATCAGGGCATTCAATGGATGTTTGCAGAGTCTGCTTTAGAAATTGAATCTGGATTCTTACTTACATTGAAAGCGGCTGACGCATTAAAAAAAGGCGAAGACACAAGACAAATCATCTCGATGGCGAAATGGCATGTCAGTGAAATTCTCTGCAAATGTATCGATCGCGCAATTCAAATTTGCGGCTCGCTTGGTTATAGTCGTGATTTAAAACTGGAATTGTTCTACCGCGATGCCAGAGCCGCAAGACTCGCTGACGGTCCGAGTGAAGTGCACAAAATGGTCATTGCCCGCAACCTGATGAGTGGGAAGAATGATTTTTAAAGATATACCACCGTGTCCATCGAATCATCGTTGTAGGTGTCCCATATATGCGACACCTACAACGATGAATATGTCATATTATTCATAATATTAGATAAATGATGATATCACCAAACAACCTAATTACTTTTCTAATCCTATTCTTCCTTTTCAATTTACAAATCTTCGCAGGAAAAGACGAAAAGAATAAATGTGATAAATACATAGAAAAAGGATATTTAGATAGTAAAAATTTATCGAAGCCCCCTATTCTAAAAATTAGTTTTAGCCTGAAAGATTTTTTTCCCAAAGAAGCAAAAGAAAAAGGAATTAAAACCGGGAAGACTGTTTTACAAATTTTTATTAATAAAAAAGGAAAGCTTGTCTGCACTTCTATTCTTCAAAAAAGCGAAGGTTACGGATTCGATGAAGCGGCAATTCAGATTATCCGCAAAGCCAGGTTTCGCCCAGCCGAGGCAAATGGCAAACAAGTCGATTCTTATGTAAACCTTCCCGTTGAGTTTAGTTTGGAGTAAGGAAGGGAGTCACTCCTCCTCAAACCCCACCTTCACAGGACGATAAAACTGATCGAGGTCAACACGCATTAGCCGCTTCTCGGCAGGACCGCGGGGGTTAAAGAAGAGTAGCTTATACGTTGCAGACTCAAGCTTTTCGTTTTTACCAAACTTTTCATCTGTAAGAGTAAACTTCTTTTCATTACCCTCAAAATATTTTTTAGAAGGTTCTAATTTCTCGGTAAGTGCTTTTTTTTCGGATTCATCTTTTGGATCTTTACTATTTTTTATTTTTTCAAGCTGATCTTCTAATTCTTGAGAGTTCGGAAATTTTCGATTCACTGAGCCATAGTAGTATTCCAAACGAAAACCTGAATTACTGAAGATCGCTAATGGTCCTTTCATATCCGCAAAAAACGAAGAAGAAAAAGTCTTTTTATTTTTTTCATCGAATTGCGATTCTTGCTTTTGTAAGAGAATTTCTGTCCCATCTTCAATTCTGTATGTTGCATCCAAAATTTTGTTATTTTTTGCATCGAATTTATATTCGGATTTTTCTTCCCGAATTTCTTTTCCCGTTCTCGTTTTATAAGATTTTAAGGTTTGAATGATATTATTTCTATCATCGTATTTGAATTCTGATTTTTCTCCAAGAACTTCTTTTCCATCCTGTGTTTTAAAAAACACAGTGTAATAGATATTTCTATTTTTTTCATCGTATTTTTTTTCCAATTTTGTATCGATAACGCTCCTTTTCTCCTTTGTTTCAAATGCATATTGCGGAAAGTATTTCGCAAATTCATGAGAATACATGGCAGTATAAAATTCATTGTTTCGATCATCAAACTTTCTTTCTATTTTTTCTAGAAGAATTTCATTTCCTTCTTTTACTTTAAAACTGGCATGTAATATCTCATTATTCTTCTCATCGTATTTACGTTCTTCTCTTCTAACAAGTATTTCCTTGCCATCTTTCATTTCAAAATGTTCTTCTGAAATTATGTTCTGATTCTTATCGTATTTTTTTTTCTTTTTACGATTTAAAAGTGTTTCATCTTCCTGTATTTCAGATTCTAGTTTTAGTATTTCATTATTTTCTTTATCAAAAAACGTTTCTATTTTCTCCGTAAGAACTTCTTTTTCTTCTTCTTCTTTTACTTCGAATGTTGCTTTAAAGATTTCGTTATTTTTCTCATCGTATTTATATTCATTTCTAAATGAACAAACCTCTTTACCATCTTGTGATCGGTAGCTTCGATATTCTAATAGTGGTTTATAAGAATCAGTTGAACTTATATTTCCATCTTTATATTTCCACACTTCTTTTCTTACTAGAACATCTTTTCCGTCCCTAATTGTGTAGTATGCCTGCAAAAGTTTATTCTTACTTTTATCGTAATTCCACTCATTTTTTGAAACAAGAACATCTTTTCCATCAATGAAATCGTAAGTAAGTTCTAAGATTTTGTTATTGCTTTCATCGTATTCATATTTGATTTTATTAGTAAGAACATCCTTTCCTTCCATTATTGTATATTTTTCTTCTGAAATCATTCGATTTTTTTCATCATATTTATATTCTGTTTTCCATTCAGACATTTGATATTTTCCATCTTTAACAGAAAAACCTATTTCCTGTGTCTTGTTATTTCTTGAATCATATTTATTTTTTTTTCTTGTATACCAAGAAGTTTCAAACCGGTATGAAAATTCTACTGACAAAGTAATATTATTTCTTTCGTCGTATTTATATTCTTTTTTTTCATTTAAAACGGCTTCTGCTCCAACTCCATCTTCCACTTTGTGAGTTGTCTCTAAAATCTTATTATTTCTTTCATCAAACCTAATCTCTTTTTTCTCATCTAGGTATTCTCTTCCATTTATAACTTTATAGTTAACTTCTAGAGCTTGCTCCTTACCCTTTACATCAAATGCTTTTAAACTGAATCCCTCTGATTGAACGCCATTATGTACAAAAGTCATCTTATTTAAAAAATCCGTTCTCTTTCGGAATAAAAAAATATTTTCCTTAGAATAATTCATTCTATCAAATTCTTCCTGATCGACACCGGTGTAATAAATACTCGTATAAAAAACTCCGTTCTTATCTTCTAAGGGCTTTCCGGTCAACCCAAAGCGTTCAATTTTTAAAGCACAATCAAAAGGCTTTAGCATAATACCTTTTACCTTTCTTTGATTCATACATGGGTTAAATAAAGGTGTTCCATCTTCATACAAATCAAAATAACTATAACGATATTCATGGACTCCATTTGCGTCGGATATAGGAACTAACTTCCCGTTTACTTCAAATTCACCAAAGTTTTTTTGAGAAATAATATTTCCCTCATCATCGTGAGCATACTCATGCCTTGCCACTGCATTTTCTAAATACCGCCTGCCATCAGAAATAAAACTTTCCTCTGAGACTAAAAATCCTTTTTGATTAAACTTTCTGATTTTTTTATAAATTTGGTTTTCATCATTGGCAGGTTTACCTTCCTTATCTGTATGAAATTCCTCGGCTAGACAGAGTTTATAAATTTCTAATTTCCTATCTTTAAATAAAACTTGATCAATATCTTTAGGAATTTTCGATTCATGAAATTTTATGCAATCAGAGTTATACGAATAACTATATACGGATACTCCCCATTTGTCGTCTTCGGGTTTATTTTCTTTATTATAAACTTTTTTTCGAATGAGTCTATCGGATTTGTCATAGATATATTTTACTTTGGCAAAACCCTTAAACCTGTTTTTACCAAGCTTAGTATTTACAATCTTTCCATCCTTATCTTCCCATGTTTCTAAAAGTAAATTTCCTTTGGATTTATACTTCGCCTTATAACGGGCAAATCCATCTTTTGCGACAAGTTTTCCTTTTTCAGTAACATCTCCGTATTCATCCAAAGTATCTTTCCCATAAAATTCTTCTAATATCACCTGTCCGTATTTATCATAAGCACGAACGATTTTTGCGACTCCTCCAAACTCTAAAGGTTTTCCCTTTGCATCAAAGTATTCTTCTGAGATAATATTTCCATTGAAGTCGAAGATTTTTCTTTCAAAGCGGATTTTTTCCGTAGATGTAGAGACAGGTCTCAGACCTGTCTCTACTCCGATGATATCTGTCTCTACGGTGTTATTATAGATTCCCCTGTATTCCCAACCAACGTTTGGAATTAGTTTTGTTCCATACTCAAATACTTCTTCATTTTCAAGATTGAATTCACTGGCTGTAAATTTTTCTATTTCACCTGATTTGTCTTTATTAAAACTATATTCCATTTTGTAAACGCCATCGAGGCTGTCTGGATAGTATACATCTCGTTTTTTATCGTGCACAAAAAAACGCAGGTCTTCTCGTTCTCCTTTTTCATTGTAGACTAATTTGCCCTTAACCTCACGGTTTCGAATTTTGTCTGTATAGATTAGTTTATCAATTCTTTCCTTTCCTTCAATGGGTCTGTGGTGGGTAAGCAGTAGTTCCCCCTTCTTACCTCTGTCAAATGTTAGGTTGTAGAGTTTTGGCTCTGCGGCTAATTCGGTTTCTTTCTTACGTTTCTCATAGTAGTCCTTAAAACGATCTTCGATATAGCGAGAAAGATTTTCTTCTGTGATATATTCTTCCTGGTTTTCTTCTTGCACTCCGCCGTTAAATGCTTTTTTTAGAAAATGAGTAAAAATTCCACTTTTAAAATCCTCATCTTCCAAACTACTTACTTCAGGTGCAGCACCGATTAACATCGTTATACCTTCCGCTTCCAAAACTCGTTTGGGTAATTTGTCTGTTTTGGTAGATAAAAGATTTTGTTTTAGTTGTATTTCTTTAGAAGTTACAGTCTTTTCATCATTCGATTCATTTTTTTCAGAAGTAGAGGATAATGCCTTTTCTCCCTTCTTTGAAACCTCATCGTCCGCTTCCGGCAGTGGACTTCGACAGGCATCAATCAAAAATACCACTCGTTTGACCTTAGCCGCTTGGATTCCCATTGTCTTGAGTGAAATTCCATTTAAAGGTACGGGGACTTGTTTTTCTTCTTTGCCTACTTTTTTCTTTTCAAACTTCACATCCACATCTTTCGGAGCGATGAAGTTTTCCCCTCCCTCCCCTTCGATGAACCCATGTCCCGAATAATAAAAAAGGAGAGTATCCGGATTTGCCGCTAGAATTTCTTGATAGGTCGCTTCGATATTTGCCTTTGTTGGAGCCATTTTAATTCTCTGGCTACTATAGGACAAAGTCTCTGAATTTAGAGTTGTAGTAATCTTTCCGAAATCGTTTAGCTTGATAAGTTTGTCATACTTTCCTGTTCTTAGAAGCAAGTCTTCAATCGCTTCGCTGTCGCCTACCGCATATTTTAGAGAAGTTGTCGCTTTGTAAGAATTAATCCCGATGAGGAAGGCGATGCGTGATTTAGTTGAATTTATCGTTGAACGGAACGGTTTCAAACCGTTCCCTACGTCGGTTGCAGTACTATGCGAAAAGACTAGTAGTAATAAAAGAAAAGAAAACGATAGGCGAATTTGTTTCATTCGTAGAGATTGAAACTAGAATTGTATTTGTCAAGATTATATACACTGCATAGTCCTTGCAGGCTATGCAGGCAGGTATTTCGCTCCGTTGAAGCTTTAGTTCTACCTTATAAATTCTAAATAGTGTTTTGCTGTTTCTTCCGGTAGCTCAATCATCGGCGCATGTCCACAATCTTTTAGTATCACTACTTTGTTATTTTTAATTCCTTTTTGAAATACTTCTGTGGAAGATACATCAATAATATTATCAGTATCTCCCCAGAGAATCAATGTCTTCGCCTGGATTTTTGATAAACGCTTTTCCAGAAGGTTTCCATCTTTTCGAATATCAGTAAAAACTTTCTCGTTATACTTCTTGTTAGCCGCGGATTTTTTCATGACTTCGGATTTAAAAAATCCGGGAATATAAGGAGGATTAACAAAAGAAAATTTCATAAGATAATCAAACTCTTCTTCATTACTTACTATCAGCGGATTTTCTCCCTTTGCTAACTTTTCGGAAAGCTTACTCGGCTTAGGGCTATTAACCCCTGCTGCGTTGATTAATCCAAGACTTAAAACTTCGTCCGGGTATTCTGTTGCATAGAGTCCGGCAATATGCCCACCCATTGAATTTCCGGCGATATGGTATTTTTTTAATCCTTTTTTTTCTGCAAACAAATGAAGTCTCTTCACTTGCGACATATAGCCATAATCCTCAGTTTCTTTTTTTGTGCTCTCTCCAGCAGGTGGTGAGTCCGGTGCGATTACTCTGTATTTGTCGGTCAGGTAGCGCGAAAACCTTGTCCAGTGCTCTTTATCACCACCAAATCCATGAAAGAGTAAAATAGTTTCCCCCTCTCCCCCCTCTAAATACACAAAATCCATGTTATCCACAGAAAGCGTTTTTTTGGTTAATCCTGCTTTGTTTCTTTCGTATTTAACAAAAGTATTAACTAAAGTAGAAGCACACGATATGGAAAAGAAAAGAGTTAGTGTTAGTAAAATGTATTTCATAAAACAATAAAGCTCCTGTGTTAATGATGCGAAGGCGAGCACGGCGTGAAATTCGGGTTTGAAGGCGCACAAACGTTTGTGCGCCTTCAAACCCGAATTTCACACAACACCCAATCCAATTTTATAACAAACATCCCAAACCCAACACCAAGTCAAACCAATCAACCCAATCATATCTTTCATCTGTGTTAAGTCCCCCTTTTCGCGACAAACGCCTTCGCATGTTCATCGGTGATAATCTTTAAGAATTTCCCAAAAAATACCAATTGAACAAATGATTGTAATATAAATGTAATAATTACTTGTCATAGTATCGTCATCATTAAGATAGGGGTTCGAAGTGAATATTCATGGCAACGGTTTAAAAGTTCTGGTAGTAGACGACGAAGAAGACATAAGTGATTTGATTAAATTCCATTTGGAAGAAGAGGGATTTCAAGTTACTGTTTGTCATAACGGTCTCGAAGTTCTTCCACGCGTTGATAAAAGTTTACCTGACTTAATTATCTTAGATATAATGCTTCCTGGAATTGGTGGAATTGATCTCTGTAAACGAATCAAAGAAAAAGTCCAAGTTCCCATTATAATGGTCACAGCAAAAACGGGAGAAACAGATGCAGTCCTTGGTCTAGAACTCGGTGCCGATGATTACGTTAGAAAGCCATTTAGTCCGCGAGAGCTAATGGCGCGGGTAAGATCGGTTTTGCGTCGTTATGAAGATAAGAGTGATGAATCAAAAGAAGGAAATCTTACCATCGGGAAAATTCATTTAAATAAAAAAGCCCACAAAGTATTTGTCGATACAAAGGAAATTGATCTGACCTTAATAGAATATAAAATACTTTTACTCTTTATGTCAAACCCCGGCGTAGCGCTTACTCGCGATAAGCTCCTCGATAAAATTTGGGGACATGATATTTATGTTACCGATAGGGCAGTCGATGTAAACATCAAAAGACTTCGCGATAAACTCCTCGAAGAAAAAGAACGCCTGGAAACAGTTCGCGGAATTGGATATAGATTTAGTGATGCGTAGTCTTTTCTCAAGAGTCTTACTCAGTAACTGGCTATTCCTGGTTATCCTCCTTATTACTGGCTTAATTCTTTTTTTTGTTGAGACAAAAACTCCTCCTGAATTTAAACTATTACTTTTTATTTTTTATGTAATATTTTCTATGTATCTCACATTTCATAGTTCATATAAAATTGCTACGAGTGTAACTGACCAACTCAGTGTAATTGAAAAAAAAACCATGGAAATAAATGCAGGGGATTTTGGAACTCTACTCACAACTTCAGATATACAGGAATTATCTGACTTAGAATCATCAATCAATTCGATGTCGCAAAGGTTACAAATGCAATTTACTGACTTAAATGTAGAAAAAGAAAAATTCAATTCTCTTTTGCAAAATCTAAAAGAGGGTGTATTCGCGATTAGCCTCGATAAGAAAATACTTTTCCAGAATCAAAGTATACCCAAATCGTTAATCCCATCCAATTCTCAATCTAGAAATATCAACGATGTAATTACAAATAAAAAATTACTGGATTTCTTAAACGACCAAATCGAATCCCTGATGGACGGAAAAATCGGGATCGATGATAGCAAACACTATTATAAAGTATGGTTCTATTCCTTAAAATCCAATAATCAAATTCTAATGTTCATTGGTGTCATATCTGATAAAACCGACGAAAGAGAAACCCAAATGCTGAGAGAGCAATTTGTCCAAAATGCTTCTCATGAACTTAAGACTCCTATTACTTCAATTAAAGGATACGCTGAGACTTTAGAAAGCAAATTAAAATTATCCGCAGACAGCATGGAGAGAAAATTCATCAATGCTATCTTACGAAATACGGATAGAATGATTCGAATCGTAGAAGACATGCTTACAATTTCAAAATTGGAATCTCAAAACTCTCCCTTCCAACCAGAAAAAGTAAATCTAACAGAACTCATAGATAATTTGAAATTCACTGTCGAGGGTTTTATAAAATTAAAAAACCAAACCTTTACTTCTGATGTTCCTTCCAATGTTTATATCAACGGTGATATGGTTTTATTAGAGCACCTACTTCTTAACTTAATTCAAAATGCTTCTAATTACTCCGGTGAAAATCAACCCATTCATCTAGTCATAAAAAAAGAAGAGAGTCATGTAATTATCCAAGTCATTGATAAAGGTATTGGAATTAACGATTCGCATATCGAAAGAATCTTTGAACGATTTTATAGAGTGGATGCAGATCGCTCTAGAAAAGGTGGGGGAACTGGTCTTGGACTTTCGATTGTAAAACATATCGCCAAGCTTCACTCAGGTTGGATAGATGTATCCTCGAAAGAGGGAGAAGGAACCACTTTCACTATAAATTTACCGATTGACAGAAAGACGCCTTTAACATAAATTTAAGATTCATATGTACCCGCGCGGCTTTCATTCTTTCGGAAAAAACATTGGAATCAAAGACTCTACACTAGATTTTTCTGTAATCTTTTCAGAAATTCTATGTGATGCAACAGCTGTATTTACACTGAATAATTTTCCAGGCTCTCCTTTGATTGTAGGAAAAGAGCATATCAAAAATAGAAAGCTCCAAGCAATCGTTATCAACTCAAAAAATTCAAATGTCGCAACAGGACAACAGGGAATTGAAAATGCAAGAAAGACCTGCGAGACTTTAGCAAAAAATCTCGGAATTAAAACAGAAGATATTCTTCCCTCCTCAACTGGTGTAATCGGAGTTCCTCTTCCAATTGAAAAAATTTTATCCGCCTGTAGTACTGCCAAGGATTCTCTTCGTAGCGGCAACTTAGAAGAAGTCGCAGAAGCCATCATGACCACCGACAAAAAAAGAAAAATTTCATTTCGAGTGATTGAAATTGGAAATGTAAAAGGTGTCATCTACGGAATTGCAAAAGGTGCGGGAATGATTGAGCCAAATATGGCGACCATGCTCTCTTATATTTTAACTGACTTAAAACCGGATACAGACGATTTATATCCAATCTTAAAATCCTCTGTAGATAAAAGTTTTAATTGTCTTAGCATTGATTCGGATACATCAACTAGCGATACAGTAGTTCTTATGTGCAATGGATTAGCAGGAAAAGTTCCAACATCCGTTTTCCAAAATGCGTTAGATGAAATATGTATTGATCTTGCCAAACAAATTGCCGCCGATGGAGAAGGAGCAACAAAACTAATTGAATTAGATATTTTAGAGGCCAGAGATTTAAATCAAGCGCATAAGATTGGTAAGTCGGTAATCAATTCTCCCCTTGTAAAAACCGCCATCTATGGTGGAGATCCTAATTGGGGAAGATTTGTCATGGCAATTGGCAAGGTATTTGATGAAAAAATTTCTTTTGAAAATTTATCCATTTTTATCGGAGGAATATCTGTTAAGGGTGCTAATTCCGAAACACTAAAAAAACTTTCCGAATATTTAAAAAACAATTCAACAGTTCAAATATCCATTCACCTCGGTGCAGGTAATGCATCTAAACGACTTTGGGGTTGTGACTTCACGGAAGGGTATATTCAAGAAAACGCATATTATACAACCTGATGAAAGAAAAACTAGCAGAATCATTTTTCTCTCTATTTCCTTCTGATTATCGAGTTAAATCTATAGTCATTACGGTTGGAGTGCGGATAATATCAATTCTTCTCACACTATCAATATACTTTTATGTAGGCTATTTAATTCCAAAGGGAATTGATTTTTCATTACAAATTAGAATGGTAGGAACCATTGTTATTTCTGTTATCCTTATCGTTCCTTTACAGGAATTCCTCGAAGCCAGGATTAAAAAAATATTTCTCTCGGAGTATTTATTCGATGACCTACTAGAGCCTAACGGTGCAAAGCCAAGATTTGAAATCAATGCACTCATCAGTAAAGTCTTTCCTGATATGGTTAAAATTTCTGGAAGTAAATATGGAAGGCTTGCAATTTTAATTCGGGAGCCTGCGGATTACGAAGTGTATACCTACTTCAACGGTCGTCGAAGAAAGATTAAACCTAAAAGTGTGCAAATCAAAGACAGACTTCTAAATTTTCTCAAAGACAAAAAGCATGGAATCTCAATCGGAGAATTATTGGGACATAGTGAAATCAATGATGATTTCCTAGAATTGAAGGCTAATTTTGTTATTCCGTTCATTTTTAGAGAACGAATATTTGGTTTTTTAGCTGTTACGAATATTCCCAGCCCGGAAGATTTACTAAACTTAAAAGTTCTCGCAAGTAAATCCGCCATAGCTGTCTACAACCATATTCTTTCTTCACAGGTCGTTTTACATAAAAAATATAAACGTGAATTTGAAATCGCAAATAGAATCGAAGGATTAATTTTTACTTCTAAAGTTCCTATCTTCAAATCTTTCAAATTTGAAGCTCACCAAAAGGACCCAAACGTTTTAGTAGAATTTTTTAAAAACGAAGATGGAGAATGTCTTTTTATTTTACTCGCTCTAAAAAGCACTAAGGTTGGTTCAGGACTTGTGTCTTCTCATGTTCTCGGGAAAATGTATTCCCAGAGTTTACTCAAGCGTAAACACAACTTGAGTTCTCTAAAATCAATTGCAGAGGAAATGCTAAAGAAGCTTTCCTGGGAAGAAGGGTATGAATTGGTTGTAGGAAGTTTTAGAGAAGACACATTTCGATTGACTTTTTCGCAAACAGGTAAGAACTTTAAAATTACAAATGACATTGACCCGACTAAGAGTTTAATCTCAGTTGGTTGGCGTTATACGGTAGATCTTCAAGAAAATCCTGTGATTTTCATTTATTATAAGTCTGATAAAATTATTTCCATTCAGAATATTTAGCCATGAAAAATTATCTTGTCATTACAATCGGTGCTCTTTTTTTTGTTGCTCTTACTTTATTTACTTTTAAAGGAGTAGGCGTTGACTCAAGTCATGCAAAAAGATTTTTATACTATTATCCAAATGGGCTGATTGCGAATGCAGACTTAGACAATGTGCATATGATTGGAGTAAATATGTATGAAGAAAAAATTCCTCCCATTAAATCCATATTCAAAGAAGATAAAACTTTTCTATCTATCATCTCATTTCAATTTAAAACTATCATTGATTTTGCTCCCCATATCCTCATTTCTCTTTTATTTTTAATATCTTCTTTTTGGTTTCTTTTAAAATACGGGGACATCTATTTATTTTTATTTTTTCTAGACGTATCCATTTTTCTTTACAGCAACTTTGTATTACTCGCATTCGATGCTTATCACTTCTGGTTTTATTTTAGTCTTTATTTGCTTGGTTTTTTAATCATACATATGGGATTTCGCCTCAAGGGAAAAGATGTATCCATACGGTGGCTAATGCCAGAAATCTGCTTTTCGATTATCATTGCTGTTGTGGGTGCCTCAGAAAAATCTGACCCGGTAATTTTTACAAAACTGTCTACCTTTGGATTAATTATTATACTCCTTGGAACAATTGGTAGCATTGGTGTATTAATTTATGATATTCTAAAATACAAATTAACTTCCACTGCAAGATTAAAAAAACTTGCACTCATTTTATCCATCTCAATTTTAGTTTTACTTCCTTACTTTTCATTTGCTTTAAATCTTTTCACAAAGTTTCACTTCACACAATATCTTTTATACTTTGGATTTGTTCTTTTTCCTTTTCTATTTATTTATGGAACTTATCGTTATTCGTTTATTCCGGAACAGGTATATTTTAGTTCTTCTTTGACTATCATGTATTTGGCATTAGCCTTCATTTTGCTTTATGTTTTATTGGCTTCCCTGTTTCATTATTTGATAGAAAATTTATTCATTAAGAATCTCTGGTTATTTAATATTTTATTTTTAATGCTTAGCATGTATTCGGTAGTAACCGTTAAGAAAAAAATAAAACAATTTATGGAATACTGGACATTTGGTAGAAATAAAAAGTTAAACCAGACTTTGGAAGAAATGGCTCTTTTAATTTCTTCTCCGATTTCTCTCAGGGCAACCGTTAGGCAACTTGTAAAAAAGGTAAATGATGCTCTCGATATTCAAAAGGTAGTTATTTTAGTAGCTTCAGATCGATTTCCCACTTCTGATTTTAAAAATATTGATATGGTAAAGCTTCACAATAAATCAGAAATCTGGAATTATTTTGAAAATGAAAAAGATGTTACAATCACTTCCTCCTTAATGTTTGGTTCTGGAGTTCGAGATAGTGTATATAATTTTCTTAGAAACTTAAACATTCAGCTTGCTTTTCCTATGTACGGATTTGATGGGAAGAAAGCAATTACAGCATTATTTTTAGTTGGTGAAAGAAATATACCGAGAAATTTTACACTGGGTGAATTGAGTTTTATAAAAGAGTGCACGAGACTAACAGACCTACTCCTCTACAACTATCAACTTCTCATTGCAGATGTAGAAAAAAAGAAAATGGAGAAGAGTCTCAAAGAAGCTACAATCTTAGAAGAAACAATCCACCCTACTTCCAATGGAATTTTAAATATCCGCTCAACCGAAGTGGCTTATCTTTCTTATGCGGCAATGAGTATTTCAGGTGATTACATTGACTTTATTAAAATCAATGAGCGGCAAATGTTCATTTTCCTTGGCGATGTGTCCGGTCATGGACTTGGTTCCGGTTACTTAGTTAGCGCAATTAAAGCATTGATTCATGACCAGGTCGAATCGGGTATCGATATAGTTAGACTCTTTAAGCATATAAATAACTTTCTAATAGAGAGATATGCCGGAAATGAATTCATGACTTTAATTGGTGGACTTTATGATGCGAATTCTGGAAATTTTGAATTCATCAATGCAGGACATTTATCTCCCATTATCGTAAGAGAAGACGGAACTATCGAAACAAAAAAAAGTGGCCATCGAATACTCGGTGTTATCCCAAGTCCATTTACTACTGACCAGATTAAACTAAATCCAAAAGATAGATTAATTCTTTATTCAGATGGAGTCACTGAAACTTTTAGTCCTTCCGATGAAGTGTTCGGAGAACAGAGACTTAGAAAATTTTTATTGCAAAGTAAAGATATTCCACCCAAGAATTTATTAAATAATTTAAAAACAACATTACAAGATTTTCGTAAGGGAAGTGATTTAACAGATGATATTTCTCTTATCTATTTAAAGAGGCTCTAGTGGAAGAAATAAAAAATCCAATTACTATTATAAAGCAAGACTCTATGTCTAAAAAAATTGTTTCTGTAAAGTCAATCTCTCCAGAATCTTTTTTTTCAGAGAGTGAGTCTTCCAATGAAAACTTAATTGACTGCGACTTAGATTCAATACTTTCCATTGGCAACTATGAAGTAACCGCATTAAAAAAAATTCAATCAGCAGATTCATTTACTTTTACAGATTTATTACCAGTGGTTACTGTGGACTCCGACGGGAAGGTATTAATGCAAGCATTTCTAAATTCTCATTCTCTAAGTGAAACCTTTGGAACCAAGTTTGCAAATTATTTTAGCCGTTCTAGAAATAAAAACTGGCTCAAAGGCGAATCAAGTGACAATAAACAAGAAATATTGGAAGTTTACTTTTCCGAAAAAGATTCCTTTTTTGTTTATGTCGTTAAGCAGAAAATGGCAGCCTGTCATGAAGGATTTTATTCCTGTTTTTATCGAAAGATAAATTCAGATAAGAGTTTAATCCAAATTGATTTTGATAGAAAATTCAAACCCGAAAAAGTTTATGGTTAATTAAAAGGAATATGATCGTGTTGTCTAAAGAATTTATTTTGAAAAGAATTTTACCTGCCCTTGCAGGAATCATTTTCATAGGAATCGGTGGTTTGTTTTTATTAGATTCTGTGAAAGGGGGAGCAGTCGGAGATGGAAGCGTCAAATATGAATTAGTCATTTCGGCTGGAGATTCTTCAACTAAAATTACAAAAGAATTGGCGAGCCATGGAATGATAAAGTCTACGGGCTATTTTGCTTATCTTTTAAAATCTACGGGTAATACCAATAAGCTCAAGCAGGGCGTATACTCCTTAGATAATTCAATGACAGCTAGAAAAGTGATGGATATCTTAGTAGATGGAAAAGTAAAAATGATTTCTTTTACAATTCCAGAAGGCTACAACAATCGACAAATCGGAGATGTATTAACGCAAAAAAATATAGCAAAGTCGAGAGAAGATTTCTTAGCATTAGCCTCAAATCCCGAGATTCTAAAAAAATACAAAATTCCTGCAAAGACAACAGAAGGCTATTTATTCCCCGAGACATACACCATTCCTTATAATTATCCTGTTGATAAAATTATCGAAATGATGCTAAAACGTTTTTTTCTAAATCTACAAAAAGTAGATAAAGCAAAAAATATTACACCAGAAGAGCTTCACCAAAAAGTCATCCTCGCATCGATCGTAGAAAGAGAAGCAAAGAAAAAAGAAGAGCGTCCTTTGATGGCAGGCGTATTTATAAAACGTCTTAAGAAAAATATAGCTCTCGAAAGCTGCGCTACTGTTCAATACCTTTTTGACAAACCCAAAAAGAGACTTTTCGAAAAAGACTTACTCATTCCATCGGATTACAACACTTATCTGCACAAGGGTTATCCGCCCGGTCCAATCTCTAACCCGGGCATGCCTGCCCTACTTGCTGCCTTCAATCCAGAAGAAACAGATAATTTATTTTTCCTGTTAAAGCCAGATGGTTATCATTATTTTTCAAAAGATCACAAAGAGCATGCACAGGCAAAAAAGAAATACATAGACGTGCTATACGAATAATATGAGCATAAACTTTGACAAACTAGACGAAGAAATTTATGGAATCAGCCAGGAATTGCGTGATGTTCAATCTGCACTTCAGGAAGTGAAACGCAAACAGGAATCCAATAAGTCTGCAAAAAAAGAAGCGTTAGTATTCATTGAGAAAGCAGAGGCTGTAATTACCAAAGCAGAAAAAGGGAAGATTAAACTTTCAGAAGAACAAGTCAATCGGATCAAAGAAACTCTTTCTAAGATACTTGTTATCTTTCACAGTTAATTCTTTTTACTTTCTCACCGGATAATGGCAAACGAAAGAATTGGATTTTTCCACCCATAAAAAAACAGGTTGTATCTTGAGAACTAATGCGGGTAATAATCGTTAGCTCACAAGCAAGATATTCATCTTTTCCAAAAATTTTATGAGTCCATAGAATTTTTCCTTCCTGATTGCTTGTGCATGTGTTTGAACTTTTAAACTTGCACCTGCAAATTGTTGCGCAAAAAACGAACCTGTGTAAATTCAGGAATTAAAAGTAATTTCTCTTCAATACATTTTTGAATCGGATACCCAATTTCATTTAATAAAGAATGTCTTCCTTCTAAGCTAAACTTTTCATAGGTTCTACTTGTTACGTGACGATTCCAATCTAAGTCAAAAATATTTTTTTTTAAATATTGTATTTTGGATAGTTACTTTTTTAATAAAATTCTACACATTATTGAAACCAATAGGCAAAAACTTGCCTGAACTTCTTTTTTGTTTACTTTAAAATAGTAAAAGATATTTTAGTGCTATGGATACAGCATTAGGAATCAATATCGAAAATGGCGCACACTATAAAGTTATCATCGCAGAAGACTCATTTTCTGACAGAGAATTACTGAAACGATTTTTACAAGCAGACCAATTTGAAATTCTAGCAGATGTTCCAAGTGGAGAAGGTGTTCTTGACTATTTAAAATATTCGAGCAAAGTTCCCGACATTCTTTTTTTAGATTATCAAATGGAACCAAAGAATGCATTAGAAACAATCAAAGAGCTGCGCCCGAATCACCCAGATATGATTATTGTAGTTGTCACTGGCAACGTCAACAAAGATGTAATTGCAGAACTTGCAAAGTATAAAATCAGTTCTTATATTCTAAAACCGATAAGCAAAAATATTATAGATCAAAAATTAATTCAGATCTTAGGGCGAAAGGATTTAGTTCTTCAATCTAAGCTTACACCTAAGAAGACCCCACTCAAACTTGAAGATATTAGTATTCCTCCCTTACCAAGTATTACTCATAAAGTATTATTATTTGAAGGGGATACAGTAAGTGGCAGTAGTGAATTAGAACAAATTATTCTCCCTGACAAATCAATTTGCGCTGATATTCTTCGTATTGCAAATTCAGCTTTTTATGCAAGGTCAAAAAAAGTGCAAACAATTCGAGATGCAATTACACTTCTCGGTCTTAAAACTATTAAGAATATTGTTATGCTTCAATCAAAGAAACATATATCAAAAAATTTGGTTTACACTGACTTATTCAAAAAACATCTATTAGAAGTTCCTATTTTAACAGCTTTAATTGCTCTCGATTTATCTCAGCCTTTAGGCTTAAAATCTTTGAGAGAAGAATTGTTCTTATCCGCTATGATGATGAAAATCGGAATGACAATCCTTGCACTAAACTCTCCCAAGGCATACACAGAAATTCTAACAGAGTTCGAATCAAAACCGAGTGACTTAGCCAAATTAGAAAAAGAAGAATTTGAACTAAGTCATATAGATGTTGGCTCGCATATTTTTAAAGTTTGGCAAATGCCACCAATTTTTGTTAAGATGATGAAAGGACAGGGATTTCTTCAAAATGATTTTAACACTGCTGATGACTTCGACCGAATTCTTAGGTTAGCAGATATTCTCGCCAAGCGACTCACAAAAATTCCATTTCCTGAATCAGAATTTACATTGGGAAAATTAATTCTAAAACACTACAATGCCGCAGAAGAAACGATGGATGTTTTTGATGAAGATTATTATGAAAATATAAAATCCCATCCTTTCTTTAGCTCGATGTAATTTTTTTTATCAAAGAAATAAAGTAGCAAGTCCTAGAAAACAAAAAAAGCCAAATGTATCTGTGCAAGCAGTTACAAAAATGGAAGAGGCAATTGCAGGGTCAATCTTTAAAAACTTCAATACAAGAGGAACTACGGAGCCAATGAGTCCGGCAACTACCATATTGGCAAACATGGCAAAGCCTATGACAGTGGCTAATGTCAAATTTGATTTTACAAGATAGGTGACTGTAAACGTAATTGCTCCGAGAACAAGTCCATTGAGGATACCAATGCTTAGCTCCTTACGAACAGCGATATACCAATTATAAAGAGTCAACTCGCCGGTTGCAAGGTTACGAACGACTATCGTAATGGCTTGCGTGCCTGCATTCCCGCCCATCCCTGCAACTATAGGCATAAGAGAGGCTAATACAACTAGCCTCTGAATGGTTTCTTCAAATAGAGATACAACTGTAGAAACAATCATTGCAGTGAATAAATTTAAAGTAAGCCAGATAACTCTTCTCTTAACAGAATCCCAAATAGAAGTTTTGAGCTTTTCATCTTCACTGACCCCACCGAGACGAAGTATATCTTCACTAGCCTCTGCCTCGACCACATCTAGAACGTCATCAACCGTTATGCGACCGATCATCTTTCCATCATCATCAACCACAGGAGCAGATACAACATCATACTTTCTAAAGAAACGAGCGACTTCTTCCTGGTCTGTGCTATAATGAATAGTTTGAACAGGCTTCATTATTTTACTTATTTTATTTTTATGATGAGAAAGAAGTAAGTCCTTTAATTGCAAATGACCTTTTACAATTCCTTTTTGGTCGATCACATAAATCAAATAGATATTATCCGTTTCTTTTGCAGCACGGCGCACATTGGAAATTCCCTTCGCAGCCGTTTCACTTTCTTTGACAACAGCATAATCAAAACTCATGAGTCGCCCTGCAGTGTTCTCTGCAAAACTCATTTGACTTCTAATCTTTGCCGAGTCCTTACTGTCTAGAGAGTTTAAAATTTCTTCTGCTTTTTCAGGTTCAATTTCAGAAATAAAGCTAGTAGCATCATCGGATTCAATGTCTTCGAGGATAAATGCGATTTCCTCTAACTTTAGATAGCCAACAAACTCTGCCTGCGTTTCTTCGCCTAACTCTACGAAAACTAATTTTTGTTTGTCCTTATCACAAAGCCTAAATACAAAAAGGGCATCTTCAATCTTTGCAGAGGAAATAATCTCAGCTATATCAGCCGGATGCGCCTTATCAATGTATTCCGCTAGGGCAGACATATTCTTGCCGACTATATAGGAATGAATTAGTTCAACAGAAAGATGACGACTCTTCTCATAGAGAGAAATCATTTCATCATCTCTTTCTGGTTTAAATGGTGCTTGTTCTTTCATGAGATCATCCCTACCACTTATTTTTTTAAATTAGGATTGAAGTCAATACAAGAAATTTTTCTGTTTTTAATTTGAATACTTAGGGATTGTTTATTTCTCACAGAGCACACCGAGAACACAGAGAAAAGAATTAATAAAACCTGCACTGAGAGATCCGAGACGAATGTGTCAATACTCTTTGTGAACTTTGTGTGCTCTGTGAGAGAAATTTTCTTTGTTTTCACACAGGCTCAATCATTGTTAATATGAGCTTGGAGTCTTTAGATTTTTCATCACTACAACGTGCATACTTTCAGTGTCTCTGAATTCACCCGCCTTTGGTTCTAGAGAAATTTTTTCTGTTGTGGATAAATCAAAAGTTTCCCCTTTCTTCAATGGCTGCCTTGATAGCAATACATGATGAGCTAAATCATAGAGTATTTTATAAATTTCATCAAATGATTTATCCGAATCAGAAAATTCAATTTCGCGAAATCCAAATTCTTTTAATCCAATCGTAAAACCATTTCTTTTCTCTTTATTTTCTCTAAGCCCAAAGTAAATCCAGTTAGTAAGAGGTAAATCATCATTAGACATATTGTCTGCAATTTTAATATAATAATCACGCGGTGAAATCAAAGATTGATTTCCTAAATAAATTCCAATCGATTTCGTATTTCGCAAAACACTCGCAGCAATTCTTACAAATTGCATATTTAGTTCTACTAAATCAGGAATATCACTTGATACCGAGAGGATAATATGAGATTGGTGCTTGGAAGTCTCTTCCTGTGCATCTTTCCAGAGATGGGAAATTTTACAGACACCTTCTAATTCATCTTCCGGAATTTCTGCATCAAGACTTAGGATAACAATCTTATACTTATCATTGGAAAAAATTACAATTCCATCATTTGAATTGGTATTATTTATTTTAATTTTCCAGCGAGTCTCAATTTCTCGCTTTATCTGGGCTGCATTGAAGCTCGGATCTCCTTCTAATAGAATAATTCCAGATACTGTATTGTTAAAAGTCTTCTTGCTATCTTGAAAAAAAATTATTAAGATAATGATAGCAAATATAATAATTAGAAAAAAAAGAATCCCGAGCTTAATCATATTTCTTCCTGCCAGTTTTTTCCCATAAAGATTTAAGTCTTTCTTTTAAATTTTTATCCATCCCTTGATTTGTCGGAAAATAAAACTGAGGAGGTGAGTCTTTCAGTTCCTCGGGAAAATAATTTTCTACAAAAAAATGATCGGGCAAATCATGAGGATACTTATAACCATCCGAAGCCCCTTCTTTTTTATGTAAAAAAGTAGGAGCATTTCGTAAATGATTTGGAATCGTAACTTCAGAGCCATGGCTTCGAATAAAAAGAGAAGCAGAATCAATTGCTTTATACGATGCATTTGATTTTGGGCAGCTAGCCAAAAAAGCTGTAACCTGTCCGAGTATAATTCTTCCTTCGGGCATTCCAATTCTTTCTATTGCGGTGAGCGCACTTACTGCTAGGGGTAGAGCTTGTGTAGAAGCATTTCCAATATCTTCCGAGGCTAATATGATTAATCTCCTGATGATAAAAATTGGATCTTCTCCTCCTTCTAACATGCAGGCAAGATAATAAAGGGCAGCATCGGGATCAGAGCCACGAATCGATTTAATAAATGCCGAAATGAAATCATAATGATTTTCTTTATTGCGATCATAATTAAATACTTGAGACGAAAGATAAGCAGCAACTTTTTCTTTGTCCCAAATTCCCCCATTGGGCTCTATTGTGTGAAGTGCTTCTAAAATTCCAAGTAGTCTTCTCGCATCTCCACCGCTCGCTTGCACAATCAGATTTTTAGAATCATTTTCTAAAGATAAATTTGCATTTTCCTTTTTTAATCCACGTTCGAGAATCTCTAATAACTCGGAATCAGAAAGAGAATTTAATTTATAAATCTGGCATCTAGAAAGTAAAGGACGATTAATTCGAAATGCAGGATTCTCCGTAGTAGCCGCAACGAGTATAACAAGTCCGGACTCAACTGCTTCTAGTAAAGTATCTTGCTGGGCAGTAGAAAATCTATGAATCTCATCTAAGAATAGGAGTATACTTCCGATTTTGCGCGCTTCGGCAATAAGCTCCTTTACTTCTTTGACTCCCACGGAGATTGCGCTAAGATGTTTGTAATTTAATTTCCAACTTTTACTTAAGATTCTGGCAAGAGTAGTTTTTCCAGAGCCGGGTGGACCGTAAAGAATCATCGATACAGGTCGCTTTAATTTTTTTAAAACTTGAATCGTTGCTGTTTGACCAACTACATCTTCAAAGCTCTCAGGTCTAGCCCTTGAGGCTAATGGCTCATATCCACTACTAAATAAGTTTTCAGCCAAGTTTTGCGAATTCCTTTTTTACTGCCTGCAAACATTCATAAATAATTTCAGAGCAAATATTGCATCCACTGTTACAACAAACCAGCGTAGACTCACTTACTCTTCCGTCAAGAAGTGCGTCTATTCTGGGTTTCACATAAACGGGAAGCCCGAACATTTCAAGTTGATCTTTTATGATCACATCTTTATCGGGCGGAAATAATTCTAGCTGTTCTTCCATATTTCTAATTTTTCAACTTTTCTTGTATTTAAGCCGGGCGTTTAATTAGCTCCATAAAAAAATGTTGAATCTTCTTCATGTAAATTTTATACCAAGGATCTTTCACTGGCTCAGGTGGGAGCTGGCTTAAAATCTTTTGGGTTTCGGTATCTGCTTTACGCGAATGAGATACTTTATCTACCAGTTGGAAAATCTCCGGATGTTCTTTTAGAAGAGGTTCAAAATCTTCACGGGTAATCTCGATTAACCTTGTTTGCGTTAAAGCGATGATATCCGCAGTTCGAATCGCTCCTGTAAGAAGAGCCATTTCTCCAAAGAAATTTCCTGCACCGAGGGATGCAACTTCCAACACTTTTCCATTTTCTAATTTTGCTTGAACACTGACCACTCCTTCTGCAATAATAAAGAGAGACTGGTTTGTATCCCCTGTATGTACGACTGCATCACCCGGTTTAAAATGATGAGTAGTAGAATGAGCACTTAGATATTTTTTCTCTTTTTCAGTGAAGGTTGAGAATATATCCAATTCCTGCAATACAGTTAGAGGAGAAGCGGCCTTATCCCCTCTCGCCTTAACACCTCTAAACATATGAATCTCATGACGTTGTGTAGCAGGCTGAATTCCTGCTCGATAAAGATGTGTCCAAATACTTGTAAACACTGCCTTACGAACCGCATTTTTTCTACCATAGTCTTTCCAACAATATCCAATGATATAATCCGCTGACCATTCTGTGAATTCATTGAGCCGCGTATACGGAGCAGGATTTTTTAAAACTCCTTCTGCGGATAAGAGTGCATCAAGTAAAATCTTCTGGACTCGCTTTGTGTTTACATTTGGATCAATATGAATTGTAAACCAGAACTCTGTAATATCTTCTTTTGAACCAAAATTTTGAATTGGTGATTCAGATGCTTTACTATTTGGGATACTCAATATAATCATATTTCTTGTTTGAATACGAGTCGTTCTCCAGGTAATATCGATTACCTTCCCTTCATCTAAAGTTCCAATTTTTACCCAATCCCCCACTCGAAATGGTCTTTCAAGATTGATTGCAATTCCAGAAAACACATTGGAAATATTTACCTGAATCGCAAGACCGATAATCATCGCAACCACACCTGATGTAGCGAGAAGAGAAGTAATCTTTTGATCAAACACAAAAGCTACGATTCCAAAGAATGTAAGTATATAAATGAAGATACCAAGGAATAGCCGCACTACGGTAGGAATTTTATTTCCCGTTTTAACTTCGAGTGGATCCCAGATAAATCTTTCGATTGCCTGGTTCAAGCGCATAGCCGGTATTACCCACCAAAGTAAATCAAATCCCAGTGTTACCATTTTTATGGAATAGGTATTCAAATCATCGAGTAGATAATCAACTGCTTCAATTTCACAGGCGATTAAAAATAAAAATACAAAAAGTGTTGTAGATACCCAGTTTAAATTAGAATACTTCTGGAACATCTTAAGTCGACCGGCAACCCCTAGCCCAATAATAACAAGCACACTAAAACTTAAATAATAACTTGCGTGGCTACCGGGTATTAGTCCACGAATTGTAAATTCATTTTTACGAATTCGAACTCCCAGGTTAAAGCGAGAATACTCTGCCTTGGCATCTCTAGAATTTAAATACTTTGGTGCTCCAAGAGAAGCTCTAGAAAGTGTATCTTGAAAAGACCAAAAATTAGCAATAGACCAACCTGTAACAGGACTTAAAATATTTTGGTATTTTCTTTTATTGGCATCCCCTTTTTTGGAATTCAATCCCATTCCAATAACGTCAATCACATAGATTAAATTATTTCTAGTTAAATTTTTATGTTTAAAATTAACGCCTAACGCATGGTAGCCTAGCTCGTAACGAACAGGTAAACTGTCTGCTTTAAAATTTGCTTTTATATGATAGGCTCTGTATCTCATTTGTTCATTTTCATCATGATCTACAGGCTCACCCAATACGATTGGCTCTGTGTTATTTAAAAATTCAATTTCTTCAGGATGAATGTCTCCTTTGAATCGAAACCAAATATAAAAATCCATCATATAAGTTAAATTATTTACATCTAGCTTTGTAATTTCGTTGATTTCAATTCCTGTATAAACAACGTTAGTTCGATATAAATAGTTGTTATCTATCTTTAGAATTTTTTCTTCTTTGATAGAATTTTCAATATTCGTAATCTCTTTTAAATTCTTAACTGCCTGTAACTGGATGAGTGAGGAGATAACATCATTATTCTTGTAAGAACCTATTGAAATCGGCTTGGGAGAATCTCTATTTTCATCGTAGTAGTTATATCCTGTTACTCCCTCGACTGCTTCGTCAATATTTGTTAATAAAGTTAAAGCTTCTTTTACTTTAGCTCTGTCTTCTGCAAGATTCGCTTTTCCACCTTTCAATTCTGTTTTATGAATTACATCGAGTAACACAAGCGCAGAATCATAGGCATAAGCCGCTCTCCAGTCCGGCTCTGCTTTATACGCAGCTTTATACTTTTCTCTAAAATTTTGTGCTTTTTCATTTGCATTATCAAATATCAAGGGGCTAGTCACCATTACTTCATTGGTGTAATAACCCGGAGATTGAATTTCTTTTTTGAGTTTCGAAAATGATTCTTTAAATGCGTTAGACGCAAAAGAATCCGGCGCAAGAATTAAATTGGAAAGCCCGGCGTCTTTAAATTTTTCTACAAACTTTGCTCCATCCTTTGGAGAAGTCGCAAGAAATATAAGACCGGTGTATCCATTTTTCTTTAGGTCTTCTACGACTGCGATAATTTCTTGCTCTGGATTTTCTCCATTGTTTGTTTTAATTTTCCATTTGTATTTTGGTGGTGTTCCCTGAGCTGTTAATGTTTCTTCAAATACCTTTGCGAGGTTTGAGCCATAATCCTTATCATCATGAAGAATTGCATACGTTGGCTCTTTTAAAACTTTCTTTGTATAATTGGCTAAAAATCTTCCCTGTGTATTATCATTGAAAATATTTCTAAAATACCATTCGTTTCCGATTGTAACTTTTGGATTTGTGGAAGCGGGAGAAATCGCAGGAATTCCCTGTGATTGATAAACAGGACCAGCAGCTATGGAGCAAGAGCTACTATTGTGACCAATGACTGCTAATGCTATATTTTTTTTGGCAATCTCTTCTGCTTTTAGTTTTGCTTTATCTTTATCGTTTTCATCATCATACACATCTATGACGATATGACGCCCATCAACGCCATTCTTGTCATTGATTGCATTTACATAAAGTTTCACGCCTTCTAGATAAGACTTTCCATTCGCAGCATCCTTACCGGACATAGGACCAACAATGGCAATATGAATATCAGTATCCGGTTTCAGTAAGAGATAAATTCCCCATAAAAGTGGGATCGATGCTAGTATGGAAATAATTTGTTTTCGATATTTGAATAGCATAAGCTTAACCATATCAAAAAATTTCGCTACCGTAACAAGTGCAAAAAATAATTACACTTGTTAATTGTGAATGGAATGAAGGCTTTTTTTAATAGAAATGCTTTTTATCGCAATCTGCTTTGCAAGTCTTATCCGCATCAATGCAAGTCAAAGGAGATGTTAAAAAGTTGAGAAAGTTACTGGTAAAAGAACTACTACTTGAACTACCAGAAGAGCTAGAAGTATTTGTACAGGGGAAAATTTCATTTGCTTTGTTGGAAGCTGAATAGGCAAACTTGATAGCATATTGATCGTTTAAAGCACCCGAACACCTTACATAAAGATAAGTCGGGCCAGTGGATAAGTTAAATGTAAACGTACTTACAGAACTAGTTAGAGTTCCAAGTAAAGTTTCAGAGGTAGCAGTATTTGTCGCATTGGAGGAAGCTCCAAATTGACTATAGAGCTGACAGGTTGCGTTTCCAGAGATCTTTGAAACTTCAATTATTCTAGTATTATTTGTATACCCAATGCAAGTATAACTTCCACTGCCTGCTGTATAACCTACGCTTGTATAAGATATACTCATGATGTCCACATTATTTGGGTTATTTAGAGTTCCAGTAACATTCATATTTTGATAAGTAGGAGTGGATGTGCTATAAGTAGCACTGTTATAGGGAGTGATGAGTGTCGAAGAGGAAGAGGATGTAGAAGAGTAACTCTGCGGGCTATTAAAAGTGCTGTTAGAGAAAGTTCCTGATTTGCTAAAATTTGTTAGACTTTCGACGGGAGTCGTGCTCGATGTAGTAGTGGTAGTCGTAGAGGATGATTTCGAAGGAGTAAAGAGCGCACTGAATAAAGCCGATCCGACAACACAATCATTTACAGCAGAATCACAGTAGTTTTTTTGTAACACTGAAGTCTAGCCGAGAAAGGGTTATCCGGAATTACATAACAGTTAAGCATTGAAACAGTTAGCATTGCTAAGAGTAGTATATTATTTTTCTTCATTTTGTTCTCCATATTTTTCATTGAGCTATCAATAGCTACTAAGGTTTTCCAAGTTAACCAAACAAAGAAAAACCATGTCAATAACAAAATTTTCCCATACTGTTTTTTTTCTTAAATGAATTTAAAATAATTTGCTAAAAGTTCTCCTTACCTTAACGGCATCGTTTTTGTTTCTGCGTTTTTCTAAGTTAAATGAAATTAAGATTGTCATTTTTTATTTTACTAGAAAACTAACAAAACTATATTTAAAAGATGCATTCATTACGATATTATAGAATAGCTTTCCTTTATTGACAGGAGTCAATTTACATGTCAAACAATAGCACTCAGAAAAAAACAAGTATCCTTGGCAAACTAATTAAAAAATTCAACCAATCAAGTTTTGAAATTATATTCTTTAGTCTTAGCTTTTTAGTGCTGTCTGTCATGGGGGTAACTGCGTTTACCTACTATAAAAATTCCCGTGCAATTCTTTCTCTTACAGAAGACTTAATTGACCAAATCAACAACCGTGTGATCCAAAAAACAACAAGCTATTTATTTACTGCTGTTGATATGACTGAGCTCTCCTCAAAAGTTGCAGGTGAAGGTGCTAATTCCATATTAGATAATCAAGGGTTAAATTCCCTTATGATTAATATTTTAATTTTACATCCACAGTTAACCATGTTTAACATTGGGAATGAGCGTGGCGACTTTCTAATGCAAAAACGCTGGACAGATGGAACGATTGCCACAAAAACAATCGATAGATCGAAGAAAGAAAAAGATCCGAAGGTCACCTGGAAATATAGAGACAATGTTGGAAGAATCATTAAGGAAGAGATCGTTAAAGAAGACTATGACCCGAGAAAGCGTCCCTGGTATATCGGTGCCAAAGAAAAACAGGGGCTTTTTTGGAGTGATGTTTATATTTTTGCAACCGGAAAAATTCCCGGTATAACTGCCTCAGCACCAGTTCATGATGCAGATGGAAATTTAATGGGAATATTCGGACTTGATATTCCACTAATTGAAATTTCAAACTTTCTAGAAGACTTAAGAAAAGAAATTCAAGATAAAAAATTTGGAAAGACTGCGATTGCATTTATCGTAAACACAAAGGGTGATCTTGTGGCTTATCCCGATATAACGCAACCAATGATAAAAGAGCCCGATGGAAATTTTCGTTCCAGAAAAGTAACCGAGCTAGAAGTAAATCCGCCAATTGTTCAGGATTCATATAAACATTTTGCAGAGACCAAAGAAACCAAATTTACTTTTGAAGTTAGCGGCAAACGTTACATTGCCTCATATAAAAGATTTCCGGATACATTTGAGAAAGATTGGACAATTGGTTTAGTTGTTCCGGAAGACGACTATATTGGTGCCATCAAAGAAACAAATGATTTGATGTTAACAATTTCTATCGTAATTTTATGTATTGCGATGGGTCTTGCTCTAATCCTAAATAAAATTAAAAAAGCATTAAATGCAAGAAATGAATTTATCAAAAATACATTCGGTCGTTATTTATCCGATGACGTTGTAGCTAGCATTTTAGAATCCCCGAAAGGAACTTCTCTAGGTGGAGAAAAAAGAGAAGTTACAATCATGATGACCGACTTACGGGGATTTACCTCAATCAGTGAAAGACTTCCTGCGGAAAAATGTGTCAATATGATTAATAATTACCTGGATGTAATGACAGATGTAATTTTAAAATACCAGGGAACAATCGATGAATTTATCGGGGATGCAATTTTAGTTATTTTCGGTGCTCCAATCCAAAGAGAAGATGATGCACAAAGAGCAGTTGCCTGTGCAATCGAAATGCAACTCGCGATGAAACTCGTAAACGAAAAGAATAAGCAAGATGGCCTTCCTGAAGTTGTGATGGGAATTGGACTTAACACTGGCGAAATTGTAGTTGGTAATATTGGCTCTCACAAGAGGACAAAATACGGAGTAGTCGGTAGCAATGTAAATTTAACTTCAAGAATAGAATCTTACACTGTGGGCGGACAAACGTTAGTATCCCAGAGAACCATCGATGCATGTGGTCCGATTGTTCGGATCGATGATCAAATGGAAGTAATGCCTAAAGGTGTTAAAAATCCGATCATTATTAGCGAAGTGGGTGGAATTGGAGGAGAGTATAATATCTATTTACCCGAGAAAAAAGAAATCGTATTACATCCGATCAAAAAGAAAATCCAATTCTTATTTACAATCCTGGCAGGCAAACACGCAAGCACAGATGTGCATGTTGGTTATATTACAAAAATGAATGGTAAAGAAGCTGAGATTGAAGCTCCTATTTCTGTTGAAAAATTAAACAATGTAAAAGTTGCACTGGCAGACGAAAACGGAAAAGAGATTGCAAACGATCTCTACGCAAAGGTTACTAAAAATATTTCAGAAGGACCTCAGGTTGTATTTCGTGTCAATTTTACATCCGTTCCAACGGAAGTAGAAAATGTATTCAAGGAAATTCAGAAATAGTTGGATTCATCCCTGTCATCCCCGAAATTCCACCCGCTATCGCCACCACCGCCAAGCGATATCGGGGATCTCTCGATATTGAGATTCCCGACAGAAAACGAACTCAATTTTTCTTCCGGGTGGTCGAAAAATAATGGGAATGACAACAAGAGCATATTTTTTAATTTATGATTTAGGCTAGTAAGGTAAAACGAAACACTAAAGGAAATTTCGATGCAAGAAGAATACACTCCAGAGAAGATTATTGAAATTATAAATAGTGCTGCCAATGCCTCTTTGGAAGCAAGCCAGGCTTCAAAAGAGGAAGGCAAAAAAGCAAAGCAAGGATTTACAGAAAAAGAAATCGCTAAGCTTCTAGATCAAACTTCTCATGAAATAGTAAGAAGAGAAGAAGTAGATTATCTTGCCAATCAAATCAAAAATCGATTCACAAAGATAAAAGCAATCAGTAAAGAAAATTTTAATATGTTTGAAGTTGCTATGCAATGTCATCGGCTAGTCAACGATTACCGTCAACTAGCCCGAGAAAAAGGTTGGAAAGAAATTGAGGCAATGTTCTCACGAAAAGAAAACTTCTAGTTTGCCTTCACTCACTAGCACTGAGCTTGTCGAACGTGTCTCCAACATCAAATGGTGTAACAATCGGTTTTGTAAGCGAGATGCAATTTTTCAATAACCCTTCTAGATCTTTACGTAAACGAACTGTAACATCCTCAACTGTCTTCTTTTTATTTTCTTTGTAGCTATCGTAATATTCAGAAAGACCAAATGGCTTTGCAATCACAACCCTTGCTCGTCTTGCACGAGGTCTAGTCGCGCCAAAGAGTAAATTTTCAAATCGATAGAGCCACTCCATAAAACGTTCCGCACTCGGATAAGCAAGCAGATACTCAGGCTTAATCACTAAGAATAAATAAGCTCTATCCACATCTTTTTGCACAAAGTCTAAATCACGTTTGGATATTTTAACTTCCTGCTTTCCAAGTCCTGAATGAATTCCATCTAAAACAGTAAACACTTCTCTAATTTTATGGATTGCATCTTCATCAGGCTCAAATTTAATTCCTAATTTTTCAGCTGCACGATTGAGAGCAGCATGACGTATCGCCCCTACTCTATAATCATAGTCTTTATCTGTGATGGGAGATATTCCATATTCTCTTTCTGCATCTTCTAATAAAATTCTTCCTACCGTTAAAAATCTACGTAGCAAGTTTTTATTGCCGGGGGTAATCTTAAGTTTGCGCTCTATGGCTACCATAGAAGATTCAATTTCCTGGTAGAGAGAGGCTTCGGTGCCGGATAATATGTATTTAACGAAAGCCGGTAAAACTTTTACATCTGCATTTGGATCTTTTTTTCTCGCATCCTCTAAACCCCAAAAACCTATTTGAGCAATGCCGGGCATAAAAGGAACCAGGTTGTCATTTTCTCCCGAGCACATTCCTTCTGGATAGATAACAAGCTTCCCTCTGTCTCCTGCAAGAATTGACTTTGCCATTTTTACAGATTCTCTATCAGCTCCTCCGGATAATACAGAAAAGGCGCCAACTTTTTTAATTAGTTCTCCCACAACACCAAATCCCCAATTAAAAACGTTACGCGACGCCATATAATAAAAGCGGGAACCAATTACATTGGCTACATAGTAAGCAACAGGTGGTTCAATGGTAGAAGGGTGATTGCTAAAATACAAAAGACGCTCTTTGTTGAGGCTACGAAGTGTAATCTTGTCTTCGTCAGAAATATCTACACCATCAATGTTTAAAGCTGTTTTTAGAATTACCGGTAAGGATAAATCCATTCCCCATAAGAAAGGATAATTGATATCATGCGAGATAAAAAAGTTTTTATTGTCCATGGTTTTACTTAAGTAACTATAGGATTTTTGACAAGTAGAAAAAGAAAAAGCTATCTAACCTAATCTTTAATTTCTGCCACCAACGAGGCTAAATTGCATCTAACTCTTATATCATTCTATTTATAAGACCCCAAAAGAAATTGAGGAAAATGTTTATTAACTACAAAGTCTAGTAATAGAAGACTCTGTTGTTATTATCATCAAGCACATAAAGTCCTCCGGCAGGTTCTATCGCCATGCCCTATCCTATTTTATTCAATAGACTCAAAATCATTCTTACAGTACAGTAGCTACTGAGTTCTATCTTGTGCGTTGTGCGAAATAGCATTAGATAGAATATCAACCTTTGGATCTGAAATCGAGAAACCCCTTTAAAAAGAAAAACCAGTTAAGTCTTGACAGGAGTTTCTCCTATCTTAACTTCCTTTGACATACAGTGAATTAAAAGGATAAAGAGTCCATGCAAAATATGAGAAAAAAAGTAGTTGTAGCCGGGGCAGGTGGATTCATCGGCAAATGGTTCATTGACGCTTTTCATGAAAAATATGATATCATTGCTCTTACTAGGAGTGAGGTAATTGACGAGCCGAGGGCAAATGTAGAATGGAGAGTTGTAGATTTGTATTCGCGAAGCAGTACGGAAAATGCACTTCGGGGAGCAGATTTTGCCTTATATCTAGTTCACTCCATGTCTCCCTCAGCAAGAATGAATCAGAGTAATTTTGAGGATACAGACTTATTGCTTGCTGACAATTTTGCGGTTGCGGCAGAAAAGAACAATCTAAAACAAATCATTTTTGTTGGAGGGATTCTCCCCAAGGACAATCATAAAATGTCTCTCCACCTGAGAAGTCGACTCGAAACAGAACAAACACTTGCATCTAGAAAAACTCCCCTGACTGCATTGAGAGCCGGACTAGTCATAGGACCGGGAGGTTCTTCTTTTCTTATCGTTCAGAAATTGACCGAACGCCTCCCTGTCATGGCATGCCCACAATGGTGTAAATCGCTATCTCAGCCAGTAGACATTCGCGATATTTTGCAAATCATAGATAAGTCCCTGGGCAATACAGACGCTTATAACCGCGAAATAGAAATTGGTGGAAATGAAAAAATTTCCTATATGAATCTCTTAAAAATCACAGCCCAAAAATCTCAAAAAAAGAGACTCATTTTTTCGATTCCCTTTTTCACTCTTGGCTTTTCAAAATTATGGGTTCGGCTCTTTTCGGGAGCTGACTCAAATCTGATTTCACCCCTGATCGAAAGCCTTTGCCATGATATGGTCATTGAAAACTCCAATCCTTTTTTTAAGGATTATGAATTTCACAAAATTGAAGACTCTATAGATTTTGCGATACACGGAAAGACTCCCTTCTATCCCAAAAGGAAAAGAGAACTTAAGGAGAAGAATACTGTTAGGAGCGTTCAACGTCTCCCCAATCCATCCAAAAAATCAGCTATCTGGGTTGCAGAAGAATATCCCAGATGGTTATCCCGTCTTTTCAGTGTCTTTTTCAAAGCATTTATGAAAGAAGACAAATTGGTTTTTACCTTATTTGGGATAGAACTGCTACAGTTGAAGTTTATTTCAGATCGCAGTGATGTAAATAGACAGCTTTTTTATATTGTAGGTGGTATGCTTGTCAGAAGAACTGATTATGGTTGGCTTGAGTTTCGATCTGTTTTGGAAAATCAATTTGTCATCGCCGCCATTCACGAATTTGTTCCCAGCCTTCCCTGGCCGATTTATAAATATACGCAGGCAGTCTTTCACTTATGGGTCATGACTCGCTTCAGTAAATTTTTAAGTAGACAATAAACTTTGAATTGGATTTTGAAACGATAGGCGAAATCTCTAGCTAGGAACTATTTTTTTATTTTTTTGTAAGGAGGAAGCTCTCTCAATGAAGTTTTCCAACATTTTTGGGAAATAGGAATTCAGAGCAAGTTGAACAATCTCAGATGGCACAAAGATCGGAAGTCTGACTTCTATTGCGTAGGTGGCTTCTAAATAATCCGTTCGGGGTTCTAGATACCAATCGCCTTTTAAAGACTGAAAAAAACCATCGGTTTGTTCAAAACGAAAAGTTTGAGAGGAAAGCTTTTCCGTTTTGATGACGTAAGAAAATGGGATGGTTAGTCTAGCGAAAAATTTCGCTTTGTTAAAAGATTCAGACTCTTCCAACATTTCAACTCTCTCGATAGATCCAATGAATTCAGAATACTTTGCCGTATCCAAGATTACATTTTCCATAGTGGATAGTTCTGCGTCGATCCGTACTGTCTTTGTAATGCGATTTACTTTCGTAAACATAAATGAAAATCCTTTAGAAAGCAGTTCATCGAATCAAATTTTCTTTCTCACATAAAAGGATGTTTTGAAATGAAGCTGGGGAAATTTCCATTCATAAAGTAACAGGATAAGGAAAATATAATGCAAAAATTCTTTACCGGATTAACTGAGACTTATTTATAAATATGAAATTATACCTGGAATAAAACTCAACATTGGTTTATTCCAGGTAATGCGATAGGTTATTTATTAAGCATGGTTTCTATTAGAAAATAATTATTCTCTTTTGCAATTTGTGTAGGGGTTTTACCCTCATCATTTTTTAGGTCAATAGTGGCATTTGCGTCTACTAATAATTTAACCATAGTAATTTCACTATTTAATACAGCCCAATGAAGTGCTGTATTTCCCTGCGCTCCTTTGCGATCAATTTTTGCTCCCATTTTTAATAATCGTTTTGTTACTTCATGAACCCCGAGTGCTGCGCTGTAACTAAGTGGAGGCTCATTGATATTATCCGTTTGAGTTATGTTAGCTCCTGAGTCAAGAAGCAAATTAGATATTTCTTCATTCTCAATGATAATTGCATGAATCAATGGAGATCTTCCTAAATTGTCTTTTGCATTTAAGTCAAATTTCTTTTTTAAACAAAACTTAACTATATCAGGATTTTTAGAAAACACGGAGAGATGTAGCAAATTATAATTATTCAGAGTTAGAGTATTTGTATTAGCACCTGCATTAACTAAGTATTCTGCTACATCTAAATATCCATTCCAAACAGCTCCCATTAAAGGAGTCACATTAAAATAATTTACTGAATTTAAGTTAGCACCTTTTTCAACTAATAGTTTCACTAATTCTAAGTTTCCGCGACCACTCGCGGCGTGAAGAGGGGAATCTTTTTTATTATCAATCGCATTAATGTCAGCACCTTTTTTTATTAAGAGTTTCGCAATTTTATTATCCTTGCTATTCATTGCTACGAATAACGGTGTTTCGCCTGTACGGTTCCTGCTTTCTAAATCTTCTTTTTTCTTGACGAGACTTTTAACTTTTTCAAGGTTATCTTCCTGGATAGCTTTAATTAGTTCTGAATCGGCAGGAATTTTACCCAGTTTTTCATCCTCCGTCTTAAATGCATTTATAAGAAGAGTAGACTCATTATCCGCACTGGAATGATTTACAAAGGCTGCATAAAAATAAGGTTTATCATTTACTTTAATGTATTCCCATATTTCTCGAAGCATTGCTCCCTGTAAAATGAATAAGAATTTTTGATCCTTTACATTCGCTCGAAAAAAATAGCTATAAAACTTGGCATTATCTGCATTTAAATTTCCCGCCGCCACAATTGAATCAACAACCGCTTTTTCTTTTTGAGTTACGATTTTCGGAAGTTCTTTCATAGTAACCTGGATTTCAATTTTCTTCTGGTAAAGGGTCGGTCCATTTCCTTTTTTTGTGTTTTCACTGATGACTTTTTTAAAATCTTCAGGCTTGATACTTTCATACTGGGAATAATTAAATTCTTCAGCAGATACGAAGGCGAGGCTACAAAAAATTAAAAATATAACTAATCTCATAAGGTAATTTTAAAAACCCATTTAAAATAATACAGAAAATAAATAAATTCCATTGTATTTATTTAAAAAAAAATGAAAAGGGGTTACACTTACTAAGCCACTCATTTGGAAACATAATTCGACAAAAGAAATATTTAAAAAATGCTTGCTAATTGAAACAGTATTTTGCTTTGTCATAGTTTACATCCAATCAAAAGAAGGGGAACCAATGAAAATTAAAACTCTATTTTTGCTCACAGCCTTTCTATTTTCCTGTCAGTCAGGTGAAAAGAAAACCCAGAAAAACCTTAAACCCCAGGAAATATTTAACGCCAATGCCAAACTTATTCCTATTATCCACTCTTTTTATGATAGAAAATATTCTGGAAATGGATCCTCTTTTATTGTAACCTATCTTGGAAAAAACTATCTCATTTCTAATTATCATGTGATTACAGCCGGGCAATTTGGATTAGAAATTAACAATAAATACATTGAGCCCGAAGTTTTGAGAGTAAATGATTTTGAAGATATTGCCATTGTTACCTTTCCGGGGATTGATAAATTTAAGGGAATCGAAATTCAGCCTTATGAACCGGGGGAAGGCGAGGTATCATATGCAATAGGCTATCCTGGAATAGCCGGTAGACTTGGAAAACCAAACTTAACTATAACAGAAGGGTTGGTTAGTAACTCTAAACTTCTTATCGATAGGGGCGAAAATGGCGTTAAGCGATATATCCAGCTTTCCATTCCCGTAAACCCGGGTAACAGTGGGGGACCTGTATTTAATGAGTCTGGAAAATTGATCGGTATGACTACATTAAAATGGTTGAATTTATCCTCTGTAAGTGCCGCTATACCTACTGCAGATATTATTCGCGAAATTAATTTAATACCTAAAACAAAAACTATTTCAGATGAGGAGGCTAATATTAGCCTTAAGAATAGGCTCGATCTAATGGCGATTTCTGTCAACGAAATGGACATCCTTGAATTTGGATTTCACTATTCCCCCACAGTAAAATTAAAAATCTACCCATACGCTAAATCGACAGCTGAGAATGTGATTAAGGTATTCAGTGATGCAAAGGCAAACTTTCCTAATAATGATGCTGGTTTCGATAAATATGTTTCAACAAAACTTTCAGGCATTGAACAAGTTTTTTTCTTTATGATGATTAGGTATATGAATACAAACAAAAACGAAAGTATAGATGATATCATTAACAGTCCTTTTAAGATTACTGAGATTTATTTAGCGTCTAGGTTTTATTTAACCCTTATGACGCTTGCTGATTTACCGTACAATGAAATTGACTTCACAAAATATAAACTTGATTCTGTAAAATTTAACCAGGACAAGACAATAGCAAATGTAAGTGCAACAATATTTCTAACCAAAAAATCATTTCCAATTAAATTAGATTTTGTTCGTGAATGGGGAATATGGTTCTTAGTCCCCGGAGTCTCTAAATAATAGTATTAAAATAAATCTTAATATGGCTAATTTTATTAGCCATATAGTATCTTTTTTCATTTCTCAACTATACCTGAATTACCTAAATTTCTTAGTTTCAATAAAATTTTAAATATGTAGTAACCAATTTTTAGAGGATAATTATAATTTACCCGATAAACCTAATACAATATTAATTTATCAGTAGGATTAATACTTTTAAATAATTAAATAAGGTTATCGCTTTTTTGTAATTTTTAAATAATGGCGAAAGGTCTAGAATGAATTTCTACTTAAAACTGAATTTCTTTCTAGTAATTTGCATTCCACTTTTCAATCATTCTCTCCCCTTCTCTCCCTCATAGTTAAAAGCTTAAATACCACTTCTCGCAAATAAGTTCCACTATTTTTCTACAAAGGGGTATTCCCCATTCTCAAAAGCAGAGTATCCAATTTTAATT
>Ga0209174_10000094_pt1 | contig 66032 bp, 34 predicted proteins | sample JI91814BDNA_FD_187505 | JGI IMG/M metagenome (GOLD analysis project Ga0209174, IMG submission 187505) | Wastewater effluent complex algal communities from Wisconsin, to seasonally profile nutrient transformation and Carbon sequestration -... | ecosystem: Engineered > WWTP > Effluent > Algae...
ATGATACGCACGGCACCGCGATCATGATTCGGGCGCGACAAGAAGGACGAACTGAGGAAGAGATTATTGCCGAAAGCAAGACGGCTCACGAAAACGATTTTCGGCGTTTCGATATCGAGTTCAGTCATTACGGCAGCACAAACTGTCCTGAAAACAAAGAGCTCTGCGATAAGATTTGGGCTTCGTTGCGACAAGCGGATTTAGTGATTGAGGAAGATGTAAGCCAATTGTTTGATCCGCAAGCGGGAGTCTTTTTGGCCGACCGTTTTGTGAAGGGGACTTGCCCTAATTGCAAAGCTCCGAATCAATACGGAGATAACTGCGACAAGTGTAGCGCGACGTACACACCAGCCGATTTGATCGATCCAGTAAGTACGCTGTCGGGAGCTACCCCCGAGATTCGCAGCGCCAAACATTTGTTCGTGCAACTGGAACCGTTGCGAGAGTTTCTCACGCATTGGACCCAAACCAGTGGCGCACTTCAAACGGAAGTCGCCAACTATCTCAAGGGGCATTTCTTGGGTAAAGAGCTGCGGAACTGGGATGTTTCGCGACCTGCTCCGTACTTTGGTTTTGAGATTCCTGACGCCCCAGGCAATTACTGGTACGTATGGTTTGATGCTCCTATTGGATACGTTGCTAGTACTGCTCAGTGGTGCAAGCTTAACAATGAGAGGCTCGATGATTGGTGGCGCAACGGCGAGACCGAGATCCATCATTTCATCGGTAAAGACATAACCTATTTCCATACCTTGTTCTGGCCAGGTATGTTGAAAACGGCAGGCTACAACTTACCCAAGCAAGTGCACATTCACGGCTTTCTCACCGTGGGTGGTGAGAAGATGTCCAAGAGCAAAGGGACATTTGTCAAAGCGGCAACGTATCTCAACCATTTAGATCCGGCCTTCTTGCGTTACTACTATGCGAGCAAGCTTGGTCCGCGATTGGATGATCTCGATTTGAATTTGGAAGAGTTCGTCGATAAAGTCAACGCGGACTTGGTAGGCAAGGTAGTAAACTTGGCAAGTAGAACGGCTAAGTTCGCGCAAGTTTCGGGCCTGAGTGCGCAATATCCTGACGACCAAGGATTGTTTGCTGCAGGTGTCGAAGCGGGAGCCGAAATTGCGGCAGCATACGAAGGTGGCGATTATGCCAAAGCCATGCGAATCATTATGGAGTTAGCGGATCGTGCTAATCCTTATGTCGAACATGCTCAGCCTTGGGTGCTCAACAAAGACCCCAATAATGCAGCCCGCCTGCAGGAAGTGTGCACGGTCGCGTTAAATCTATTCCGGCAACTGGCCATTTACTTGGCCCCGGTATTGCCTAAGTTAGCCAAACAATGTGGCGAGTTGCTCAATGATCCCATTACATCTTGGGATCAAGCCAAGCAACCGCTGTTGGGTACTAAAGTTTCAACGTTTACACACATGATGCAACGTGTGAAGAAAGAGGATATTGAAAAGATGATTGAAGAAAGCAAGCCAGCCGAAACAACAGAACCTGCCGCTGCAACTCCAGCGACTGGGTCGCAATGGAACGATTCCGGTGAACCGCTTCAAAAAGAGCCACTTGCGGAAACATGCACCATCGATGATTTCGTGAAAGTGGATTTGCGCGTCGCTCGCATCATCGCTGCAGATGAAGTGCCAGAAGCTCGCAAGCTTTTGAAGCTCACCGTTTCCATGGGTGGTGATGCAGTGCGCACTGTGTTTGCGGGAATTAAGGCAGCTTACAAACCAGAAGATCTTGTTGGTCGCTTGGTCATTATCGTGGCCAATTTGCAACCTCGACAAATGAAATTCGGATTGAGCGAAGGGATGGTTGCCGCTGCAGGTGAAGGTGGCGCGGAAGTTTATCTCTTGAGTCCCGATAGCGGTGCGAAGCCAGGGCAACGGGTCCACTAGTCTTCGGTCTCCGTGTTTCATGTGATACCTTCAATTAAGGAGAAGTGTATTGTTTGGAGCACAGCATTTTGGAGCACAGGCTGCTTGGAGAATTCGTCTAGCGAGTCGGCTGATCATGAAGCCGACTCGCAATCCTCTTGATGCATCGCACTTGCAACGAATTGTCGTCGAGGTGCGTGGTCTGAAACAGGAGTTGTTCTGCTCGACTCAATCGATGGGCGAGTCGCCACCCGATATCTGGTTTCTCAAAATCCCTGGTTCTACCGGTCGGGCGGAAAAGGGGACTTCGTTTCCGGCGGAGTATCTTCCAACCAAGACGGCTGTGCTTACCTGGAATCCCCCGGGCTATGGTCAAAGCGAAGGTGAAGCGAATCTTAAGTTAGCCGCCGACTTGTTGCCGCTAGTGGTCGAAGCTGTCGAGCAAAGTTTAGGTTGGATGAAAGTCCCCTTGTTTGCCATGGGGACTAGTTTAGGAGGGGCTCTCTCCATTCACTTGTGTACTCAACGCCAGGTGGCTGGAATCGTACTTTGCAATCCGCCGTCTTTGCCTGAGTTAATGCCACGCTACAATCGCTGGTGGAATTTATGGACGGGTGGAAGTTTTATAGCGAGGTCGATTCCCCCCGCACTGCGAACGATCTCTGTCGCCTCGCAAGTCACAACACCCGCTTTGTTGGTGACATCGATGGCAGATATGGTGGTTCCACCTGAATTGCAAAGACGAATCGCCCAAAAATATTCTGGTCCGCTCAAAATCTTGGAAATTCCGGGGGCCGATCACGCATTGCGAATGGCGGAAATACCCGAAGATGAGATGCGGCCAGCTCTGCAGTGGTTGCTCGCTCAGGCGGGTTTACGATAATGTGTGCTTCATCCAATGAGTCTTTCCGTTGCGACATTAGAGGTATGTGATGCGATTTGAAAACAAAGTGGTTATTGTGACGGGCGGTGCCAAAGGAATTGGACTCGGTTGTGTTGAAGTGTTCCACGACGAAGGTGCCAAGGTCATTATTCTGGATCGCGATCATCGCAGCGCTGAAGAAGTAGCGGGAGAGCTCAATCACAAGCGTCGCAATTCGGCAGCCGCTTATGCGTGTGATGTTGGCGATTTGACTCAACTGTCCAATACCATGACATTGGCCATCAATCATTTTGATCGCGTTGATTGCTTGATCAACAACGCCGGCGTACATCCACCTGATACTCCGATCGAGAAAACGAATGCCGATGAAGTGGTCGATTTGCTCAGAATCAATTTCGTGAGCACCTACGTCGCATCTATGGCAGTGATTGACTCAATCAAGCGAACGCAAGGTACCATCGTCAACATCAGTTCAATGACAGCCGTGTTGGGGCAAAAGAACTCCTGTGCGTATGCAGCGACAAAAGGTGCGCAATTGAGTTTCACCAAAGCTTTGGCTCTCGAACTCGCACCGTTTGGAGTTCGAGTGAACGCCGTTTTGCCAAGCAATGTGGATACTCCGTTGATGAGAGCGTGGGCCTCCTCTTTGGCTGATCCACAATCGGCCCTGCAGCGAATCGCCGAACTGCAACCGCTGGGACGTATGGCCAGTCCCCGTGAGATGGGATCGATATGTTTGTTTTTAGCCACCACTGACTCAAGTTTCATCACCGGGCAAGGTATTATCGCCGATGGTGGGGCGAGTCTCGATTACTGAGTGTTCGCCCCTGTTTACTCACGACTCGAGCCAGCTCGTTTAACCCGTAGCTGTAGCGCAGCGGAGGCTAGGTGCGCTGGGGTACTTGCCAATCGATCGATCACGGGCGGAAAGCTTGTTCGCTTTTTTCAGCCGTTGCTATGAACAAACTAGCGTCATTGTGACGACAAATCTGCCGTTACTGAATCCTTAACTCAAATCAACCCAATTTAGCATCCTAGCATCCCAAGTGGTGCCTTTTTCGATTGCCAATTCCAACATCAGACGCGGCGATGAGACCACACAAGAGAGCGAGTCTTGCGCGCCTAGCCTGCGGCGTACGGGTTAAACGATTAGTCATGAAAATACGGTGGTGATGCTAATTGTGCTGGATGAAATGTAGCTACGCGGGCTTATTCAATATGCGCAGGAAGTAGACTCTTCCGAATTGAACGCCGAGAGGATCGCGAAGATTTTGGCGGAGCTTAAAGCAGCTTTGAGATAATTCAGTAGCCGGGACGGGGGTCGAACCCGTACGACCCTTAACGGGTCACAGGATTTTAAGTCCTGTGCGTCTGCCTATTCCGCCACCCGGCCGCTGAATGCGATAAGTATCTCAACTACCCGTCCCTTTGTCTAGGGTGTACCGTAGTTGCCTATTCTGGGGCATGGACACGCGAAAGATGCGAAAATTCGAACAAATTCGCCCGCTTTGCGCGCCTAAAACAGACAGAGTTTATGGCAACGCGAGGAGCCTAAACTTGTTATTGGGCTGGGGCAGGGGGTTGCAACGGAGCCCATTCGGTGTCGGTTCGCGAGTACATGCGATCCACCAATGAGTTCAGTTCGGCGGAATGCCCCCACATGCGAATGCAAATCTCAGGTAAGTCGAGTTGTTCGAGTTCGGCACCCAATAATTTTTCTTCAACCGGGGCACTCACGATAGAGATGGGTAGTTCCATTTGATCGCGCCAGCTACCGCGGGCTAATACGCAGCTTTGTGATACCGGTGCTGCCAAGATCAAGCGACGCATGCCACCGCAATCGCCCAACTTGCTTGATTTCTCATCGATGATTTGCCGAGCTGCTTGTCCGACCTGATGTTGGAACCACATTTGTTCGAGTTGGCCGTCGATCAAATCGGGATGATCTTTCTTGAGCAGGTTTTCCATCGCGAAGAGGACCTTCGAAAAGTCAAACGCTAAGTCAGGATCAAATTCCAATAACTTGACCAACGCGGCTCCTTCTGACGCACCAGAGATTTGCTCCGCTTCTTTATCACCGAGAACGACGTGTGTGGAGACGCTGCGTAGAGCAGAGTACACATACCTTCGAATCTCATCAACGAACGGAGCCAGTTTCATACCGAGCGCATCGGATTCCAGATCCTCAAGTAGCGAGCCTGCTCCATGTTCTGGCAGCAAGCTCGGCCAGCTGGACCAAGAACGATGAAGTTTACCCATACGTCGACGCCCTTGCTGAAGTGGCTCTTCCAGCTTCTGAATCAAGGACTCAAGAATACGAATCGACGCATCGTATCGCAGAATGGTCAATTGTAGTTTGCGACTTACATCGACAAGCTGAGACTGGGAGACCTCTTGTTCGGTTTGAATGCCCTTCTTCTTGGAGGCATCATTTTCTGTATCCAGCAGCTTTAGCGCATCCAAGTCCTGTTCATGGCGTTGCTTGGAACGTCGCAGCATCTCTTCCAGCTTCTTGGCTTGAATGTGCAAGCCAGTTAGCAAGCCGAGATTGATTTTACACGGCATCGAACTCAAGCGGCTGCGGGTGTTGCAACCGTCAATCATTGTTCGAAACAATGAATCGACAATCGGTGCAATAGGCTCTTCAAATGGATTACGGCTGCGAGGGTACAACGTGCGAATCGAATTGCTGCAATTGTGTAACCAAGCTTCCCCCGATAGACGCAAGTCAGTTAGAAGTTGTTCGAGGTTATGCGATAGTTCGGTGAGGTATTCTTCCGATTCGGAAATGCCCCCTGTCGTTCGAGTTGGATCTTTTTCAAAGCTGATGGTGTTCTTGCCATTGCTGTCGGACCGTAAGCCCAGTGGGAACCACTTGCGACAATAGTCCGCGATACAACTTTGCACGATGTCGGACAATCGATTTTTGAAATCGACGCTACACGGATGGAACGAGATTGTTCGCAGCCAGGGAGTAGGAGAATTTGTTTCGCCAGTCGCTGGAGTGCTACGCGAAATGTCCAACGCCCGACCAATATTGGTACTGCTATCGACGATCATCAATTGAGCCATTTGATGAATTGTCTCTGTCAATGCATCTCTCGATGAAAGTCTATCGTTGGCAAAGCAGTACACTTGATCCACAGGAGGCTTACGATCGGCGACTGCCTCAGGGCTTCCGTAAAAGGGCTTTTGTGTTAAGCCGTAATACTCATTGTTGGTGTCGAAGTAGTGCTTGAGTTCACGGAAAAACGCAACGGACGCAGCACTGGGAATCAGCTCTTTGGGGTCTGACGAGGATGCGGCTGCGGAGACGATCCCCAAGATTTGATAGTCAGTAATCTTGAGTTCTTCGAGCAGATTTCGCAGAGCGAAGCCGATGTCACAGAAAATGGCGCTACCCGTACCACCATGGGCCGAGGTTACCAGATAAATTCGCAATTTTCTGGATTGATGGTTTTTAGCGTCATCCTCATCGAGGTGGGCAGTTTGTTGGTATTGCAACAAATAGTCCAGAGATTCAGCCAGTGCAGCAGCAATCGACGATTGATGATCGAGCAGTGCAACTTGCCCCAAAGGCCGAGCGCCACCGGTGTTTTGACTCCGCGGAATATTGTAGAGCCAACGGCGACTGATCGTTTCGAAGGTATCTGTTTTGGTTTCACGATAGTAGTGCGCATCCCGTAACGGAATCAGTAGTTTCTCGTGATCATCAAAAGCGATATCAGGATTTTCAGAGCCGGCCTTTAGACCCTCACTGCTGGTGTCAATCAGAAGCCAATGCGTATGATCGGTAGGAGCATCGGATTCAAGAAAGACAGAGCGAAGTTGCGCCAAGACTTGGCAGCCGACGCCGCCGAGTCCAATGAACAAACTGGGGGACTGTCGCCAAGTGCCGATCACCGAGTCGGGCAGAGCGGGGGAATTTTTGACCGGCTTTTTCGGGACAAGGACCGTCGATTGTTTATGGTCGACGTTGGTGCTGCCGCGGGCAATCAAACGCCGTTTAGGAGCAAATGCTCGAGGCGTATTCTCAGCCTCACCGTTTGTTCGAGCCGTCGTTTCGCTTCCACCAAAGGTCTGGTCTGCATGCGCGAGCTTGTCAATGAATTCGCTGCAGCTTGGAAAACGCTGCGAAGGGTCTTTGGATAGGGCGCGGTGCAGAATGGCTTGTTCTGCATCGGGGATCAATTCTACGTTGGGCTTATGGTGCAAGTGTTGAGTGGCCAGCTGCGCCATCGATGAGCCATCAAATGGCAACCGACCTGTGAGCAACTCATAGTACATTATGGCCAAACTATATTGATCGCTATGGCGACCAGCGCGGCCATCAAACATTTCAGGTGCAGCATACGATGGCGTGAGCCCACCGATACATGAATGCTGCTTCTCCGATAGGCTCTTCACCACGCCGAAGTCAGCCAATTTGACTCGGTCGGCGACCAGCAATAGGTTGCCTGGCTTGACGTCCAGATGTTGCAAGTCGTGCTTGAGGCTGAGGAAGTCTAAGGCTTCCGCCGTATCGCGCAGGTAACCGATCAAGCGATCTCGCGGAATACCGTTCATGCCTTGAAGGCAATAAGCTTGAAACTGATCGTACAGACTGCTTTCGGCTAGTTCCGTCACGATCATCAAATGACCATCGATCACTTCGATGCGTTCGAGCGAAAGAATGAAGGGGTGTTTCACTTCTCGGATGCGTTGCAGTGAACGCATTTCGGAAGCCGCTCGTTCTTCGTCGAGCGTGCCGTACACAATTTTGACGGCCTTTTTAAGACCACCGGGCGCATCGCACAACCAGACCTCACCATAGCCACCCGATCCGATCTTGCGGATCAAACGGTAGCCTGGAAGGATCTCCACATCTGGATGAATTTCAAGGGTGGATGTCATAGTGAGCTTCTTACCTCAGAGTGAGTAGATCCTATGCGTTGACGGCAGGTGGGACTGGTGGGTTCGTAGGCGTCACAACCATGGTACGCTGATAGTTCACATCGTTAACCGCCGATGTTGGCATGGTGCGGGACATAACCGTCTGCGGGCCAGCGGCGTTATTGGCTGCAGCTTGTGGCGGTACAGCCGGGAGGTTCGCAGTGGACGAACCAAAATAGTTGCGACAGGCAAGATCCAGGTACTCTTCACGTAGTTCGAGTGGACCACCCGTATAGGCGCAAAAGGCTTTGATTTGGTGGATCAAATCGCGAGCATGGCATCGACGGAAAGGTCGTCCAACGCTTCGATAATGCTTGTGCACAAGATAATCAAAGGCTCGTGGTCGCCATTGAAATCCAAGTTCTTCGCAGCACCGTCGCATCAACGTGCGGAACTCATTCTCGCTCGGATCGCCAATTTCAATCTTGAATGGCACGCGGCGCATAAACGCTTCATCGACCAACGCTTCGGGTTGTAAGTTGGTTGAGAAGAGAATGGTCTGTTCGAACGGTACGCAAATCTTCTTACCCGTAGGCAGTGTGAGATAATCGATGCGGTTTTCTAGTGGAACGATCCACCGGTTCAATAGCTCCGAAGGTGCAATTCTCTGGCGTCCGAAGTCGTCGATCAATAAACAACCGCAATTGCTTTTCATCTGCAATGGAGCTTCGCACGTATTGCTGCGAGGATCATGACGAATTTCAAGATTGTCCATCGTCAATTCGCCCCCCACGACCACGGTAGGACGTTTGATGCGGACCCAACGTTGATCGTAGCTTGATGCATCCATCAAGACACTATCTTTGGTGTTCGACACCCTTTGGTGTACGGATTGATCAAACAACTTGATGATCATTCCATCGTCAATGACGGCGTGAGGAATCCAGACACTTTGTCCCTGAGCCGCTGTAAGGCATTTGGCCAGAGTTGTTTTTCCATTACCGGGCGAGCCATACAAAAAGATACCGCGCCCGCTATTGATCGCCGGACCAATGAAATCGAGCCAAGATTCTTCGTAGGTAATGTCTTTCAAGGCTTCAACAAGATGAGGCCTACGAATAGGACTAAAGTTCTTGCCTTGAGCCTCGACGGAAACCAAGTACTCTGCCAAAGGAACAGGCGCTGGGCCGGAGTAAGTCGATGTCTTTTGTAGTTGTTGTGCGCGGGCGCGTCCGTTTTCGGTCAGACTGTAGTAGTAATCGTTGAAAGCAGCTGGGCGGGCATGCACAACCAATTGACGCGTACGAAGTGTCCCCAACATTTGCTCAATAATCGCAAACGGTAAGCCAACTCGTTCGGCAATACGACTGCCCGATGCGGTGCCCGATAGTTGCAAAACCTGGCAAACTAACGACTCAATCAATGAATCTGTTAGGCCCGTCTCTTCGATAGTGCGCGGCTCTGCAGGCCAGAATGCTTCATCAAACATACTGGGAGTAATTTTGTTGCCGTTCGAAACCATCGTTTCCTGTGCTGCCATAGTTCCGTAATCCTAAGCTCATTTCTCAAGGTTCGGTTTGCAAAAGCAGTCATTACGTGCTCCCACTTATGGGGCTACTTTGCAAAAACCATCAACGAAATGTAGCTAACGATTTGATGCGCCTAGGAAAAAAAATGGAAATAAAGCGATTGTTTTGGCAAAACGTACCGGTTGCGTTGTTTCTGACTTTCTGACTGCTCACAACAGCTAGGACGTATCATTAGAAATCACTCCATGTCTGGACGAAACAATCGGTACAACCAGAAATCTTCTTTGTTTTGGTAGCTGATTTTGTTTCGCGAATCCATCGCAGGGGAGGCCTTCTCTCTAAATGAAATCTATGGTTCGGTGGCTGAAATATGCCACAGGGGTAGCTAGGTCTCTCCTCGTCAACACAGTAGATATGCAGCTTCGTTAATATTCATTGGTGAAACATGGCCGTTGCTCCATCAGCCGCTCCACTATCCATTCAGCCGATGTCGTCGGAATATGATTCCGTGTCTTGGCCGTCCGGAGGAGGTCAGCTTACTACCAGCAATGCGGTGGTTTGGATGTTGAGCGGGTCATTGAGTGGAACAGATAGCGCTCAAAATTATTCTCTCAGTCCACCCACGGTTCGCGTTGGTCGTAAACCCGGTTGTGATTTGCTGTTATCCCATCCAACCGTTTCTGGACAACATGCGCGATTCGATATGCGCAATGAAGAATTGTGGCTTACTGAGTTGGGAAGCACCAACGGGACCTTCGTGAATGGAAAACGCTTGGTCGGCGAAGTTCAGGTTCAAGAAGAAGACCTGATTCAATTCGCTGAAGTCGCGTTCCGCGTGCGTCGAAATCATCGCCGCGCCGCCGCCAGCACAGTTCAAGGAAACGTATCCGATCAAGCTCTAGCGCTTGTGCAATTCGATCGCTTCATGGAACAGCGACTGGTGATTCCTCACTTCCAGCCCATCATCGATTTGGTGAATGGTTCATTGCTGGGATACGAAGTCCTGGCCCGCAGTAAAGTGATCGGTTTGGAAAGCTGCGGTGCGATGTTTGACATTGCCAGCCGCTTGAACATGGAAGTCGAGTTGTCGCGCATGCTTCGCTGGGAAGGTATCCGTGAAGCCACGACGCTTCCCGGTTCACCGAAAGTATTCGTCAATACACATCCGTTGGAATTGCAACGCGAAGGCTTGCTCAATTCCATGATCATGGCTCGACAACTCACTTCACAAACTCAGTTGGTCTTGGAGATCCACGAAGCAGCGATCAGCGATGCGAAACAGATGCGAGAGCTCAAAGAACGTTTGCGCGACCTACGAGTCGAACTAGCTTTCGATGACTTCGGGGCTGGTCAAACGCGGTTAGCCGAATTGACCGAGGCTCGCCCTGACTATCTCAAGTTCGACATGTCGTTGATCCGCGGTATCGACCAAGCGGGGCCCGAACGCCAAAGATTGGTGCACTCACTGGTTGGCGTGACCCTTGACCTGGGCATTACGCCACTCGCTGAAGGAATTGAAACCGAAAGTGAAGCGGAAGTATGCCGTCAACTCGGATTCGCTTTAGCGCAAGGTTATCACTTCGGTCGACCTTCGCCCGCCTCAAGTTTCTGCTAAGCCAAGCTAGATTCGTAGCCCTTAACGCTCGAACTTGATACAGAACAACATAAAAGGTCCGGTTCATTAGCGAACCGGACCTTTTTCTGTTGGATGACTAGAGTGTCGGATGCGATATCAATTCCGACTCCACGCTCGCGTGTTAGTGTTTGTCTGATTCATTACCTTCTGCAGTAATGGCCATCACTATCGGAGCACTAGCGTCTTCACCCTTTACGAGTTCCACTTCTGTCACGGGTGATTGCGATTTGACATCGATTACCAAATAGCGAACTTGTTGACCACCCGCCATACGGAATGCGTGCTTCGATCCATCCACATCCACTTTACGGATGTAGTCGGCGAAGTGGACCGCATTGATAAGCTTATGTTCTTCCACCTTGCCATCTTCAAGCTTCAAGCGGACGATCATCGATACGCTCTTCGAGCCAATAGCAGGGAATCCCCAACCACTAACACCACTGAGTAGATGCAATTTCTTGACAGGCATATTGCAAGGGATCGTAACCGATTTAGGCATTTTCGGTGGCAATGTTCCTTGAGGTCCATTGAGAAGAATAATGTTCGGTACCCGATCACCTTGAGGATCAACAAGTACAAACGGTACACCTTCAAAGGTCTTCGGAGCCCAGTCAGGGAAGATCATTCGATCGCCACCTGGAGGGCCATCATGGAACAAATTCTTTGTGCTAACCGCTGTTGCGACTTTACCGATCGGTAATGGAACGTAGCGGCCTTTGCTGGTGAGAAACTCCAGCAAGTTGGTCATGTCAGGTTCAGTCATTTGACTTTCGAAACCTTCGGGCATCAACGATTTGGTTGAGCCGACAAGTTGTTCGATATCTTCGCGAAGCAACGTTTGGCGTTTGCCTTGGCTATCGATCAACTCGATGCTCGTTCGTGACTCACCGGCCAACATACCTGTCAAAACCAATCCGTCAGCGGTTTGAACCGTGTAGGTACGGAAGTTACCTTCCACACTGCGGCTCGGGTCAAGAATGTGCATAAGCAATTCAGCTTTTGGATGCACGGCCATACCGGTGAGGTCAGGACCAATGGCAACTCCTTCTCCGGCAATCTGGTGACAAAGAGCGCAGTGCTTCTTGAAGACTGCCTTACCTGCCATCGAATCACCCTTTTTCTGAGTGATCGGAAGATACTGATCCAAAACACGTTGACGATCTGGGTTCGGCAAGCCACCCCCAGACTTCATCAACATTTCAGCCGCTTTGCGAACTTCTTCCTTGGGGTGAGCGAGCAAAGCTTGCTTTTGTTCTAGCCCAAGATCAGTGAGTTGGATTTTTCCACCTTCAACGGCTTGGATCAGATCGTTGATCAGGTCGGCCCGAGCCATCAACAATCGAACCGCCGCTTGTTGAGCTGCTGGGGTCAGCATGCCATATTGATTAACAATTTTGGCACCCGTTTCTTTCGCTCGGCTATTGGCCAGACCTTCGATGATCCCCTTCGCCAGTTCTGGTGGACATTGCGGATTGATCTGTTCTAACAACGAATCAACTACTGCGGTATCGTTTGGAGAAATACCGATCGCTTGCTCAGCAGCGCTGATGCGTTCTTCTACGGCTAAGTCGCCATCCGCCACGCGCTCGGCCAATTCCTTGGCGATTTCCTGAGCTTTCGCCGCCAATGCGGTGCTTCCCATGCGCTGGGAAAGTTGAACCAATTGAGCCTTATTGCCCGTTGCCATTCGATCCAGTAAAGCGAGGAATTTGCCCTGTTGAGCTTCAGATAGTTTAGGTTGATGATCGTTAGGCCATCCGGCGGTTAAACCCGCAATCATTTCACCCGCTACCAGAGCATCCGCTTTCTCGAGAGCGGCCAATATTCCTTCTACGCCAGCAGCGTCAGGACGACCGCGAGCGATATGTTCCGAAATAATTCGAACAGCACTGCGGGTACGCTCTGGCAGTTGAGTTTCGTTTGCTTTTTCTTCCACAATGGACACGAATTGCAAGAAGCCGATAGCGTGGGTGGCAGCGGCAGCAGTTACGGCATCTGCCAACCAGCGATCGCTCATGATGGCCGCATCTTTGCTTAACTTGGCGATGGCTTCACCAGCGGCTTGGTCAGAGTTTTGATCCGCTAAGGCCAACAAAGCGGCTAAGCGAACTTGTGCGTTGCTGTCGTTCAAAACACCGGACTCAATAACGGCTGCTGTTGAAGCGGCATCTTTAGGAAGTACCATCAACGCGTTGCGGCGCACACCGGCTGATGGGTGCTTCAACGTTGCAATCACTGCGTTCGTTGTGGCTGACTTAGGTTGAATCAAGCCTAAGCCATGTAGTGTCCACAGCGAGTGAATGGCGCCAACGTTCAATCCGATACCATCAACGCTGGTGTCGGATAGTTTTTTAACCAGAGCGGCTTCAACATCTTTGTTACCGCGTTCAACCAACAATCGCTGGGCATGCTTGCGCCAGAACATGTTGCTGTGACTCAATGCCTTCACCAAGCCTTCGGGGTCATTTTCAGAAAGCTTAGGTGCTGCGGTATCTTCGGTTTTGGCACCTGGATAAGTGAGGCGATAAATGCGACCGTGACGCTTGTCGCGGAGTTTGGTCTCATACGCATTTCCCTTACCGGTTTGGAAACCGTTTGGGGTTGGATTGTGCTGCACAATGTAGTTGTACCAATCGATAATCCACACGCTGCCGTCAGGACCAATTTCGGCCATGATCGGGGACGCCCATTCATCATCACCGGCGATCAAATTGTTGGGGCTGTAGGACTTGAAACCCGCACCATCGGGTACAAGCACAAATGTACCAACCAAATGGCCCGTGGGACCGCAGACGAATGCGGTGCGATTCCACCAATTCTTGGGATAGGCTCGCGCGGTGTACAACGCATGTCCTGCCGCTGCGGTGTAACCACCGTGTTGGTCAACCTGTCGAATCTTCTCGGTGATAGGCTTGAACAAGAAAGTATCTGCAATACCCTGCAAGGTTGTAGGAGACCAGCCGCGAACCTGTTCGTAATATCGGTTTGGGATCGGCATGAAATCGCTTGGATTGCGGTTGGCTGTTGAGCCAAACACCAAACCTTCTTCGCTAAAGCCAAGGCCCCAGGTGTTGTTATTCGTCGATCGCATGAATTCCACGCGACCCACTTCAGTCGTTTTGTCTTTACCAACGCGTGGCTCGAAACGCCAGAAGCCTTGGCGGAAATTGTCTTGTTTACCAGCAGCTGTGACAGGTTCCGAATCGTTGTAACCTTGCATACCCCAATACCAGTTATCCAGTCCGTATTGGAAGTTGCTGATACCGCCATGTGTGTCGCCCATAGCCCAACCTTGGATGACAACTTCTCGAAGGTCAGCTTTGTCATCGCCGTTGGTATCTTTGAGGTATAGCGTCTCTGTGCCGTTTTGCACAAATGCACCACCGCGGCAGAACGCGATGGCTGTGGGGATGCTCAACTCTTCGGCAAAAACCGTGAACTTATCAGCAGCTCCATCGCCGTTGGTGTCTTCGCAAATGCGAATGCGATCGCGTCCCTTATTACCTGGTTGCAACTCGTTGGGATAGTCCATCGTTTCACAAACCCAAAGTCGACCGCGATGATCCCAAGTCATGAAGATCGGTTTGCCACCGATTTCAGGTTCGGAAGCGAACAGCTTGAATTCAAAACCCTTGGGATAAACATAATGCTTGATTGCTTCAGCAGGTGACAGCGGTTCTTGCATTTGTGTTAACGGTTTGCCTTGTACGCCCCATTGTTTGCTTGGGGTGTAGTTCGGAATTTCATTTCCAACATCGACGAATTTGAATGGCTCGACATCTTTGGTCAGCTCTGTCATGACAGGAGCTTGGAAGAGTTCCGCGTTAGAAAAAGGTGGAGCATCTTTGAGATCTTGTCCACAAGACCAACGGATTCCGCGTTCAACCAAAGCTTGGAATCCGGGTTGGCTCCAAGTGCGTTCGTCGTGTCCCCATGCGGTATAAAAGACGCGACCTTTACCTTCTTCGCGAACCCAAGTCCAAGGTTCGGAGGTTTGGCCTTCAGCTTGATCACCTTGTTCACGATATTCGAGAACTAAACGACCTTGCGTGTTGTGCTTGGTGTGGATGTAGGTTTCGTCCCAACTACGGAACCCATCATAGTTCTTCATGATCGGATGATCGGGCTCTGCGATGCGAGTGACAAACTCTTGACCGCCGTGACGTTGGAACTGGGCTCCCACCATGGCGATGTAAGCTGGCGAATTCAAGAAGCAGTAGGAGGCACAATGCAATGGTACAAAGCCATGTCCGCTGCGAACGTAGTCGAGCAAGGCCTTTTCCTGTGCAGGACTGATCTCTGTCGTGTTGGCGTAAATGACCAAAGCATCGTATTGATTGAGCGTTTCGGGCTCCAGTACGGCCATGCTTTCGGTGTACTCGACCGCGATACCGCGCGAGCGTAGTACGGGGATTAATTGGGCTGCGCGATCGGCAGGTCGATGATGTCCTTTGTCACCAAGGAATAAAACCTTTAGGTTTTTGTCGGCTGCATCCACTTGAGGTGATGCCGTAAACCAACTTGCAAAGCAGAAGCCTAACAACAGAAAAAATCGTCCGACGTTCATGGAAGTACTCGTCATTGACAGAAATGCGCGACAGAGTGCAGTTCAAAAAGAACCGCAACATACAGGGTGCGGCAACCGTTGAATTCGCACGAATTCAACGGTCAACACAAAGGACTTAGTTAAGGGTTTCGGAGGTTATTCCAAAGTAAACTTCGGCAATGGAACGATCGCTCCACCTTTCATTGCCGATTCGTGGGCACACAAACCAACGCACGTCCAGTTAGCGCTAGTGACTGCGTTTGGCCATGGATCACGATCTTCGATCAGCGAAGAAACGAACTCATGGACCAAGTGAGGATGCGAGCCGCCATGCCCACCACCTTGAATAAACGAAAGATGATCCGCATCTTGAATAGAACGTGTAAACTTGCGAATCGGTTCAGGCAATAAGTGAGCATAATCGGGAACTTCGATTGGGCTCGGGATCTCGTGCTCTGGTTTCTTCGCTGTGTGAATCACGTGAGGTTGGCCTTCAACCAAAGACCACTCAAAGCTCTGCTTGGTGCCATACACATCAAAGCTCTCACGGTACTGACGAGCCGTGTCGTACAGGAATCGCCAGATATGGCAAGCAACATCGCTCTCTGCGATCTTGATATGGCACGACTCTACTGCAAATGCGTTACCCGATTTGCGACGAATATCTTCGCGAACAGTTCCGCTACCAAAACACGATACATATTCAGCGCGACCGTTAACCAAGCCCAAGCAAGGACTGACAACGTGTGTCGCATAATGCATTGGAATCATGCGTTCCCAATACTCAGGCCAGCCATCCATATCTTGCGGATGCGATGCAGCCAGATATTGGATCTTGCCGAGTTCACCCTTTTGGTAAAGTTCCTTGAGGAACAAAAACTCGCGGCTATAGACGACGGTTTCGGCCATCATGTATTTGAAGCCGGTCTTCTTGACCATGTTGCAAATCTGCTGGCACTCTTCAATCGTGGTTGCCATCGGCACGGTGCACATCACATGCTTGCCAGCTTGCAAGGCTTCGAGACTCATCCAAGCATGATCGGGAATTGGCGAATTGATATGCACAAAATCGATGTCAGGGTCACTCAAGACATCTGCATACTTGGTGTACCGCTTGGCAATGCCGAATCGATCACCAACTTCATTCATCTCTGCTTCATTGCGGCGGCAAATGGCGACCACTTCCGCATGAGGATGAGCTTGATAAATGGGAATGAACTCAGCACCAAAACCGAGGCCGATCATCGCGACTCTGACAGGCTTCACCGACATGGCAGGATCCGTTTCTTGGGAGGGAGAGGATGGAAACGATAAGTATTTCAACGTCCTTAGTATGGATTCTGACGCTGGCTTTGACACTGAGAAAAAGCGCATTCAATATTAGATTTTTTACCGAAAATCCCTCGCAGGGGTGGTGCTTCGGGGAGGGCGATCGAGTAGGTTGGACTGCGGTGTTTTCAGCCGAATGACCAAGACCCTGAGGTTTTTAACGATGGCTCGCAAGTCGGTAGCTCTGCTCGTGGAAACTTCGAATGCTTATGCCCGAGGGTTGGTTGAAGGGATTACCGATTATCTGCACGAGTTTCCCGGCTGGTCGATTTATCTTCCCGAGCAACAGCGTTCCGCGGAGGCTCCCAGGTGGCTCACCAATTGGCACGGCGACGGAGTGATCGCGCGAATCGAGACGCCGCAAATTGCTTCTGCGCTCTCCAAGCTCAAGATTCCCGTCATCGATGTGAGTGCCGCTCGCCCTCTGCCTGATCTGCCGTGGGTTGAGACGGACGACGGAGCCATTGCACGGCTCGCTGCTGATCATCTTTTGCAACGCGGCTTTCGCAATTTGGCTTATTGCGGAGAGATCGGTTTCAACTGGAGTCGTTGGCGCGGTGACACATTCATGCAAGAGGTGCTCGCTCGCGGCGCGAAATGTTATCAGTTTGAAAATGCGACGCGTGGTCAACAGGGGTATCGGTGGCAAGAGCAGATGGATCGTTTAGTGCATTGGTTATGTCAATTGCCGAAGCCCATTGGCATCATGGCCTGCTATGACATGAAAGCCCAGCAAGTATTAGATAGCTGTCGACAACTTGGTATTGCGGTGCCGGATGAGGTGGCAGTGATTGGAGTTGATAACGATGAGTTATTGTGCAACTTGTGTGATCCGCCGTTATCGAGCGTGATTCCCGATGCGCGGCGAACTGGTTATCTGGCGGCCGATCTGTTGCGACAAGCGATGGATGGTAGAAAGATTCCTGCAGAAGGGCACTTTATCGAGCCGCTGGGAGTAGCGACTCGTCAATCTACGGACGTGTTGGCGATTGAAGATCGAGAGATTGCCTCAGTGGTGCGTTACATTCGGATGCACGCTTGTGCTGGGATTACTGTGAAAGACATCCTGCGCGATATTCCCATGTCGCGGCGCGTCTTGGAAAATCGCTTTCTAAAGATTGTTGGCAAGACACCCCATCAAGCGATATTGCAACAGCGGTTAGATCGCGTGAAAGTGTTGTTGCGCGAGACAGAATTGCCGCTCGAAAAAATTGCCGCCCAAACAGGCTTTGAACACCCAGAGTATTTGAGCGTCGTATTTCGCCGTCACTTCGGAATGCCCCCCGGCGCCTATCGGCAGGCTTGAGGAATGAGGCTTTAGGGGTGAGGCTTGAGGCGGGCAGATAGAATTGCGGTCGGTCGCGTCGTTTAACCCGTTGCCGAAGGCTAGGCGTACTTCCGTTGGATCTGCAATCGGGTTGGACTAATGCTCATTCCACCAGAGTTGGGCCACCACAAAAATATGACTCCAGCTCTGCGCGAGAATGTAGATACTAGAGGAGCGAGCCTTGAGTAAGATCCCTCGCACTGAAAACTGAATCACTGAACCACTGAAAACTAAAAAAGGCCTGACATCGAAGAGGATTCTCTCCGGTCCCAAGCCTCTAGCCTCACACCTCAAGCCTCACACCTGTTCCTACAGCCAATCGAACGAGTTGCGGAGCCACTGTTGTAGCGCCAAGTCAACCGATTGATCGGTACAGGTTGGGGTTGTGCTGTTGGTTGCACTTGCCAATCGCACTGTACCGCTTGACGTTTGAGCTGGGGTTGTGGCGGCCGGTGTTGTCGGGGTCAATTTCGCGAAGAAGTTATCAACGCTTTGAACGACTTGATCTACCGCTGGTACGCCTGAGTTACCGAGCCCTACTGCGACATCGCTCCAAACTTCTTGCAACCACGAAAAGCCAGACATGATACTGTTGCCCGAAGTGCCATCGTCGTTAATGATGGTGCCGATACCTTGGCCGTCGATAATGCTGGTCCCAGTTGCGCTGGTGAGGTTAACAAAGAAGTTTTCATCGGCCTCAACGGTACGATCACCACGAACAGCAACACTTACCGTGGCGCTGGTACGGCCTGCTCGGATACGAACGCTACCTGATGTCGAGTTATAGTCGCTACCGGCGATTGCTGAACCGTTGGCGGTTGCATAGTTGACCGTCACGGCTGTGCTGAGCGGGCTCGTTAGCGTGATGGTAAACTGCATTGACTTGGTGTTGCGGTTACCTTCGGTAATCGAAACATCGTTGATTCGCACACCAACAGGGTTAGCATCGTCATTGGTAATGGTGCCAGTCCCTTGACTGTCGCTCAGTGTCGCGCCGCTTGGACTCGACAGGTTTACAAAGAAGGTTTCATTCGCTTCGAACGTAGTGTCGCCATTGATAGTTACATCGATGGTTTTGGTAAGTTCACCAGGAGCAAAGCTCAGCGTGCCGCTGCCGGCCACATAGTCGCTGCCAGCGGTGGCAGTACCGTTCGCTGTGGCGTAATTCACAGTAACTGTCGATGCAGACGCTGTCGAAAGCGTGACGGTAAAGCTTGCTGTTTTGGTGCCGCTATTGCCTTCAGAGATCGAAGTATCGCTGATGGTTAAGGCTGGAGTTGGTGTGTTGTTGTAGTCGAGGGCCGCTGCAATATTGAGTCGCCCCCCTGTGACTGTCTTGCCTGTTAATGAAGTTGTCGGTGTAGCTGTCGACAAAATGGCATTTCGAATTTGCTCTGCTGAAGCGCTTGGATACTTCGAAGCATACAGCGCAACAGCACCGGTTACGTGCGGTGTCGCCATCGAGGTGCCGCTGTAGTTCGAGTAAGTATTGTTGGGCGTCGTTGAAATGATACCCGAACCAGGAGCACCGATATCGACGGTTGTAGCACCATAGCTGGAGAAGCTCGATATAGCTCCGGCGCTGGTAATCGATGCAACAGCGATAACGCCTTCGTAGCTGGCAGCGGCTTCATTCACCGTACCACTCAAGGTTGTGTAATTGGACGGATAATTTCCAGTGGTGTCGTTGTTCGAGGTGCTGTTGCCAGCGGCCGCGACAAACAGGATGTCGGCTTTGGCGTGACGCAGGATCGCATCGTGCAAAGCTTGGGAGTAGCCACCGCCACCCCACGAGTTATTGCTGGCAACGATATTGATGCCATGTCGAGTCTTGAGGTCAGTAAGATAATCGACGGCTCGCACAGCATCTGATGTGTAGCCGCCACCTGGGCCGAGGAACTTCGTGGAAATCATCGTGACATCCCAGTTCATGCCGGCAACACCGATACCGTTACCTCCTACGCCACCGATGGTACCAGCGACGTGAGTGCCGTGGGCATCTTCGCCAGCATCGTATACGGTGTTGTCATCGTAGTAGAAATCCCAGCCGTTGATGTCATCGACATAGCCGTTGCCGTCATCGTCAACGTTGTTGCCAGCGATTTCATAGGGGTTCACCCAGATGTTCGAAGCGAGGTCAGGATGGTTGATGTCGATACCTTCATCGATGATACCGACAACGATATTGCTGCTGCCGGTGTAGCCTGCATTCCAAGCTTCTTCCGCTTGTGAGCCAAACAGCGAGGTTGTGTTGGCAGGTCCAACGTTCACAGGTGAGTCATCGCTTTCCATACCCCACAAGGCGCCGCTGGTATATTGTGGGTCGTTACTGATTGCGTTGTTCGTAAGTTTCCAGTTCGGTTCCGCATACAAGATGCCAGGCTGGGAACTGTAATGTCGAGCTGCCGCGACCACGTCGGTGTTTTCGGGGAGTTCTACGACTTGCATCACACCGAAATCCATTTCTTTCATGGCATTGGTGTGAATGGTTTCGCGCACAGAGTACGAAGATTGGGCGGTAGCTACAGGTTCATAACCTGGGGCATATTGAATGAGCAGTTCGCGAGCAGCGAAATCGGCTGCGAGCAATTCGCGTAGTTCAAGATGTTCAACACGAAGGTTTCGTTTGGAACGTTGTTTAAGCTGAGCGGAGTGACGAGAGCGGCGATTCTTTTCTGTGCGCATAGACGTAGTATTCTCCACGAATGAAAAAAGAAAGTGAGTCAATAATTGACGCAACTCACGCCGCAAATCCCTGCAGGCATGTGATTTCGTGACGGTGGGAGGCTGGGTGAACCAGTCCTTTAGATCAAGCCAGTTCGACCAACCCACATCACGATTTGGCCTCAGTAAGGTCCATCTGAGGCAAACGAAAAGGTGACAAGTGCGGGCAGTCTAACACGGTTATTCCGACTGTCAAATTTTGTTTTTCCATTTAGTAAAAAATGCAGGCTGGGGGTAGTGTATTGATAGCGTTGAGTTTTGCAGGTGGCCTCTTTTACCCAAGTGGATGAGAGATGCAAGTGATCGGCTCTGGTGGCTATTTTTATTGCTTTTTTGAGGTCCGATGTCGAAGTTGCCCAGGTCTTAGCGATTGGCTGCATCAATCGTTGGGGACGTTGGTTGAGTGCTGAAGGGGGCTAGCCGTGGGGGGGTTTTTTGGGGGTGTAGGTCGAATCGACCCTTCCACAATTGAACCCTCGCGGTTACGCTTAAGTCTCACTACTGAGCACCCGATTTTTAGGGTAGTTCACTCGGCAGGTTGTGCATTACCACTTGCCCTCTTTTGCCAAACACACGGGACCGTAGCTCAACGGTTAGAGCAGGGGACTCATAATCCCTTGGTTGCAGGTTCGAATCCTGCCGGTCCTATTTTCTTAGTGTTGTTTGTGTGGCCGCAGGATTAGTTCAATTTCAACCACAGAGTGTGTGATCGGCCGCTTTTATGCTTTACGTCGCTCGAGTTCCTGCAACAAGTCCGTTTGCACTTGTTGGATCTCTAGCAATTGTTGCCACTGATGCGTCAACAAGAGGTCCATCTTGGAATGCAAGTGCCGGATCTCTAGTTCCGCCTTGAGGTTGATTCGATAATCGTTTTCTGCGCGAAGACGATCTTTCGCCTCTTGTCTGTTTTGGCTCATCATAATGATCGGGGCTTGGATCGCTGCGATACATGATAGAACCAAGTTCAAAAGGATAAATGGAAAGGGATCAAAGGGCTTCTGAAAAAGCGACACAGAGTTCAAGATGATCCATGTAATCAATACCAATCCAAAGCAAAGGATGAACGTCCAGCTGCCACCAAAGCTCGCGACACGGTCCGCCATTCGGTCGCCAAGAGTCTCTCCTTCATCGATCTTGTCGTTGATGTTCTCCGTGAGGATATCCTGGGCGCGAACGTTTTCGATCACTTCTTTTTCTAATGCAGTCAATTGGCCTTTCGACGCCATCAGCGCATTTTGAATGTACTTGCTCCGATAAATATTCAAATCTTCTTGGCATACGAAACTATCGTTCGACCACTCGGGATGATCTTCCTTGATGATGTCCGCTACGCTGGGCCGAACGAATCGCGACGGCGTGACATCGTTCAACGGAAAGCACTTCTTGCAAATCTCGCACTGAATTTCGGACTCACTCATAGGGCAATAGCCATTTCAAAGTTCCCGTGGATCATGTGCCGTATCTGGGGCGGGCAATCTGTAAACCGTTCGCTTGGAACTACCGCAGGGCACGTTGCTTTTTGCATCGCGTTCTTATTCTTCATCTTCTTCAGGCTCGATCTTTAAGTCTAATTCGACTAAGCCTTTACCATGGCTGCCTGACCACTCGGCAGGGTAGGTTGTTGTCCAACCCTTTTGTTCATGCCACACGAAACGGTTAAGATTATCCTCGTCTTGCTCGGTTTTCATTCCCGTTCGTTCAATCGGTACCGTCGCTAAAATAGTTCGCCACTTTTTCTCGACTGCCGATTGTTTGTTCGCTTCAACTGGACGTTGATTCAAATCAACGGTCGCAGGGAGTGCATTGAATGGAGCCTTGTTCACCGGCTCATCAACGAAGCAATCGGTCATCAAAGGTGAAGCAGCATCTTTTTGATTCAACGGCGGTAAACCAAAAATGTGGAGTATCGTTCGCAGCACCGAGGTTTGATTGTAGAACTGATGATTCACACCAGACTTGCTGTAGGGACTAATCACCAAACACAAACTGCGATGCCCATCGATGTGATCATAACCGTTCTGCGGATCATCTTCATTAACGAAGATAGCCGTCGATTCCCAATACTTCGATTTCGATACCGCATCGACCAGCCTACCTAAGGCCAAGTCGTTATCGGCCATGTGGGCCGAGCTGGTAACGCCACCACCTAGGTGGTCTTGCGGTAAATACAGAAGTGTGAAATTTGGAAAGCCGCCTTCCTTTTCAAACTTGCGAAACTCTTCGAGAAAACGATCCATTCGCAAAACATCGGGAATGGCCATGTTCCAACCTGGATAATCGCGGCACGTGTAACGTCTCAATCGCTCAATACCGACCTGCTGCCGAAACACCTCTCGTTCGCCTGCTTGGTAACGACTCCACACTTTTTGATAGTCACCACCATCTTCGATCTTGGCATAATCCATTTCGCCATAATTGCGAAACGATAAACCTGCACCAAGAATTCGATCCCAAATGAATCCACTGGATGAATAAGTTATCGGATCATCGCCGAAGGTGTAGCTGCGTGTGAAACCACCGAACGCCCTTTCAAGATAAGGTGTGACGTTGCCTTCGGTCGCCCACGAATGTCCATCTGCGGAAAGCACGCCGTTGCAATAATAATTATCCAGCAATCCAAATCGCTGCGCCAATGCATGATGATTGGGTGTGAGCATCTCTGGGAATACGCACAATGAAGGTTCAGAACGTGCCTCTTTGACATCACCAAAAACTTGATCAAACGTTCGGTTTTCTTTAATGACATAAATTACATGCTTGAAAACACTTGGTTCGCCGAGTCTTTTGGGTACGGGAAGTGGGCGGATGTCTTTCTCGCTCGAATCGATCCGAGATTGAACGGCGTCGGCAATGCGAGTTTCGCCCAACAGTGTCGCTCGATGGAGCACTTGATCTGTCCAGGCTTGCAAGGTCTGCGGATCAAGAATCGATTTCAGCGGCACGCGTTGCACCACACCCTGTTGATCATGACTATTGCGACCTTGAGCTTCGTTGCGACGCACGGAGCGTGAACCGAGGCCTTTGGTGTTCGTGATGTAAATGAAATTTTCATCCGCAACACAGCCAGCCGGATACCAAGCGGTAGGGATCAAGCCCTTCATCGTCCATTTGCCATCTTGTGCATCAAGAACGGCCACCGCGTTATTGCCCGCGAGTGAAACGAACAACAGATTCCCATCCACCGACACGGCTAGTCCGTTCGGCATGGAGCCAAACGGAAATTTCAAATCGGGTTTCACCACGACTTCTTGTGACTCGAAATTCGTGAGCGAGATGATCGATAGAGAATCTTGATTGGTATTGCAAACCACGGCGTAATGGTCGAAGACTCGAATCACCGAGGGTTGCAAGCCAACTCGCACTGTTTGGGTGAGTTTTAACGTCTGAGTGTCAATGATGCTGACGCTCCCTGTGGATGCAATGCCACGTGGGTCAACTACGACAGGCGTCCCGGCGCTGGGTGCGGTAGGCTCCCCTTCTTCGGGTCTGCGGCCGCCGATGTTGGAGACTATCAGTTGGGATTCATCTGGTGATAGCGCCACATCGAAGGGAGCTACGCCCACTTCAAGTTCCTGCTTTATTTGCTGTGTAATGAGATCGACGATGGCGACGACGTTGCGTTTGGACAGAGCAACGTAAGCCAGTGTCTCTGGCCGATTGACACAGATCCCGCATGGATAACTGCCATCGGCAAACTCAATGACTTTTGCTTTTTGGTAGTTGCCCGTCGGATCTGCGCTGAATATGTGCAATCCTTTTTTCGCATCGGTAACTAAGATGTTACCGTTTTGCAACATCTGGATACCATTGATCGAGGCTCCATTATCGAGTGGTAAGGTTTGCTGGAGAGTAAAATTCTCCGTATCGATTCGCAAAATTGAACTACGGTCCTTAACCGCAATACTCTTCGATTTCGAATGGATGGCGATGTCGATGGGCCGGCCAAAATAGGGCAAGTTCTCGCCGGCGGGTTGTATGACTTCGCCTGTTGGGAGCAGCGATTCATTTACGGTTGCTGTAGGTTGCCGCTGTTCGTCTTGGGCTAGACTGAAACCGCTTTGTGCAAACTGAAGTATGAAAAGGATGTAAGCCGATCGGCAGATTTTGTGAAGAAAGTGTTGCATGCGGTACCTATTTTGAGCCAAGCCGAGGATTTCAAGGTGATAATGTATCGAGAGGTCCAAACCAGGGTGGGTGAGGTTTGGAATTTCGTCCGATGATTCATGCAAGTTAGTGTACACGGTTTTGGAGAGTTTCTCATCATCACCAAATTACAGATGGAGCCGCAGATGCGATCTTTCTTATTCAATTCGTCGCGGGTTGCAGGCAGCGTGTTCCTTCAGGCGTCGATTCTGCTTGGGGTGCTTGTGAATGGAGCATTGGCTCAAGAAGAGAAGCCGCCGAATTTATTGCAGCCCAAAAATGAAACAGCTAATAGCGACTCGGAGGATGGAAAAGACGAACGCACTGCATCGAAGAAGAAAGTGGAGCCGAAAGAGATTGCGGTAGAGTTGATTGAGTTGTCGGTGCAGGGGAAGTTTCAGGAGGCGACGGAGCATTTTGATTTTGTCATGTCGCAATTGTTGCCGCCGGTAGCGATGAAGCAGACTTGGGCTGGCATTACGGCCCAGTACGGCAACTATGTGGAGCATGGTGAGCCGGTTGCCGAAGCCATTGCGGAGAGCACCTTGGTTCGCATTGCGTGCAAGTTTGAGCGTGGGTCGCTAGAGGCAAGGGTTTCCTTCAATTCGAAAAACAAGATTCAAGGTTTTTTCCTCACAGCGTTGGGGGCCTATCATTCGCCAAGTTACGTTGATGCGAATAAGTTTGAGGGAGAAGAGGTCGAAGTCGGGGAGGGATTGATGAAGTTGCCTGGCACATTAACTGTCCCCAAAGGTGCAGGAAGATTTCCGGGAGTTGTGTTAGTGCAAGGTTCGGGGCCAAGCGACCGCGATGAAACGGTGGGACCCAATAAGCCTTTTCGTGATATCGCTGAAGGTTTGTCGTCACAAGGTATAGCTGTTGTGCGTTATGAAAAAAGAACCAAGCAGTTTCCGTTGATGGCCGTGTTATCACTGAGCTCTTTCACGGTGCATGAGGAGACCGTGCATGATGCAGCCGAAGCGGTCGCTTTGCTAAGGAAACATCCTAAAATCGATCCCGATAGAATTTATGTGGTTGGGCATAGTTTGGGTGGCTGGATGTTGCCTCGAATCTATGAAGCAAGCAAGCCTGTAACAGGTCTGGTAAGTTTGGCAGGCTCGGCCCGCCCGTTGGAGGATTTGATTTTGGAACAAGTTCATTACTTGGCAGAGACCGATGGAAATGTGACGGACGAAGAGAAAGAGCAACTTGAAAAAGTGCGGGAGCAAGTACAGCAAGTCAAGGCGGAAGATCTTTCGAAAAAGACGTTGTCCTCTAAATTGCCGCTTTCGATTGCACCCGCTTATTGGCTTGACTTGCGCGGATACGATGCACCCAAATTGGCTCGCGATATTCCCGCCCGCTGGTTGCTGTTGCAAGGCGAGCGAGACTATCAAGTGATTGATAAAGATTTGTCCGCTTGGGAAGTAGGGCTGAAGGGGCATGCTGATGTAACGATAAAGCGCTATCCGAAACTGAATCATCTGTTTATGGCAGGGGAGGGGCCTTGTCGTCCTGCCGAGTATTTTCAGGAAGCAAACGTGGATGAGGCGGTAATCCGCGATATTGCGCAATGGATTCAAACGCCGCATCCGTAGTTTTGGGGTTAGTAGACCGATTAAAACCCGCGACATTCTTGTATACTGTGGCTTGGCATTGAGGTATTGCACGACTCTTCTCGCGTGAGTTTGACATGATGAAGCCAAATTGGAATTGGTCTGCCGTGATTGTTTGCTTGGTAGCATTGGGAACCCAGTTCGCATCGTTCGCTGGCACCGCTGAAGGTGGAGAAGCCTTCTCGGCAGCATCGCCAAACACTAAGCCAAACATAGTCTACATATTGGCAGACGATTTAGGTTGGGCTGATACCGGGGCCTATGGAAGCCAATATTATGAGACGCCGAACATCGATCGCTTGACCGCCAGCGGCATGAAGTTTACGGCTTACCACAATTGTCAAAACTGTCAGCCAACTCGGGCCGCATTGATGACAGGGCAGTATGCACCTCGAACTGGAATTTACACGGTGGGGGGCATCGATCGATTTGATTGGAAGTCTCGGCCGCTGCGACCAGTCGACAATGTAATTGGCCTCCCTTTAGATCGGGTTACGATTGCTGATCAGCTTAAGTTAGCTGGATACCGTACGGCGATGTTTGGTAAATGGCATTTAGGGAACGGTGCTCAGCGTCATCCAAGTAAGCGAGGCTTCGACGAAGCGATTGTATCCGACGGGAAACATTTTGACTTTGAGACGCAACCCAAAGTTGATGTACCTGAAGGGGCGTATCTGGCGGACTTTCTAACGGACCGCGCCGAAGATTTCATACGGCGCCATCAGGACAAACCATTCTTCTTGTATTTACCACATTTCGGTGTTCACTCGCCCTATCAAGCCAAGAAAGAATGGATCGAGAAATTCAAAGCGAAGCAAGGTGTTGGAGGACATAATAATCCTACCTACGCAGCCATGATTTACAGCGTGGACGAAAGCGTTGGCCGAATCATGCGTTTATTGGATGAGTTGAAGCTCAGCGAAAACACCATCGTGATTTTCTCAAGCGATAATGGTGGCGTGGGTGGATATGTACGCGAAGGAATCAAACAGGCAGGGGACACAACCGATAACGCTCCCTTGCGGAGTGGCAAAGGAAGTCTATATGAAGGGGGAACTCGCGACCCGTTTGTAGTCCGATGGCCGGGCGTCACTCAACCTGGTTCTTTATGCGATGTCCCCGCGATCCATGTTGACGTTTTCCCAACTGTACTGGAGATGAGTGGAGCACCTAAGCCCGATCAAGTTTTGGATGGCGTGAGTTTGGTGCCGTTGTTCAAAGATCCGCGAGCGAGTCTAAATCGAGAGGCAATTTATCAACATTTTCCCGGCTATCTTGGGGCAGGAAGTGATCAATGGCGCACCACACCTGTGGGAACCATCATCGCCGGCGATTGGAAGTTGATGGAGTTTTTTGAAGATGGACGCTTAGAACTCTATAACTTGCGTGACGATATTGGAGAGACCAAAAATCTCGCGACCTCTGAGCCCAGCAAGGCCAAAGAGTTATATGACAAGATGCTAAATTGGCGAAAAGAAGTGGGAGCGAAGATGCCCACACCGAATCAACCGTAGTGGGAGGTCTATCGCACACACGTGAGGCTCCCTATTGGGCACCGCTTCCTTTAGAAGATGCCCATTATTGCCAAGACAACTGTGGCGACGAAAATGAGAGGGCACAAGATGATGCCCCACAGCATGACCGAGCTTACGCCCATGCAAAACATATGCGCAAATAGGGACGAAGTCTTTAGTCCCCGTTGATTCCGAAATTCAAGATAATCAGCACCGATCCAAATCAATCCACCAATTGTTCCAGCACCGATTCCGAACAGAACGAAAATGAGAATGGTTGTGGCATCAGCCGCTAATTTACGGTCTCGACCCAACGTCCGAACACCAAGAAGTAAGGTAATGCCTGTCGAGATACCAACACATACGATGAGTCTCCGCCAGAACGGAAAGCGATCGTTGGGCGAGAGTGGCGGTGGTATCTCGGGCAATTGTTGGTGTTGAAAGATCTGTTGGGGGCGTTGCTGATAGTCCATAACTTATGCCCTAATAACTGCAGGTTTTCTCTACTGGCACCAAGTTATGATAATGGATTTCGATCCTTCATGAGAAGCTTGAAAATATTTAGGAATATACTTTTTCAACCTACGACTGGGGGATCGATGATAGACGTTTCCCCGCTTGATATAGGGTGAATCCGAGAACCAAGATAAGAGCCGCGAACACAGCCCCGACAAGCAGACGATTTTCGAAGATTTTGGCCCATTCGGAACGTGGATCGTCTAAGGTGTGTGGAGTCGGTTTTCCCAGTGTGGCTGGCACGGCTTGAACCTTGGTATCGATCGCTGTTTTGATTGCCAATGTGTCGTATTTGGGAGTGTCCAATAATGGATTGCCGTACAAAACAGAGTAGCTTTGACCAGGCTCGGAAAAGAACAGAAGCTCGTACGTTTCACCATGGGCAGCCAAAGCTCCTTCTTTTAGAGGTGGACTGTCGCCATTGTGGATTACCAAGCGAAAGCGCGAAGCTCGAGTGGGCGTGAAATGAATAAGCAAATCGGATCGCTGTGCATTGGGTAATGAAAGTTGCGTGATGGAACTTTGGGTCAGCAGGCGCTCCGATTCCGTTGACGTTCCCAGTGTTTTGTCAGCTGCCAGTGCATAGAGTGTCACTTCACGATGAAAATTCTTATCTTCTGTCGTGATGTTAATTTGCGTGAGGGGTTCACGATGCGAAGTAAATTCCACCACGGTTGTCTTGGATTTTTCATCTTCGCGACGGCTTTCGAGTTGGATGGGATAGTTGGTCAACACGGGGAGCGTCGAGACGACCGTTTCGGTTTCATGCCAAAAGGATATCCCGTCAATTCTGAGAATCTCGCGGTTTATATTGAATTTCTCTTGCGTTTCGTTGTCCTCGCCATTCTTCATGGTTCGAGTGAGTTCACGGAACTGTGATTCCTTTTCTTGAGTTACTTTTTCAATGCGAACTCGGAATTCAGTTTCCTCCGTTTGACTCGATTTCTGTGAGAATGGGACTTCGAGGCTTCGCACATCCATATAGCGCGAATAGTCATAGATCAACGCATTGCTCGCCAGCGTTTTCCATGATTCCTCTTCTTTAGCTCGAGACTCGACTGTGACTCGATGTTCAAAGTCACGCAGACGTGTCGAAAAAGTTAAGCCATCGATTGAATGGGAATGTTTTTCGCGATCGATGGTGAAGGTTATTTCCAAGCCGTCGTTTTCCAGAGGACGGGCATGGGGTTGGGTAATGGGCGTTGGGATTCGATGTGTTTTGCGTTCTTCCGTTAAGCGGCGGTGCAGCACGAAGGGAACCTCTTTGCCGGACGAATTGAGCAACCGCAGGTCGTTGAACGAATCGGTCGAGCCCGCATAGATGTCTTGATCTAATGTAATAGAAGTGAGGTTTTCTTGGGTTTTGTCAGAAAGCTCGACGGGCTTTAGGAATACGGACCCTCCGGCGGTTGTGGTTTCTTGGGCACTCGCGCTGCTCGCTGTGAATGCAATCGAAAGTAGACATGAGAAAGCCAAGCAGGGATATTGAAGTTTCATATTACTTTGCCTCATCGGATTCGTGTTTGGTCGCGAATCGTTCACGGTGTTTGAGGTACAAGAAGGAACCGGCGAGCAGCATCAGGCCTAGGATAACAAAAGCGATGATGCGATAAATTGGATCCAAGTTCTTGAGGTCGACAAAGAAGACCTTGATCGAAACAATGGTAAATAGTGCTAGGCCCGCATAGCGTACCGAACTGTTGTCTTTGGCGATCCCGCGAATGAGGAAGGTGAGTGCAAAGATAGCCCAGAGGATCGAGATCCCGCCATAGCGGAAGCCAGGATAGTAGTTGAATAAGAAGCTGTTCAATTCGAGGGAGCTGTAGATAAACAAACCGCCGATAGCTGAGATTAAGAAGAATCTGCGCGGGATTTTCTGTTCGCCGCTATTGACGGTCAAAGCGGTCATCATCGTCGCGAATCCAATCAAGGCTGCAAAGTCGATGAGTCGCATCAGAGCATCGCGGAATGAATAGACACCCGAGTAGAGCAAACCATCCGCTAGTCTCCAACCCAATGCCACGTCGTAAATCAAAATCTTGCAGATCACAACGAGGGTGGCAACGCTTGTAAGTACCAGCAGAACTTCGCTCTTGCGTTGCTTCCATAGCATAGCTAACACACCGCAGAAGCCGATCCATAACAAAGTGAGCATCGCATTGGTGGCAGCGGGATACGCATAATTGACGGACTTCGTTACTTCCAGATGCAAGTAGACAAGACCGGTTGCTAGGGCTCCTGCCAATAGCCAGTTCATGATCCAGTGATCTTGCAGCCCGAGAAGCAAGCGATGTTCGAGTGGTTTAGCGCCTGGTGTGGCATCGGGGCTTGAGCTGTTGTCAGTCAACTTGGTAATCCAGCGATAAGCGATGGCGAACGAGCCAATCGGTACACCGAATGAAACCACACGGCTTAACAAGAGTGTGAGATAAGAGCTCCAAGGGAGTTCTGTGGTTGAACTCCACCCTGAACCGAAGAATGTGCGATGCAAATCGAGGAGTGCAAAGCGACCCAAAACAAAACAGAACAGAATATAAGCCATCGTGCGCATCATGCCACTTCGCATTTGAATCGCCATCCACAAGAGCATCAAGGCTTGCAAGGACCAGCTCGCCGTAATCCATTCTCGCGACAAGACTAAAGGCATCGTGGTCGCCAAAAAACAACTGGCCAAGCCGAGGAAGACGATCAACAGATTGCGATCAACGAACTTGCGTTGCAGCAAGGCAAAGAAGTGTCCAGCAAAGTATATCGTAAGACCAATGGTGGCGGCTGCTATCGAAGTCCGTCCGTAGGCTTGGTCGATTAGGGTGTAGGATAGACCAAAGAAAATTGCTGTGTTTAACAGCAGGGAGAGTGTATCGAGTAGGTTCGTACTTTCGCTGCGAATCTGCCGATTGAGAAATGCCATCGTCGAGAAAAGAACAAAGAATCCAATAATGAATGGATAGACATCCCAGAAGTTGGCCTGATCGTATTCGCCCATTGCCAACGCGAGCAAGAAATAGTTGGCGATGAAGCTCAAGTAGTTCACCACAGGCCAGTTCTTGTAAATCGCGATTGCCAACACGCCGCAACCGAGCACAAGCATGTATCCAAACAACGCTGGGTAAACGACCGATTGGGTTTCGAGTATGAGCGGAGTGCCATAGCCACCCACAATGCCGAGCACTGCTACGAGCATCGAGTTGAATCGAACCGCAACGCCACCAGCAAGTGCTGTGATGCACGCCATGAGAATGAAAGCAGGGGTTGCTTCGAGCATTCCAAAGAACTGATGAGCTGCAAAGACAGAGAAGTAAAGTGCCGCGAATCCACCACCCATTAAGCCTTGCCCAAGAATATGGTAACGGCGTCCCAATAACTGAGTGCCGGTGATCAACATGCCAAACCCAGCAATGGTGGTGAGAACGACACGCGCGGTTGGACCGAGTATACCTTTATCGATCGTGTACTTAAGAAAGAAGCCGATGCCGACAACCAGGATCACGATGCCGATTCGCAAAAGCCACTGACTGGCAACGGCAAACTCTGTCGAAACGCCCTTCGGTATATGCTCTTCACCAACGATGATCCAGTTCCATATCTTGCGAAGCGTGTCACGTGCCGCTTGTTCGAAAGGAGTCAGTTCGCGAGGGGGAGCAGGTGGAGCGGCGGTGCGGTATGCCGTTTGATTCCACTCAGGTAGTGGCTCGGGCTTCTCTCTGATACGTGAATCATCTTGAATCGCACCGGCCTCCGGCTGAGGCTCGTCGGTCGGTACGTTTGGTAGAGTGGATTCAGGTTGCCGATTCGTAACGGTGAAATTCGGGGCCGAGTGAGGTATGGAAATAACAAAATTGGTAGGGGGCGTTGGCTTTGAAGGATCTTCGCTTGGGATAACGTCAGCTTGAACAACGGGCGAGGTCGTAGATGGGGTAGTGCTTGAGGTTTTGCCAGTGAAACCCGCCAGCAAGATCGACTGATTTTTCACTAGCGCTTGTAGTGCATCAAAGCGATTGTTGATCAACCGAAAGTGCTCGTTCTGGTCCTGTTTGATTCGGGCTAGCTGCACGAGCGCTGCGATCGGGACAATAAACAGAACGAGAAAAATGCCGCAGGAGAGAAGTAGAAAAAGTGGTTCCACGGGAGCCTCGCAGCATGGCAGGGGGGATCGAGGGGAGAAAAACTGGGGCGAATAAGCGTGCGTTTTGGAGCCTAAAAGGGTCTAGGGTCCATTCTTCTTGGAACTTCACGCGAATTTTGAGCCAATTCGTTCGAAAACTGCCAAAAATCGCGTACGCTATACTCCCGGCAGGGGGGCTGTCGTGTGTGACAGCTCCCTTATCGATTCCCTATCATGTGAAGACGCTGGAGTGGATCGAGAAACCAACATATAGGTGTTTCATGAAGACTTGGTGGCTGGCACTAACCGTATTATGCCTTGTCGTGCCTTCGAGCGGATTCGCACAGCAGGCTCGTTATCAGTTGGGAAAGCAGGTCATCGGTTTCGAAACTGCATTCCAACAATCCATGTCGCAACTCGAATCGCGGAAAGCGGTGTTGCCGAGTTTAGAGCGAGCGGTCCAAGCCTTCTTCAGCATGTCGTTTTCGGGAGCCGAAAAATCGATTGACGATGCTTGGCTCAAACTGTTGCCAGAGGAACAGCAAGCAGAGATTGCACCGCTAATGCCCCTGCGACTAGCGCTGGCTAAACATTGGCACGATAGCGATGCAGAGGAAATGGAGATCGCACTGTCGGCGGCTTACGAATCGAAGACTGCTCGTCGCTTTCCCTTTGATATCGAAGTTGAATTCAAAGATCATCAAGGCGAGACGCTGGTCTCGCAAACAAAGACGGTCTCGGCGTTACCTTACAAAGATGTCGTCTCTATTAAAGACCTCAGCGAAGGAGATTGGGAGTGTTGCGTTACGGTGATCAGTAATCAAGTTCGTTGGAAGTTGCCTTCACAAATTGTCTCGTGCACCAATGCGTTGGAAGAACGACTGACCAAAGCGAAAGAGAACTTTGAGAGCAACAAATCGAAAGATCCGAATACGCAACAACGCAGCCAACAGCTTATGCTGAACCTGTTGCGTGATTTGAAAAACGGTCGTGCTCTGGAAACCGATTTTCCGGCGCATCAGTTGTTGGTGACGGTGGAGCAATGGGATAACGCAGCAGGAGCGTTGCCCCGGCTCGAAGGTAGTTTGCTTGAGGGCCAATATTGGTTGGAGTTGGATGGTGCCAAATCATCAACGGTGGTCCGAGTGTCTATCCCCGCGAATGTTGTGTCGGGTACGAGTGACAAGGTTCCTGTCTTATTCGCTTTTCATGGAGCGGGTGGAAGCGAGAACATGTTCTTCGATGCTTATGGGGCCGGTGAAGTCGCCGCTCTTTCCAAAAAGGCGGGTTACATACTGGTCTGTCCGCGCCAACCACTGATGGGCGGAGTGATGTCTGTAGAGGAAATGTTGGAGCAGTTGTCGCAGATTGCACCGATCGATACGGAACGTGTCGCCGTATTGGGACATTCAATGGGGGCGGCACAGACGATTTCGCAAGTCGAGCGGAGCAAGGCAGGTTCGATTCGAGGGGCGGTGATTTTGGGAGGCGGGCGCGGAATTTCAAAACCCGATCTTTGGAAAATCATACCTGTGTTCGCAGGGGCCGGGGAACGCGATTTCGGACGGCGCGGGGTGCAACTATTTGCGGCCAGTTGTCGTAAAGAAGGAGGAGTCGTTCGCGAAGAGATCTACGAGGCTATTGAACATTTGGGAATCGTTCAGGTAGCTTTGCCCGATGTTTTTCAATGGCTGGAACCACTCTTGCAAAAATAAACCGATTCAATGAAATAGACCATTCGCCCAAATAGCCCATTCGCCCAAATAGACCGTGGCTCAGAAATAGATTGTGCTGCCGGGATATGGTATGCTGTCTCTCAGTTGTCATTAGCAGGAGCATTTGAATATGACGTTTACCCTACCTTCTCGTTTGGATTTTCGCCACGCGCAGTTAGCCATTGGTTTGGTTTGCGGATGGTACTGTTGCGGTTGCAATACTCAGCAGGCAGAAAACAAGCCTGTTGAAAATGCGGTTGGTGTCACGAATCCCGTCAGCAACGCAGAGGCCGGAGATTCAGCTAAGCCGGCAGAAGCGAGCCATGGAGATGAATCCAAAGTTGCCGCTGATTCACCATTTCAAGAAGCCCAAGAGGAGGGAAATGTGAGCAAGGATAAATCAGATTCGAAATACAATCCGCTGACCGAATTCGAACAATGGGTCATCTTGAAGAAGGGGACAGAGCGTCCCTGGGTCGGCGAGTACACCAAGACCGAAGAAGAAGGGACATATGTTTGTCGCCGCTGCAATGCCCCACTTTACGAATCGTCCACGAAATTTCTCAGCGATTGTGGTTGGCCTAGCTTCGATGATGAAATCAAAGGGGCTGTCGAGCGACATGTCGATGCGGATGGATATCGAGTTGAGATCGTCTGCAAAAATTGTGGCGGCCATTTAGGCCACGTGTTTGAAGGCGAAGGCTTCACAGCTAAGAATACTCGCCACTGCGTGAACTCTGTATCCATGAAGTTTTATAAGAAAGGTGAGCCACTGCCAGAAGTCATCAAGTAATGGACTAGTGGTTGCCCTGACGTTGTCCTATCCCTACCTGTATCTCCCTCCTCAACCGTCCAAGGAACCTTGTCATGTCATCTTCTCGCCAGCTTCCCAGCGTCTTGCAAGATTCGAAAAGTCGACGAAGTTTTCTGCAAGCCACATCAGCGACTCTAGCTGGCTTGGCTTTGATGCCTCGTGGATTATTCGCAAGCACAAATTCAGGTAACGATGCTGAGACGGTCATCGGCGAACTCTACAACAGCCTTACTGAAACGCAGCGGAAAGCGATTTGTTTGGCCGTAAACGATCCGATCCGAGTGCGAGTCAATGCGAACTGGCATGTTACGAAGCCACTGATCGGAAGCGATTTCTACGATCAGAAACAAAAAGCGATGATCGACGAAATCGTGCGCAAGATAACGAGTGAAGAAGGCCACAAGAAGTTGATGCAGCAACTCGACGAAGATGATGGCGGTATCGGAGCATACAGCCTGGCCATCTTCGGCAATCCGAGTCGCGGTGAATCGGGCAAAGATCCCTTTGAATGTCTCATCACGGGGCGTCATCTCACGTTGCGAGCCGATGGCAATTCGATCGAGAACATCGCGTTTGGTGGGCCAATCGTGTACGGTCACGGTGAAGAATCGAGCGCGAAAGATAATCTCTTCTATCATCAGACCGTACAGGTCAATAAAGTGTTCGCCGCGCTGGATGCAAAGCAGGCGGAAAAGGCCTTGCTGAATAATGCACCTGCCGAAACGAGTGTCCAAGTGCAAGGCAAGAATGGCACATTCCCTGGATTGGCAGTCGGTGAAATGACGGCGGATCAGAAAGTTGTCGTCAAAGAAACACTACAAAAACTGCTTTCACCCTACCGCGATCAAGATACCAGTGAAGTGATGGCGATTATTGAGGCAACCGGTGGGCTCGATGCGCTCCGCTTCGCTTTTTATCAACAAGGTGATCTCGGCAGCGATCGCATCTGGGATATGTGGCGCATCGAAGGTCCAGCCTTTGTCTGCAACTTCCGCGGCGCACCTCACGTGCATGCTTACCTGCATATCGCTGGCCCAAGCAAGTTGGCGTAACCATTCGCAGTGACCGCAGTTTATTCGTTCGTCGTTTTCAATGAATGATGACGACGAACTATCTTTCGCTTTTCATCCTCACTCGTCAGGATTCCTTTGGATATGTTTCGATTTCGTTTTGCGCTCAGCGTTCTAGCTGGCTTGTTGTTCTGTTCATCATCCTTTGGGCAAGATTTTGAGTTTCGCTCGGGTGATCGTGTAGCGTATCTCGGCAATACATTAGCTGATCGCATGCAGCACGATGGTTACCTTGAAGCTCGGTTGCAGGCATACTTGGCAGACTTGCAGATATCGTTCCGCAATCTCGGTTTTTCGGGTGATGAACTGGATCTCCGTTTGCGTTCACAAGACTTTGGTTCGCCCGAAGAATGGTTGCGTCGAACCCGCAGCAATGTGGTGTTTGCATTCTTCGGCAGTAACGAAGCGTATGCGGGTCCGGAGGGAGTGGATGCGTTCAAAGCCAAGTTGAAGAAGTTTATTGAAGACACGGTTGGGAAAGATTTTGGCAGTTCGCCAGCTCGTCTCGTTTTGTTCTCACCCATTGCCCATGAAGATTTGGAAACGCCCAATCTCCCCGATGGAAAGAAGCACAACGAGCTTTTGGAGTTGTATACCACGGCTATGGCGGAAGTAGCCAAAGAAACCAATGTCAAATTTGTCGACTTGTTTCATCCTACCTTAGCTATTTATGCAGAAGAGAAAGCGCCACTGACAATCAATGGTATCCATCTGACGACTCGCGGTAATGAGTTGGTATCGAAAGTCATGGTGCGCGAACTATTGCCTTCTAAAGTTGCCACAGCCGTTGAAGAGCAGAAAATCGAGCAGATTCGAAAGACGGTGGTTGATAAGAACTTCTATTGGTTTAATCGTTATCGTACCACGGACGGTTTCAGTATTTTCGGTGGCCGCGCTGATTTGCGATTCGTGGATGGGCAAAGCAATCGCGATGTCGCTCAACGCGAAATGGAAGTGCTGGATGTGATGACCGCGAATCGCGACCCGAAGATATGGGCAGTGGCTCAAGGCCGCGACTATGAGGTCGACGATGCGAACACTCCAGCTTTTCTACCTGTGATCAGCAACAAGCCGGGTGATGGTCCCAACGGAGAGCATCTTTTTCTGGATGGAGAAGAAGCGATTACCAAAATGACTCCTGGCAAAGGGATGAAAGTCAACTTGTTTGCGTCGGAAAAGATGTTTCCCGAGTTGGTGAATCCTGTGCAAATGGCTTGGGATACCAAAGGACGGTTGTGGGTAGCTGCGTGGCGTACGTATCCGCACTGGAAGCCAAAAGATGCCATGGACGATAAGCTTCTCATTCTCGAAGACACCAACGGTGATGGCCAAGCGGATAAATGCACGACGTTTGTTAGCGATATTCACAATCCGACAGGTTTCGAATTTTGGAACGGTGGCGTGTTAGTGGCCCAGACACCCGACTTGCTGTTTCTCAAAGATACGGATGGTGATGATCGAGCAGATGTCAAACTGAGAGTTGTTAGCGGTTTGGATTCTGCCGATACCCATCACGCCTCCAGCTCCTTCACTTTAGATCCCGGTGGTGCTCTCTATTTCCAGGAAGGAACGTTTCATCATACGCAGGTAGAAACGCCCTATGGGCCCGTTCAGCGCGTGGCTAATGGTGCGGTATTCCGTTACGATCCGCGTCGCCAAGATTTCGATATCTACACCTCGTATGGTTTTGCGAACCCACACGGTCACGTCTTTGATCGTTGGGGACAAGATATCGTTCACGACGGAACTGGCGCGGTTCCCTATCACGGGCAAGTTTTCAGCTCTCACCTCGAGTTTCCGAATAAACATGGCGGTGCACCAACCGTTTATCAACAGCGAACTCGGCCTTGCTCGGGTACCGAAATCTTATCGAGCTCCCACTTCCCAGAAGAAATGCAAGGGGATTTGTTGGTCAACAACGTGATTGGATTCTTGGGAATTCTGCGCTACAAGCTCAAAGATGATGGGGCCAGTTTCTCGGCGGATGAAATGGAACCGATTGTTTCGTCGACGGATCCCAATTTCCGGCCTGCGGACGTTGAGGTTGGGCCTGATGGTGCAATCTACTTCACCGATTGGCACAACCCGATCATTGGACACATGCAACACAATTTGCGAGATCCCAATCGCGATCAAACCCACGGTCGAGTTTACCGTGTGACGTATGAAGGACGTCCGCTATCGCCGACGGTGAAGATTGCCGATGAACCGGTCGCCAAACTATTGGATCTTCTCAAATCGCCTGACAATCGTGTTCGATATCGCGCGAAGATTGAGTTGAGCAGCCGTCGTACAGAGCGAGTTATGGAAGTACTCGCATCATGGGTAAAATCGCTCGATCCGAAAGATCCTGAGTATGAACATCATCTGATGGAAACGCTGTGGTTGCATCAACACCACAATGTTTACAACTCTGAGCTGCTGAACCGCATGTTGACGAGCTCCGATTTCCGAGCCCGAGCAGCGGCGACCTTTGTGCTGTGCTATTGGCGAGATCGTGGTGATAATACCCTGGATTTGTTGCGAAAATTGGCTGCCGACGAACATCCACGAGTTCGCATGGAAGCGGTCCGAGCAGCAAGCTTTCTGCGTGATCCAGCCGCAATTGAAGTGGTCGTTATTGCCAAGAATCGACCAACCGATCGATTCTTGGATTATGTGATTCGCGAAACGGAAAGAGCTCTTCAGCCTTACTGGAAATCTGAGTTGGATCAAGGTCGGCCGTTGGTCATGACCACTCCCGAAGGCTGGGATTTTTACTATGAACAACTTCCAACCGAAGCTTTGCTCAAATTGCCTGCCAGTTTGGATGTGAGCCGACAACTAGTGAATCGTGCCAACGTCACCGACGACATTCGGTTGAACGCAGTCCGCGATTTGGCTACCAGAAACAAGACAACGCCCGTTCAAGAATTGGTCAAGATCATTCAGCAAATCGATGCCAGCACGAAGCCGATCGATGACAGTGTAGTGTTCGATTTGGTGCGTTTGTTGGGAGCCCAGGGAGCTGATCAACTTGGTCAGATTCGCAGCGAATTGGAACGTTTTGCCCTAAGTGCCAAATCGCCCGTGATTCGTCAATCGGGTTTGTTAGGGTTGATTGCTGTGGATAAATCGACCGACAAAGTTTGGGCTTTAGCCAGCAAGAATGTTGGCAGTCTACGCGATCTAATTCGGGCTATGCCACTGATTTCCGACACAGGTTTACGATCGACACTTTACGAACGCATTGTGCCTTTGTTGAAGGGCTTGCCTCCCGAATTGGCTGCTGCGACAGGTGGCAAGAAGGGAGCTTACGGGCGGTACGTTCGCATTGAGTTGCCGCGGCGTGGTACTTTGACATTGGCCGAAGTTGAAGTTTACAGCGGCGATCGTAATATAGCTCGCAGCGGTAAGGCGTCGCAAATCAACACCAGCCATGGTGGCGTCGCTTCGCGGGCCATCGATGGAAACAAGAGTCCAATCTATGGTGGCGGTGGTCAAACGCATAGCGAAGAGAACAGTGAGAATCCATGGTGGGAATTAGATTTGGGTGAACCTGCTGCGATCGAGCGTATCGAGATCTTCAATCGCGGTGAAGGCTTTGCCAATCGCTTGGATGGATTTACGCTGCTGGTGCTCGATGAATCTCGCAGTCCTATCTTCGAGCAGAAAAATGTTCCTGGTCCACAGGAGAGCAGCGTGTTTCAGCTTGAGGCGGGTGGTGTTGAAGGTGTCATCCGTCGCGCCGCAATGGAAGGGCTGGCCTCGGTGCGCGGCCGCGAAACAGAAACCTTCGAACTGTTGTCTCCATTTGTGTCGGAACGAACGGAGCGAATTGCGGCGATTCGCGCTTTGCGACGTTTGCCTAAGAACACTTGGCCAGTCGACAAAGCACCTCAATTGTTGAATGAAGTGATGAAATATGTCGCTTCGGTACCAACTGAAGGACGAACTGCACCTTCGGTCTTGGATGCGATGGAATTCGGCGAATCATTGATCAGTCTGTTGCCAGTGGATTCGATCGCTCAAGCTCGCAAGCAATTGCGAGAATTGGGTGTTCGGGTCATTCGACTCGGAACCTTGCTCGAACGCATGTCTTATGATCAAGAAATCTTGATTGTCGAAGCAGGCAAACCGGTGGAGTTCATTTTCGAAAATAGCGACATGATGCCTCATAATTTGGTTATCGCGATGCCAGGTTCGATGGAAGAGATCGGCATGTCGGCTGAAGCAACAGCCCAAGACGCTGGAGCAGCCGCGCGACATTATGTTCCTCAATCCGACAAGATCTTGTTGTCGAGTCGTCTGTTGCAGCCGTCTCAAATCCAGCAGTTGAGCTTTAAGGTGCCAAGCAAGCCGGGCGTCTATCCGTACGTTTGCACCTATCCTGGTCACTGGCGTCGCATGTATGGAGCGATGTATGTCGTTGAGGATATGGACAAATATTTGGCCGACCCTGAAGGGTATTTAGCTGCCAATAAACTCGAACCTACGGATGCTTTACTCAAGGATCGCCGCCCGCGAACGGAATGGAAAATGGAGGATTTGGCCTCGTCGGTTGATGGTCTTAAAGGTGGGCGTTCTCACGGCAATGGCCTGCAAGTCTTTAAGGTTGCAAACTGCGTCGCCTGCCACAAGATTGGCGACCTGGGTGTAGCAATTGGCCCCGATCTGACTAAGCTAGACCCTAAGATCAAATCCTTGGAAATACTTACCTCGCTGCTAGATCCTTCCAACAAAATCGAAGAGAAGTATCAAACCTACCAGATTCTGACCGAAGATGGACAAGCCATCAGTGGGATGATTCTGAAGGAGACAGCCGATTCGATTGAGCTGATCGAAAATCCGCTGGCCAAAGCAGATCCGGTTGTTATTCCAAAAGATGAAATCATGGAACGGAAGAAGTCACCCGTGTCGATTATGCCCAAAGGCCTTCTCGACAAGCTGACGCGTGAAGAAATTTTGGACCTTATGGCTTTCTTGATCGCACGCGGCGATGAGAGGCATACGATGTTCCAAGGTTCTGCACATGACCACCATGGTGATCACGAGCATGATCATGACGATCATAAACATGATGATCATAAACACTGATCGATGATCGAAACCCCGCCCCACATCCGCACTTCTCAGTAGCGTTGGTGAAAGCCAACGCTACTGATTTATTACGCATCATAGAGGTTCGCAGCGTTCATGCGCAAGTTGTTGACATTCGCCACCGTTGTCTGTTTGTCGTGCTCTCTCTTCGCACAAGAAGAATACACACCCGTGCGCTTCGAAACGACTCCATTGGTCACTGGAATGTTACGACCGATGGAACTCTCTGTCGCCAAAGATGGCAGAGTTTTTTACATCGAGTTGACTGGACAATTGAAGGTTTGGGATCCGACGACGAACCAAGTTAGTTTGGTTGGGGAGTTGCCCGTTACGATCGAACAAGAAAATGGCTTGATCGGTCTGGCTTTAGATCCGAACTTTGAAAAAACGCAATGGATCTTCCTGCAGTACTCACCTCCCAATTTCACTGGCCAGCACATCAGTCGCTTTACTTTGGTCGACGGAAAACTCGATCTCACTAGCGAAAAGGTGCTGCTGAAGTACGAAGAGCAACGCAAAGAATGTTGTCATCATGCGGGAGCATTAGAATTCGGGCCGAATGGCGACTTGTTTATTGGGACCGGTGACAACACCAATCCGTTTGGCGATTCACAAGGTTTTGCACCTATCGATGAGCGTCCAGGTAAGTCGGCCTTTGATGCGCGACGTACTTCAGCGAACTCGATGAATTTTAATGGCAAAGTGCTCCGTATTCGGCCATTGCCCGATGGTACGTACGAGATTCCTGATGGCAATTTATTTCCGAAGGATGGTTCGGTGGGTTTGCCTGAAATCTATGTGATGGGTTGTCGCAACCCGTGGCGAATCAGCGTCGATCAACGAACGGGCTTTTTGTATTGGGGTGATGTGGGACCTGACGCTGGGGGCGACGGACCACGTGGTCCTCGCGGTTATGATGAATTGAATCAAGCTCGCCAGGCTGGCTTCTTCGGCTGGCCGCTGTTTATTGGCGACAATTATGCGTATCCCGATGTTGACTTTGAGACCGGCAAGATCGGTGAAAAGTTTGATGTGACTAAACCTGTGAATGATTCTGTGAATAACACTGGGGCTAAGGTGTTACCACCGGCGCAGCCCGCGTTCATTTACTATCCAGCGGGATCGTCAGAGAAATTCCCCGAAGTAGAGTCGGGGGGACGTACGGCCTGTGCTGGGCCTGTCTATTACTTCGATCCACACCATCCTTCCTCGACCCGATTTCCTCAACATTTTGATCGAACCATGTTCTTCTTTGAGTGGTCGCGGCACTGGATTATCGCGGTCCACATGGATGCCGACTCCAAGATCGTGAAGCTCGAAAAATTCCTGCCTGAGCAAAAATTCGTGCGACCTATCGATATGGAATTTGGCCCAGATGGTGCTATGTACCTTATCGAATATGGTGAGACGTGGGGTGTGAATGCCGATGCACGCTTGGTACGTATTGATTATGTGCGAGGCAATCGAGGTCCCATTGCGCGAGCCACCGCAGAGAACAACATTGGCCGTTCCCCCTTGGAAGTAAAGCTATCCTCGGTAGGTACTAGCGACAAAGATGGTGATTCGTTGAAGTATCAGTGGTTTGCCATTGAAGCTGGCATCCCAAGTGCAGAACGCAAATTGATAAGCGAAGAGGCAAATGCAGAAGTCCGTTTCGAGACCAATGGAACCTACAACGTGGAACTGGTGGTTACCGATCCGTCTGGTGCTCGAAATGTGGCGACGGTTCCCGTTATGGTTGGAAACGCTAGACCAGAAATTCGCTTCTTGAAACCTGAAGCAGGAGCATTTTTTGATCCGCAACAAAGTGTTGCTTTTCAGGTGTATGTCAACGATTTCGAGGATGGTACATCGGACGACAAAGAAGCGGAGGAAAAGAACATCGAGTTCTTGGATTCAGACGCTCCGCAACGCGTAAACGTTAACGCGATGTTAGTGGACCTTCCACCGAATCAATTCAATAACGCCGCCGATGCAGGGCCACCCGGACTCCAGCTGATGAAGAAGAGCGACTGCTTCAACTGCCATTCGGTGGATCAACCGCGTGTCGGTCCAAAGTTTTTAGACATTGCTGCGAAGTATCGCGATCAAGCCGGTGCCTTGGACGCTTCAGTGCAGCGAGTGATCAAAGGTTCGACTGGCGTTTGGGGTAAGGTTGCTATGTTGCCACACGAGCACAACTCGCCCGATGAAATCAAGCAAATGGTCGAGTGGGTTTTCTCCGTGAAGCCAGATCAAGCCGTTCGAGCCTTCAAAGGTTTTGCGGGTAAAATTGATATGCAGGCTCCGCCAGAAAAAGCCACAAGCTACATGGTGCTTGAAGCTAGTTACTCCGATTTGGGTGCGGAAGGTGTTCCAGCTCAAAGTGAAGTAGCTAAGATCACTCTGCGTCCGCGCAAAATCGAAGGTGAATATGCTGATCAGATTTCAGGCCCACAAGTGTTGAACTCAGGTAATGCCAACGCTGGAAAATTCATCGGGGCCATTAATCATGGACATTTTCTCAAGTTCTCTGACATACCACTTCAAGATGCTAAACGAGTTTTGTTGCGAGTCGCCTCGGCTGGTGCAGGTGGAGCTATTGAACTGCGAGCTGGCAGTCCTGATGGAAAACTTTTAGGAAAAACAAACATCGAAGTAAATGGTCAGTGGGAACAGTTCTACGATAAGTCGATTGATTTACCTGCTGAACGCGAACGAAGTGATGTCTACGTCGTATTTGTCCATCCGCAAGGTGCGAGTGGTTTGATGAATCTCGATTCGATAACTTTTGTTAACGCCGAATAAGATCACAAGCGACTATCCATATTAGGTCAAACATGCAAAACGTAACGGATTTGCTTTGCGAGTTGATTTCCATTCCTAGCGTTAACCCGATGGGAAGGAATGTTGATGGAGATATTTACTTCGAAGGTCGAATGACGCAGTGGTTGCAACGTTATTTTGCGGATTGCGGCGTCGAACAGGAAACGATCGAAGTAGTCCCCGGCAGATCAAATGTTCTCGCCCGTTATGGTAACGATCCGAACAAGCCAACTTTACTGTGGGACGCTCATCAAGATACCGTGCCCGTAGAAGGAATGACGATTGATCCTTTCAAGCCGGTCATTGAGCAGGGGAGGGTGTATGGACGTGGCGCTTGTGATGTCAAAGGTGCGATGGCAGCAATGCTGTGGGCCTTTCGTCGCATATGCGCTGAGAAGAAAACGCTTTCGCATAATCTAGTTATGAGTTGCTCTTGTGACGAAGAGGCGACGGCTCTGGGAATCATCGATCTGATTAGTTATTGGAATCCAGGCTCGAAACGAAGTCGCTTGCTTTCCACGAAGCCGATTGGGGCGGTGGTCGCGGAACCGACGGATTTGGATATCGTGGTCGCTCATCGCGGTGTGACACGTTTTCGTATTCATACGCGTGGCCGTGCTTGCCATAGCAGCGATCCAAAGCAAGGTGTAAACGCCATTTATCGCATGGCAAAAGTGTTGCAGATATTAGAAGAATATGCTGAAGTATTGACGCAATCGATCCAGCCTCATCCTTTGTGCGGAGGAGCAACGTTGAGCGTGGGACGCATCGAAGGGGGCATTAGCGTCAATGTAGTACCCGACCATTGTGCTATCGAAATCGATCGTCGCCTTATTCCCGGTGAAGATCCCAGAGTTGCGGCTGAACGGATTCGCGAGTATCTCAAACAACGTCTTGATTTTGAAGTAGAGTTTGAGAAGCCGTGGATCGAGTGCTGTGCGCTGACGGACGCCGACAATGATTCGCTGGCCTCTCTGTTGATTCAAACGATGAATAGTTGGGATCAAGAACGTCTGCAGCAAGGTGCGAGTCCACTTTGCGGTCCTCGCAAAAGAGTTGGCGTTCCGTATGGAACCAACGCTTCAACCTTGTGTGAGGGTGGTGTCCCCGCTGTTGTGTTTGGGCCGGGTTCTATTGCTCAAGCTCATACGAAAGATGAGTACATTGAAATCTCTGAGCTGGAGAAGGGGGCAGAGATTTATTATCGATCCGTAACCGGGAGTTAAGGATTGTGGGCAGGGAGATGTGTTTCGCAAGTTAGACACAGTAAGCCTTACTAAGGGATGAAGCGATGGTTCAAACGGCGACGATCGATGATGTGCGAGCCGCAGAAAAAACGGTCCGGCAATTTTTAGATCCCGTGCCGCTTATTCGCTCTTATGCGCTCGAAAAAGTGTTGCGGGTCGCGCCCGGGCAACGCGTGTGGCTCAAAGATTATGGTTGGACGCCAGTAGGATCGTTTAAGGTATATGGTGCCTTAAATTGGATGGCAAACAATTTGCCTCGTATTGGTGAACGCGCCGTTACTGCTCATTCGTCCGGCAATTTTGCGTCGGGCATCTCGTATGCTGGGATGTGCTACAAAAAGCGGGTCATTATCGTAATGCCCGAAACCGCGCCGAAAGTAAAGTTCGAACTAACGGCTTCGTTTGGTGCTGAAATACGTACCTATGATATCGCGACCGATCATCTCACTGGCCAACGGGATGCGCTCACGGCAGAAATTGCAGCGACCGAACAAGCGATTCAAGCTTCTCCCTATGACGATCGTTGGGTGATTGCAGGTAATGGTGTCGGTGGATTGGAAATTGCAACTCAATTGCAGCAGTTGAATCGCAAGTTGGGGCGATTCTATTGCCAAGTGAGTGGCGGTGGCTTGATGGCAGGACATGCATTGTCAGTCCATGCTGCCTTTCCTGATGCCGAGATCGTAGGAGTTGAGCCCGAAGGGGCTAACGATTTTGCGATGTCGCTTAAGGCTGGCAAACGTGAACGACTTCCCAAGCCGACCAGTATCTGCGATGGTTTATTGTCCTATGAAGTGGGCGAGCACAATTGGCCCATCCTGCAAAAGTTAGTGCCGCGAAGTATCGCCATGAACGATCTGGAAACGCGACGCGCCATGAAATTGTTGTATCAAAAACATGGCCTCAAGACCGAACCGTCTGGAGCTATCGCACTCGCTGCCGCCATCCACGATTTGACGTTTGACGCAAAAGCGGCCGACCGGGAAGGTGACATTGTGATTGTTGTTAGCGGACGCAATGCGGACGAAGAGGCATTCCGTCAATGGCTCGACGTGTGATCCTAGTCGATGTCAGTACACGAACAGACTAGCTAAAGAAAACACGGTCCGCTGTGCCACGTAACATTTCTGCTTTATCGCTCTCGGACAAGAAGTCAGCCCGATCCCGAATCAATTCGATCGAGGCTGCGTAAGTGTGACCCCCTTCGACTTGGAACGGACAGTCGCTGGCCCACATCAAGCGCTTGGGACTGTATGCATCCACCACTTGTCGGATCATCGGCAATAGATCTGTGTATGGAGCTTTCTTTTTACCAAGTGCATAAAACGCTGACGTTTTGACGTGCACATTGGGGAACTTAGCCAGCGCACAAAGTTGGGCTAGTTGTTCTTTGTTGACTTCGCCGCTAATTCCGATACGAGCAAAATGATCGATCACCACTTTCGTGTCTGGGTACTTTTGGCAGAGCTTTTGAATGAAGGGTAAGTCGGTGGGGTTGATCAATGGACAGATGGCTAAATTCTCGGCCTGGGCTGTCGTCCACATTTTGGCCATACCAGGATGCTCGACCCATTTAGCCGCTTCGCCTTCGCCTGGATAAATGCGGAATCCACGAACGCCACCCTTCTTGAGTTCTTTCATTTTTTCGGCAACATCTGCAGCTTGATAGTCAACGATACCCACGCCTGAGAATACGCCTGGGTGAGCGGCGATGACATCCAGCATGTAGCTGTTATCGTATTGATAGTAACTCATTTGAATCAGCACGATTCGCTTAACGCCACAAGGTTCGCTGTGCTGGAAAAGTTCCTGTGGTTCGAAGCTGGTGGGTTGCATATCGCTCTTTTTGAAGCCAGACGATAACGGATACTTCGTTAGATTTGGTGTCCAAACATGAACGTGAGCATCGATCCAATTACCCTCGATCGAGTTCTGCGAACCAGAGGCCAGCAATTTGGGGCCTAGTAATAAAGACGAAGCGACAGCGGATTGGGCCAAGAAATTGCGACGTGATAGACTCATGAGAAGTAGCCTCAGTATTAGGTGGGAAATGAGAGGAACCGTTACAAGGTTTGTAGATGCTGTACGCTGATCTCGATACTCGTCAGTGGGGCCGGGGATTGGTCCTGTTCTACATGGCAAAGATCAACGCCAATATCTGATGCGATCGCGATGACTTGCTTCATATCAATCGAGCCTTCGCCAACTTCCTTGAACGCTTCGAAGGGGACTTTACCTTCGTCATGTTCGGTTTTGCTTCCCTTCAAAAGATCTTTCAAATGAACTTGAGCGACGCGGCCTTTGAGTCGTTTGAGAGTTGCGAGTGGATCCCACCCTCCGATGGCGACCCAAAACACATCTAGCTCGAATTTCATTTTCTGTGGATCGAATTCTTGAATGAAGACGTCAAAGCCGGTTGTCTTGTCATGCAAAGGGGCGAACTCAAAAGAATGATTGTGGTAACAAAGGGTCAGGCCCACAGCTTGGCATTTCTCCGCGGCTTTGTTACAGCGTTCCGCAATGCGTTGATATTGTGCGACGGTTTCTCGATGACCCTTTCCGATATAACCGAATACCAGATATTTTAACTGGTGCTCTTTTGCTTGTTCGATGACCGCGTCCAGGGACGGGACCGTTGAAGCGGGTTTGTCATTACCCAAAACTTCCCAATTAAAAAATGCCGACTGGATTGTCATTCCCAATTCGTTCGCAATGGGGGCGAGTTTAACTGCGTCGGCTACATCCATTAACTCAACTTGTTTGTATCCAGCTTGTGCGACGGCCTTAAGCGTCGCTTCGGGATCTGCGGCCATTTGATTGCGAACCGTCCAGAGCTGCAGGCCCAAGGCTTTCATGTAGGGGTGATCGGGTGGAAGGGCTGCCGCGCTAGTACGATTCAAGAGCAGTGCGGAGGATGCGGCCAATGTTGTCGCTAGAAATTGTCGACGCTGGATCATAGAGGATGAACTTTGTAGAGCGGGTATGGATGAAATCGAGAGGACAAACGATTAGGATAAGCAGGACAATGCTTTTCAAACCATGTTGCTGCATTATATCCCACCTCCTGGCGACTGTCTCCTTCTCGTCGATCGGATAAGCGAATCTGCTATGTTTTTCAATTTGCTTGGTGCCTTTGAGGCGGAGTGGGTCCAAAACTATGACCCACTCCAGCAGCCATTTCTGTCAACGTTGATGGCCGCTTCGCCCGTCGTCGTTTTGTTAGGGCTTTTGGTGTGGGGGTGGCAAGCCCATCGCGCCGCAATCGCTGGCTTAGCTCTGGCGATGGGAGTGGCGATGTTTGGCTTCGGTATGCCATGGCTCTCGGTAATCGCAGCTGCCCTGTATGGCGGCGCATTTGGCTTAATGCCCATCGGTTGGATCGTTGTATCGGCTGTGTTCTTGTATCGACTCACGGTTGTGAGTGGGCAGTTTGATATCGTCAAGAAATCGGTGGCGTCACTTTCTCCCGATCATCGCATTCAAGCGTTATTGATCGCCTTTTCATTTGGGTCATTTATTGAAGGGGCTGCTGGGTTCGGGACTCCTGTTGCCATTTCAGCTGCATTGCTTATCGGACTCGGCTTTCCACCATTGCTGGCTGCAGGTGTCGCGCTGATTGCCAATACTTCACCTGTTGCGTTCGGTGCGTTGGGTACACCGATCATTGTCTTGGCCGATGTCTCTGGGTTGGATGAACGAGCGCTGTGCCGAGTCGCAGGAAATCAGTTGCCGTGGTTTTCCTTGTTGATACCCGCTTGGCTGGTGGTCACGATGTCGGGCTGGAAAGGACTACGCGGATGTTGGCCTGCCGTGTTGGTTTGTGGCGGAAGTTTTTCATTTTTGCAATATGTGATGAGTCACTACCATGGACCAACACTCGTCGATGTGGTGGGCGGTGTAGGGTCGCTATTAGCAACGGCTCTCTTTCTCAGGTTCTGGCAACCTAAAGAAGTGTGGAAACTCAACAGCGATAGTACTTGGCGAGTCATTTCGAATGGGCAATCCTCCAACGCCGAAAGCGTGACGTCCAGTATCAACGAGCGCGCCTCCTACTGGCGAGCGTGGACTCCATGGGCTCTGTTGTCACTGATGGTTTTGTTGTGGGGTTGGCCCTCGATCAAAAACAATCTCAATGGCGGGACAGCGGAGAAGCCTAACGTGCTTCGAGGTATCTCGGTTTTCAGTGTTCCAGTCCCCGCACTGGATAAACAGATCTATCGTGCGGCACCGGTAGCTCGTGTACCGGAAGGGCAAGTTCGAGCTGAGAAAGGTGAAGAGGCGGTTTATAAATTGAATTGGCTATCGGCGACCGGAACAGGTATTTTCATGGCGGCGTGGTTATCGGTATTGTGGCTCAAGATTCCCACGCGAACGGCTTGGTCCACATTTCGCGATACATTGATGCGGCTCCGCTTGGCGCTGGTCACCATTGCCTGCATGCTCGCACTGGCGTATGTCACCAAGTACTCCGGCGCAGATGCTACGATGGGGCTGGCATTTACCAAAACAGGTAGTTGGTATCCCTTCTTTGCGCCATTGTTAGGTTGGCTCGGGGTAGCCTTGACGGGTTCGGATACTTCAAGCAATGCGCTCTTCGGAAGTTTGCAGCGCATCACAGCCGAACAACTTCATCTCGACCCAACTTTGATTGTTGCCAGCAACAGCACCGGTGGCGTGATGGGCAAGATGATCGACGCCCAAAGTATCGTCGTGGCAGCAGTTGCCACCGAACAAACCCATGGGGAAGGGAAGATCCTGCGGTTTGTTTTCTGGCACAGTGTGGTGTTAGCATTATTGATGGGTGCGCTCTGTTTTGTCCAAAGTCGGTTACAGTGAAATCAATTTGGGACCAGATAGACCTTCGAAGTTTGGGTGGAGCTGGCAGAAAACAGGGAATTGGAGACGCGGTGGATTACGGTGTTTGGGGGATGCTTTTGCCCCAATTTCTCGATTATCCGCAAAAAAACGGCGATTTCAGCGCCTAATCGCTTGTCTTTCCTTGCCCAAAATCGTAGAAGTGTAAAATATACACTAAGTAAGCGATCAACCTCGACTGGGGAAGCATACATGAGCCATGATTCGTTGGCCCTACTAACGGATCTCTATCAACTAACGATGTCTTATGGATACTGGATCCATGGCAAATCGGAGCAGCCGTCCGTCTTTCATCTATTCTTTCGCAAGAACCCATTCGCTGGAGGTTATGCGATTGCGGCCGGTTTGGAGTCTGCTCTGGAGTACATGCAGAATTTTCGTTTCTCGGCTGAGGATGTGGACTATTTAGCAACCATCCCAGGCAATGATGGAAAGCCCATTTTTGAAAAGGGCTTTCTGGATTACCTGCGCGAACTGAAATTGACAGTCGACTTGGAAGCGATTCCAGAAGGAACGGTTGTCTTTCCGCATCAGCCCTTACTGCGAGTCACAGGCCCCATTTTGCAATGTCAGTTGCTGGAAACGGCTCTCCTGAACATCATTAACTTTCAAACGTTGATTGCGACGAAAGCTTCTCGAGTGGCCCGTGTCGCTGGCAGCGATCCTGTTTTGGAATTTGGCCTACGACGAGCACAAGGACCCGATGGCGCCATCTCTGCCAGTCGCGCAGCATACGTGGGAGGTTGTGCTGCAACTAGCAATGTACTTGCAGGAAAGAAGTTTGGAATTCCGGTGCGTGGAACCCATGCTCACAGTTGGGTGATGTCGTTTGACACCGAGCTTGAATCGTTCGAGGCCTATGCCAAAGCGATGCCCAATAATTGTGTATTCCTCGTCGATACCTACGATACGCTCGATGGAGTTCGCAATGCAATTCGGGTAGGGATGAAACTTCGCGAACAGGGATATCGCATGGTAGGCATCCGCTTGGATTCGGGTGACCTTGCTTATTTGAGCATCGAAGCACGAAAACTTATGGATGAGGCAGGCTTTCAAGATGCGGCCATCGTAGCCAGTAATGACCTCGATGAGAAACTCATTGAGAGCTTGAAAAGTCAAGGAGCGAAGATCGGGATCTGGGGCGTCGGGACGAAGTTGGTAACGGCTTATGATCAGGCCGCTTTGGGTGGCGTGTATAAACTTGGGGCCGTGCTAGAGAATGACCAATGGATTCCAAAGATCAAGTTATCAGAGCAAATGGTTAAAACATCCACGCCCGGTGTCCAGCAAGTGCGTCGATTTTATGGCCCAGATGGAATGGCCTTGGCCGATATGGTCTACGATGAGCTTCATCCACCACGCGGCATGGGAGCGTTGATGGAAGGTGGCGATTTCCCGAAAACAAAATCATTCGAGGCGTTGGCTACGTCTTATGAAGATCTGCTCGTGCCCATTTTGCGGAAGGGCGAGTGTGTGGTCTTGCTCCCTAAGCTCACTGAGATTCGCCACCGAACATTGATGCAGCTTCAAAAGATTCCGGTGGGTGTTCAGCGATTCGATAATCCGCATCTCTACACGCATGGTCTTGAAGAAGGTTTGTATCGCACCAAACTAGAGATGGTTCGCGCAGGTCGACAGATTCAAACATGATGCTTACGTCAACGAAGTGAGGATAACCCCCGATGTCAAAAGAAACTAAAGCTAAATACTCGTATGATTTTCCACGTGCATCCGTGACCGTCGACTGCGTTTTGTTCGGTTTGTCTGAGGATAAACTCAAGGTGTTGTTGATTCAGCGAGCCCATGATCCCTTTGCGGGCAAATGGGCTTTGCCCGGTGGGTTTATCGAAATGGAAGAAGCGCTTGAAGCCTCTGCTCTTCGCGAATTGGAAGAAGAAACTGGGCTTTCAAAGATTTACTTGGAGCAACTCTATACATTTGGCGATTGTGGACGCGACCCGCGCGGGCGAACCATTTCGGTTGCCTATTTTGCGTTGGTGCAAGCAGCCGAGCATCATGCGAAAGGGGCCGATGATGCAAGTGCGGCCGATTGGTTCCCCGTCGACAAACTGCCCAAGTTAGCGTTCGATCATGCCAAGATTCTAGATTGTGCCTTGACGCGATTGCGTGCCAAAGTGCGTTACCAACCGATTGGTTTTGAATTGTTGCCACGCAAATTCACGTTGTCTCAATTGCAACGACTCTACGAATTGATTTTGGGACGCGAATTGGATAAACGCAATTTCCGCAAAAAGATCTTGGGGATGAATGTGTTGGAAGAACTCGATGAGGTGGAAGCTGGGGGGGCTCGTCGACCCGCGAAGTTGTACCGCTTTCATCGCAAGCAATACGATGCCTTGGTGAAGCAAGGTTTCCATTTTGAAATTTAATCCCCGTACTCAAGAGAAGCGAAAAGTGGGGTTATGAACTTGCCAACCAAGCAGGCTCTGTTACTGATCGATATGCAAAATGACTTTGTGGATGGAGGCGCGTTGGCCGTTCCGCAAGGCCGCGATGTGGTGGCGATTGCCAATCAACTGATGCCTCATTTCGATGTGGTCGTAGCGACCTTGGATTGGCATCCCGCAGATCATAAGAGCTTTGCAAGCCAACATGCGGGAGTGCGAATCTATGATGTTTTCGATCTGGATGGATTACCCCAAACAGCTTGGCCCGAACATTGCGTCGCGGGGACCGATGGGGCCGCTCTGGTATCTGAACTGCTGCAAGACGAAATCGACTTCCGTGTCTACAAAGGGACAGATCGATTTATCGACAGCTATAGCGGCTTTTATGACAATGGACATCGAAAATCAACGGGCTTAGCCGAACTTTTGCGTAGCCAGCAAATCGATCACGTTTTTTTGATGGGTTTAGCAACAGATTATTGTGTATTGTATTCCGCGCTCGATTCCGTACGCGAAGGATTCAAGACGACGGTGATCACGGATGGTTGTCGCGGAGTTGGGCTACATGCCGAAGATATTCCTGCAGCTTGGAAAAAGATGGCCCAGCAGGGAATAGAATTGGTAACCAGCGATCAAGTAAAGTGAACGGTAAGAGCGAATTCTGTTTTAGGTGTTGCACAATATGTCACAAGGCGAATTTCTGAATCCGTTTGCAGTGACACCAACATCGGCGGGTAACTCACAGGCGACTCCCGATGTGGCTGCGAGTGAACTTGCTGACTACGAGAGCATTCGTAGGCAATATTTAAAGCATGAACGAGCGGTTAATTCGGTTAGCAGTGTTCTTTTCTTTTCTGCTCTACTATCGCTCTTTGCTAGTGTTCTTGTTGTAGCGTTGCCCTTTCTCTACATGCTCTATGAGGAGGCGCGATTAACTGGCTCGATGATTGCCGTTTGTTTGGTGCTGAGTGTTAGTTTGATCGGCTTAGTGATCTTGCAGGCTGTGGTGGCAATGGCAGTGCGGCGGAGTTTTGGCAACGCGAGATATGCGGCCATTTTGTTAGCCATTTTAGGAATGTTTGCATTTCCCTTTGGCACAATTTGCGGCATCTATGTCTTGGTCATTATGGGGGCGAAAGATACGCCCTTTGTGATGAGCGAAGAGTACAAGAAGATAAAAAGAGCGACGCCGCAATACGATGCCGCTCCTATTTCATGGGTCATGGTGACGTTGATAGGTTTCGCCATCATCACCACATTGGCAACACTCTTGATGATTGGTTAAACGCAATCTCGGAGATAAAACGTTATTTTGTTTTACTCAGCCTTGATTTCAAAAATCGCTTCCACTTCCACCGCAGAGTTTGTTGGGATTTGAGCAAACCCTAACGCGCTGCGAGCGTGATACCCATCGGTTGTTTTGCCGTAAATTTCGTGCAGCAAATCGCTGCAACCGTTAATCACCAGATGCTGTTCGTGGAATTCGAGTGTCGAGTTAACGCAGCCGAGCAGTTTGAGGACCTTCAAGCCATTAATGGTGCCGTGAAAATTCCAAATCGAATTGAGGATCTTTACGGCGCATTCTCGGGCAGCTTTCTTTCCCTCTTCTACAGAAACGCCATCGCCCAGTTTGCCTTTGATGTCACTCACATGGCCCGAAGTAATAAGAAGATTGCCCGTGCGCACAACCATGGCCAAATAGCCAGGTTCTTGTTTAGTGAAGGTTATACCTAGTTGAACAGCTTTGTCTTGAGGACTCATTTGGTGATCTTTATGGTAAAAGTTTGGAATGTTACTGAGTGAATGAAGCAGAGTTATTGAACACCTTGGACTTCAAAGCCTTTGCGATAGGTCTTGGTGACAAGGCGAGTTGCTTCGGGTGAATTATCAAAGGTGAGCGTTTCGCTGTTCCATTTCAATTCTTTGCCGGGCAATCGAGCTGCAATGTTACCAAGTTGTACCGTCTCAGATAGTGGACCGGCGTATTCGAAGCCATCGGTCGTTTTCTGGCCTGCAATCACCGCGTCCACCCAATCGTGCCAATGGCTTGAGCCTTGTGCCTCGGGCATTTTGAAAGTTTCGAATTTAGCAACTGGATAAAGTTTAGGCATACCTACGTGAGGCAGAATCATCGTGCCTGTTTCGCCGATAAAGAGAGAACCTGCGCCGGGCAGGTCGACTCCCTCTGGCAATTGGGCCAATTCACGTGGTGGTTTTAAGCCACCATCGCGCCACACGATGTTGATCGTTTTGTTGGCGGTGTATTGTGTACCAGGGAAAACAAACGATACGGTTTCTGGGCCGGGCCAAACCTCATTGGTTGTGCCAGCGTTTTCTGCAAGCACCGATAATGGTGATGTAACACCGAGTGCTCCGAATACTGGATCGAGAATGTGGCAACCGAAATCGCCGAGAGCACCGGAGCCAAAGTCCTGCCAATCACGCCATTTGAATGGATGGTACACATCTGGAGCAAAAGGACGTTCGGGAGCGGCGCCTAACCATAGATCCCAATGAACGTTGCTGGGCGTTTCAGCGGTTGGTGGACGATCGGTGCGATTGCAATATTGTCTCCCTTGCACTCCAACCCATGAATGAACTTCGCGAACTTTTCCGATTGCTCCGCTGTGGATTAACTTCACACCCAATCGATATTCGAGATTGGAATGAATTTGATTCCCCATCTGAGTCGTGAGGTTTTTCTTGGTGGCCAAGAGTCGCATTTGTCGAGCTTCCCACACTGTGTGTGTGAGTGGCTTTTGACAATAGACATGTTTACCCATTTCCATCGCCATCATCGCGATGGGAGCATGCATATGGTCAGGGGTGGAGACAATTACTGCATCAATCTTATCCCCCAGCTTTTGAAACATTTCGCGATAATCGAAGAAGTGTGGAGTGTTGGGAAAAGCCGCATCCACTTTATCGAAGCGGGTGCTGTCGATATCACAGAAGCCGACGAACTTCACACTCTTGTGCGAGCCGACATTGGAAAGGTCTGCCCAACCCATTCCGTTGACACCGACGCAAGCGACTTGGAGTTCCTTTGGTAAACTCGAAGCCCGCACGAAAGCAGGTGCTGCCAGGAGAGTCGATGTGGCGAGGGCTGTTTGCTTGAGAAATTGGCGACGTTGCATGTTTGTCTTGATCATGAGGTAGGCTCGCAATGTGAGAGTGAGGTAGGAGTGGTTCAGCAGAAGAGGGGGCGAAGAAACGCCGTGTGCTTATTTCTTCATGGTCACAAGTATAGGCATAGGAAGGGGCTGAAAAAAGTAAGCACTTTGAAAGGTGGCTGAATCGTCCGTACACCGGAAATCCTCGAAATAGTGTGTCGAATCGAGGGGCGGTCGGGGGAAACCGTGCAAACTATGTTGGGGCGATGTATAATGGAATTTCCGCGTAAGTGAACAAGTATTCCAGCCTATTCAAGTCCTCACATAGCTCTCGGAGTAGACAACCTCGATGTCGTTCTCGAAATCTCCGCACCGTCCCTTCTCGATGCGTGCTCAGTTGCAATCGGCGTTACTTCTTTTTGGTGTTGGCGTTGGTTGCCTCGTTGCTGGCCATTCGTTGCCCAGTGTAGTGGCCCAGGATAAGCAAGCCGCTGCTGATGCAGCGAAACGACCTGCCCTACCTGAAAGTGTTCTGCCTTTGGAATTCGTACCGGGCGAAAAGATTGGCTTCTTGGGCAATTCCCAAGCTGAGCGCATGAATTTGTTCGGCAACTTTGAAACCTATCTTCATTTGCAATTCCCTGATCGCGGTTTGGTCGTTCGCAATTTCGCGCGACCTGCCGAAGAAGTGGATCAACAACAGCGATCGGCTGACTACACCGCCATCGATGATCCGCTCAAGGTTTTCAATGCAGATACCTACATCTGCTTCTTTGGTTTCAATGAATCGTACGCGGGTGTCGATTCGGTCGCGAAATTCAAAGAGCAATACAAAAACTATTTGGATCAAATCGCGAGGCAATATCCACGCAACGCAGATAAACCTGCTCCGCGATTTGTTTTGGTATCGCCGCTGGCCTTCGAGCCAACCGATTCTCGCTTCTTGCCAACGGGCGTGGATGAGAATCAGCGCTTAGCGTTGTATGCAGCTGCTGTTGAAGAGGTCGCTAAGGAACGCAAGTTGGCGTTCATCGATCTGTACACACCGACCTTGAAGTTGTTCAACGAAAAGCCTGGCATGCAATTCACCATCAATGGTTGCCATCTTAACGAAGAAGGTGATGCGGCTGTTGCCAAAATGATGGTCGAAAAATTGTTCAAAGCGGATCCAGCTAAATTGGCGTCGGACAAAGCGAAGTTCGAAAAACTCCGTACCGCCATCAACGATAAGAGTTGGGTGCACTTGCAAGACTATCGCATGCTCAATGGTTGGTATGTGTATGGTGGTCGCCGAACTTGGGACAAGGAAACGTTCCCACTCGAGTACGCGAAGATTCGCAATATGGCCGCGGTTCGCGATCAATATTGTTGGGATATTGCACAAGGTAAAGCAGTTCCTTCGACGCCAAACGACGAAGGAACGGGCGACCTGTTCGTTCCACCAACTCGATTCGGTAATCCTGGCCAGAACTATTCAGAAGCGGAAGAGTTACGCTACCTCACTCCTGATCAGTTCATCGCTGAAACGAAGGTGCCAGCCGGCTTCAAGATTGAATTGTTTGCTGATGAAACGAAGTTCCCCGATATTGCTAAGCCGGTACAATTGAACTTCGACAACAAGGGCCGTGCTTGGTTGGCCTGTATGCCTACCTATCCACAATGGAAGCCAGGTGATCCTCGCCCCGGCGATAAACTTGTGATCTTGGAAGATACTGACAACGACGGTAAAGCGGACGTTTCGAAGGTTTTCTATGACAAGTTGCATTGCCCCACGGGCTTCGAGTTTTTCGATGGTGGTGTGCTTGTTGTTGACCAACCACGCTTGTTGTTCTTGAAGGATACCGATGGTGATGACAAGGCAGACCAAGTCATTCATCTTATCGACGGTTGGGCTTCAGACGATACACATCACACTTGCGGTGCCTTTGAATGGAACAACGGTGGCTTGTTGCATATGCTCGAAGGTATTGCGACCAGCACGACCTTAGAAACACCTTGGGGACCTCACCGCAGCAAGGGTGACGGTGGGGCCTATGTATTGGATCCTCGCACTCTGAAGATCCGTCAATTCGCCTTGCCAGGTCAATACAACATGTGGTGCTATGTCTTCAATCAATGGGGACAAGGTATCGTCGGCGACGGCACCACTGCCAACCATGCTTGGGATACACCGCTGTCTGGTGCTCAGTTCCGTGGCCGTCAAGGTTTGAACTTCGTTTTCAATAACGAAGGTATGCGGCCTGCGTTGGGGTGTGAGTTCTTGATCAGCCGCAATTTCCCTGACGATGTTCAAGGTCAATTCACGTATGCTTGCGTGATCAATATGAACGGTATGCCACGCTTTACCCTTAACGATGACGGTGGCGGATATCATGGAGCACGAATCAAGAACGGCGATGGTAGTCCCGACGATTTGATTCGATCCAACGATAAGCACTTCCGTCCGGCTGACCCTCAAATTGGTCCTGATGGTGCATTGTGGTTTGGCGATTGGGCCAACGCTTTGATCGGTCATATGCAATACAGCCAACGCGATCCAAACCGCGACCACGTTCGCGGTCGATTGTACCGTTTGGTATATGCCGACAAGCCACTGGTTAAGCCAGTGACCCAGTTTGGTAAACCTGTTTCGGAGTTACTGGATCAATTGAGCGAATACGAATGGCGAACCCGCTATCGCGCTCGTCGCGAATTGCGAGATCGTCCAACCGATGAAGTTCTGGCAGCAACCAAAACTTGGTTGAATTCCAAAGATGCCTCTTCACCTGATTATGATCGCTATTGCTGCGAGGCTCTCTGGATTCAGCAAGCTCATCACCGTGTGGATGTTGATTTGTTGACTCAAGTTCTAAAGTCGGCCAAAGCCCCTGAAGCTCGAGCTGCCGCTGTTCGCATCGCAGCCGACATGCGAGAGGAGATTCCTCAAGCTGAAGAATTGTTGATTGCGGCTGCAGCAGACGCTCATGCCCGAGTGCAAACAGAAGCTGCTCGCGGCTTGAGCTTCTTTGCAACCAAACCAGCGATGCAAGCTTTGTTCAGCATGACCAATGCGGCTCCCGATTATTGGCGAGACTACACCGTGCAACATGCACTCGGTCCAAACGAGAAGACGTGGATCGGTGATTTTGTGGCTGGCAACATTGAAGGGGCAGGGGACCGTGCCAAGCAAATGGTCAATCAACTGATGTCTTCATCGAAAACGGGCGCCGCTGCGTTGCCTCACTTGCAAGTCTTGTTGTCTCAACAGCCTAAGCCTGCCGAGGAACGCAACAAGGCGATGACCGCTTTGACGGAAATCAAGGGTGATGTGAATCGTGGACGCGAAGTGTTCGTTCGCAATTGCACTGCTTGCCATAAAGTGGGTAATGGTGATGGCCGCGAGTTCGGTCCGAACTTGGCAGGTGTCGCCAAACGTATGGCTCGCTTGAAGATCATCGAATCGATTGTTGATCCAAATGCTGAGGTTGCAGAAAAGTATCGTTCAACCGCAATTTTGACCGACGACGGTACAGTCGTTACTGGTTTGTTGGTTGCTGAAACCGATGATGCGGTCGAGATTTTCGACGGTAAAGAAACCCGTAAGATCAAGAAGGATGAAATCGAAGAACGCAAAGTGCAACAACAAAGCTCGATGCCCGAAGGGGCTGCAGGTACTGTTGCTCCTTCCGAGTTCGTCGATTTGATCGAATACCTCTCGGCTCAAAACCAAGAAGTGAAGCAGTAATCGGATTGGACATTATTCAGCAGGCTTGATTCGTATAGATTGAGACTGCTTGGAGATTAACGAACAAGAGTGGCAAAATGATTGCCACTCTTGTTTCGTTTTTGTTACGATATTTGCGATGTCTTTTCTGTGTGACCATCGCTCCTATCCCACCTTTGAGTCAGCTTCCTCACCTCTCTCATCGAGGCGCTTCGAATGAAACGCAACAATCCTCTTCGCGCTAAGTTCTCTCTGCTCTTGAGCGGTATCGTTGGTTTATCCGCTGGTTTTGGTTTGCAGATTCTGCCTGCTAACTCACAAGCTATGGCACAGGAAGTAGCTGCAAAACAAGATGTTTTCCGCAAAGAGAATTTGGTCGCCTGGTGTATTGTCCCCTTCGATCGAGGTCGTCGATCTCCAGAACAACGGGCGGCTATGCTGGAGAAAATGGGCGTCAAACGCTTGGCGTATGATTATCGCGCAGAACATATTCCCACGTTCCAAGAAGAAGTCGACGCCCTCAAACGACACGGCATCGAGCTTACCGCTTGGTGGTTTCCAACCGTATTGAATGATGAAGCGAAAACGATCCTCGGAGTGTTAGAGAAGAATCAGATAAAGACTCAATTGTGGGTAACTGGTGGCGGTGCCAATCCGAAAGATGCGGCCGAACAAGAGCTAATGGTTGAGGCGGAAGCGGCTCGAATCAAGCCTATTGCCGAGGCGGCGGCCAAGATTGGTTGCACTGTTGGCCTTTATAATCATGGCGGTTGGTTTGGCGAACCTGAGAATCAGATCGCGATCATCGAAAAGTTAAAGATGCCGAATGTGGGTATCGTTTACAACTTGCATCACGGTCATTCACAACTAGATCGGTTGCCTGAGTTGATCGCCAAGATGAAGCCCTATTTGTTGGTCTTCAACCTCAACGGCATGGATACCAACGGTGATCAAGTCGGCAAGAAGATTCTGCCGATTGGTGAAGGTGGTCGAGATGCCGAATGGATTCAAGCGATTCGCGACAGTGGTTACACCGGGCCCATTGGTATTCTCAATCATACCGATGAAGATGCAGAAGCGCGCCTCCTAGATAACTTGGATGGTTTGCAGTGGATGCTCGATGGAAAAAAGGGAGATAAGCCAAGTTGGCGGAGTTGGAAACCTGCGCCGCAGCCTGCAATTAGTGGTGGTTTGCTGCTGCCGGATGAACGTCGGTTTCGTCATGCTCCTTTGACACTTGAGATGACTGTGAAAGTCGAAAACGCTGGCAATTTCAATATTCTGGCAGCCTCGGATACGAAAGCGAGTCATGAACATTGGGAGCTGTTTACCCATGCAGGTTCAGGAAACTTAGCCGTCTATTTGCCTGGCCGCATTCCTGATCATGTGAACGCAAGCCGTTCGGTTACGGATGGAAAACTCCATCATTACGCGATGGTGTATGAGCTCAATCGCGTACGTTTGTACGTGGATGGGGAGTTGGTGGCTGATCAGGCGATCGAACGCAAAGGGAATAAGAAACCTGACGATAGTAAGCCGGAAGGGTTTGCCTTAGGACGCTTAGTGGAAGGTGGATTGTATTGTGCGGGGTCGATCCAGTGGGCTCGTATCTCGTCGGGCACGCGCGATATCACACCTGCTACTGCCAAGGTTGCGGAGAAAGATGATAAGGCTTGGGCCGTGTGGCATTTTGACGAGAAGGGGGCGCTGGGTGCGAATTCGACCACTACTGTCCCAGCGAATGCAACACCGGTGGCTTTGGCATACGATCCCAAGTTAATCGAGACTTTGTTCAGTGAAGCGAAAGAGCGGGGCAATGCTAAGCGGGGTATTAATGTTTTTGCGGATGCGAAGTCTGCCTGTTTGTCCTGCCATCAAATTGGTGATGCGGGGGGAAAAGTTGGACCTGCTCTCACGGAAATAGGGAAGCAACGCGATGGACTCAAGATTGTTGAATCTTTGTTGTGGCCGAATCGAGAGGTTGAGGAAAAGTATCAGACGTTGCAAGTGTTAACGGCAGACGGTGAAGTAGTACGCGGCTACAAGGTTCGGCAAGATGCGGAGACTTTAGTGATTCGCGATCCTGCTGCCGGAACGGATCGCGAACTTGCCATGGAAGATGTGGAAGAGGTCAGTCCTGCAGGATCTTTGATGCCTGAGGGTTTAGTGGGAGGAATGGGGCGCCAACAACAATTGGATCTCATACGCTTGCTGATCGATTTAGGGAAAGAGCCGAGCTTAGAGTTGGCGATGGTCGAATCGGCGTTGCATCAAGCCCACGGCCATCAGCCCGCGAAGTTTCCACTCAACCGCGCTCCAATTGATGTTGCTGATTGGCCGCATTGGGAAACGTTTATCAACCGCGATCGCTTGTATGAGTTTTATGCGAAACAAGCGGAGTTCTTTCGTGTTCATGAGCCACGTCCTACCTTGTTGGGCGAGTTTCCTGGTCTCGATGGCGGGCCATTCGGGCATTGGGGAAATCAGAATGAGGCCAGTTGGGCCAACGACAATTGGAACAACACTGAACTTGGGTCTGTGTTAGGCGGTGTCTTTAACAGTCCCAATGGTCCCATTGCGCGAGCGGTGTGTGTGGCACTTGGCGACGCACAAGATTATGGCGTTTGCTTCAATCCTGATACCTTGACCTATGAAGCGTTTTGGAAGGGTGGTTTTCTAAAGTTTTCGCCCGTGCGTCACGGTTTTATCAATGGTTTGACGCCGAAAGGGGATTATTTGGATAAGCCTGCCGGTAGCAAGCCGACCGAACCGTTTCAATATTTGGGATACTATCGCGCTGGTCAGAGAATTGTGTTTGCCTATCGCATCGGTGATGTGGAGTATCTTGATTCGCCTTGGGTTGTCGAAGGAAAATTCGTGCGTGAGGTTGCTCCGCGAGCCGAGCATCCGCTGAAGAACGCATTGGAGGGAAGTGCCTCTCAATGGCCGCAGCAAATTGAAACGAAAATCAAATATGGCACACAACAGCCTTATTCCATCGATACCATCGAATTGCCTCGGGATAATCCTTGGAAGGCTTTGATCTTTGGTGGCGATCATTGTTTCTTGCCCGATGGTTCCGCGTTTTACGCAACCATGCAAGGTGATATCTGGCACGTCTCCGGCATTGGACTCGGTGTAGGTGAGGCGCAACAACCTAAGAGCGGCGAAGACGGTAAAGCGGTCTGGCGACGCTTCGCTTCCGGTCTGCACCATGCCCTGGGGATTGTGGCCGATAAAGATGGGATTTTTGTGTTGGGACGCGATCAGATCACTCGCTTACACGATCTGAATCACGACGGCGAAGCAGATTACTACGAATGTTTCAGCAACGCCTATGTAACCTCACCTGCAGGTCATGATTATATTTGTGGCTTGCATCGCGATGCTCAAGGTTACTTTTTCTTTGCTTCGGGCAATCAAGGTATCGTCCGCGTGTCGCCCGATGGTAAGTACGCGGATGTGGTAGCCGTTGGATTTCGTAATCCAGATGGTCTGGGATTGTATCCGGATGGAGTGATTACTGTTCCCTGTTCGGAAGGTGAATGGACGCCTGCGTCGATGATTTGCGGCGTGAAGCCCAAGGTCGCGGGAGATGCCGCGCGAGAAGCTGTTTATGAATTGAGTGATCCATTGTTCTTTGGGTATCGCGGACCGCGCAACGGCCAGGTTCCATCGCTGCCGATGGTTTACTTGCCGCGCGGAATCGATAACTCAGCCGGTGGGCAAGTCTATATCGACAGTCAAAAATGGGGCCCTACACAAGGCAACATGGTCCACACTTCCTTTGGGACAGGTACGCATTTCTTGCTCCTGCGCGATGAAGTGGATGGTCAATTGCAGGGTGGCATTGTTCCCATGCGAGGTGAGTTTTTGTCGGGGGCTCATCGAGCTCGCTTTCATCCGCTCGATGGACAACTCTATGTAAGTGGTATGGCGGGATGGGGAGCCTACTCCGTCGAGACAGGTTGTTTCCAACGGATGCGATATACGGGAGCACCTGCCCAGATGCCAATTGGATTCCATGTGCATGAAAATGGAATTGCGGTTCGATTTTCAGAGACCATCGATCGAGCGGTGGCCGAGAACTTGCAAAGCCATATCGTTCAAGCCTGGAACTATCGTTACAGCGCAGCTTATGGATCGCCCGAGTTTTCGACCATTCATCCTGGCGTGAAAGGGCATGATGTGCTGACCGTTTCGTCTGCTCAAGTATTAGAGGATGGCAAAACGTTGTTTTTGGAATTGCCCGATTTGCAACCTGCGAACCAAGTTTATCTGCGGATGTATGTGGGGGGCGATCGAGCTCATGATCTCTTCGCAACCGTGCATAAACTCGACCAGCCTCGTGCCGATATTCGTGGCTATCGTTTTGTAGAAAAGAAGGTTGCTCCTCATCCGATCTTGGGCGATTTAATTTTGGCGACTCGAAAGATTCCAAATCCATGGAAAGGAAAAATCGGCGATGCTCGCACCGTTCGCATGGAAGCGGGTAAGAACTTGACCTTCGGAACGCGAAGTTTTAAGGTCAAGCCAGGTGAAGCGATTGCGTTGAAGTTTGTGAATCCCGACGTTGTGCCGCATAACTGGGCTTTGTTGAAGCCAGGCAAATTGCAAACCGTTGGTGAATTATCGAATCGCTTGATTTCGGATCCTGAAGCGGCTGTGATGCAATATGTTCCACGAACCGATGATGTGTTGACCTATACGGACATTGTCGATCCGAATGAAGAGTTCACGATTTATTTTAGAGCTCCCGCTGAGGCTGGTCGCTATCCGTACTTGTGCACGTTTCCCGGTCATTGGATGGTGATGAACGGCGAGATGATTGTGGAGTAAGATCGTTTAGCCCGTTGCCGTAGCGCATGCGGAGGCTAGGGGATCGTACGCTGGACGTGCCATTGGTACACGCATTCGCACAAGCCCCACCGGGGCACGTTGTTTGAACGCCAAGGAATTTTAACCGCGAAGAGCACGAAAGCCGCGAAATAGGAACGGACGATTCATTGGTGTTCATTGTTCGTTGTCGACATGGATCGTTTAGCCCGCAGGGCCGTATGGTGCGACGTGGTCACAGGGCGGGATTGGTTTGCGGCCGGATTTGGCGCGCGTGCCGACTCAGGAGAGTCGGCCTACGTCAGACCAAAATATCTTCGATCACTTTGCCGTGGACGTCGGTGAGGCGGCGGTCGATGCCGGCTTGGCGGAAGGTTAGTCGCTTGTGGTCGATGCCGAGTAAATGCAAGAGCGTTGCATGAAAGTCGTAACAGTACGCTTTTCCTTCGGCAACTTGATAACCTAACTCATCGCTGGCACCATACGACACACCTTCTTTTACGCCCGCTCCACACAACCAAGTAGCGAACGATCCTCCATTGTGATCGCGACCGACACTCCCTTGGGCGAATGGTGTTCGACCAAATTCAGTCGTCCACACCACCAGTGTGTCTTCCATCAAACCCCGCTGATAAAGATCGGCCAACAACGCAGCAATCGGCTGGTCAACACTGGCTGCAATCGGCGGGAGCTCACCGATGATGCTACCGTGGTTGTCCCAATTGTTCGCCGCTCCTTGCGGACCACTCCAAACTTGTACAAACCGCACTCCACGTTCAACCAATCGCCGAGCCAATAAACAACGACGTCCAAAATCTTCCGTCGTCGGTTGGTTCAACCCATACTGTTCCAAGGTCGTTGCTGATTCAGATTTCAGATCAAATGCTTCGGGTGCACTCAATTGCATCTTCGCGGCTAATTGATATGCCGCGATGCGCGAACGAAGCTGTGCATCATGTGGATGTTCGGCGGCGAAAGATTCATTCCATTGCTGCAACAATTCGAGCCCTTGTTGGTCTGCGTTTCCTTGGGCGAAACCGAATTGGCTCGCGGGGCGAAGATTGGGAATCGGTTCGGGAGCGGCCGCGTTGAGCATCAAGCCTTGATACTTCACAGGGAGAAAGCCAGAACTAAAATTGCCTCGTTGGTTGTAGGGTAAGCCACGCGGATCCGGCAGCACGACAAACGTAGGTAAGTTATCGACCAAGTTGCCAAGCGCATAAGAAATCCACGCTCCAAAACATGGAAAACCGGGCAAGGTGAAGCCCGTGTTCATCATGTAACTACCAGGGCCGTGCACGTTTGTCTTGGAGGCCATCGACATGATGAATGCCATCTTGTCGACCCATTTGGCTTGATGTGGAAAGACTTCGCTGACCCAACGACCACTCTGACCATACTGCTGAAACTTGAAAGGACTTTTCATCACCGCGCCAGCTGGTGCGGTAAAGCCTTCCGGTTTTTCTTTGGGACCAAGGCTTTGGCCGTGATATTTTTCTAAGGCAGGTTTGTAATCGAAGGTATCCATCGGGCTGGCACCACCATTCATGAACAATTGAATGACGCGCCGCACCCGCGGTCGATGATGTAAGCCCCCATCTGCTCGAACTAACAACTCTCCCCCCAGAGATGGTTGCAGCGATTCTGATGCGTTTGTGGCTTCATCACCACGCACTGGATCGCGACTCAACAGAGAGGCCAAGGCGAGCCAACTGAAGCTCTCACCTGCATGCCGCATCCA
>Ga0209174_10000097_pt1 | contig 64618 bp, 49 predicted proteins | sample JI91814BDNA_FD_187505 | JGI IMG/M metagenome (GOLD analysis project Ga0209174, IMG submission 187505) | Wastewater effluent complex algal communities from Wisconsin, to seasonally profile nutrient transformation and Carbon sequestration -... | ecosystem: Engineered > WWTP > Effluent > Algae...
GCAATCGCCACCCACCTGGATCAAAACAAATTACTGGAACTGGTGAGTAAATATTATCCTTCCTGATGCATCCTTATTTAACCATTGCTGCAGAAGTGCAGGCTGCTTTACAAAGTGGACAACCAGTCGTTGCATTAGAGTCAACAATCATTTCCCATGGTATGCCTTATCCAAGAAATGTGGAAACTGCCTTAAGCGTAGAAAAGGTAGTAAGGGATCAGGGAGCCATTCCTGCTACCATTGCTATTATGGATGGACAATGCAGGGTAGGTTTATCTGCAGAAGAACTGGAATATTTTGGAAAAGCAAAAGATGTCTGGAAAGTAAGTTTACGGGATATGCCCTATGTAATCAGTCAACAACTGGTAGGTGCCACAACCGTAGCTGCTACGATGCGTATTGCTGCCATGGCCGGTATCCGCATTTTTGTAACCGGGGGTATTGGTGGTGTTCACCGGGGTGCCGCCAGCAGCATGGATATATCAGCCGATCTCACTGAAATGGGACAAACCAATGTGGCGATAGTCTCTGCAGGAGTGAAATCCATTTTAGATATAGGACTGACACTGGAGTATCTCGAAACAAAGGGCATCCCTGTTGTAACATTTGGACAGGATGAGTTCCCCAGTTTTTATTCCCGCAAAAGTGGATTTAAGTCTCCACTCAGGTTGGATACAGTAACTGATATAGCAGCGATGCTCAATACAAAGTGGCAGCTGGGACTGGAGGGGACAATACTGATTGCAAACCCGGTACCTGTTACACAGGAGATTGAAGCCTCGGAAATGGAAGAACATATCAAAGCCGCACTCGAAGCTACCAGTGCTCAGCAAATCAGCGGAAAAGAAGTCACCCCGTTTTTGCTACAGTATATCGCCAATCATACAAAGGGAGAAAGCCTGGAAGCCAATATTGCACTCATCAGGCATAATGCACTGGTGGGGTCGCAGATTGCAGTTGCTTTTAGCCAGCTGAAATAATTATTGAACGATTAGCTTTTCTTTTAGTCTGATATCTGCTGAGGATGCGCCGATCATTAATTCGAAGGTACCGGTCTCCACGACTCTTTCCATTTTCTCATTGAGCATACTGAGCATTTCAGGGGTAATCAGGAATTCAACGGACTTTTCTTCCCCGGTTTTAAGATAGATTTTTTGAAACCCCTTCAACTCTATAACAGGCCTGGCAACGGTAGCAAGCACATCTCTGATATAAAGCTGCACTACTTCTTCTCCATCAACTAAACCGGAGTTCCGTATGGTACAGCGGAAGGAAATAGAATCTGTACTCTTCATGGTATGTGAAGACAGTTGAGGATTATCATAGCTAAAAGAGGTATAGCTCAACCCAAAACCAAAGGGGAAGAGGGGTAAACCGGAGAGGTTATTGTAATCGTCGCCTCTGCCAGTTGGATTATGATTATATACCAACGGTAACTGTGATTCGTGTTGCGGCCAGGTAATCGGTAATCTACCGGCGGGATTGTATTTTCCGAAAAGCATATCCGCAACAGCGGGTCCTCCCTGTTCACCGGGATACCAAACAGTAGCTACTGCATTTACTTTACTGATCCAGTTACTCATGGTAATCGCGCTTCCACCTACCAGCAGGACGACCACAGGTTTTCCTGTTGCAGCAATGGCATTGATTAATTCTTCCTGTTTACCGGGAAGCGATAAAAAAGCACGGTCCTGGAATTCTCCTTCGTTTATGCCGGCAACAATCACTACAGCGTCGGCTTTTGTGGCAACCTGTTTTGCTTCATTGATTTTTTGTTTCCAGTCATTCTTCACACCAATGTTCCAAACCAGTTTGATGCTGGCGTTTCCACGGGGTTCATAAAATTCCACCCGTATAGTATAGCGCTTACCCTTTTCAAACAGATAATTGACCAGAACGGTCCGATAAGTTTGTTTAGCCCATTGCTCTATAACCAGTTTATCATTGATATATAAACGGTATCCGTCATTTCCTTCCAATCCGATCTTGTAAGGACCTGATACCGGTGAAATTAATTGCCCGGTCCATCGTACAGAATAAAATCCTGCATCCATGCCAGGGCCGGGACCAAAAAGCGTCCAGTGAAAATCAATTCTTGGGTCCTGTCTTGACAGAAAGGGTGTACCCGTAAGCGATACATTATTATAATATGCCGCCTTCAGACCAGTATTTCCTTCAGAAATTAATTGTGATTCAGGAACAACCAGATAGTCTTCTGATTTTCTGTCAACACCGGGGTGATAAAAGATATTATTCTTTCCTTTTAATTCCTGTAGTGATTCCAACATGCTTACCACTTTATTGCCGGGCCCGCTGTATCCTCCCAGTCTTGCTTCATCGGCATCAGAACCGATGATGGCAATTCGTTTGATGGAAGATGAAAAGGGAAGTGTTTTCTTTTCGTTCTTCAATAAAACAATGGAAGCCTGTGCAGCCTGTCTGGCAAGTAAAGCATGTTCAGGAAAGGGTTGAATAGATTCTTCTACATAAGGATGCTCAAACAAACCCAGTTCAAACTTTGCTTTCAACACCCTGGAAACGGCATCGTTGATTCGGTTGCTGTCAATACGACCATCCAGAAATGGTTGAATAAACAATTGATGGTGCTTATATTCTGTTTGGAAGATCACATCCAGTCCGCCCCGGATAGCATGGACTCCGCTTTCCGCATAATCAGCGGCAGTATTATGTAAAACCACTTCGCCCCCTACGGCATTTGCATCAGAAATAACAAAGCCGCTAAAACCCCATTGCTTCTTCAATTTTTCGGTGAGCAGCCAATGATTGGAAGAGGCAGCTGTTCCGTTTAAAGAATTATACGCCGTCATTACAGAGCGGCTCCCACCCAATTGAATGGCTTTTTTGAAAGGAGGGAAATATAATTCCTCCAGTAATCTTTCATTGATATGGACAGGATAACTATCGCGACCTCCATCACCTACATTCGCTATAAAATGTTTGGGCGTAGTGATGATTCCACGTTCTTCAAATGCCCTGACAAAGGCAATTCCCATCGCCGCAGATAAAACAGGATCTTCTCCGTAAGTTTCCTCTGTTCTTCCCCATCGAACATCACTGGCAATATTCACCACGGGAGAAAGTATTTGACGGATTCCTCTTTGTTTGGTTTCAGTTGCAATTGCACCTGCGATCCGGTTCATCAGCGTTGTGTCCCAACTGGCAGCCAGGGCAATGGCCTGCGGAAAGACTGTGGCACCATCCCTTACCAAACCGTGCAAGGCTTCATCGAAGGGTATAATAGGAATTCCCAGTCTGGTGCTGTCGACAAAAAAGCGCTGAATGCGATTGATTTTTTTAGCCAGGGTCAGTGCCTGCTCATTTGTATTGTATGAAAGCATCTGACCGCCTGCATCACCCCGGTTAGCAGCACTGACCTGAAAACCAAATAAACCGTTTTTATACTGACCCGGACTGGCCTGATCAAGATCACCGGGGATCATGAAAAGCTGCCAGAACTTTTCTTCCGGACTCATCCTGGCCAGCAGATCCTTTACACGGGATTCAACCGGCAAGGATTGATTACGGTAAGGCAGGGTCTGTTGCGACTGTACAGCAGATAAACTGCATAAAATAAAGCAAAGGAAGAGAAATGTTTTTCGCATAATTGAATGACGCTATGGGTAAAAATAAAAAACTATGACGGGATCGGCGTTTTATAGGCTGATAACCTGGATATACCTTAAAATCAGGCAGGTATTTGAGTAAAATCAGTCCTGGCCGCTGACAAGACCAGTGTTAGTCCGTTTCGGGGGGATTAGATTTGTTTGGGGCTGATACCTGAAAAGGGAAGCTATTTCCTCATCCTTCTTCACAAATGCGATGGACCCCGGCGCAAACTGTTGAAGAAGAAAAAACGTTTCACTTGCCATCAACTATCCAATCCGACATCGCTATTGCCCAGGCTGCCCGGATCAGCCATATCAAAGAAATCGCAGCCAGAGCAGGAATTTCCAATGATGATCTGGAATACTATGGGAAATACAAGGCCAAACTGCCTTTAAAACTTATTGATGAAAACAAAATCAGTCAGAGTAAACTGATTCTCGTTACTGCGATCAGTCCCACCCCCGCCGGAGAAGGAAAAACCACGATCTCTGTTGGTTTGGCTGACGGACTCAATCGCATTGGTAAAAAAGCCATGGCGGTATTACGTGAACCATCACTTGGTCCTGTCTTTGGAATGAAAGGCGGGGCAACAGGTGGTGGATATTCCCAGCTGGTACCGATGGAAGATATCAATCTGCATTTTACCGGTGATTTTAATGCCGTGGAAAAAGCTAACAATTTATTAGCTGCGCTGATCGATAATAATATCCAGAGTAAAACCAGAAACCTTGGGATTGATCCGCGCACCATTACCTGGAAAAGGGTAATGGATATGAATGACCGTGCACTCCGGCATATTGTAATCGGATTAGGGGGTACGGCGGATGGAATACCGAGATCAGATGGCTTTAATATCACACCGGCTTCAGAAGTCATGGCTATTCTTTGTCTGTCGAAGAGCATTGATGACCTGAAAGCAAGACTGGGAAATATCCTGGTTGGATTTACAGCAAAAGAGGAACCGGTTTATGCCCGGCACTTGAATGCAGCAGGCGCCATGGCCCTATTATTGAAAGATGCGATTAAGCCCAATCTGGTACAGACACTGGAGGGGAACCCCGCCATCCTGCATGGTGGACCATTTGCCAATATTGCACAGGGAACCAATTCCATTCTGGCAACAAGAATGGGGCTTTCCTTATCAGACTATGTAGTAACCGAAGCTGGATTTGGTGCAGATCTCGGTTCAGAAAAATTCATGAATATCAAATGTGGATATGCCGGGCTTCAACCGCATGCCATTATCCTGGTTGCTACAATCCGGGCCCTGCGTCATCATGGCGGCGCCAAAAAAGCAGCCTACAATACACCTGATCTGGAAAAAGTAAAATCTGGTTTTGAAAACCTTGAAAAACATATTGAAAATTGCCGCAAATTCGGATTGACACCGGTTGTTGCTATTAATCATTTTGAAACTGATTCTGAAGAGGAAATCAAATTTGTTCAAACTCAATGTGAAAGGCTGAGTGTAAAAGCCATTCTTTGTAAAGGGTGGTCGCTGGGTGGAGACGGAATGAAAGAAATCGCTGAAGCGGTGGTGGAAAATATTGAGAGTGGTGTTAATCAGTTCAAAGCATTATATGACTGGAAAATTCCGGTTGAGGATAAGATCAGGACCATTGCCCGGGAAATTTATGGAGCAGATGATGTGGAGTATTCTCCCAAAGCCCGGGTTGGACTGGAACTGATTAAAAAACTAGGTTTTGACAGCTTACCTGTATGTATGGCCAAGACGCAGAAGTCGTTTTCTGATAATGAAACAAAGATTGGCCGTCCCAGGAATTTTATTGTAACGGTGAGAGAATTTGAATATGCAGCCGGGGCAGGTTTTGTGATTCCAATCCTTGGTGATATGATGCGGATGCCGGGATTACCCCCCACTCCGGTGGCGGAGGGAATGGATATTGACAGTGAAGGAAAAATTTCCGGATTGTCTTGAAAGATTTGCCACCCGCAGGGTCCTGTGGACAAAGACCCGAAGACACAAAGAAAGGTATGATGACTTTACTTCGTGACTTTGTGCCTTCGTGGCAACGATCGCTACTTATGATTTGTTTTAAAATTGATACAGGCTTAAGCAGCAAGTGCCGTTTCCCCAATTGATTGCCGGATGAAAGTCCAACGCTGTGGAGGCAATGCTGTTTGTGCCAGGGTCTTCAGCCCCTCATAAATAAAATCAGGAGCTGTTGCTTTTACTTCTTTTAACCAGCTGATGATTTCATTATTGCTGAGTGCTCTTAACATCCAGCTACTGTATTGCTGTAATGTTTCCGGAGGAAGATAGCCCAGTATTTTTTGTGTGATACCCTTTAATTCATCATCGCTGAAATATCGCCACAATAACCGGTTTAATATATCCTCTTCCTTCGCCATATGCTCCAGATTAAAAACCATGAACTCAATGAAAACCGGTCTTAATACTGCTCCCCAGGTTTCCTGATCTTGTACCGAAACGGATTCCTGTAACCCTTTGATGATAGATCTTAATTTCTCACCCAATTCGTGATCCTTCACATGTTCCTCTGCAAATAAACTGGTAACAGAAGGTTCGTATTGGGCAATGGCTGGTAAAATCCAATGATCTTCTGTGGCAGCATGTTTGTCAAAAAGATCCAGCACTTCATTTACCTGACGAGCTGTGTGATCTCTTTGGGACAGCTGGCTAAAATCTGTTTGCTGTAAAAGACTGGCGCTGTTATAAAGCATTTCGCGGAGACCCTTGTGGATCTGGTAAAAGATGTTGTAGCGTTGCATGGTATAAGGTTTAATGATTGATGGTTGATGACCCAAAGATGTAACCGAACATTTTTGATTCAATACAGAAAGAAATGAACTGGCATAAACGAAGGATGGATTGGGTATATGCAAAAAAATACAGCCGGCTGAACCGGCTGTATCACAAAACTCATTATTAAAAGTTGTTATTTAATCAGGGTGATCGTTCCTTTTTTGCTAATAAGATTTCCTTTAAAATCAACGCCCTGAGCCATCCAGACAAACACAGCATTATCCTGCAGTACGCCTGCTACTCTGCCATCCCATCCCCTCGAAGGATCTTTTGTCGTAAAGATGGTTTCTCCCCAGCGGTTATAGATTGTAAAGTACCTGAACTCCCTGATACCTACTGGTATCGCTTTGGCCAGATCATTTCGGCCATCCCCATTGGGTGTAAAGGCCGTGGGAACATAAATATCTGCCTGTTGGAATACGGTCACCTTGATATCATCAGCAGCCTGGCATCCCTCAGCAGTCCGCACCGTTACAACATAAGTAACATCTCTGTCCGTGATAGCAAGCGGGTTCGCAATACGCGGGTTGTTCAGGGTAGTGGCAGGTGACCAGGAATAAGAGACAAAGCCGACATTGTTTATATCAATTACATTCAACTGCAATGGCTGGTTAACCGCAATCGCTGTATCTCTGCCGGCAAAAATCTTCGGTGCCGCAGTGATCTTAACGATCACGGAATCCTGTTTCACTGATTTACATCCATTGGCATCCGAAACAGTCAGGTAGTACTGGTATACACCAGGTGGGGCCAATACTACATTAGGATTCGGTGCTGATGGATTCGATAAATAAATAGAAGGAGTCCATTGATAATTAATGCTGCCGCTTCCATCCAGTCTGATGTCTTTACCAAAACAGGCTGTAATATCAGACCCTGCATTCGGTACAGGCACAGGATTCACATATACGGTTCCCGATCTGATATCACCGTCGCAACCATTTTGCGGATGCTCCTGAACGGTAATGGTATATACTCCCGGGGTATTCCAAAGAATGCTCAGTGAATTTGTGGTGGAAGTCTGCAACACAGCATCCACTTTCCAGGTATAGGTAGAAGGCACTGCAGGGCTATTCACACTGTAGGTCCTTCTGGTTCCGATACAAACAGTATCCGGCATGGCTGTTTGAGCCAGGGCCATTACTGTTCCTGAAAGGAAGAGCAAAGTGAAAATGATATGTTTGACTCGTTGATTCATGTCTTGGGTTCCGTCTGATCTGATCCTGCTTCCGTCCGTTCCGCCAACCCGGGGGTTGAGCGGAACGGAAGAGCAGTATGCGGTTTTCCTTTTTACTTCATCTTTTAGTTGTGGGTTATCGGTGTGGTTGCCGGTTTCGGATTAACGGTAACCGCTTTGTTAGCTACTGCGGCACAACCGGTAGCAGTGATGGTTTCATTCACCGATACATTTCCTGCACCTGCTGTAGTCCAGCTCACGGTGATACTGTTAGTACCCTGACCTGCTGTAATTGTACCGCCGGTTACTGTCCAGGTGTAACCATATCCGGCTACTGCTGCAGTAGTATAGGTTGCTGTTGTACCCACACAAACAGGATCTGTTCCTGTAACCGCAGGTGTCGGCAACGGATTCACGGTAACGGTAACGGGTTGGATATCGAAACATCCTCCGGCCAATGTACCCTTGATATAGTAAGTACCGGCTGTTGCTGCTGTTGGTGTGGTATAAGGAATTGTAGCAGCCGCATCTGTCCAGTAAGTGAGCGTGAGGCCTGGTGTTGAACCAGCTGTTACCGCAGCAAGGGTCAGGTCAACTGTTGCTGGATCACAAACCGCAGCAGGGTTGGTAATAACCAGTACCGGTGCAGGTGTAATGGTAACGGTCACAGGTTTGATATCAAAACATCCGGCCGCAGTGGTTCCTTTGATATAGTAGGTACCGGCTGTTGCTGCTGTTGGCGTAGCGTAAGGAATTGTAGCAGCTGCATCTGTCCAGTAGGTCAGAGTGAGACCAGCGGTTGAACCAGCGGTGACTGCAGCAACTGTGATATCAACTGTAGCAGGAGCACATACACCAGGAGGATCAGTAATAACCAGATTTGGTGCAGGGTTTACTGTTACGGTCACCGGTTTGATATCAAAGCATCCGGCGGCTGAAGTTCCTTTAATATAATAGGTACCCGATGTAGCAGCTGTTGGCGTTGTAAACGGTATTGTTGCGGCTGCATCTGTCCAGTAGGTCAGCGTCAATCCGGCTGTTGAACCAGCTGTAATTGCGGGCAATGTGATATCAACTGTTGCAGGTGCACAAACCGGCGGCGGATTGGTGATTACCAGGGTTGGTGTCGGATGTACGGTTACGATGATGGTCACCGGATCACCGATACAGCCAAAGGAATTACTCTCCACTACCTGTAAAGTAGCAGTACCGGCTGTAGTCCAGTTGATCGTGATCAGGTTCGGAGTGGCACCGGGAGTGATGGTACCATTACCACCAGCGAGCGGGGTAACTGTCCAGTTATAAGTGGAACCGGCGTTCAATACAACGCCGTATGGTTCTGTTGCACCCAGACAAACATCGTGGTTGCCGGTATTGGGATATGGCCCCTGGGCTTTTGCCGTCATGTTTCCTGCCAATAGCAGCAGGAACAGGGTGCATCTTAGGAATAGATTCAGTGCTTTCATTTCTTTTGTTTTAATATGAGTTTTGTTGTTGGTTGAAACTGCGGGCGATAAATGTTCCGCCATTTCTGGTTTTATAATGGACTTTGGAATTCGATATGCCTTGTAGTAGTTATTCATGCTCCTGATTTAATTATGATAAATGATAATTGCTGTTGGTTTTGGGTTCACGGTGATGGTCAACGTAGTGCTATTGGCACATTGACCTGTATTGGGTGTAAATGTGTAAGTGGTAGTAACGGTGTTATTGATAGCTGGTAGCCAGGTACCCGTTATTCCGTTATTGGAAGTGGTAGGCAACGGTGCCACCGGATCTCCGGCACAAACAGGTCCAACAGGACTAAAAGTTGGGGTAATAGATGTTCCGGCCGTTTGAACCGTGATAGTAGCAGTAGTAATACATCCTCTTGCATCCCTTACCCTGATAGTATAAGATCCTGCCGCAAGACCTGTGAATACATTATTAGACTGATAAACAACTCCGTCTTTGCTATAGGATAATACACCGGTGCCGCCAGTGGCACTGGCAGTGATGGTACCATCACTCAATCCGCAGGTAGCTGGTGAACTGCTGAGTGATAAAGCCGGGGCCGCCAGATTCAGCAGGGTAACGGGTAATGTTCTGATACATCCGTTAAAATCTCTGACATAAAGTGTATAAGTACCGGCGGCCAGACCATTAAAAATGGTACTTACCTGGTAAGTAGTACCGTTGATTGAATATTGCAGGGGAGCTGTACCACCGGTAGCTGCTGCCGTAATAGATCCGTTGTTATTGCCACAGGCTGCATGAAGAATAGTAGCTGTTAGTGTTTGTGGTCCGTTGGTATTGGCGACAACAACAGCCCTGGTAGTCATACACCCACCGGCATCGGTAACAGTAACAGTATAAGTGCCTGGAAATACACCTGTGAAAATATTACTTGACTGGAAGGTAATTCCATTGATACTGTATTGAAGCGGCGCCGTTCCACCGGTGGCCGTAATGGTAATGGTACCGTTGGCATTTCCACAAGTAGACGGAGTGGAAACAGTGTTTGAAATCAATAATCCGGATGTGTTCCCAACTGTTAAACCCGTTGTACTAATACAACCTCTGTTGTCTTTGATATAAACAGTATAAAACCCGGGGGTCAGACCGGTAAAAGTTCCGCTGCTTTGATAAGTCGTACCATCAATACTATATGTATACGGTGCGGTTCCCAGTGAGCCGGTTGCCACAATCACTCCGTCGCCTATCAAACAGGAAGAGGCAATCGAATAAGCGTTGACCCTTGGCAAGGCCGTATTGGTAATGGTGGTTGTGGCGGTGCTATAGCAATTGTTTACATCTTTTACATAAACTGTATAAGCACCCGGAGCCAGATTAGTAAATACATTGCTGGCCTGAAAGGAAGTCCCGTTAATACTATATTCATAAGGCGCCGTCCCGCCAGTTACACTTACAGTGATGGTACCGTTAGCGCTGTTACAGGATGCGCTTTGTACTGCCAGGGTACCCACGGGCACAGAGGCCCCTGTCAATGTAATATTAACACCAGTTGTGCAACCGGTGCCATCCATCACCGAAACTGCATAAGTGCCGGGAGTAAGATTATTGAAAATATTAGTACCAGTATAGGCTCCGCCGTTGATACTATAAGTATAAGGTAATGAGCCTCCTGTTCCATTAGCAGTAATGCTACCTGTTGCAGAAACACAACTGGGATTCACCTGGGTAGTGGTTATACCGGGACCTCCCAGTGAAGGAACTGCCACATAAATAGTCGTGAGACAAGCTCCGGGAATATCGGGGGGGCCCGCGACAAAATCAGCATCATCAGCGATAATGATAGGATAAGTGCCTGGTGCCAGTCCGGTATAAGTAAAACTATTGGCACCCGGTGGGAAGAAAGTATTCCAGGTAGTACCATTATCAATACTGATATGGTAGGGTGTGTGGGCGCCAACTCCGGTAACAGTAATGGTACCGGTTGTTCCTCCGCAAACACTGGCCGTTGAAACGGCTGTTGCAGTTGCTGGTGTACCAATGCCAATAGTGGCAATGCGGGTTACCGTACAACCATCTTCGTTCATCGCAGTGATCGTGTGAACACCTGCGGCTACCGGGCGAAACTGATTGGCCGTTGTAAATGCCCCACCATCTAAACTAAACGTATAGCTGTTACCTCCTCCACTGGGAAGCCCGCGAAGATTTTTAATTCTTCCTTCACCGGTACAGCCCAGGATATCACGCACGCGAAAGGTAACATCCGTTGGAACGGTACCAGCCCCTGAAGTGGTTACAGTCAAAGAAACAGGATTGGAAATACAGCCATTGGCATCTTTAGCAGTAATGATATGTACACCGGGGGCGATATTCAGAAAAATACCCGTGGCCTGAAAAGCACCGCCATCAATATTATAAGTAACAGGAGCAACTCCACCAGTACTGTTGGCAAATATTACCGCATTAGCGGTGCCACAGGTAGCCTGATGTCTTACGGTTGCTGTAAGCGTTGGACCGGCGACAGAAGAAACCGTAACCTGCTTTGTAACGATACAGTTATTGGCATCTTTAACGTATACAGTATAGGGTCCTGTAGCGATTCCTGTAAAAGTATTTCCTGCCTGATAGTTGGTGCCATCTATACTGTATTGAAGCGGAGCAACTCCGCCTGTTGCGACTGCCGTGATGCTACCGCTATTGGAAGAACAGGAAGAAGCAATGCTGCTGGCAGTTAATGAAAGGTTGGAAGTATTAGTGATTACAACGGTTGTGGTACGAATACAGTTATTCGCATCTTTCACATAAACCGTATAGGTACCGGTGGCCAGATTGCTGAACAAAGGACCCGGTTGATAGGTGGTTCCATCAATACTATATGAATAGGGTAATAAACCGCCGGTTGCATTGGCTGTGATAGTGCCGGTATTGGCAGCACAGGCTGTAGGAGTAGTGGTGGCAGATAAAAGCGGACCGGAAGTTGCAGGTACATTCACGACAAAGGTCCCGATACAACCCGTAACATCACGAACATAGGCCACATAGTTGCCGGGAGCCAGTCCTATAAACAGATTAGCTGCCTGGAAATTGATGCCATTAATACTGTAAGTATAAGGAAGGGTTCCCCCTGTTCCGGTAATTGTTATCGTACCATTGTTGATACTGCAGGCCGACTGTGTGGCTGTTGCATTGGCCACTGGAGCATTGGTAACAGCAACAGTAACTGTTACAATATTGGTACAACCGGTAGCGTCTCTTACTGTTACCGTATAGGTACCCGCAGCTAATCCGGTAAAAATATTACCGGGTTGAAAGCTGATCCCATTAATGCTGTATTCAAGTGGTGCGATGCCACCTGTACCGGTAGCAGTAACCGTTCCATTGCTGTTCGTACAGGCAGCGGCAGTACTGGTGGCCGTAACAGTTGGTGCTGGTGAGTTGCCTACGGTAACCGTAGTAGTGGCCAAACAATTATTGGCATCTTTTACATAAACTGTATATGTACCGGGGGTGATACCAGGAAAAATATTTCCGGGTTGATAGGTATTGCCGTTTATGCTGTATTGCAAAGGAGGAGTTCCGCCGCTGCCAAAAGCAGTAATGCTGCCGTTATTGCTGCCACAGGTAGCGGTGGCAGGAACAGCTGTAATCTGCGGAGTGGGAGAACCGGTAATTGTAGCTACTATCGCATTAATACAGCCATTCGCGTCCCGAACTGAAATGGTATAAGTACCTCCCGTTAAACCGGTAAAGAAATTACCAGCCTGCCAGGTGGTGCCATTTATGCTGTATTCATACGGAGCAGTACCAGCAGTAGCTGTTATAGTAATGGATCCATTATTATTTCCACAGTTGGCATTGGTGCTGGTAAAACTGATAACGGGTCCGTTGGTATTGAGAATGGTAACCCTTGTTGTGTTGTTACAACCTCCTGCATCTTTTACGGTTACTGTATACACTCCTGCAGGCAGATTGGTAAATGTTCCGGATGCCTGGAAATTGGTTCCGTCAATACTGTAAGTATACGGGCCTGCTGTACCGGATCCTGTTGCTGTAATGGACCCTGTACTATTTCCACAGGTAGTATTTGTCTGTGTGGTTGCAATGGTTGGTCCTGGTATTACAAAACTGGCGCTGGCCTGTGAACCACTGCAGGCCTGATTGATGGTAGCAACAATATTGTAAGTAATATTTGGACTCAAACCGGTGAATGTGCCGGTAGTATTTGTTGCGATCAGTGTGGTGCCCTGGTAAAGAGAATAAATGATGGTAGAACCGGGCAAAGGTGCCGGATTGATAGCGGACGTAACGCTACTCGTAAGACAATTCGGTGTCACCGTTAAGGTAAACAGGGTATTGGGACAATACGCCGTGATATCAAACGAAGCAACAAAACCATCGCCGCTTGCGTAGAGTAATTTTTTTGCTTCATCATAGGAAAGATCATATACTGCCCTTCCAGAGAATCCGGGAATATTAATATCCGCGGGTGCATCGCTGAACACCGAACCGTTGAAGTTGTATACTTTAATTAATCCGTTTGCCTCCCCGACAAAAACATTGTTACATGCATCAACTGCAATACCACCCTGCATCAATGCTGTATTGCTGTTAGATAAGGGGGTACCAACTGTAGCACCGGTTGCTTTATTAAATGCTTTCAGATTTTTTCCATCCCAGTAAAAAAGATAATTATTGTTGAGGGCAAAGATGTTGGCCGAGTTGTCAATATTTCCCCCGGCCAGATAGGGTCTGTTTTGAATTTCCTGTACCGAAGTAAACCCCGAAGGCACATTCCAGGAAACGGAGGCCCCACTGTAAGGAAAACTGTTCTTATACATTCTGTTATTCAGAGAAGGGTTTCCAAACAAGGATCCGTAAATGGTGTACATATCATTATTCGAAGGGTCAATGATAAAGTCAACAATATCCTGAGCCCATCCAGCCGATCCTGTATAAGGAATACCGGTTACATTCAAGGCCGATACCGTTGTTGCAGGAGGAACAAAAACGCCGAAATTGATATTAGAATTGGTACCACCACCAGCCACCAGGATTTGCGGAGAACCATTATTGCAGCTCCAGTACATTTTCCAGGCTTCTCTGAAATTTGGATTAGCGGTGGTAATAAAATTGTCGTAGAGGCCGGTTGTGTTGATGCGTATTACTCTGAAACCGGTGGTGGGATTAAAACCCTGTCCGAGATAAATATTACCGGTTGGTTTTTCAACCATCCATCCACCCCAGTAGCCGCCGAAGGTCCAGGAAGGAATGGTCAGTGTTCCGTTAAAGGTCCACTGCAGGTTACCCGCTGCATCGAATTTGGCTAACTGATGACTGACCAATCCGCTTCCGCCTCCGGTTACATAAATATTACCCGCATAATCAAAGTCAACATCTTTTGCTTTGCCGGCATTGAGTCCGGCCAGGTTACCAGTACCTGTGACAAAAGGATCAATCACCAGCGCTTTGCTATGATCATATCCCTGCGGAAAAGAAAAGCTCAATGTTTTATCAGTAATCAGGAAGGAGGAAGCAATCTTTTCGCTGTTCGCAGATAAAAGCGGACTGCTTCCGTAAAATGAAACAGGACGGGTTTCTTTTATTCCGCCGATTTCAGACTGAATCAGGAGACTTCCATCTGCCTGTACTGTAATTTTAGTAAGATCGCCGCCATACCGCATCCGCAGTTGAGACAGATCTGCACCGGGCTTTACCAGTAAACTGTATTCAAATCCTTCCTTCTTCTCCTTTGGAAAAAAATAAACCAGGTCAATCCCCGGATAAATTTCTTTATAAACAATTTTTTGAAATGCCCTTGCCTTGCCCTGCACGGAGGCATAAGTATGAAAACTGCTGCTGGTTCGTTCTGTGCTGATCACCGGCGCGGGATTGGCATCTTGCCATTGCGCCGTAATAAATCGATCAATCAGTATTCGTTCTTCTTCCTCGTCTTCTGCTTTTTTACCCGCTCTGATTTCCTTTTCCCTTTCTTCTTCATCGGGTCCTTCTGATTTACGCTGAATGTGGATGATTCCTTTTTCGGTGAATAGTACGGGCATTCCCATTCCTTCATAGGCGTAGAGAATACGCCCCATGTATTCATACCCTTTCAGCGTTTCGCCATACTGCCCGATATTTTCGATAAAGCAGGCCGCTTTTCCTAAGGGATCTGTTGGATTGCCGGGTATCTTACCGGCAGAAAAAATGGTTTTGGATTTGGCGGAAGAAGGAGCTGTGGTGAATTGCGAACGACCAATCAGGCTGAAGCAAAGCATTGCCGGTAGCAGATAGTTCAATAATCGCTTCCTGTTGAGCAATGGATGTTTTGGTTGAGCCTTGATCATTCCTTGTTGGTCCCCGGGGCTAAATGCCGGTTGGTTTAAAATCGATCCGGTCAAATAATTGACCCCTGACCACTATCTGTCAAAACCAATGTTTAAACTGTAATCAGAAATGGGGACTATTTGGGGAAAAACCTGAAAAAGGCTAAAAAACAGGCATTTATGGCCCAAAAGGGTCATAAATCGGGCAAAAGAAGGGGAAATTTAATGAATTCCAGACCCCTGTCTCCGGGGGTTGATATGAAAAATGTTGGGATTGGGGCTTAAAAGTCGGAATAATGGGTGGGCCTCAGGAAAACGATATCATTACGGGAGACATTCTTCTGGTATTCGGGCATGGAAGACAGCTTTTTCCAGTAAGGGTCCTGGGAAAAGGTTTTCCAGTGTTCATCCCGGTCGGCTTTGTTTTCGAAACAGGTCATGTACATCAGGTTGGGCATTTTGCTGCCCGCGATCACGCTGCTGTAGAAAACGGCGTTGAAGTTGAGTCTTTTGAAGAGACCGATTTCATCTCCTTCATTGAACATCTTTACTTTATTGGCAAAGATCTTCTCTGTCGCACTTTCATAGCTGCGCAGTTCATATACCCTTTCGTTCTTCGGTGCTTTTAATTTAGGCAACTGCATCTGTGGCGCCAGTGGAAACGCCTTGAGCAGGATTACTTCCATTCGGGAATAGGGAGGATTGGTATACAGCGCATTGCGGTAGGCGGTTCCTGCACCTACAAATTCCTGATCCTTTTTTAATTGCTGATCGAGTAAATCAAGGTGCTGCAAATTCTTCAGTGGAAGGAAAACATATAAGAGTTTGTTAGTGGTTGTATCATTCGCCAGCGATTTAAAAACACCGACAGATTTAATTCCTGCCCGGTGAAGCGCTGGTAGCAATGCCTCCTGCAGGTATTGTTCTATCACGAGTGCCTGGCTGTCGGTGGCATAGCGATACACGGTGAGCTGGTAATATTCTGTTGTAGGCTTTTCTGCAGCATTTATATTACTAATGCTCACCAATAACAATATCAAAATAAAAATGCGTTTCATACAATCGGTTGGATAATCCTTGAATATAAAAAAGTTCTTGTACGTATGTGTAATAAAAAAGGGGGCAAACTTATCCAGTTTAGACCCTTCATGCTGTGGGGCGGGATCGAACCGCCGACCCGCCGCGGCGGGCAGGCACAGGATTTTCAGTCCCGTTGCTCTACCGTCCCGACTTGTCTGCCGACAGGCAGGTAGCTATCGGGAGAGCTAACGCAGCTTTTACCATCCGTAGCCGTGGCGAAGGTTGGTGTTCAATCACCTTTGGCTGGTTTTCATATAAAAAAAGGGCCCAAACTTATCCAGTTTAGACCCTTCGTGGTGTGGGGCGGGATCGAACCGCCGACACAAGGATTTTCAGTCCTTTGCTCTACCGACTGAGCTACCGCACCATTCCTGAAACACATTGGCCTGGTAAGTGGAAGCCTATCCTAGCTTTTGTGTTCCGGGGTTGCAAATATAGCAGGAATTCACAAAAAATCCACATAAAATGGAGTTTTTGGCCAATTAGTTTCCGTAAACGCTCAGGAACTTGATTCGCATGATTTTGAGCTGTTCCCAGTTAAAATTATAGTCCGACAGCTCTTCCTGAGCCACCTGAAGCGAGGAGGTTTCACAGCCTTTGAAATATTCCAGGATCTCATCCTGGTCATCTTCATCCAGCATTTCATCAATGGCATAGTCCAGGTTCAGACGGGTGCCGCTGGCCGCAATGGTTTCCATTTCTTCCAGCATTTCATCCATGCGCCATCCTTTGTTTTTGGCGATGGTTTCCAGGGACACTTTTTTATCTGTATTCTGAATGATATAAACTTTATTACCGCTCTTGTTCACCACACTCTTCATCACAAAATCATCCGGCCTTTCAATATTATTTTCTTCTACATAGCGAACAATCAGTTCCACAAAAGGCTTTCCGTATTTAATGGCCTTGCCCTTGCTCACACCCTGGCATTTTTCCAGTCCCTCCAGTGTAATGGGGTAAAATGTAGCCATATCCTGTAAAGAATTTTCCAGGAAGACCACAAAAGGTGGCAGTGATTTTTTCTTGGCTTCTTTCTGCCGAAGTTCTTTCAGCATTTCAAATAAATGCTCATCCGTTGCGGCGCCCACTGTTGATTCTATCGCTTCCTCATCATCGGCATTGGCATCATCATAGGTATTGTTGAGAACAATCTTGAATGATTTCGGTTTTTTGAGAAAGGCCTCTCCCTTCTTTGTAATTTTTAAAACACCATACTCTTCAATATCCTTGGTCAGGAATCCTTCCAGCAACATTTGCCGGATCAGCGAATTCCAGAAGAAAGGTTCTTTTTCATTACCGCTCGCAAAAGCATTCAGGCCTTCGTGACGGAACATTTGAATCTGTGGCGTCAGTTTTCCGGTAATGATCAATACCGTATAATCAGTTGCAAAGCGTTCATCCAGTTCCTTAATCGCCTTCAACACCACCACGGTTTCTTCTTTGGCTTCTGTTTTTTCTTTGGGGTGTTTACAGTTATCACATTGTCCGCAAGCTTCCTGCTCATATTCTTCTCCGAAATAACTCATCAGCACTTTGCGCCGGCAAACCCCGGTTTCGGCAAAAGCCACTGTTTCGTTGATCAGCTGTGCTCCCACTTCTCTTTCACTGAGCGGTTTATCACGCATCAGGTGTTCCAGCTTGCTGACATCTTTATGAGAATAATAGAGTAAACATTTTCCTTCCAGTCCATCACGGCCCGCACGGCCGGTTTCCTGGTAATAGTTTTCAATACTCTTGGGAATATTATAGTGGATCACAAAGCGGATATCCGGTTTGTCGATACCCATCCCGAATGCAATGGTGGCACAGATCACCTGTACATCCTCATTCAGGAACTGATCCTGTCTTTCAGAACGGATCTTGCTGTCGAATCCCGCATGATAGGCTACCGCACTGATGCCGTTGGCGTTCAGGATATCGGCCAGGTCTTCTGTTGTTTTGCGGTTCAATGCATAAACGATACCGCTCTTGCCCGCCATCTGTTTGATAAAACGAACAATGTTCTCATCCGTTTGTGCCTTCTTGATCTTGGGTAATACTTCATAATACAGGTTGGGCCTGTTGAAGGAAGAGATAAAAATATTGGGTTCCCGCAGATCCAGGTTTTTGATGATATCACTCTGCACTTTGGGGGTGGCTGTTGCGGTCAACGCAATCACCGGTGCATCGGGGTTTATCTGGATCATCATCTCGCGCAGTCTCCGGTATTCGGGCCTGAAATCATGTCCCCATTCAGAGATACAGTGCGCTTCGTCCACGGCGAAAAAGGAAATCTTTAAATCAGAAAAGAATTCCAGGTTCTCCTGCTTGGTCAGGGTTTCCGGTGCCACATAGAGCATTTTGGTTTTACCTGAGAGCAAGTCATCATGTACTTCCTTTATTTCTTTTTTATTGAGGGTGGAGTTCAGGAAGTGCGCCACTTCGTCGTTACTGCTGTATCCGCGTACCAGATCCACCTGGTTCTTCATCAGGGCGATCAGGGGAGATACAATCAGGGCCACTCCTTCACTTACCATGGCTGGTAACTGGTAGCAAAGACTCTTGCCGCCACCGGTAGGCATGATCACAAAGGTATCATGACCAGCCAGGAGCGACTCAATTGCTTTTTCCTGGGTGCCTTTGAATTTATTAAAGCCAAAATATTCCTGTAAAGCTTTGTGCAGGTCAAACCGCTCTTTAGTGGAGGCGGTCTCTTTTGCCTTAACCGTTTTACCGGCTTTTGAAGGACTGGATTTTGCGCTAGCTTTCTTCGCTGTTGTTGTTCCCATTACTCAATAATTTCATTCCCGCCATTTGCAGGAGCTACTAATCAGATTCAATTAAGATACTCCATTTTGCGCGAAACAGGTTGCCGTGGTCGATATATTTTTTCAACGGCTGCTGCTTTCTGGAAGCAATACGGGTATTCCATCACCTAAAGACCGGGGAATCACTGTTAAGTAAAGACGAAGGACCGGGTCGGCTGACCCAACAAGGGACTTTTCTATCTCCGGAGTTGTCTGTCGCACAAATACTGATCCCCGTTCCCGGGGGCTCCTTTTCAGGAGGGTAACAAATTTACAATAGTTTTCCCCTTTCCTGCAGGATCGAACGTTAAAATTACCTCTCATAGAATGTGTCAGGTGCTGGTGCTGGTAAATCCGCTAATTTTGCCGATTCTTATGCCGGCATCCATCAAACAGGTAGCATTGCAAACGATTGACTTAGAAGCCAGGGCCGTTTCGGGTCTGGCTGCCTATATCAATGATGATTTTGAAAAAACAGTGCGGGTTATTGCGGGTGGAAGGGGCCGTGTAGTGGTAAGTGGTATTGGCAAGAGTGCTGTGATTGCACAAAAGATCGTGGCCACATTTAATTCAACGGGCACCCCTTCGCTTTTTATGCATGCAGCAGATGCCATTCATGGTGACCTGGGCATGATCCAGGAAGATGATGTGGTGATCCTGATTAGCAAGAGTGGCGAAAGTCCTGAAATAAAAGTGCTGGTACCGCTATTGAAAAATTTCGGTAATCACCTGGTTGCTATTGTGGGAAACCCGGTTTCCTTTCTTGCCAAAAATGCAAACACGGTATTGAATACCACGGTTGATCAGGAAGCCTGTCCCAATAACCTGGCGCCGACCAGCAGTACGACAGCGCAATTAGTGATGGGTGATGCGCTGGCTGTTTGCCTGATGGAACTGCGGGGTTTTCAACCGGATGATTTTGCGAAATACCATCCGGGTGGCACACTGGGTAAAAAACTATACATGCGGGTATCCGATCTGTCGGATAATAATGAACGGCCGCATGTTTTTGCCAATCAGTCGCTGAAAGAAGTAATTGTAGAGATGACGGCAAAAAGACTGGGGGTCACTGCGGTAATTGATCAGGAGGAAACCCTGCTGGGAATTATTACCGATGGCGACCTGAGAAGAATGCTGGAGAAAAATGTATCTATTGAAAGCGTCAGTGCCGGTGATATCATGTCCCCGAACCCCAGGGCTATTAGCGGGGATGCACTGGCTGTTGAGGCCCTTGATTTGCTTCGAAAAAATGAAATTTCACAGCTGGTTGTCACTGCCAATGGAAAATACAAGGGTATCATACATTTGCATGATCTGATCAGAGAAGGATTGATATAATGGTAAGATCGAACCTTACCCCGATAAAAGCAACATGAACAAGCACCACTACGTAGCAATAATGGCAGGGGGAATCGGCAGCAGATTCTGGCCCATGAGCCGAACCGCCTTACCCAAACAATTTCTGGATATACTGGGCACTGGAAAAACATTGATCCAGCAAACATTTGACAGGTACCGGCACCTGATTCCGCGCGACAATGTGTACGTGGTGACGTCGGAAGAATATGTGGAGATTGTCAAAAAACAATTGCCCGAACTGCCGCCTGAAAATATCCTGGCAGAACCATCCCGGAAAAATACAGCGCCCTGTATTGCTTATGTTGCATTCAAACTTTTAAGCAAAGACCCCAAAGCCCTGATGATTGCGGCACCGGCTGATAACCTGATTCTGGAAACCGATGAGTTTGTAAAAACAGCAAAGAGCGCCCTTCATTTTGTAGACCATATCAACGCCCTGGTTACGATTGGTATAAAACCCACCCACCCCAATACGGGATATGGTTATATACAACACGAAACCGCAGAAGCTGCACCCGGCGTTTACAAGGTAAAAACCTTTACCGAAAAGCCGAATGTAGAACTGGCCAAGGCCTTTATTGCCAGCGGCGACTTTTTATGGAATGCCGGCATTTTTACCTGGAAGGTTAAAAATATTGTGGCTGCGCTGGAGAAATATGCACCGGAGTTGTATGATCTGTTTGCGGCAGAGAAAGATAAATTCAATACACCCGAAGAAAAAGCGGTAGTAGAAAATATTTATCCGCAATGCACCAATATCTCCATTGATTTTGCAGTAATGGAAAAAGCAGATAATGTTTACCTGATCCCCGCCACTTTCGGCTGGAGCGATCTGGGCACCTGGAACAGCGCCTGGGAAAATATGGATAAAGACTACTTTGGTAACGCCGCCGTAGGAAAAAATATCATGGTGGTGGATGCCAGCAATTGTATGGTACATGTTCCGGATAATAAACTGGTGCTGCTGCAGGGATTGAATGATTATATCATTGTAGATACCAAAGATGTGCTGCTGATCTGTAAAAAGAACAAAGAACAGGAGATCAAGGATTATGTGGCTGAAGTAAAAAGAAACAAAGGCGATAAATATCTCTAGATGTTCCAGAAACTCCGCACCGTTATTTACCACAGCCGCGATTTACAGGCGGCCAAAGAATGGTATACCCGTATAACCGGTATCGCCCCTTATTTCGATGAACCTTTTTATGTGGGCTTTGATATCAATGGCTTTGAGCTGGGTATTGATCCGGACATGACCCAGGTAAACGAAGGCAATCATAGTGTAGCCTACTGGGCCGTTGAAGGAATTGAAGAGGTGGTCAAAAAAATGACCACTGCCGGTGCACTTTTAATACAAGATGTAACCAATGTAGGTGGTCCTACTCATGTTGCCATCGTGAAAGATCCGTTTGGAAACCATGTCGGACTGATTGAAGGCGCATAAATTTCCCGTTTTTTTCCCATTGCGGGCCCGCCTGAAGGCTTTACTTTTAATAAAAGATCGGGCATGGTATCTTTTCCCTTCCAACATATTTTATTCCTGGATATTGAAACGGTTCCGCAGTATCCGGATTATACCCTGCTGCCGGAAAGCTGGAGAGGCTTGTGGGACAATAAATCCAATTCCCTGCTCAAATACCATGAGGGAGAAAACAAGGAGTCGCTTTATCCAAGGGCCGGCATTTATGCAGAGTTTGGAAAAATTGTTTGCATCAGCTGTGGGGTAATCATGGGTCAGGGTGCAGAAAGAAAAATCATCCTGAAAAGTTTTGCGGGAGATGATGAGCCAATCCTGCTTCAGCAATTCTCTGATATGATCAACAAATGGTCGGCGGGTGAAACGCGTTATCTCTGTGCCCACAACGGCAAGGAGTTTGACTTTCCCTATCTCTGCCGGCGGATGATCATCAATGCACTTCCCATTCCATCAATCCTGAATATTGCCGGAAAAAAACCATGGGAAGTCAATCACTACGACACATTAGAGCTCTGGAAATTCGGAGATTATAAAAGTTTTACCTCGCTGGCCCTGCTGGCACACACATTGGGTATTCCCACGCCAAAAGATGATATTGATGGCAGCATGGTGTGGAAAGTGTACTGGGAAGAAAAAAACCTGCCCCGGATCGTAACGTATTGTCAGAAGGATGTGGTCACCGTTGCACAGATCCTGCTACGGATGAGCGGAGAGCCACTGATACCCGATCATCATATAGAAATAAAATCATAATGGAAAGAATCAATTTTTCGTCCGGTGCTAAATGGGAGGAGATCGTTGGGTATAGTCGCGCCGTGAAAGTGGGCAATACGGTTGAAGTAACCGGTACCGTAGCGGTTGACGATAACAGCAACCTCGTGGGTGGCGATTCGGCTTATGAGCAAACCCGGTATGTTATTCAGAAAATTGAAAAAGTACTGGAGCGGGCAGGTGCCTCTTTGAAAGATGTGGTCAGAACCCGGATCTTTGTGACTGATATTTCCCGCTGGGAAGAATATGGAAAAGCGCATGGTGAGTTTTTCCGGGAGATCAGACCCTGCACCACCATGGTGGAGATCAGTAAACTGATTGCACCGGAATACCTGGTGGAAATTGAAGCCACCGCCATCATCACACATGCTTAAAACCAACCAATGAAAAAACTCAGTTTATTCCTGCTGGCTTTTCTTTCAGTTGCAATTTCCTGTAAGCAAAAAGATAAAAGCGGACCAGCAACCAATGTTCCGCCGGTTTCAACCGACAGCTTCATGATTACCGATAGTTCCTGGGGTTTTATCACCGCCGGAATGGCTGTTGAGGATGTTAAAAAAACATATGGAAATGCCAATGTAAAAGATGAGCGGATTTGTGGTCCCGAATGCATGGACTCCATTGATGTAACCAAGGTCTTTCCGGGCCAACCCGATGAGTTTACCATTTACTGGAACGATACAGCTTACCACCGGATCATTACGGCCATCGAGTGTTATGGCGATCAGGCCAGGTGGCATTCGGCAGACAGCATTAAAATAGGATCGGGGTTAAAAGACCTGTTGCGGGTGAATGGAAAAAAGATTTCCTTTTATGGTTTTGGGTGGGATTATGGCGGAACCATTTCTTCCTATAATGAGGGAAAGCTGGATAAATCGAATATCCATTACCGCTTAGAACTTTTTGAGGAAAACATGCAGGACCAGTCTCTGTATGGAGACACCGGTCTGGAAAGCGATTTACCTGCTGTTCAAAAAGTACTGGATAAAATCAAAGTATGGTGGATCACCCTTTCGCTGAACAATCAGGACAAAGAATAAATTCAAATCATAATTTCCTGAATCGCACCGGCTACTTCCAGGCCGGTGTTTCTTCCTGTATCATTCAATAAACTCTTTTTTGCTTTTTTATCAAAGAGATGCACAGCGGTAAGTGCTGTCATGCTTTCTTCAATCCTTCCATCCATCATACCAAGTATGGGAGATGCCAGGCTGGTGGCGGCATCCCGGGTGGCCAGTATTTCCAGGCGGTAATGTTTGTTTTCCATGATCAACTCCAGTGTTTTTTCGCTGACCTGGCATTTGCGCAGCACAGAACTGTTATAAGTGGTGAAACGAATCAGCCGGTCTTTTAACCAGACCCCGGCAATAAAACCGGTAAATGATTTTCTGATCCAGGGAATTTTGGCCACCGATGCTTTTAAGGAGATGCCGGTTTCGCTGAAATGATTGGTCTGCAACCAGCAATAAGCGGAGGGGAAGGATCGGCCCCAGTCTTTTTCAATATATCCTCTTCCGTTATCAAATGAAATCGGTTCCCCTTCCAGCTCCAGTGTACCACTGATCCCATGATCCATGCTGACGATACCGTGGTAACATTCCAGAAAAGGCGCAAAGGCATAGGGCCCCATGATACCCGGGGAATAAAAAGGTTTGGGCCATCCGGTGATGCCATTAAAGCGGAGCCGGCCTCTTAATCCGGGAATATCCAGTTTCAGTTCCTCTGCGGAGAAAGAGTTCTGATCAATTTCGACATAAAATTTTTTGGGCCGGGGTTTGAACAGACTGGCATCGAAGCGATGATAAAGGGCTGTTTTCCTTTTACCATCCAGCACCTGTATAAAAGCCTGGCGGTTTCCCTGTGCATCCATGGCAATTCCGGGAATGATAGCAAGTGCTTTTGATTCGTCGGCGTTGACGATTTTAAAATACCAGCCTTCAAAGTATTGCCGCTTTTTTCCCCAGCCCTGAAATTGCTCGGGATTGAAGAAGGCATGTAGTTTATTCAGCAAAATGCTTTGTTTTAAATGCTATTGATTTATCAAACATATGCTCTTCGGTTTTAAAATGCGGGTAATTTTACAATTATGACGCCAACGATCCATTCCAAGCTGCCCAATGTGGGCACCACCATCTTCACCGTCATGAGCCGGCTTGCTACCGAACACCAGGCCATTAACCTGGGACAGGGTTTTCCTGATTATCCGATGAGCCGGGAGCTGACCGGGCTGGTGGCCGAAGCTATGCATCAGGATTATAACCAGTATTCGCCGATGCCAGGCTGGATGCCTTTGCGGGAGTCGATTGCAGAAAAATCAGCCCTGCTCTATGGTGCCAATCTCAATCCGGATACCGAGATCACGATTACACCGGGTGGTACCTATGCTATTTACACAGCATTTACCACTATCCTGCAACCGGGTGATGAAGTCATCGTTTTTGAGCCTGCCTATGACAGTTATATTCCCAATATTGAAGTGAATGGTGCAAAAGCGGTTACCATCAGTCTGGTGTATCCGGATTATCATATCGACTGGGAGGCAGTAAAGGCGGCAATTACCCCGCGCACAAAGGCCATCATCCTCAATTCACCGCATAATCCAACCGGCTCTGTCATCCGTGACGAAGATATTGTTGCGCTGCGTCGGGTAGTAGCCGATACCGGTATATTTATTATCAGCGATGAAGTATATGAACATTTAATATTTGATGGCATTCCGCATCAGAGTATGTTGCGTTACCCTGATTTGCTGGAACGTTCCTTTGTCTGTTTCTCCTTTGGCAAAACCTATCATTGTACCGGGTGGAAGCTTGGTTATTGTATTGCGCCTGCAGCATTGACAACAGAATTCAGAAAAGTACACCAGTTTAATTGTTTTTCCTGCTTTACACCGGCACAGGTAGCCCTGGCATCATTCATGAAAAATCAGGAAGCTTATTTATCATTATCAGCGGAGATGCAGGAAAAGCGTGATTATTTCAAAGAACTGATGCAGCAAACCCGGTTCAATATGCAGGAATCATACGGCAGCTATTTTATCTGTGGTACTTATGAAAGAATCAGCGATGAACCGGATAAAGATCTGGCGATCCGTTTAACCCGTGAATTTGGGGTTGCCACGATCCCTGTTTCTGTATTTTACCGCAATGGAAAAGATGATCGGGTATTGCGGTTCTGCTTTGCCAAGAAAAAAGAAACGATCGAAGCGGCTGTAGAAAAACTCATTCGTATCTGATGCCAATTGATCACAGATACAGGGGGATTGTTTATATGCTGCTGGCCGCCCTGGGCTTTTCGCTGATGGGTGGTGCGGCTAAATTACTCAAGGGCAGTTTTGGAGCGGGTCAACTGGTGTTCTGGAGAAATGCAGTTGGACTGATTGCCCTCATCGTTGGATTTATAATCAGGCCTCCTCAAAGTAAGGGAGGAAAATTCCATCTGTTATTATTTCGGGGGATGATGGGTACAACAGCACTGTATACTCTCTTGTACTGTATCCTGCATATTCCGTTGGGCACGGCCATGACTTATAATCTTACCTCTGCTCTTTTCATCGCTGTATTTTCTTTTTTGCTTTTCAGAGAATACCATGGCCGCGTTGTGTTGTTCTCTGTTTTACTGGGATTCGCGGGTATGCTACTGGTGTATAAACCTGCGATGCATTTTCCCTGGTATTATCATATGGCCGGATTAATCTCGGGTATCACTTCCGCATTGGCATATATTACGGTGAATCGTTTAGCCGGATATTATGATAATCGCATCATTGTACTCGCTTTTATCGGGACCGGAGTACTGGTGCCCTTGTTGTTGATGGGGGTGGGTTATGCGTTTTCCTTTCCGGAAGATGATGTATTTTTTATTCGCTGGAAGTGGCCGCAGGGTGTTCAATGGTTTTATGTACTCTGGTTAGGTCTGGCCGCCTTATTCGGCCAGTATTTTGTTACACGGGCCTATGGCGCGGATAAGGCCGGGATTGTGTCAGCCATTGGCTATGCCAATATCATTTTCTCTGTATTCATCGGTATGGCCCTTGGTGATGCCTTCCCCGACTGGATGTCGGCACTGGGTATGGCCTGTATTATTTCTTCCGGTATACTCATCTCCCTTTTTAAACGGAAAAAGGCGGAAAATTGACCATTCATACCGTTTCTTCCCGAAATATTTGGATAATTGATTTGTTTCATCGTATATTTGCGATATATAATTAAACAACAAGTATCATGGCCTTTCATAAAAAAGAAGAATTCACGATAAAAGAACAGGAACTGGCCGCGTTTGCCAAAGCCATGAGTCACCCAGCCCGCATTGCCATTCTTAAAATCCTTGCCCAGCGGAACGAATGTATCTGTGGTGAGATTGTGGATGTCTTACCCCTGGCACAAAGTACCGTGAGTCAGCACCTGAAAGAACTGAAAGAAGCAGGCCTGATTAACGGATCGGTGGACGGACCCAGAAGCTGTTACTGCATTAACTGGAAGGCTTTTGATAAGTTCAACCAGGAATTCAGTTTTCTATTCAGCAAATTAAAATTACAACAGGAGAAAGCCTGCTGTTAAAAATACTATCATCAATCAAAAAAATAAATACCATGGATAACAGTACAACGATTAAGAATACAGTCCGGGAAAAGTACACCGCGATTGCCAACCAGTCCAAAGACCAGAATATCAGCTCCTGCTGCGGTGCCACCGGTTGTGGTGATGGAAAAGCGGTGTATACCATCATGGCAGATGAGTATAAGGGAATGGAAGGATACAATCCGGATGCCGATCTGGGCTTAGGTTGTGGGTTACCCACCGAGTATGCAAAAATTAAAGAAGGAGATACTGTAATTGACCTGGGAAGCGGAGCCGGTAATGATGCTTTTATTGCCCGCAAAATCACCGGTGAATCCGGTAAGGTTATTGGTATAGATTTCACGGAAGCGATGATTGCAAGAGCCCGGGAAAACGTAGAAAAACTGGGTTTTAATAATGTAGAATTCAGACAGGGAGATATTGAAGATATGCCGGTTACTTCAAATAAGGCAGATGTGATCGTGAGTAACTGTGTATTGAACCTGGTCCCCAATAAACATAAAGTATTTGGTGAAATCTACCGTGTGTTGAAACCGGGTGGCCATTTTTCCATATCAGATATTGTACTCGAAGGAGAGTTGCCTGCTAAATGGAGAGAGGTCGCTGAATTATATGCCGGTTGTATATCCGGAGCCATTCAAAAATCAGCATACCTCGGTATAGTGGAAGAAGCCGGGTTTGATAACATCATCCTCCAGAAAAATAAACCCATCCATATACCTGTAGAGATCCTTTCTGAATACCTGAGTGCAGAAGAAATTGCTGCCTTTCAATCGAGCAATGTAAAAATCAGCAGTATCACCGTGTACGCAGAAAAACCGGCAAAAGATGACCGGAAATGTTGTGAACCCGGTAGCGGCTGCTGCTAATCACTTCTCTTATCTATTCATATAAAAGTAAAGCCATGAAACAAACAATCAATCAGAAGGATCCCGGAAACGGTTCCTGCTGCGGTAACCTCACAGAAACAGGATGCTGCTAATCTTAACAACCTGTCGCGGTGAAAACTGCGACAGGTATTTTATTTTTACAACATGAAGAAAAAATTATTATTTGTTTGTATTGAGAATAGTAATCGTAGCCAGATGAGCCAGGCATTTGCAAAGATCCTGGGAGGAGAAAATGTGGAGGCTTATAGTGCCGGCTCAAAACCTTCGGGAATCGTGAATCCAAAAGCGATAGCCGCCATGAAGGAATTGGGATATGATCTGAGTACCCATGATTCGAAATCACTGGATGAAGTTAAACAATATGCCCCCTTTGATGCCGTAGTGACCATGGGCTGTGGTGATGCCTGTCCCTGGATGCCCGCCACTCGTTTTGTAGACTGGCAGATACCGGATCCAAAACATATGGAACCTGCCAACTTTAATCAGGTAAGGGATTTGATCCGTGATCAGGTGGCTGCCTTACTGGCGACTATTCAATAATTTTATTGAAGGTATTTTTCGGGGATAGGATTATCTGCGGTTTCACCCTGCCAGAAAATAGAGAGTATCCACCAGCGTTTCCCGTCATTCCATAACTGGATACTATTGATACCTCTGGTAAAAGGACTGGTGTCAGTGGCCTTGTGCCTGGATTCATAAGTACTGAAAACCTGTACCACCGATCCATACTGATCTGTTTTCCTACTGATTTCTTTTTCAAAGAATCCTTCCTTTTCAAAATAAGGTTTGGCATTAAGAATATACTGCTCCAGGTTAAACACCCGGTGATCGTAAGTACCATCCATACGTTTTCCGGTCGGAATTAATCTGGCTTCAAAAGCAAATAAAGTACGCATCCGGTCCCAGTTCCTGGTCTGTCCGGCAGGACCTGAAATAACATCGTACAATGCTGTCAGAATACTGCTTATACTTTCCACATCAGCTGGATTAGCCGGAATAGAATCCAGCATGGCAGGGTTCGCTTTTCCGGAAACAGAGAGGAAAAAACAGGTAATCGACAGTATCAATATTTTCATAACAAAGATTTTATAAACCAGCTTTGGCACTGATCTCGAGCATACGGTCTATCGGTTTTTTTGCTGCTAGCCGGAGTTCCTCCTCCATATTAATCTCCGGAACTTCATACTCCATACAGAGATACAATTTCTCCAATGTATTCAGCTTCATATGGGGGCAGTCGTTACAGGCACAATTATTATTAGGCGGAGCCGGAATAAATGTTTTCTCCGGTGAGGATTTCATCATCTGGTGCAGGATACCTGTTTCAGTAGCCACAATGTATTCTTTTGCAGCATCCGTCTTGGTGTACTTTAACAAGCCGGTAGTAGATCCAATATAATCTGCAATTTTCAGAATAGGTTCCTCACATTCCGGATGGGCAATCAGTTTAGCTTCGGGGTGCCTGATTTTTAATTTGGTAATCTTTTCCAGACTAAAAATTTCATGTACCATACAGGCTCCGTCCCAGAGCAGCATATTCCTTCCGGTTACTTTGTTGATATAAGCTCCCAGGTTTTTATCGGGAGCGAAAATGATGGGTTGGTCTTTTGGAAAACTTTCCACAATGATCCTGGCATTACTGCTGGTAACAATCACATCACTGAGCGCTTTGATACCTGCACTGCAGTTGATATAACTCACCACCACATGATCCGGATGTTTTTCCTTGAATTTACTGAAAAGGGCGGGAGGACAGCTATCGCTCAGTGAACAACCTGCCTTCAGGTCAGGGATCACAACTTTCTTGGAAGGGTTGAGAATTTTTGCTGTTTCAGCCATGAAATGTACACCGGCAAAAACAATCATATCCGCATTTGTTTTTTCAGCCTGCTGAGCGAGACCCAGGCTATCGCCGATATAATCTGCCACATCCTGGATATCCGGTTCCTGGTAGTAGTGCGCCAGCAGAACGGCATTTTTTTCTTTTTTCAATCTTTCAATCGCGGCAAAAAGATCCAGGGTGGGATCGAGATCAATATCGAGAAAACCTCTTTTGTCAATTTGCTTCAGGGCTGCTGCTGTTTCCGGTTTCATGCTGTTTGTCTTTCAGGTTTGCAATATTGCACTGCATTCATCAGTTTTTCAAAACAATTTTTTTCCCGGTTCGTTTTAATACAATAATAGTATTAATATATTTTTATAAAAAAGAGTATATTATTATTACAGCTGTGAATTCGTGGAAAACAATTCCTGTAAAATTACACCATTCTTGAAATTCACATTCTAAACAGGGATATCCACAGTTATTATTTATACCAGCAGCGGCTTTCAGCAGTCTATCCACATCATTGTTAATAATCAGGTTGTATAAGTAGACATGGTTTAGTGATAGTAACCGCTGTTAATAACATAGGGATAATAGGTGGTTTATCAGCCGCTTTAGGATCAGCACCCAGACTTCCACATTTTAGAAGCATTTCATTCGCTATCATTTCCCCGTTCCACAGGCACTTATCCACAGTATTTGATCCCTGTTCACATAGCCGGGTGGAGAAATTTGCGGTTACCCCTTTAAAAAGCAGGGCTTTATTTGATGAATATCATCATTTCCGGCAACCAAAGATCAGGATGGAATCCTGTAATTTTAAGTTTTAAAACTGCTATATGAAATTAATGAAGCAAATAACCCTGGTATTTTGTCTGCTTTTTGCATCACTGGCCGTAAAAGCTGATGAAGGTATGTGGCTGCCACAGCTGCTGGCCAAACTGAATGAAAGGCAAATGAAGGCCATGGGTATGAAGATTAGTGCAGCGGATATATATAATATTAATAAAGGCAGCCTGAAAGATGCCATCGTAAGTTTTGGCGGCTTCTGTACCGGAGAAGTCATTTCTTCAAAAGGTCTCATCTTAACCAATCACCATTGCGGATTTGATGCCATTCAGAATCATTCTACCCTGGAACGTAATTATATCAGGGATGGTTTCTGGGCAAAGAATAACGGGGAGGAAATACCCAATCCCGGACTCTTTGTAACTTTTATTGTAAGGATTGATGATGTAACAAAGACGGTGCTGAACGGGGTTGTGGGAACAATGGATGAAAAAGAAAGGCAATCGCAGGTAGATAAAAATATTGCGGCCCTCCGGAAAGAGGTGAAGAAAGAAGCTTATCAGGACAGTTATATCCGTCCGTTTTTTGATGGGAATCAGTATTTTTTATTTGTGACAGAAACCTATAAAGATGTCAGATTAGTGGGAGCCCCTCCGTCTGCAGTTGGAAATTTTGGAAAGGATACGGATAACTGGATGTGGCCCCGTCATACCGGGGATTTTTCCATGTTCAGGATCTATGCCGGAAAGGATAATAAGCCGGCCGACTATTCAGCAGACAATATTCCCTATACACCGAAAAAATCATTATCCATTTCACTGGATGGCGTAAAGGAAAATGATTTCACCATGGTATTTGGTTTTCCCGGACGTACCACTCAATATCTTCATTCAGCTGCTGTGGAGCAGATCATGACGGTGAATGACCCGGCTAAAATTGCTATCCGGGAAAAAGCCCTGGCCGTGATTGACGGCTTTATGCGGAAAGATGAACAGATAAAAATTCAGTATGCGGCCAAATATGCCAGTATACAGAACTCCTATAAAAAATGGCAGGGAGAAGTGCTCGGACTCAGTAGCACAAATGCAGTGGGGAAAAAGAAAAAACAGGAAGAAGAGTTTCAGGCAAGGGTGAATAAAAATCCGGCATTGAAATCACAATATGGTACCATATTGTCAGATCTGGCAGCTGCTTATGATGTATTAAAACCCTTTGGTTATGCCAGGGATTACTATCTTGAAATCACCAGTAAGGTTGAATTATTAACTGTTGCCGGCTGGATGAATTCACTGGTAGTGGCTTTTGAAAAAGACGGGGACAAGGGATACCAGCAAAGATTAAAACAGGCTAAATCTGCATTGGATGGATTGTTTGCTGAATATAATAATAAGGTTGATCAGCAACTTTTCTCCACCCTGATGGACATGTATTATAATAATCAGGATGAAAAATACCAGTCGCCCCTGTTTCGTGAAAAAGTGATGGCCGCCGGAAAAAACTTTTCAGCACTGGCAGATAATATCTATCAGGCGACACAGCTGGATGAAAAAGATAAAGCAATGGCTTTGCTGGATAAGCCTGCCGCCGAGCTGATCGCCTTTGTAAAAGCAGAACCCGTTGTACAGTTATACAGGGATATTTCCGGAACTTATGCCGCCACGGTGGCCGGTGGTTTAAACGAAGTACAGGCCAGGATCAATAAAATGAACCGCACCTATGTACAGGCGCAGATGGAAGTGTTTAAAGAGAAAACTTTTTATCCCGATGCCAACAGCACCCTGCGGGTAACCTATGGTAATGTAAAAGGGTATAACCCGCGTGATGCTGTTGGGTTTGATTATTATACTTACCTGGATGGAGTAATGGAAAAATACAAACCAGGCGATTACGAGTTTGATGTTCCTGAAAAACTAAGGGAGCTGAACCGGAACCGGGATTTTGGTCAGTATGGTGCCGGTGGCAAGATGCCGGTTTGTTTTATCGCCCGTAACCACACCACAGGTGGTAATTCCGGAAGCCCGGCCCTGGATGCCTATGGTAACCTGATCGGATTGAATTTTGACCGGGTCTGGGAGGGTACAATGAGTGATATCAATTACGACCCCTCCATTTGCCGGAACATCATGGTAGACATCCGGTATGTACTGTTTATTGTAGACAAATTTGCCGGAGCCGGGCACCTGGTGCAGGAAATGAAACTGGTACACCCCAAAAAATAAGATAAAATCGACGTATTTTATTGATTATTAATAGTTAATGGGCGGAAGAGTCCAGAAAACGTTATTTTCTAAATCCCAAAGAATCAGTAAACTAATTCAGGGACTTACCCACAGTATATCCCCAAAAGCCCTAATTTTGCCGTCCCTCAAAGAAGGCCTTTGAGGGTTGTAAAACCCTATTCAATAGTATGTCAATTATTCAATCGATCCGGGACAAGGGCGCCAGAATAACCGTAGTCATCATTGCAATCTCATTGGTTGGTTTTATTCTTACCGACTATTTCCAAAGTCAGGGCAGAACTGCGGGTGGCCGTAATTCTGATGCTGTCGGAAAAGTAAATGGCAGAAATATCAACTTTGCTGATTTCAACGCAAAGGTTGATCAGGCAGAAGAATCATATCGTCAGCAGGGTTATCCTTCCAATGAAGGAAGCACGCAGATGGCGATAGATAATACCTGGGAACAGGAAATAGCAAGGGTATTGCTGGAAGATGAATTCAGCAAACTTGGTATTGGCGTCAGTAAAAAAGAACTGGGTGATATCCTCTATGGGCCCAATGCACCGGCAGATTTGAAGAGCCAGTTCACTGATCAGGCAACCGGACAGTACAATCCGGTACAGGCTAAACAACAGATTGATCAGATCCTGAAAAAAGGAACTCCAGAACAGAAAGCTTCCTTTAATAATTATATCAACCAGCTGATCCTCCAACGCCAGAATGAAAAATACATGGCGATGGTTTCCAACAGCACCAATGTACCCCGCTGGTTTGTAGAGAAGCAAAATGCAGATGCCAGTCAACTGGCACGCGTGTCGCTGGTAAAAGAATATTATTCTATAATCCCTGACAGCGCTGTAAAAGTTTCTGATAAAGAGATTGCTGATTATATCAGCAAAAACAAAAAAGATTTTGAACAAAAAGAAAGCCGCGAGTTCAGCTATGTAACATTTAATGCTTCACCTGCTGCAGTCGACAGCGCCGAAGCCAGGAATAAACTAATGCAGCAGATAGCAGCGTTAGATACTGTAAAAACTTTCCAGGATCTGATGATGCTGGAGGGTGCTGATCCGATGCTGAACTATGAAGGTTTCAAAAGTGGTAAGACCTTTGTTTCTGCCTACAAGGATTCCATTTTAAAAACACCGATAGGAACCGTGTTTGGTCCTTACCTCGAGGGTAATGTTTACAAACTGGCTAAAATTGATGCAGCCCGCACAATGCCTGATACCGTAAAGGTTCGTCATATCCTGGTAGCTACCAGTCAAACAGATCCACAGAGCGGACAGTCTTATCCGGTTCGCGATACAGCAACAGCGTATAAGCTGGCAGACAGTCTGCGCCAGGCCATTGCAAGGGGTGCGAACTTTGATTCCATTTGTGCCAAGTTTTCCGATGATCCGGGAAGTAAGGATAAGGGTGGTATATATGATGATGTATATTCCGGCCGGATGGTGAGCACATTTAATGATTATATCTTCCTGAATGCTGTTGGCAGCAAGGGAATTGTAAAAACTGATTTTGGTTATCATTATATAGAAATACTTTCCCAGAAAGGAAGCGGAACCGGTTATAAAATGTCTTTCCTTACCAGGGAGATTGTTGTAAGCCCCGAAACGGATAACAATGCCAATAACCAGGCAAATCTTTTTGCCGGTGACAGCCGTGATGTCAAATCTTTTGATGCGAACTACGAAAAGACGCTGAAACCAAAAGGGATCATCAAGGGCATTGGCGCTGCAGGACCAAGGGACGGACAAATAACTGGTCTTGGTTACTCCAGGGAGTTTGTACGTAGCCTGTATGAAGCCAAGAAAGGACAGGTCATGAAGCCGGTAAAAGTAGGCGATAACTATGTAGTGGCTGTTGTAACAGATGTATTGAGCGAAGGAACCATGTCTGTAGCAAAAGCAAGGCCTACCGCTGAATCGGCTCTGCGCAACAAAAAGAAAGCCGAGCTGCTGATACAAAAAATTGGTAAAGTAAGCACCCTTGAAGCGGCTGCAACAGCGCTGGGAGGTAAACAAATAGAAACTGTTGATAGTATCCGTATTTCAGGAAACAACGCCAGCCTCGGCTATGAGCCAAGGGTTACGGGCGCCATCTTTAATCCTGCCAACAAGGGTAAAGTGGTGGGAGAAGCGCTGGAAGGTCAGAGCGGTGTATTTGTAGTACGGGTGGATAACGTTACCGCTACGGCTGTAACCGCGGGTAGTGTGGCTGATCAGCGCAAGGCACAGGCCGATCAGAAAAAAGGGCTGGCTAATCCGGTCAGCGCTTTAAAAAATGCTGCTACCATTAAAGATTACAGAGAAAAACATTATTAAACGATAGCATTATCGCTAAAAGTCCCGCCAGGCTCCGGCCAGAGCGGGATTTTTGTTTTGCTGAAGTCGCAAACAAGCCCGCCCGGCAATTGTTAACTTTGTATAGCATGAGTGAACCCCTGATCAATAAAGTAGCTGAAAGCGGACTGGTGACGCTGGACCTTGAACAGTATTATCCCAAGGGTGAAACAGCCGTGTTTGACCTGAAAGACTATCTTTTTATGGGAATGATTCTGAAGGAAAAGGATTACCGGGAGGGATTGAAAACAACAGACTGGTCGGTTTACAGCGGAAAAAACGTAGCGCTGACCTGTAGCGCAGATGCCATCATTCCCGTATGGGCCTGGATGCTGGCAGCGGCCTATCTGCAACCGGTGGCGAAAGAGCTGGTAATGGGTGATGAAAAGGAGCTCCACAAGCAACTATACCTGAAAAATATTGCCGCCATTAACCCGGAGGAGTTTACCGACAAAAGAATGGTGATCAAAGGTTGCGGCGAAACGCCGATCGCGGATTTTGTATATATGGAAGTAACCAAAAAATTGCTGCCGGTGGCCAAAAGCATCATGTATGGAGAACCCTGCAGTACGGTTCCGGTATATAAGAAAAAAACATAATCGGGCAGATCACCCGATCAGAACCAACCTCTTTTCCGGAATAGCCAGAGCATTACAACCGGAATCAGCAACATAAATACGGCAGCCCCCCAGAATCCATAAGGACTGTGCAACCATGGGATGGCATCGAAATTCATCCCGAAAATTCCTCCGATCACGGTGGCGGGTGCCAGTAAACAGGTAACAATCGCCATTACCTTCATCACTTCGTTCATCTTAAGATTGACGTTGTTGATATGCAGGTCCTGCATACTGACCATTACATCACGATAGTTTTCTACCAGGTCAATAGCTTGTACAATATGATCATATACGTCCTTATAGTATTTGCTGTGCCGGTCCTCTAATAATGCACTTTCGCTTCTTAAAAAACCATTGACTACTTCTCTTACGGGACTGAAATTTCGTTTCAACACAATCAGTTCTTTCCGGAGCCGGGTGATATGGGCCAGCGCACGGGGATCGTTTCCTTTCATCACCCCGTCTTCAACTTCTTCAATACGGTCGCTCAGTTTTTCCATCACCACAAAATAATTGTCCACGATCATATCGAGCAAAGCATAGCATAGCAAATCGGAACCACGTTGCCGTAGTTTAGTATTGGGAATTTTGAGTCGTTCACGAAGCGGGGTAAACACATCGCGGTGAGCATCTTCCTGAAAACTGATCACCACATCTTTAGCCAGTATGATACTGATTTGTTCCTGCTCAATGGAATGTTTTTCTTCATTGAAATAAAGCATATTCAGCAGGCAAAAAATACTGTTATCAGCTTCATCCAGCTTCGGCCGCTGATTGATACTGAGAATATCTTCTATCACCAGGGGGTGGATATCAAAATGAGAGCAAATGGATTCTACGTCTGCTTTTCGCAGACCGTCAATATTAATCCAGGTGATGCGGCCACTTGTTTTATAATGCAGACAACCCTGTATGGAATCCAGTTTTTTTTCTTCAATGGTTTCGGCATTGTAATCAAAAATAGAAACCCTGACTTCTTTAGCTTCTTCCCTTTGGGGTATAACTGTAGGGTTAACCGAAAGGATCTCCTTGGTTCTTTTGGTAGCAAACAGATTGGGCAGGTACAGGTACTTCAGGTATTTATCCGGGCGAAGTTTGTCAAGATTCATGGCAGTAAGGTAGGGAAAATCATTGTACTGCGAGACTGTTATAATAGGTGACCAGGCTGATATAATCACCGGCTGATTTCCCTTTTAGTTTATTAGTACTGATATATTGTTTTAACTGATCTGCTTTTTGGGGGAAAAGTTCGGGAATAGAGGTAAAAGATTTCAAAGGCGTGAATTTGTTATCATGCAGAATAAAATACCGGGTTAGTGTAGTGATCCTTTGTTCCGAAACAGATGAACCATATGGTTTTACTTCTGTGATTTCTTTTACCGGTTTTCCAAAAAGAATCGCTGAACCCTCTGTCAGCATCTGGTGCCAACCGGCCGTGGCTGCTGTTCCCGTTCCAATAAATGAAGAGTGGACAAAATGATATTTTTTTCCTGCCTCGCCATTGAGCCAGATCTCGCGGATCCTGGTAGTGGCAATCAGCGGGTTGCCCTTAAGATCCTTATAATGCACTTCATCTGCCAGCAAATCGATTTTAAGCTCAATGCTGTCATATCTTTTACCACCCGGCAGTACCATGGAACCCAATTGCCAATCTTCATTGAAGAATGGAGAACCCTCTACCACCCGTACATATCTGGCGAGCGAATAAGGCTCACCCCCCAGGACAAAAAATAAACCACTGAGCGGACTGGTTTCTTCTTTACCCACATCCACGACGCGTTGCTGACCACTGATCAGCGGCGATAACAGCAAAAAAAGAGCTGCTGTCAAAGAAAATATTTTCAGGGTTTTCATTTACCCAAGTTACTAAATCTGATAAAGCGGAAAAAGGGAAATTTGAGTAACGGCAGACAACAGGTATTATAAATATTTAACGAATCTGTCTGGCTGATTATAAATACTTTTTGATCAGTTGCTCATACGGCCCGGCTGCGGCCTCATCATAATCCGCAAAGCGCCCGATCTCCACCCCGTTTTTGTCAGTAAATACCACAAAAGGGATACTGGTGAAACGAAAAATATTTTCAACGGGTTCAATCTGATCATTATTCAACAGCAACTGCCGCCAGGGCATTTTTTCTTTCAACAGGGCCTGCTGCCATTTTTCTTTTTGCTGATCAATGGAAATACTGGTGATACCCAATCCGCTGCCGGAATATTGCTCATATAGTTTTCTGAGTAGTGGAATTTCTTTTCGGCAGGGTGTACACCAGCTGGCCCAGAAGACCAGCATGTTAATCCGGACAGTTGTGTCAACGAGCGCCTGCGATGCCCCGGTATTGCTAAGAAAGGAAAGAAAGGGATAGGGGGATCCCGCGTTTGGTAATAAGGAAAGATATTCCTTCAATTTTTTTCCAGACGGAGCAGCTAGTGTACGGGGATTAAAAAGAGAAAGTACAGCAATGGCCTCTGCTTTCGAGTAGGTTTCTTTCGAGCGCCTGATACTTTCGAGGAGAAAACAGGAACCAGGGTGTTTAATAATTTCTTTTTTCAGCAATGCCAGTTTCTCCTTTCTTTTCAGCGAATCCCGGTCACCCATCCAGCCAATATCGTTAAAGACATGTTGCATCATCAGGTTGGTTTCGGGTCCGGCGATTATTTGAAGCCCTCCTTTTTCCTTCCCACTAATAACGATATTACCCGGCTCCAGCCAAAAATTATCAACTGTGGTGGCTTGTCCGTTGATGTCTATAAAGGGATTCGTGTAATTCAGGCGAACCGGATGCAGGGGATCTCCGGAAGGTAAATAGTGAATCGCAACCGCAAGGGGAAAAAAGCTGGTATCGGATGGTACCTGAAAACTAAAATTGCCGTTTATTGCTTTTGCAGAATCAATAGCAATTTTCCAGTTGCTGGCATCAACCAGATAGACCATGCCGTCGGGTATATTGATTGATTTCCCTGTGATCCGGATGTATTTATCCGTTTGTACCTGCTGCTGACAGGCTATTACAAGAACGAGCAGGAATAACGGAAGCTGTTTCATGAAAAAAGCTGTTGAAGGCCGTAAAAGGGAAGCCGAAAATCCTGCGAACGGTTTCAGTACTCAAAGCTTTCCGTACAAATCCCTCAATTTTTCGCGGGTCATGATCTTTTCCCAGTCCTTTCCCAATGCATTTTCCCAGAGTGGTTTCATTCCAAGACTTACATTGATCATTTTATCAAAATCTTCTTCATTGAGGTCTTTGCAAATACCAGCAGGAATATCAATCCCGTTTTTTTCCACCATGTATTTGAATTCTTTTACACCGGCAGGGTAATATTCTTCCAGGTGATTCATCACAATGCAGTTACCAATACCATGTTTGGTACCCAGGAGGTAACTCAGGCCATAGCTCACTGCATGGGCTACCCCAACCTGGCTATAGGCAATGCTCATTCCACCCGCATAAGATGCCATCATCAGTTTGTCATCACAAACAGCTGTCCATTCAGCAGCGGTTACAAAAACATCCTGGCAAAGCTGCAGGGCTTTCTCTCCATAACTTTTGCTGAACTCGTTCAGGTAGGTACCCTCCAGGCTTTCGATACAATGGATATAACAATCCATCCCCGTATAAAAGCGCTGATTGGCGGGCGCATCTTTTGTAAGATCAGGATCAAGCACAATTTGATCGAAGGGCGTAAAATCGGAATTCATCCCCAGTTTTTTGCTGGGGCCCGTCAGTACGGTTGTCCTGGAAACTTCTGCGCCGGTACCGCTGAGGGTAGGAATGCCGGCCTTATAAACACCGGGATATTTGACCAGGTCCCAGCCCTGGTAATCTGCAGAAGAACCGGGATTATTCATCATCAGGGAAACAGCTTTTGCCAGGTCCATGGTACTGCCGCCCCCAATTCCGATGACACCGCTAATGGTACCAAACTCCTCCTTGAGTGAGGAGGCGAGGCTGTCTACATAGCTGGTTTTGGGTTCGTGGGTCACATCGGCAAAGATGATCTTGTCATTTCCCCTTACAGGAATCCTGCCGATCAGTTCCCGGTTTTCAAAAAAATGATCTACCAAAAAAATCATGGGCCGGCCCTGCAGACGCCTGGGCTGCAATATTTCATCAAGCTGGTTAAAGGAGCCGCGGCCGTACACCACGTAGCCGATCATTTTAAAATTCCGGAAAGCCATAGCGCTGATTTGGACACGAAAGTACAAAAGATCATCTGGATGAAACTGCCGCAAAAAGATCTGAACAGTACCCGTAGGCAGGTATGGCGGAAAAATTATTTCTGTTTAATTTGTCGTTATAATTCAGGATATGCCACAACACCAGGAAACCATTGTCACAGATTCACTTGCTTTGGAGGACGTCCGCATCATTTGTTACCAGGCTCTGGAGAAACTGGGCTGGAAAACCATACTGGCTGCCGAAAATATTCTCGTAGCCAAAACACCACAAACCTGGAAACGTTACGCGAATGATGTAACCATGGAGTGGGAACAGGGTAGTCTGCGGGTGACCAGTAAAATGACCCATGGAGAACTTATTGATGCTTTTGGCCGGACCAAAAAAGACGTGGCCGATTTCACAGCGGCCTTCCAATCGGTTCGGGAACTATACCAGCCAGGACAGGAAACGGCAGTTCAGGAGAAGATCCAGGAACTCGAAGCGGCCAGTATTCAAAAAGTGGAGACGGAATTACAGCTGGCTGCAGAAACAGACCGTGTGATGAAAATCTATTCTGGTAACAGCCACCTCACCGTGGTTCTGATTGCGATAAACCTTTTGGTATTTATCGCAATGGTGGCGGGTGGTGTTAATTTCTTTGAACCCTCTGCTGATGATATCATCCGCTGGGGCGGTAACCTTGCTTCACTGACCACTGAGGGCGAATGGTGGCGAATGCTCAGTTGTATTTTTGTCCATATCGGGATCCTGCACCTTATTTTTAACATGTATGGCCTGTACATTATTGGCCGTTACCTGGAGCCCATGCTGGGCAAACCATTATTTCTTTCGGCTTATTTGTTCACCGGGGTGGGTGCCAGCCTGGCGAGTCTCTGGTGGCATCGGAACGAGATACTGGTCAGCGCAGGTGCTTCCGGCGCGATCTTCGGGATGTTTGGGTTATTCCTCGCGTTATTACTGACAGATCTTATACCGAAACAGGTTCGGTCAACCATGTTACAATCCACGGCCGTATTTGTGGGCTATAACCTGATATATGGAATAAAAGGTGGTGTCGACAACTCTGCCCATATCGGGGGTCTGGTCGCCGGATTTTTGAGCGGTCTGATCGTTTACCAGTTCCTTTTAAAAAAGGAAGAAGAAAAACAGCGCTCCGTGAAGCCGATGATGACAGTTCTGTTTCTTCTGCTGACTGCTGTCCTGATTTGGGTGGGGATCAATTCCTTTTCTACCGGGGGAGGATACAATAGCCAGTCGGGTGTGGATCGTTATCAGAAAGCAGCCACTGAATATACCAGGCTGGAAGCAGAAGCTTTGAAAGTGTATGAAAACTCCAACACGCTTTCCCGGGCCGAGTATATGCGGCAACTGCGTGAGATCGTGATTCCAAATTGGAAAAAAGGCGAAGAATTATTCCGTGACCTGGAGGATGCGGGGCTAAACGAAGGCATGCATGAATTCAGGGAAGCCATGGTGGATTATTCGCGCTTGCAGCAACGGAAGGCAGAAACAACTATTCTATTGTTTGAAACAACGACGCCAGCCGTAAATGAAACCATGACCAGGGATCTGAATCTAACAGAAGAAAAAATTGACAGCCTGATTATAAGGCTTCAGAAAATGGCTGAAGAAATTCAAAAGGATAATCAATAATATTTATAAAAGGCGGGCGGCTTTTTCCAAATCCTCCGGTGTATCAATCTCCACTCCCATATAATCTACCACAATCATCCGGATGGGGGTGCCGTTTTCCAGGTAGCGGAGACATTCAATTTTTTCTGCCGCTTCCAACGGACTCAGTGGCCATTGGGTAAAATTTAGAAGCGCCTGTTTCCGAAAGGCATAAACACCAATATGTTCATAATAGGTGGTTGGATAAGCCGCATCTCTGGGGTAAGGAATGACAGAACGACTAAAGTAAAGGGCATTATTATTCCGGTCGACCGCCACTTTTACAAAATTGGGATCCAGGATCTCTTCCTGACTGGTTAATACCTGCATCATGGAAGCTACCTGAACACCAGGATCATCAAACTGCGACAGTAATTGCTGCAGCGGTTCTCTTTTTACAAAGGGCGTATCGCCCTGCACATTTACAATGATATCTACTTCCATCCCTGAAGCCGCTTCTGCAATGCGGTCGCTTCCGCTTTCGTGTTCATACTGGCTCATTACCGCGTTGCCGCCGGTTGCGGTGATCTCTGTATAAATGATTTCACTGTCCGTTACTACCAGCACTTCATCAAACAAACCGGTAGCTACCGTGGCGTCATAAGTGTGGCGGATAACTGTTTTCTCACCCAGTATCTGCATCAGTTTGGCGGGAAAACGTGTGGCGGCATAACGCGCCGGTATCATGGCAATTTTCTTCATTCGGTAAAACTACAATGCCGAATTGAAAAAAATCACGAGTTGGTTATCCAGATAGTACATTTCAAAAAGATGAAATGGCCCGTCGGCATATTCTACTTTTATTTTCCGGTACCAGGGCAAAACCGTCGTGGTTTCATCTTTTTCCACCACCACCTCATACTCAATTCCGCCTTTAGTATATTTTTTGCTGCTAACAGGATACTCTTCATTTGCTGCAAACAAATCTTTAAACTCGGGAATCAGCCTCAGGAGTAAAAATCCCTGTGCAATGGTAAAATCTGGCAGAATATATATATCTGATTTGTATTCATAACCCAGGAATTCCTGCCATTCGCCTCCGTTTTTATAAAGCTGCTTGCTTAGCTGCCAGCTCCCGACTGAATTTTTATTCAAATCCCCTTTTTTGATCACCAGCTTACTGCCAAATAGCTGGGTAACCTGTGCCAGGTATTGTTTCATATCTTTTACCTGTGCTAAATTGGGTGGCGGCCAGGGGAATAAATAACTGTTGATAATATAACCGGTCTTCCCGCTGTACTTTACCAGTTTCCATTGCCCCTGAATACCTTCCGTTGTAATTGGATTTATTTCATTGGGAGGTTGCAGCACACTGATTTTAGTACCATAAGGAATTTTACCAATTACAGCTGCGCCGGTTTCGGGTTTCTCCCTGATACTTAATCCGCCTTTCAGGGCCACATAAAACAAGCCAAGACTTTCCTGTGCGGTCATACAAAGCGGAAGCGCCAGCAACAACATGGCAATAATTTTTTTCATGAAAAGGGCTGTAGCGGTTTAATTTTTTTGAAAAGGATTTTTCAGCATCTGTACAAAGTCTTCATCTTTTTCTTCCGGATAATCTTTGTCGATCCCATATCGCAATTGTTGCGGATCAAGGTGGCGGTAAGTACCCAGCAGGCGGTCCCAGATGGAAAAGATGGCACCGTAATTACTGTCTGTATACGGCTGTTTCCAGTGATGATGCACTTTGTGCATATTGGGAGAAATAAAAATATAGCTGAGGGAGCGATCCAACCAGCCCGGCAGCCGGATATTGGCATGTTCAAAAGCAGTAAAAAATACCAGGATGGTCTGGTAAATCATGACAGCAAACATGGGTGCACCCGTAACAGCAATTCCCATAAAAAAGAAAAGCCCGCGGACCACACTTTCAACCGGATGGTGCCGGAGGCCTGTCGTTACATCCACGTTGGTATCGGCATGATGCACGACATGAAAACGCCAGAAGAATTTCCATTTATGCTCTACAATATGCACAAACCAGCCCCCAAAAAAATCTACCACTACTACTGTCAGAAAAACAGTGGCCCAAACGCCGGCTCCGGTCCAGTACACGATACCAAAATGATTGACAGCACACCAGTCGCTTATTTGAATAATGACCAGGGCCAGTAAAGTATGAATGATCAGATGGATAATGGTCAGCCCAAAATTTTTCAGGGCATGTTGCATCCTGTTTTTCCGGAAACGAAGTGTAAGTAATGGAATGGAACCTTCCAGTATCCAGAAAAACAACATACCACCCACGAGAAAAGCCATTCTTTCCAAGGGCCTTTCTTCCAGATTGGAGAAATAAGTAATGATATTATCCCACATAAGACAGATTAAAGAGAAAAGTTACGAATCAATAGACTTGTCTTCTTCATTTGTTTCAGCCCCGAATTCGTGCCCGCAGTCGAAACAGTGCAATACTTTTTCTACCGGCATTGCATAACTGGTGATAAAAAACCCGATGAGCGCACTGGCCCAGTTGGATACTTTCCGGGGCGTACTCACCAATTCAACCTGGTGAGATCCGCATTTCGGGCAACTGATTTTTTGCTGTTGTTCTTTTTTAAGCGCACTCAACAACTCCCAGGCCCTTTGTGCATCTTCCCGGGCCACCATCAGTTTGATACCACCCACGGCATTGGTCAGTATGGGATCAATGGTAACGGTATTTTCATCTTTCAGCCAGGATGCAATCCCTTCTTCTTCCAGTACGCCTTTGGCAATATGTGCTTCCACATAATTGCCATAGCTGTTGAGAAGAATGAATTCCATTTAATTGTGTTGAATCAGCGACCGTATTCATCTCCGTATTCTTCGGCGTATTTTTCGTAGCGCTTGATCATCTCGATATTCTTTTTCTCAATATCGGTGAGGAAACCTTTGATATCAACCGTATTGGGTACGTACCAGTCTTCCATTTCAAATTGCTGGCGCAGGTGTTTTTTATTAAAGCAATAACCATGACGGGCGAAGATTTCGTTGCGCATGAATTCCAGGTCTTCTTTCATCAGGTTTTCCAGGTCGGCTGCTTTTAATATACGCTGAGAGGATTCCGGCCAGCTGCCGACGTCGGTGCGGTATTCAAATATTTTCTTGGATAAAGTAAATTCCTTAGCAGGTCTTTTTTTATCATTAGGAGTCCATTTTCCAAATACCTCATACATTTTTCCGGTTTGAATAGAAATACTGAATACGCCATCGTCTTTATGATCTCCAGGTTCACGGGCATCGATATGGAATACACCATCGGTACCGGAAGTATGTGTCCCAATAAAGGGGCGGTCATTTCCCCCTACAATGGAACGTCCCTGCACCGAGTCGCCCCATATTCGGGAAATCAACAGGGTAATTTTATTATCGCCAAAAGAACCCACAAAGGATCCCAGGAATTTTTCGAATGGATCGGTAATGGCAGCCACCACTTCATTGACTTTATTATCAGTTACAGCAGCAGTAGTTGTATCGTCTGACCGATCAGATGGTTTATCTGTTTTCTTCTCATTGTTGCAGGCTACCAGGATTGATCCCGAGAGGAGCAGCATCAGGAGTTTATTCATGATAAATGGTTTAATTTGATTAAAAATAAAACAAATTATCAGCCGTTCCAATATATTCAATGCCCTGCTCCTGCTGGCCCTTGCTTTCTTTACCTGGCTGATGGCTAAGATCACGGTGGCCTATATCCCCTATCATACTGATGTGGGTTTTCTGCGGATCAAGCAGCAGTACATTGATATTGATCACTGGCGGATCGCCTTTTTTGTACATGTATATGCCAGTTTGTGGGTGCTGCTGGCAGGCTTTACCCAGTTTTCTACTTCTCTGCAAAGAAGCAGGCCGGGTTTGCACCGGAAGTTGGGTTATATCTATGTGCTGAATGTGCTGCTGATTACCGGTCCTGCAGGCCTGCTCATGGGCTTCTATGCCAATGGCGGAATACCATCCAGGATCTCCTTTATTTTATTGGCAACGGGTTGGATTTTTTTCACAGCCATGGCGCTTGTCAAGGCAAAGCGGGGCGATTTCAGGAGTCACCGGCATTATATGATGCGCAGCTATGCGCTCACTCTTTCGGCCCTTACCCTGCGTGCCTGGAAGTGGGGAATCACCAATTCGTTTGAGCTGCCTCCCATGGATGTGTACCGGGCCGTGGCCTGGCTAGGCTGGGTTCCCAATCTGCTGCTGGCAGAATGGCTGATCTGGAAAGGCAAATCCCGAATCAGGCAAAAGCTGAAAAGCGGGCGTTAAAAAACCCCCACCGAATGGTGAGGGCTTTAAAAATTTCATCCCGATAGCTATCGGGATTCAACCTTCAATTTTCAATTTCTATCTTACTGATTCAGCATCAGCGGCATCACCAGCATCAGCAGGTCTTCATTTTCGTCCTGATCGGTTGGTTTAATCAAACCGGCCTTGGTGGGGGTTGATAATTCAATATTTACATCATCGCTTTCTGCAGCGCTGAGCATTTCAATGAGGAATTTCGCATTGAAGGCAATCATCATGTCTTCGCCGTTGTACTGGCATTTCATCCGCTCATTTCCTTCAAAGCTGAAATCAACATCCTGGGCAGCCAGTTGCAGTTCGCTGCCACTGATATTGAGGGCTACCTGGTTGGTGCTTTTATTACTGAATACATTCACCCGGCGCAGGGCACTCTGGAAATCGTTTTTACTAACCGTGAGGCGGTAAGGATTTTCAGCAGGGATCACCACTTTATAATCCGGGAAGCGGGCATCAATCAGGCGGCAGCTCATTTGCGTGGTGCCATGTGTCACAAAGAGGTGGTTGCTGTTATAGCTAACAGTGATTTCGTCTTCAGTAGAAGGAATGGCCGCTTTCAGCAGGTTCAGTGGTTTGCGGGGAACGATGAAAGAATCTGTTTTGGGGCATTTGACATCGGTTCTTTTATAACGAACCAGGCGGTGGGCATCGGTGGCCACACACTGTAATCCTTTTTTATCCAGCTCAAAGAAAACTCCGGTCATGGCCGGGCGCAGGTCATCATTGCTGGTGGCAAAGCTTGTTTTATTAATCGCAGTTACCAGGGCGGAGGCCGTCATGGTAAAGGAATTAGTATCATCTGCTGCCGGTTCTTTGGGGAAATTATCCGGGTTTTCTCCCATGATCTTATACTTCCCGTTATCACTGGTGATCTCGATACCGAAATTTTTATCAATATTGAAAGTCAGGGGCTGGTCAGGAATATTTTTCAGTGAGTCCATCAGGATCTTGGCGGGAATACAAACCTTTCCGCTATCCTTGGCTTCCACATCAAGCTGAACCCTCATCACGGTCTCCAGGTCGGTGGCCACCACTGTAAGCTTGTTTTTACCTACTTCAAAGAGAAAATCTTCCAGAATGGGCAGAACGGTATTGGCATTGATAACGCCCGCAATATGCTGTAACTGCTTCAGTAAAGTAGAAGCGGAGGCAATAAACTTCATCGTCTTAGGTTTGAGGCGAAACTACTGATTTTTAACATACTCCCAATATCTCCGGAGCAGTGGTGGATAAGCTAAAGTTTGGCTTGTTCAATCTGGCTTCTTTAGTATCTTGCCTGACCTCAAAATCCCAGCGAATGTTTGACAGATTATTTGGAAAAGGGAAAAAGAAAGACGGATCAGGGGCGGCACCCGCGATCAGCTTTGGGCGGTATTCCGACAATAATAAGCCGGTAGCCAAAACCAACCGCTGGACCGACGCCGACAACCTGTTCAAGGAAAAAAAGTACCCCGAAAGTATTGATGCCTTTTTTGATTACCTGCGGGATGACGCCCTGCAGAATGTGGTATATGAGCGCAATGGAATGGAAGGTCGCTTTCATCTTTACCAGGGATCCAAGATTGTCAGGGGCCAATTTAATGGCGATAACCTGGAAGCGGAAGTAACCCTGGCCCGCATGCCTCAGCCCTCTGTACCAGTGATGCGGCGTTTACTGGAAATGAATTTTAATCTTTTCTACAGTCGTTTCGCGATGGATAAAGACCGGCTCTGTATGCGGTTTGATACAGCCATGGCAACGGCCAGTCCCAGTAAATTATACTATGGCCTGAAAGAGCTATCCACCAAGGCGGATAAACAGGACGATCTGCTGGTACAGGATTTTGCGATGCTGGAAACGGTAGACACCGACCATATCAAAGAAATGACAGCCGCTGAAAAAGAAGTGAAGCTGGAGTACCTCCATAAATGGATCAATCAGACCCTGGATACCATCAATGGCCTGGATGCCGAAAAATATTCCGGAGGAATTGCTTACTTACTGCTCTCGCTGATTTACCGGATTGATTACCTGATCACACCGGAAGGAAAAATCCTGAATGAACTGGAAAAGATCGGCGGGATCTATTTCAGAAAAGATGAGCGGCCTGTACCGGAAAAAAACCGGGATATGGCAGAAGAGTTCCGAAAAATGCTGGCCATTCCCAAAGAAGAAGTATTTAAACACCTGATCAGGTCTACCTATACTTTTTCTATTGTTGCACCGCAGCAGTATAAAACGGTGGCCGACTCCATCCATGGTGCCAACCAGAACCTGGTATGGTACCGGGATAATAATCACCCGGCTATTGCCTGCCAGATTGCGGAGTATGGCATTTCTTATTGCCAGTATTCTTATAGCCTGCCCAAGGCCATCACCGAATTTTATCACCTCTTTATGATGGTGAGCTACTGTGATTATTTCAAGGCACTCGGTTATAAAAATGCATATTATGATGCATCAACAGGAAAATTTGATACCGATGCGATCAAAGCCGATATTGAATCCATTCAGGAGCGATGGAAAGAAAAATATCCGCTGATGGATTTCAAAACGGCCAACCTTCGTTTTGATAGTCTCGTGAATTTCTGTCATACCTACACCAACGAAATGGAATTTTTAAACCTTGATCCCAAATAAATGGATTCACAAAGTATCATAGAACAATACCAGAAGGCCATTATTCAGATTGCCACCAATACCGGTACGGGCACCGGCTTTTACCTGAAGGAGTTTGACCTGATCGTAACCAACGATCATGTGGTGGCCGAAAATGCCGAAGTAACCATTGCGGGAAAAGCGTTTGATAAAGCCTTGTCGAGGGTCTGGTACACCGACCGCAAGCATGACCTGGCTTTTCTGGAAGCACCCAAGAATACGGAATTGCCCGATGTAAAACTGGGTCACTACGAAGAAATGAAAGATGGTGATCAGGTGGTGGCTATTGGCCATCCTTATGGCTTGAATTATACTGCCACTCAGGGGGTGATATCGAAGGTTGACCGGATCCGGGACGGACTGAAATTTATCCAGATTGATGCAGCCATTAATCCCGGTAACAGCGGTGGTCCGCTGGTGAACAATAAAGGGGAGATCATCGGGGTAAATTCTTTTATCATTCGGGGTGGCGATAACCTGGGCTTTGCCCTGCCGGTGAATTACCTGCGTGAGGCCCTGCAATTATATGTTCCCAATAAAGGCCAGGCCAGTACCCGCTGCTTCAGCTGCAGTTACCTGGTTACTACCAACAATATTGATTCTAAAAAGTATTGTCCCAGCTGTGGTACGGAAGTAAAGCTGCCCGAGATACCGGAAAAAGAAGTAGAAGCGGTGGGTGCGGCCAAAACCATTGAAGAAATATTGAAGGAACTGGGCAAGGATGTAAAACTGGCCCGGGAAGGAGCGAATAACTGGAGTGTAAAAGAGGGATCTGCCAAAATCAAAATCACCTATAACCCCGATAACTTTTTTATTGCCGGTGATGCCTATCTCTGTCAGCTGCCATCGGATGCGCAGAAAATAAAACCGCTGTACCAGTTTTTGCTGGAAGAAAATCACCGGACCAATGGCCTGGTGCTGAGCTGTGTTAAGCAGAATATTGTGCTCAGCAGTATTATCTATGATCTGGATATGACCAAAGAATCCGGAGCCAATATTTTCCGCAACCTGTTCAGGCAGGCAGATTACTATGATGATTTTCTGAAGAAAGAATACAGCTGTACGGACCGGCTGGAAGAATAAGACCCTGCAAGCTTTATATCACCGACCCGCCCTGTATGCAGTACAAGAAACAACTTACCAAAGAACAGGCGCTGCAAAAACTAAAACATTACTGTGCCTACCAGGAGCGTTGTCACAGTGAAGTGAAAGAAAAACTGTACAGTCTTGGTGTTTGGAAAAAAGACCATGACGCAATCATCAGCACACTGATCGAAGAAAATTACCTGAACGAAGAACGTTTTGCCATTGCATATGCCGGTGGAAAATGGCGGATGAAGCACTGGGGAAGGGTGAGGATCCGCTATGAACTGAAGCAGAAACAGGTAACGGAGTACTGTATTAAAAAAGCCCTGAAACAAATTGATGAGGAAGAATACCTGCAGGTACTGCATGAAACTGCCGCTGCGAAATATGCTTCATTGAAAAGCGACCAATACCTGGTGCGGAAGAAAAAAACAATGGACTACCTGGTGAACAGAGGATTTGAAATGTCGTTGGTGAATAGTTGTCCGGTCTTTGTAAAATAAGATCATCCGCCCTCGGCAGGCTTTCCGGGCAACTTCACCATCACGGTGGTACCCGATTCTTTTTTACTTTTTATATCCAGAGAAGCACCCATGGTTTTAACCAGGTCTTTAATAATAAGAAAACCCAGTCCGTGCCCCCGTTTATGATCTACATTGGCTGAAATAATCACCACTTCTTCACCAAGCAGTTTTTGCACCTGCTCCGCACTCATGCCAATTCCTTCGTCGGTTACCGATAGAATAATAAAAGAGCCATCGGGTTTAGCATTTACGCTGATGGCGCCCCGATCAGTAAAGCGAATAGAGTTGGTCAGCAAATTATATAAAAGAATTTTCAGTGGTTCATAGTATTGATTGATTTCAAAGGAAGGGTCGGTTTCGTTTGAAATGATGAGATTTTTTTGCCTGGCCAGGGACTGGAGTATCCCCAAAACCTGGTTGACCATTTCATGTATGTTAAAAGTTTCTTTCAGCATCCTGCGGTTTTCATTCTGGTATTTGATCCAGTTCAGGATATTGGTTGACAGCAGCTGTAATTCCTGAGAGGTATTGGTCATCTCACCGATGGTTTCCTGTTGCAGCTCCTCGGGCATCAGCTTTCTTTTTTCCATCAGGTTTTTTCCGGCAGCAGTCAAAAACTTTAATGGGGTTACAATATCGTGGCTGATTATAGAAATCAGTCTTGTTTTAATACTGTTGTTTTTTTCCAGAACCGTATTTTGTTCCTGCAGTTCCTTGGTTTTTTCAACGACCAGTTGCTCCAGTTTTTTCTGCCGCTGTTTCAGCTGACGGGTCCTGAACCTGAAATAAAGCACCAGGATACCCCAGACAGCACCCAAAAGCAGCAGGTAGAACCACCAGCTTCTGGTCCAGGGTGTGCTGATAGTGAAACGGATTTCTTTGTACGAAAAATTATTTGTTCCGAAACCATTGGTTTTCCTGATCGTGAGCAGGTAGGTACCGGGTTGAAGGTTATTGAACCTGATTTGTGCCCCATTGCTCATATCTACCACTGACCAGTTACTATCCTTGTTGACCCGGTAGTCCAGGTAAATATTTTCACGGTTACACCAGGAAGAAAATCCCAGCCTCACCGTCAGCTCGCCGGCAGCAAACGGAATGGCCATTTTATCCAGCGAGTCGGGGCTGAATTTTATTTTCCCTGCCGAGATTTCATCCACATAAATTTCACCCTCCGGTAAAACGGGTTCATCTTTCCCGGGATTTACCCAAAGCAATCCATCCATGGTGGGAAAAGAAAGGGTACCGTTTTTCATGGCCAGTACACAGGGCGCACAACCGCCATTCATTTCAGTGATTTCCATTCCATCATTTCTTCCGTAATAATGGTAATAGAGTTTATGGCGATCATTTTCCCAGGTCTGTAGAAGATCGTTTATGCTGGCTTTGAAGAGCCCCCGGTTGGTACTAATCCAGCAGAAACCCTGGTTGTCTGCAGTAAAGCAATGGGCATAGAGCAAAAATTTATTTTTATCTAACGGCATTTGCTTCAACCTGCCGTTTTTCCAGATATACCAACCCTTGCCATAACTGCCGATGAAAATATAATCGCGGTACTTCCAAAAACTCCGGAAACAGGAACCATCTGCTTTCAGCAATGTATCCGTTTTTTTAGTTGAAAGCTGGTAGAGGATCACACCATCGCAGGATGCCACTCCCATCTGGTCAGGAGCAAATAAGGTCATGGCATAAGGAGAATTCAGGTTGCTGGGTACCGCTTTAGACGGATAAAGCAAAAAAAGACTATCGCCCTGCAAATACCCCAACCCTTTTGAATTGGCAATATAAATCCGGTTGCTTTCCTGATAGAAGCCAAAATTTGAGAACACCTGAACTTTCTCATAGACTTTTGTCTTTCCGGTCCTGTAATCATAGCAATGAAGAACACTTTTAGCTAAGTCTTTTTCATACTGTGCAAACCAGAGCAGGGAATCACCTGATTTGTAAATAGAATATTCAAATTTCCCGTTGATCGGGACTGGTTCGTTTTTATTGGGATACGGCCCGATAATATGTGCTTCATTGGTCAGCACATTACCGCTTGATAATTCAATTTGCGAATAATAGGCATTTCTTTCCCGGATATCCGCTCCCTTGTTTTTTAACAGGGTTAGTTTGTTTTTGCGGATCACGATGATACCCTTGGAATCAGTTCCAATAAACAGTGTTTTGTATTTTTCGCTGTATTGTGCAAAGCGGATAAACGAAAAGGTAGGCACTGCATTGCAAATAAGTCTGGCTTCGATGCGTTTGTTCCTGTAATCGATTAACCAGGCATTGTTGCCTGCAAAAAGAATGGGCCGCTCCATTCCATTTTCCCAATACAACAGAAAATTCGGCGATTGAAAGGGGATGGTTTCACCGGTTACAGATGCCCATTCTAACGGGCTAAATTTCTGAAACCCGCTATCGGCCATAAATATTTTACGATCCGGGCCTAAAACAAAAAAACGGTTATCCAGTACAAAATTTCTTTCCGATTGAAATGGCAATTGAAGCGTTACCGGTTCATGACCGGGGCGGATATAAAAGTACTTTCCGAAATTCGACAGCATAAGCAACCCGCTGTCTGAAAGCTGGTGCACATCGTTCCAGGGCGTTGCCCTGATGTTTTCCGAAAAGGAAGTAAGAGATTGCAGCAGCCGCTCTCCGGTTATAGTTAGAAAATGTTTTTTTCTGTATCCGGCAATGGACTGTATAGCGGGAGATGTAAAAGGTAAAACCCGGTTGGCGTTTACAGCCATTATATGATCACCTACATCAGCGCCGAAAATCTCACCCCGGTTGTTTTTGATCAGATAAGCCATTCGCTCATGCCGGGGTACAGGACTGTTTTCTTTGGTAAAATTATTGAACTCCCTCCCATTAAAACGGGCCACGCCCGCCTCAGTAGCCACCCAAAGAAATCCGGTTTTTTCATCCCACTGCATTCCTTTGATCCCGTTCGAAGGCATGCCATTATCCGTGGTAAAATGCTGCGTCTGAAAACCTGCCAGTTCCTGGCAATATGCCACTAACCCGGTATACAGGAGGGAAAATAAAAAAAAGAGGAGCCTTACCATAGTCTGATTGCTCCACCAAATTACAGGTTCTGGATTAATAATTCACGTTGTACAGGGTGGCCAGCTCCATCAGCTCCTTCATATTGCCCGCATTTGTTTTTTCATAGATGCGGGTTTTGAGAGTAGATACCGTATTCATTTTAAGATTCAGGGCTTCCGCAATTTCTTTAGTGCCGGCACCTTTTAATAAATAATGAAGGATTTCAAGTTCTCTCGGTGCCAGACTGGAAAAAGGGTTATCCGGATGGGGGGTATTATTTCTTTTTTGCAGGGTTTCATTCTGGAGAAATTTTTGAAGCACCTGAATTATTTCTTCATCCCCTACTGTTTTTGAAAGATAATACTGGATGCCATATTGCTTTAAAGCCTCACCGTAAATTTCTGCAGGTTGCATGGAGAAAACCAGTATCTGCAGTTCGGGGTACACCCGGCGGATATTGGGAATGATTTCGAGGGTGCTTCCATCGGTAAGTATTATATCCAGGATCAGGTGGGTGTATTTCTTTTTGATCAGTTCCCGCATGAGTTCATGACAGGAAGCCACCTCTTCAATATTGGTGAAACCAAGGTTGAGCTGGATGTGTAGTTTAAGGCCTTTGCGGATCATGCTATGATCATCAGCAATGATAATTGCTGGTTGCATGGGCGTTTTGCGTATTGGTTCAGCGTGATTCACAAGGCTATTTTCCATTGAGTGGCGATCGTTTAACGTAAAACAGTGACAGTTCCCTTCAGCACTTCCGGTTTATCGGGACTTATTCTGATCATATAAATATAGACCCCTGGCTCCAGTTGGCCGTTGTTCAAACCATTCCACGGGTTACTGGTATAGTTCTTTGTTTCAAATATTTTTTGTCCCCAACGGTTATAAATACTCACCACCGCCTCAGGATAAAGAGCAAGCCCCGGAATTCCCCAGGTATCATTTCTGCCATCCCGGTTAGGTGTAAAGGCGGTTGGAATATAAAGTTTAGAAACAGGGTTAACCAGCACCGCATCTGTTCCTTCACAGAAACTTACTTTATCGGTAGCTGTAATCGTATAGATCGTTGGCTGAGCAGGCGTGGAAACCGGATTGAGCAGGCTGGGTTGATCCAGATAAACCGAAGGGCTCCAGGAAAAAGTATAATTCGCTGGATTAATAATACTGGCATCAAGCGTGGTTGAGTTGCCGAGACTGATGATTTTATCCTGACCGGCACTGACTACAGGAGCCGGGTTGATAATAATGGTATTCGTGACAGGTGCCGATCCGCAACCACTGGTATCTGTAATGATCAGCTGTACGGTTTTGGAGCCGCCGGTTGTAAATGGCCTTACGAAAGGAGGAGCGCTGCTGCCGGTTCCGTCACTAAAATTCCAGCGCCAGTTGCGGATAGCGGCTGGAGAAAGAGTGGAACTATAATTCACCGGTTTACCAGGGCAAAGCGTATCTGCCTGCATGCTGAAATCGGCGACAGGATTGTTGTGAATGACCGGGATGGTAACCGTAATGGTATCGGGCTGACAGCCATTGGTGAGTGTGGCTGAATGCCGGATGGTCAGATTGGTAGCCGCTGTTGAAAAACTGCGCGTGGTTATATGACTTTGATTGGAACTTATCGTTTGACCGCCACCAAAATCCCAGAACCAGCTGGTCGGGTTATTAGGATCGGGTACGATAGAAGAGGTAAAGGTCAGCAGACTATCCTTGCATCGGTTTCCCGAGATGTTCAATGAAAGCTGGGGACCGGTTCCATTGATGATGTTGATAGTTTTGGTTGTATCACCAATACAACCGTTATCAGCAATAACCCGATAAGCTACAGGATGACTGCCGGTGCTGGCAAATCTTTTCCGGGCATCACGGGTATTTTGGGTGCTGGCATCATCAAAACTCCAGAGGTAACGATTATAATTAAACAACCCGTTGACAGTGGAAGTGGTACCGGTAAAACGAACAGTATCTGCCAGACAAAGCTGGTTTGAAATACTGAAATCAGCAGGCGGACCCGGCTTTACATTGACAAAAAGATCTGCAAATTCGGTCTGGTTGCAATTCTCTATGACAGTAGAAGTATAGGACACCGGGATTTTATATAAGCCCGGAGCATTGAAAGTAAAATCCTGTTGCAGGGTGTACACATAATAGGTTCTGCCATTGATTTGTTCGGTGCGAATGAGCGCAGGACTAATGCTGATCGAATCCACATTTGGATTGATGCCGGGCACCTGGCTGAATTTCCAGGTGATGGATGTGGCAGGAAAAGCCAGTTTTACAAAGAGCCGAACTGGTGTTCGGGGACAAGTGAAGGTATCAGTCCTGCCATTATTATTCAGGGTGTTTTGAATTTGCAGATAACTATTCAGGTTATTGACAAAGGTCCCGACATTGTATCCATAGCTTTCAAAATAACCCAGGCCATAAATTGTTGCATTGAAAATTGAATCACTCGTTAACCGGTGTTGTCCGGCGGGCCCGAAGATCCTGGCAACGGCTACTGAGTAGGCCGGGTTATTGGGGTGAGTAATGATATTGGCCGGATCAAACGGAGCCCCGTCAAGCCGAAGAGACGGAATACCGGTTGTCTGCACCATCACATTCAGGTAATTAAAATCTATAAAGGTTTTTCTGTTGGCATAAAAAAGGGCGTCCTTACTTCCCTGTTCCACCGGGCTCAGATAGATCATTTCCGGATCACCATATGCGATTGAGCTGGTATTCCAGCAGCGGTTTCCACCGGGTGTATACTGTGCCACCATGATGGGTTTGTCTGCCGTGATATAATCTCCTCCCGTACTATCAATGATTTCATAATAAAAATTATTAACGAGTCCCGTCATGGGTGTTCCGTTTCTTCTTACCACCGTAGTGGGATCGTCTACTGCGATGCGATAAAAATTTTTAAAAGGATCATTAATATCGGTATTCGTATTGTTCAGCATGTGGTAGGTGAGATAGCGGCTCCCCCAGGCCTGTACCGGGAAAGCCTGTTGCATCATCACTTCCCCGCCATCAGCATAACAAAGCCGGATACCTCCACTGCCAGAAAAAAGAGCAAATGGATGACAGTTACCATCATTACCGGGAACGGATACCACTTTACTTCCGGTTAAATCTTTACTGGCCTGCCAGAGATTATTTCCCCCATCAACCAGTTTTCCCATCACACAATAAGTTTGACCCCTGTTCAGATTAACAGTAAAGGTTTGCCCAGGAAGTACGCCACCCCTTGTTGTATCAGATGTTGTGATTTCAAGCCGGGTATTATCCTCAGAAGCGACGACATAAAACCAGGAATACCAGAGGTTCCCGTTTGCGGTGCTGTTGGAGTAGGAATAGGGAACCTTTGAATTGGATTGTGATTGCGAATAGTTCAGGGAATAATACTTATAACCATAGGTCTCAACCGGAATGAGCATGGTCGCTCCGGAAGTTTGGGTATTATACATATGTGCAAAGACCACAATAGGCGTATCGCTTACAATATGCACGGCCCGGTTACCCAAACCTTCCGTCAGCATCCTTGCATCATCAGTCCCTGTTTTGGGAACCAGGATACTGGCATCAACAGTATTTGCCGGAATAGTCAGGGTCTGGGTCCAGCCAGAACCGGGAATGGAAACGGTAACAGTGGCGGCGGCTTCAGTAGTCAGGTATAAATTCAGTTCCTGGGAATTAGGGGGCAGGGTTCCATCGGGAACAAAAAACCAGGAATTATAACCATAACCCAGCCAAAACTCCTTCCCCTTGTTAGATTTATTCTGCGCTGTGGCAGAAATAAAACCAAAAAGGCTGATTATAAGTAATATATGAAACCGCCGGGAGATCATTTTTTCAAAAATCAATATTCTGTTCTTTACCGGCAAGGATTTGTAGAACTAATTCTACAAATCACTCCCCTTAGCTGATATAACATTGTCCACTTAAGAACCAAAACAACTCAAAATGTACAGCTACTCTAATGGCAAAAGAGGTGTCAGCCTCTTATTGACCCTTTTCATTCTCTTGTTACAGGTTCAGGCACAGATAGGATCTGTGGCCAGTGTCTATAACAAGGATCTCTGGCGATACAGAAATCCAATTCAATTTGGATTTACGGTTACCGATATGGATTTTTTTGATAATAACCGGGGCATTGCGGTAGGTTCCAACGGGGGTATTGCCTTTACTACTGATGGTGGAGCCAATTGGGCATACGGCAATTTTTCCTTCATGAGCCCGGCCGGTGTTTTGACTTCTACCTCCTTTCAGGATGTTCACTTTGTGTCTGCCAATATTGCGTATGCAGCAGGATCCGGTGGATGTATTGCTAAATCAACAGACGGAGGAGTTAACTGGGTCTTTGTTCGCAGTCCGCTTTATAACAATTCCAGAATCATCAATACAGTTTGGTTTGTAAATGAGAATAAGGGTTATATGGGCGGTGAATGGAACACCCTTGATTCTATCCCCAAAGTTTATTTTACCAATAACGGCGGTTCTACCTGGGACTCTCTGACCTCTCCTTCCGGAGGAACAGTAACCCGGATCGGCTATATCAACAATCCCAATATTGCACCTCAGTTATATACCGTAACAGGTAAAGGAAAAGAGATTCAGCGGATCATGTTTTTTGATGATAACACCGGATATATCAGTGGAAGCTCTCAGCATTCCAGCGGGGGCCCGACCATCCAAATACCAGCGGTGAATACCGCTACCTGTTTACCAACTGGTGGACAAACATCAGCCCTGGGTTCGCAACACGCTTCCCTGGTCTGGAAATTTTCCAATGGTGTGCTAACTGATTATTCCACCACAAAAGAACGCCTCGGATACTCCGGAAATACGGTAACACCTCCTGTTCCCTGTGGCGGGTCGACTGGTTTATACCGCACGGTGACTGCAGCAACCTCTTCTTTCAGGGCCATGCAGATTCTGGATGCAAATACTATTTTATTAATTGCAAACACCAATAATACAGCTATGCGCATCTACACCGGACTTACCGATAGTACGGTGAATATGGCAAACGGATTAAAGGAAAGAGGACGTTATGAAATCGTGAACCTCACTAATGCGCCAACCGGATTTCCAACGATACCGGCAAGCAATCCGATTTTTGCTTTTTCCAACCCGGCAAATATTGTACGTGCTGCCAATGGCAAATTATTTGTACCCGTTAACTCTCCGGTTTTTGGTCCTGTCAACAGGATGTGGACCTCAACGAATAACGGAACTACCTGGGTGGAAGAAAGATGGTTACCCACCGGCAGGAATTACAGTGAGTTTGGAGGACAGGCGATCGATATTTTACCTTCCGGCAAATTTTTAGTGGCCGGTCAAAACGGTGTTGTATCTGATTCTATTCCGGGTGGTCGCTGGGCCAGTACTTATTCCCAAGGAACCACTGGTTCATTCAATAAACTTGACTTTGCTGATTGTGCCAACGCAATGGCAGTTGGTGGTGGAATTATCGCCCGCACGAATAATGGTGGCCGTACCTGGGATCAGATCGTTCGACAGGACTTTATCAATCTGAATATTCAGATCAATGCTGCGGCTTATGCTACCGGTAATCCTGCAAAAGCATATTTTGCCACCGGTGCCGGCAATATTTACCGATCAGTAGATATGAATATCCCTTCTCCGGGTTTACCCACGATTGATCCGGTATATGCAAATGCAAATGAACAAATGTGGGATGTGGCTACTTCCGGAAATGACAGTGTATGGGTTTGCGGTTATAGCACCTTCTCGGTAGCTGCAGCCAGTCGTTCGCCGAAAGTTTTCCGTTCTACCAATGGAGGGAATACCTGGACGGTGTATAACGGATTTCATACCAGCACTAATTTTCAGAATTTCAGACATATTGAATTTCCTACAAATCAGATTGGTTATGTAACCGGAACCAGGGACACGGTCTGGAAAACAACAGATGCCGGTGTAACCTGGAACAAACTGCCATTGCCTACTCCTGGCGTTACACCGCAAATCACCTATAATGATATGTTTGCGCTGGATGCCAACACGGTTTTCCTGGTGGGTAACGGTTTTCCAAGAAAAGTGGTCTTCAGAACAACTGATGGAGGAAACAGCTGGCAGGATATCACCAATAATATACTATCCATATTCCCGGTAGGTAATTTCAACTCAGTGGTATTCCATGACCTGAACAACGGTTATATAGGTTGCGCCGGTGGATTCCTGGTCACCAATAATGGTGGAGCAAGCTGGAGAATAGAACAGTCTTCTTCACCCACCAATCATACCAGCATTGTTTTTTCACCGAAAAAAGTACCAGCAGGTACACCAGCTGCCAACCGTCGCCTGTTTTCTGTAGGCGCATTTTCGAATCATGTGCTGGAGTTTGGTGATACAACGCAGTTGAATGTATCCACTACTGAAACAGCCGTTTCTTCCTGTAATAACACACCCAATGGTTCTATCCGGGTAAGCGCCAACGGAGGTATTGCTCCATATACTTACAGTATCGATGGCGGAGCTTTTCAATCCGGTTCTCAATTCAATAATGTCGGCGCCGGAAATCATACCATCCAGGTTAGGGATTTTGCCTGCGGATTGGTTGTAAAAACCGTCAATGTTCCGGTTAGACCGGCCCCGACTGTAAATGCCGGTTCGGACAAAACAATTGTTCAGGGCGATGAAGTACAGTTACAAGGCAGTAGTAACGGAACCCCAGCGGTTATTTTGTGGACACCCAATAATAATATCACAGGAGCATCCACATTTACACCGGTAGTAAAGCCTGCCCAAACTACTCCTTATTTGCTGACCGTAACAGATGCTAATGGCTGTATTGGTAGTGATAACGCACTGGTAACTGTGATTCCTTACTGTATTAAAGTGATGAATGCATTTACACCCAATAACGACGGTCAAAACGACCGCTGGCTGGTAACTGACGGCAACCCCTGTACCGATAAAATATTCGTAGCTGTTTACAACCGTTATGGCAATGAAGTATACAGAAACGAAAACTATCAGAACAACTGGGATGGAACTTATAAAGGGAAGCCGGTGGCTGACGGAACCTACTACTACAATGTTTCCTTCAAGACCATCACGGGAAAACCCATCAGTGTAAAAGGAGATGTAACCATATTGCGTTAACCGAACAAGACAAATAAATGAAAAAGATAATTACAGTCATCATAGCATTTGCCGCACTGAAATCCGGTGCACAGCAAATTCAAACTTCTTCTCTTTTTGATCTGCAGGGAATGATTCACAATCCCTCCCTGGCGGGTTCAAACGGAAGCATGATCGGCGGAAGTTACCGTACACAGTGGAACGAAATCAGCGGATCGCCTAAAACCGCAATGGTATTCGGCTCATTTGACCTGCCTTCTCTGAAAATCGGACTGGGCGGTTATATATATAATGATGAAACGGGTCCAACATCAAGAAGAGGTGTACAGTTGGCGTTTGCCAAGCATATTCCTGTAGGTGAAGATGCGCGCTTCTCACTCGGTATTGAAGCCAAAGGATTACAGTATTCAATTGACAGGGCCAAACTGTCGGCTACATTGGGTTCAGATCCTGCACTGGGTACCAGCGACAATAAATTTAAGTTTGATGCCGGCTTCGGTATTTCTTACAACAGCAAAAAATGGCAGGTAGGTGCTTCCGTTTCTCAGCTGGTACAGTCCAAACTTGATTTTTATACCGGCAACCTCACATCCGGACAGGAAGCCAGGCTATATCGCCACTATTACCTGCATGGGCTCTATCGCTGGGCTACCGATGAATCAAATGTGGTGACGCCCCATGTACAATTTATCTATCTCCCCAATGCGCCATTAGAATTTCAGGCGGGTGTTCGGGTAGACCATAAACAACTTTTTTGGGGTGGACTGGGTTTTCGCTGGAAACAAAGCTTAACCGCTTCAGCCGGTTTCTATGTTAATAAAAAACTGATGCTGGGCTATTCATTTGATCTCTACCGTAATCCGGTTAGTGTGTTTGATGCAGGTGGTGGAGATGCGCATGAGATTATGCTCCGGTACAAGTTTAAAAACTAAGTTTTAAGGTTTAATGGTTAATGGTGATGCGGCCCCGTTTTTACGGGGCCGTTTTTTGTTGAATCAGTTACTTTTACAATTCAGTTACTTTTTATGCAAACACTGACCATTAGCCTGATACAGACCCATCTTCACTGGGAAGACAAAACAGCCAACCTGCAGATGCTGGAGCAAAAAATAATGGGTATCAGCGCCCAAACAGAATTGCTGGTATTACCCGAAATGTTCAGCACCGGATTCAGCATGAAACCTGAACTGTACGCTGAAAAGATGGACGGGGAGTCCTTGCAATGGATGAAACGGGTGGCAGCTGCAAAAAAAATAATCCTTACCGGCAGCCTGATCATTGAGGAAAATGGCCAATACTTTAACCGACTGATCTGGATGCTCCCCAATGGCCAGTATGGCGTGTATGATAAACGACATCGTTTTGCATTTGCCGGAGAAGATGAACACTATACAGCCGGATCCAAAAGATTAATTGCTTCTGTGAAAGGATGGAGGATCAACCTACTGGTTTGTTATGATCTGCGTTTTCCGGTATGGGCCCGTCAATCTCCATCCGCAGCAGACCGTGCACATGGAGAAGCAGAATATGATCTCCTGGTGTATGTGGCTAACTGGCCTGAAAGAAGAAGCCATGCCTGGAAAACACTCCTGCAGGCCCGCGCGATCGAGAATCAGTGTTATGTAGTGGGTGTGAACCGGGTGGGGAACGATGGCAACAATATCTACCATAGTGGCGACAGCATGATCGTTGACCCGATGGGAGAAATCGTATACACAAAGAAAGATGAAGAAGACATCTTCACCATTACCCTGAAAAAAGAGGAGTTGGTGGCTGTAAGAGAAAAGCTTCCTTTTTTAAGAGATGCGGACCGGTTTTTATTATTAAATGAAGACGATACGTTGGAAGACCTCTAGTTTTTTTTGACTCCTTCTTTATGATTCCGTATCAGTTCCATGGTGCGGATTACTTTGAAATCAGCATTCTTTCTGATATCGTCTACCGTTGGTAAAGCCAACACTTCCGGTTGTACCCCTTTGCCATTCTTCGGGGTGTTTTTATCAATCACCAAACGAAACAAAGGAAGGCGGAAGCGGATACCGGTTTCCGGTAATGTAGCATCCGGAATCAGCCAGGCAGAATTACCATAAGCGCCCCCACCGGTTTCTTCACCCACGATGGTTACATTATCCTGCTTCAGTAAGGCAGAAGCAAATAAAGTGGAAGCAGAAAAGGAATTTCCTCCGGTCAAAATGTATACCTGCCCGTCGAAATGATGATTTTTTTTCGGCTTGAAAGCATGCCTTTCAAAATATCCGAAATGATAATAGCCATCCGCCCGCTTCTTCGTAAAGAATTTTATAAATAGTTTATTCCAGAAATGATCCTGGATATAACGGGCCCATGGACTTCCCTTTTTAACAGCATAAAGAGAATCTGCTATTTTAAAGGGATGATTGGCGATATACCGTGTGATCAGCGTTGAATTGGTGACACTTCCGCCCCCGTTACTCCTCAGGTCAATAATGAGATGTGTGATGCCATTTTTTTCCAGTGCCTCAAAAGACTGATGAAAAAATTTCTTCAAATTATACCCTTTTCCAAAAGAGGCCAGATCCATCATGGCGCTGTGATTGGCCGTATCCATCCTGAGTAAGCGGATACTGTTTTTCCTTAATTCCCGCTGTTGTTTTTTGGTTGGTTGTGATTGGGAAGAAGGCCTGAATGTACGGGTACCCCTGCCCACTGTATCAGCGGCAGGATTATAAACAGGAATAATGATTTGTCTGGTTGTACCGGAACTATCTCTGTATTCAACCTGGTATTTTTCTGAAATCCCGAATATATTGGTATACAGGGAGCCGAATAACCCTCTGTTGCTGAGTGACTGAAACTTGTGTGTGCTGTTATATCCATCAGTAGAAATAAAACTGAACAAAGAATCAACGATCAGTTCTTTGCTGCGGCCATTGATGGAAAGAATCTCTGTTCCTCTCCGGAGAATGCTGTCGCGCCGGTTGAGATTCGCTGTGACCACCATCTTCATTTCATCATTGGGAGTATTCCCACCCCATAATTTCATACTGAGCGGAAACATTTTACCCAAACGGGCCGTATCGCTGTATTTATTCCAGGCTTTGGATGGGCGAACCGTAGTGTGTCCGCAATTGACTTTTGCGGTTACATAGCTGAGGATTTTTCGAAACTGTGGTTCGGTAAGCGAGTCATTGAGTTGCTGGCGGCCCCAGTTAAAAAAATAATCCATACTGTCCTTACTGGTATACCAGTAAAGTCCCGGGTGATGGGTTTCCAGTAAAGAGCGGTAAACCTGATAATCTTTCTGCAGGATGTCGGGGGCATATTTTCTGGAAGCTGAAAAAGAAGCGCGCCCGGAGCCACACCCTGTTAAAAGCATCAGCATAAAAAGGCCAGCCATCACTCCTGCAATTTTGTTCACGGCTCCTTGTTTGCTGATCATGCGCTGATTTATTTTAAATGATTCCAGCCCTGCGCAGTAATGGCATGCCGGCCTCCGCCCTTTGTGATGATGTGTGCGCCCTGCTCCGCTTCCGTCATATAACCCACCACACTGATTTGTTCATTGAGTACCAGTTTATCATATTCTGCCTGAGGAATCGTGAACAGCAATTCGTAATCTTCTCCGCCGCTCAGCGCACAGGCAGTGGGATCTATTTCAAATTTAAAGGCCGCCCTTTTCATTTCCTCGTGAACAGGAATTTTTTCTTCATACAATACACAACCCAGGTTGCTTTGTTTACAGATATGAAGAATTTCGGAACTGAGTCCGTCACTGATATCCATCATGGAAGTGGGAACAATTTCGCTGCTGGCGAAAAATTCAACGATATCTTTTCTTGCCTCTGGTTTAAGCATACGTCCGATCACATAGGTCTCACCTTCCAGGTCGGGTTGTACTCCCGGACTTTCCAGGAAAATCTTTTTTTCTCTTTCCAGGAAAAGCAATCCCACATAAGCACCACCAAGGTCACCACTTACACAAAGCAGGTCTCCCTTTTGGGCAGTGCTTCTTTTTA
>Ga0209174_10000098_pt1 | contig 64315 bp, 59 predicted proteins | sample JI91814BDNA_FD_187505 | JGI IMG/M metagenome (GOLD analysis project Ga0209174, IMG submission 187505) | Wastewater effluent complex algal communities from Wisconsin, to seasonally profile nutrient transformation and Carbon sequestration -... | ecosystem: Engineered > WWTP > Effluent > Algae...
TTCAATCTGTTCAATTTATTGCAGAAAGAAATGATTCTCTTAAGGAAGATTTTTATTGCAACTTTTTAGAAATCAATAACGATCATATCAGCTTAATCTCAATCAATCTAGATATCAGCTATCAGGCAGGACATTTTCAATCAGAATCTAAAATTCAATATATAAACAATGATTATAATTTTAATTCTCTACAAATAGAATCAAAATGGAAATTCAATAATGCAGCATTAAAACCATTAAAAGAATACTATTCGCTAGTATATGGGGCAAATTTTGACAATACAAATCTGAACGGGGAAATAAGTCTATTTAAAGAAAAATATAAAAATGAATTTAATATAAAAACAGATATAACTATTGTAGGTCTTCATTTTTTGGGAGCACCTGTTTATCCAAATATTAACGCAAACTCAGAATTTACCTTTCTTCCCGATTCTAAGCAAATTAATTTTTCTAGTATTCGACTTTACTATGAAAATGGGGCAATTGCTAGCGCAAACGGAACGTTAACCTATAACAACGATATCTTCTTAAACTTAAACATAAAAGGGGAATATGCTGATATTTACAAAGTAGTCTATTTAATAGTGCGAGCAGTTGATTTTAAAATTTCAAGTTCAATGAATTTTTATTCGCGAATGAATATTATTTGTGCTAAAGCGACTTTTGATCTCTATGAAATTAGAAATATTAATTTAGATTTAAAAGTAACAAATGCAGTAGTAGAACTTAAAATTAATAACGCTGACGTTTTACATGGTCACCTGGTTGGAACTGGAAAGATAATTGCGAGTAGCCATAGTAACTTTCAATTTGATGTTTCCCTAAAAGATATCAACTCACAGGACCTCATTGGAAAATATACTAAAAGTCCATACTTAAAAGGAGCTTTGAGCGCAAACTTAACATTTACCTCATCAGGAAATACATTTCCTATTTTCTTAGATAATCTTCATTCAAAAGGCAAAGTTGAAATAAAAAAGGGTGAATTACTTGGTTATGCAAATATTTTAAAACCAATCTTTAGCCTCGGCAAGCTAATCAACTTTCTAGGTCCGCGTGGAAAGAATACAGAGTTTCAATCTCTAAATCTTGATTATTCCATTCAAAATAGATTAATCACAATCCCGACTCTAAAAATGGTCGGCGTAGGATTAGATGCACATGGGTCAGGAAATATTAGCTTTGATAGAAAAATTGATTTTAGAATATATGCAGGTTTAGGTGGAATTGCAGGCAAAGCACTGTATATCCCTATTCTATACAAAGGTATAATGCCGGATAACGTTTCCTATATTGACCCTGTTTGGATTGGCTCTGTCTATGTTGGTGCTACTCTTTTTGGAGGACCCGCCGGGGCTACAGTAGGTGGAATCACCGGATCTGCTGTATCTGAATACGTAAATAAAGCCTGGGAAGGAATTAAGGGAATTTTCTCAAGAGACTAATCTTGAATAGCCCAAACATCATTCGTTACAAAATTTACAACTTTACCATTTTCCACTACTTCGCTTGTAATAGATGTATACTTTACATTAAAATTTGAATTAAGTTTTAGATTCTGATTGCGAGACCTAAGTGTTTCAACTATCGTTTTAGCTTTAAAAGTTTGACAATGCGAATTACTTTTATTCTCGCTTAAATCAACATCCTTTATCAGAAATTTTGCTTTGTGATGAAAATTCTTACTAGCTGTTTTGCTAACATTAGGCTGGTTTATTAGCTCTTTAATTTGTATTTTGAAATTACATTCTAAGAAATCTGATGAGAATGTACCTGTGGAAAATAGAAACAAAAAAAGAATTAAAAATTTATACATATGCTCTCCTATTTGTGTTTACGACAAAGCCTATTTTATTACTAGTAATAATAATTAGAATAATTTTTTTTATAAGAGGTTAAAATGTCATTACTTGCAATGTTAATGCCTAAGGGCGCAAATGGTTTTGGTTATAGTTCTACTGCTGAAGAAGTTACAGCAGGAATTTCTTTAGAAGGAAAAAATATTTTAGTTACAGGCTGCAATTCCGGTCTTGGAAAGGAATCTATTCGTGTTCTTGCCTTACGGGGTGCAAGAATCATTGGAACAGCTAGAACAAAAGAAAAAGCAGAAGCAGCATTAAAAGAAATCAGCGGCAACTCCCACTTAGGCTTAGAATGTGAACTAGCAAACCCTACCAGTGTAAAAGGCTGTGTCGCTGAAATTAAAAAACAAAAAATCAAATTGGATGTCATTATCTGCAATGCGGGTATTATGGCTTTGCCAACTCTTGAAAAAGCATTCGGATATGAATTACAATTTTTTACAAATCACATCGGACATTTTATTTTAGTTACAGGACTTCTAGATGAGTTAACCGACACAGGTCGTGTTGTAATACTAAGCAGTGCAGCTCATCAAAATGCTCCTAAAGAAGGAATTGACTTTAACAATCTTGCCGGGGACAAATATTACAACGCGTGGACGTTTTACGGACAATCTAAATTTGCCAATTTACTTTTTGCGAAAGAACTTGCGCGTCGATTCTCGGGAACCAAAAAGACAGCCTATGCAGTCCATCCGGGGGTAATCAAAACTAACCTCGCTCGTAGCATGAATCCAGTATTACAATTTGTTTTCGGTTTAGGAGAGCATTTATTTTTAAAAACTGTAGAGCAAGGTGCGGCTACTGAATGTTATCTTGCAACAAATCCTTCTGTTCTTTCTGACTCCGGAAAATACTTTGCAGATTCAAATGTGAAAGCTCCGAGAAAAGATGCAGAGAATATGGATCTTGCAAAAAAACTCTGGGAAGTATCCGAGAAGATTGTTGCAAAGTTATAGCTTAATCTGAATTCGATACAGGAACTCAAATAAGCGGTCACGCAAAGCCGCTAAGACGCAAAGGGGTTTAAAAAGTAATGCCAATTATACTTCTTTAAGTTAATCCACAAAAGGTATTTTTGTATTCTACTTGGAGATAATCGGCAGTAGCTTTATGTCTTGCTTTAAATTGAGATTTAATTTTTTGAGCTACAAAGAATTTACTAATTGGATTTAGAAAAAATTCAAATTTTATATGGTCGGTTAATTCGGAGTATTCGCCTACTTTTGAAAAACGATGCTCATGTCTAAAAGAAAGGAAAGGTCCTTCCTTTTGAATGTCTATAAAAATTTCATTCTTATTGTAGCCTATATGCTCTGCGATCCATTTTTTCTTTATTAGTGGAGCTAAAGTCACTTCTAATATTGCTTGCGTTCCTATTTTTGAAATAGATTCGGGTGCCTGTAAAACTTTAACAGATTTATCTAGAGCGACTAACGTTTGAAAACCAACAGGCTCTTCATGAAATAAAAAAAGTCTGTCAACTGAACAATGAAAAATAGATTTGCATTCAAATATGGCGGGCATATATCCCACACAAAAGACTATTTTATATTTGCCAAATCAAATATACTAATTTTGATGAATAACTATGAAATTAATCCAGTTTATAATTCTTTTCGTTTTCTCTTGTAAAAATTTATCTATCCCGATGATTCCAGATGATTCTCCCAAGCCACATCATACAAAAAATGGATTTCAAAATACGGATACTTCCGTAACTGCAAAAGGTCTAGGTCCTGTTCTATTATGGAAGCTTGGCAATCTTTTCAAAACACTTCCATCTACAGAAGCAAAGGATTATCAAATAGAAACAATCTCAAATGATGGTTCTAAAGTAAGAGAAAATAAAAATCGAATGAGTGTTACCTGGATTGGCCATGCAACAGTATTAATTCAAATTGATGGAAAAATTATTTTAACAGATCCGATTTGGTCAGAGAGATGCTCTCCGATAAGTTTTATAGGACCAAAGCGATTTACAAATCCAGGAATCAAATTAGAGGATTTACCCCCTATTGATATAATCATCATTAGCCACAATCATTACGATCATATGGATTTACCTACACTTAAAGCATTAGATAAAAGAGACAAGCCTGCTATTTTTGCCGGTCTTAAAAATAAAGACTTCTTAAAAGAAGAAGGACTTACAAATGTAATTGAGCTAGATTGGTGGGATATACGAATTGAGAAAGATATAAAAATTACATTTACTCCAACGCAGCATTTTTCGGGAAGAGGAATTTTTGATAGAGAAGAAACTCTCTGGGGAAGCTATATAATAGAAGGCAAAGAAAATACAATCTATTTTGCAGGGGATACTGGCTATTTTGCGGGATTTAAAGAAATTGGTTCTAAGTTTCCTAATATTGATATCGCGATTTTACCGATTGGTGCCTATGAACCCCGTTGGTTTATGAAACCAATTCATATGAACCCGGAAGATACGCTGCTGGCATACAAAGACCTTGGCGCAAAATACCTATTACCCATGCATTACTTGACTTTTGTTTTAACAGATGAAGCTTTAGATGAGCCTTTAAAATTTACAAAGTCTTTATTTGATTCTAATAAAATCAAAATTGATACACTCCTTGATTTAAAAATAGGAGAAACCAAAATATTCTGACTCGATTTTATTATTTTTGCTTGCAAAAGATACTACTTCCATTAGAATACGGCATTCATTTAAAGGAGATTTTTCAATGAAAAAAATTAGTTTAGTTATAGGATTAGCAATCGCGCTCACATTTACCGCTTCCAGTTTATCCGCAAAGTGTTACGGATTTAAAGATGCAGATATCAAAGTTTGTGTGAATGGTGATGGTTTTAAAGAAAGAAAAAAAGCCAGTGATATTTGTAAGGGCGTTGTAGGAACTGACTGCGGCGGAATCACAGGAAACTCCGGTTCATGCACAGGTCCTAAATGTTATGATGAAAGTGGAAGTAAAAAAAGCAATATCAAAGTAGATTAAAATTTAGAACAATCGGGATTGTGTAAAAGCAAAGAAAATATCTCTCTCAGAGCGCATAAAGGTCACGGAGAGTATTGACACATTCGATAAACTCAGCGCAGGTTTTATTGATTCTTTTCTCTGTGTTCTCAGCGCGCTCTGTGAGAATTGAATGCTTTTACACAACCTCGAAAATGAAACGTATAAAGGTCCGGCTAATATCAATAAATCGCAGTTAACCAGTCTGCATACTCATCCTTATTTGCAGTCACTATTTCAAAAAACAAATCCTGGATTTTCTTGGTAATCGGTCCCATTTTTCCATTTCCAATGATTCTCTTATCAATTTCTTTTACCCATGCAACTTGAACGCCAGTGCCAGAGAAAAATACTTCATCGCAGATATAAAGTTCGCTTCTAGTTACATCTCGTTCTATTACTTCTAATCCCAGTTTACGGGAAAGTTCGATAACTGATCGTCTTGTAATTCCTTCCAGGATAGAAGAGGTTAAAGAAGGAGTGATGAGCTTTCCATCTCGAACAATAAATATATTCTCTGCAGATCCCTCCGAAACGAATCCTCTTGAGTCTAGAAAAATGGCTTCATCACATCCATTCTGAACTGCTTCTGATTTTGCTAGTGCAGAGTTTACATAACCACCCGAAGCTTTTGACATAGTAGGAATCATTGTGTCATCAATTCTTCTCCAACTAGACACCATTGTCTTAAGACCTTTTTTAGTATCTAAGTAATCATTGAGCGGCAAAATGTAAATAGCCAGATCAGCTTTCACATCGTGAAAGCGAGGCGATAGTTGCAATGCTGAAGTATAAATGTATGGGCGAAGATAAATATTTTCTTTGTATCCACATTCTTTAACTAGTTTTAGAATAATTTTTTCAAACTCGATTGGATCTATACTATATTGAAGTTGAACAAGTTTTGCTGAGTTTAATAAGCGTTTAACGTGATCTTTTAATCGGAAAATATAGACGTTATCTTTTTTGGGATTGTAATAGCCACGAATTCCACCAAACACGGCTGTTCCATATTGTAATGCATGAGTTTGAATACTCACCATTGCCTTTTCTGCTGGAACAATTTTCCCTTCAAAATAAGATAAATTCTTAAACTTTCCCATATACCCTCACTTCTGATTTAATTTTCAGAATTTTAGAAAAGGATATTTTAACAAGTATTTATTAACTCAGTTTATTCAATTGAAACAGTGAAAAGAAAGGGATTTAGCTTTAAAAAATGAGATTTAGAATTAATTTTTAATTCTCTTCCTCTTTTCTGAAGAGTCTTCTAGATAAAAAGAAGCCAAAGATTCCCACTGTTAATCCACCCAAAACCATCGAATAACTATTATTATTCCCGCGATTTAAATAGGCTAAAAGCGAACTATCTTCTTCATTACTGAGACTTACTGGCAAGCCATAAAGACTATCTGTTTGTTCAAGGGACAAAACTCCAGTATCCGCTCCTGTAATATCAACATTAGTAGAATTAAAAACTTTTACTATGATAAAAGTCTTGGCAAAGCTATAAAATTCTTTTGTGACAGGATTTCTAATGCTTGTATCTTCTTGTGTCACCTTGGTCACTTTATCCGCGTAGTTGGAATCGACCCATGTAGGAAAAGGAGAATTGACATCTCTTTGTAGATACAATTCGCATTCATGACCTTGAATATTATAAGATCCATAGGCAGCTACTATTTTATATTTTGCACCCTGCGTTCTATTCTTAATTTTGAAATTGAAACTCTTAGAAGTTTGATGATCCCAACCAATGACTGCCACTTGACCAAATAACGCATCCTTATAAATATTATCTTTTATAACCAGGTTAGCAGTGTTGCCATCGGAAAGACTTATTATTGGAATTGAAGAAAAATAACTTTCCGGTTTACAATAATTTGCCTCTGCAACAAATAAATTCTCAGTAATTCTCTCTTTTGCTTTCTCCCCAGTAAACGAAACCTGGTAAATAATATTTGGATTAAATGATGAATCCGGGACAAACTTCAGGTTCAATTCTTTTGTAATTTCAATTGAACCATTCACAACTTCATTTGTAACCAAATGACTCACTTCTATTTTACCAATCAAATCCTTACCTTGCAAAATTTGTAGGCTTTGCCCATCACTACTTTTTAGAATTCCAGATTGAAGTAATATTTCTAAATATCCATTCTTAACTAAAATATTTGCGTTTGTCGAAATTCCAGAATAGGAATCAGTGGAGGTTTTTCGTAAAGTTTCATTGGAGGTTAACGAATTATTATGCGGTCTCAAATCTTTTGATTTACCCAATGTATCGGTATAGAGACCGTCGTTTTTCTCGGAACAATTTAGAAAGGAAAGAAGGATAAATAATAAAGAAAAGATGTAATTCATAAAATTTCCCCTGTTTTATTATATACCAAATGAAAAAAGTAATTTCCTACAAGGACTTTTTTTGAATAGCATTTGGTATACCGCACTATAAGCTTATTTTATTTTTTTATAAACGCATATACTAAAAATATCATACTACGAATTTTCGTAGAATCTAACATCTTTAAAAAAATGATAAAAAATTAGCCGGGTATGAAGGCAGGAATACCTAAAATTGGGTATTGTTCAGAAATGAACTATCAAATTGTAATTTATTCTACAATGTGATTTTGCCATAAACCATAGCGTGGTTTAAAATCAAATATTTGAAAGTTTACATCTTCCAATGTAAGTGGAGGAGTCCATTTATCCGGGATTTCAACTGCTTTGTAAAGTCTATCCAGGTATACCTCTTTTGGTATTTCGTAAGCACCAAGATTCCAGGTTACCTCATTTAGTTGTTGAGTATCAAAAAGAGTAAACCCATCACGAAATAGAGCTTCAAATAAATGAGTAAGAGCAACTTTACCGGCATCCGATTCTACAGAGAACATACTTTCTCCCGCAAAGAATTTCCCAATAGCAACACCATAAGCTCCACCAACTAGTTCTCCCTCTTTGTTCCAAGCTTCTACACTGTGTGCATATCCTTTCTTATATAGTTCGCTATAGCCTTTTAAGAATCCTTCTGTTATCCACGTTATCTCATTTACACGATTTGCACAACCTTTCATAACTCCTTCAAAGGATTGGTTAAAAGTAACTTTGTAAACTTTCTGTCGTATTTTCTTTCGAACCGTTCTAGAGATATGCAAACCATCTACTTCAAAAATGGCACGGGGATGTAAACAATACCAACGAATTGGATTTTGTGACCAAGGGAAAATTCCATGTGTGTAAGCGTAAAGCAAACGATCTGAAGAAAAATCACCTCCGATGGCAACTAGATCATCCATCTTCCTAAGTGGGTCACCGAAGAATTTATGAAAATCTTCCATTCCACTCATGGCAAAGCATTTACCCCTACGAGAGAATTTTGCTGTAAATGGGAATTTGTATCCTCATAAAACTCAAGCATCGATTTGTAAGCCGATGGAGTTAACTTTAAGTCCTGGTCATTTTTTAAGAATTTGGATACGGGGATTAGATTGTATTGATATCCTGTTTTTTCATTAGAAACATAAACAAATACAGGAATAAAACCTACATCATGAATGGAAATTACAGGTTTGCCAGACTGAACTGTTTTTGTAAGAGTAAAATTAAAAATCATTCCACCATTTGTATAACGTTTTATTTGCCCTGAAACAAAATTGCCTAGTGAATAAATAACCATTCGTTGCTTTCGTTCTCCGAATTTATCTTCCTTCCAACTAATTTCATAGGGCTGTAATACATGGGGATGCCCGCCTAGAATAATGTCCGCACCTTCATCAAAGGCGAAGTCCACCATTTCCTTCTGGAATTTATCTGGAAATCTTGCATATTCTGTGCCAAAATGGTATGCCACAATCACAACATCCGGTTTGAGACTTTTTGCCATTTGAATGTCTTCGCTAATTCTTGCTTTATCAATTAGGTTTACTACTTTCTCTTTTGGTATAGCAATTCCATTTGTGCTATAGGAATAACTTAAAAAAATCATATTGATACCATTCTTCGATACCTGCAAAATACGCCTTTTTTCAAACTCTTCCTGCGATTTATATGTTCCTAAATGCAGTATTCCATTTTTATCGAGCATATCAATTGTGTGATCAATCCCTTTCCGCCCTGTATCAACAGAATGATTATTTGATGTAGTTAAAATATCAAATCCGAGGTCTCTCAGCGCTTCCGCCAATTCATCGGGCGAGCCAAATTGAGGGTATCCAGCAAATAACTTGGAGTCTCCAGGAAGGGTTGTTTCTAAATTTCCAAATGCTATATCAGGGGAGGAAATATACTCTTTTACATGCTTAAATACAGGCTTAAAGTCGTAGCAACTACACTTTGGATTGTAAGCTGATTTTAATTGAGTTTCATGAACCATAATATCCCCGACTGCCGCAAAGCTGAGACTTTGCTTTTCAGGGGAAGTAAATCGAACAAAAAGGCTTGTGCAATTTGCAAATGCCATAAGCATAAAAGCACAAAAGATAGACAGAGTAAAAGGATTTGAATTCATATTAAAGAGCCAAAAAGGATTTACAGTTTCAATCTGCAAATCCCCTTATAAATTTCAATCTGAATTAAAAAGTCAGTGTCAAGTTAATCATATAGGATCGTCCTGGCTGAGGAAGTATGGAAGAATCATAGCCGGTTGATCTTGCGTAGTAGTAATTCCCTGCATTTGCATTGCCTACGCCAGGATGAACATAGTATTCATTAAACAAATTCATAATTTTAAATGTCAAAAAGCCAAAATCCTTAAAGTTATAAGTAAAGCCAGTATCGAATACAAAATAAGGATCTAGACGCTTTTGTTCTTGTTGGGCTGATCTTCTTAGAAGAGTTTCCGCGTCTGTGTCCGGTAGCGGACCATTATTGCTTAGAACGTTTCTAGAATAAAATTCTCTGGCACTCACATAATTACCCCTAAAGTTCAGGATAAAGGCTTCTTTAATGGGAAGATTAATCCCAATATTTATTTTATGGGGAGCAATATCACCCAGGTTTGTAAATTTTCTTTCTCTTGGAATATAAGAAGCAAGTCCGTCATAGTAGGCTCCAAAGGGATTATTAACTCTATTTCCTTGAAATAAAAACTCGTATTGACCGAGAGGCGTTGTCCCGTCTTTCCATTGTTTCATATTATGGTCATAGTATGTATCCGATTGAGCGAGAGTGTAAGTATAGTATGTATAAAAACTGATAGGTAAAGAATTTGTGATAAAATTGTTAAAGTTCCATTTGAACTTATATTCAAGACCGTAAATTCTTCTTCTTCCTCCATTCGGACCAGATTCTCTAATCACATCTTCATACCTTGAATAAAAGAAGGAACCTTCATTTGAGATTTGTTTACCTTGACGCATTAAAACAAGCTCTGTTGTTTTCACTTTTTCAGGTCTTAGATTTGCGTCGGAAACTCTACCAGAAAATCCTCCATAGAGTAAAAGTGGAGGGGGCTCATTAAACGCTTCCCCGTATAATAACTTAATTGCTGTTTGCTCTTGTAGCTTATAAATTGCTGTAATCCTTGGATTTAGAGCTTTACCATAGACAGAGTTTTCATCATAACGAATACCGGGACTAAATCGAAACTTTCCGATGTCAATAATCGATAATAAAAATCCACCTCTATCATAGGTTCCAATTGTATTCTCTTCAGGCATCCTACTTTTAGGGGATGGACCTTTCAGCATAATAGGATCTGTGCTTAAATAAACAGAATACCCTCCATTTGGATGAAGTGGATCCTTATCTACTCCTTTGTTTACATTTGGATTCAAAGCATCCACCGAACTAAAATAAGTTGAGCCCCACCAATAGCCAGGTATATCATAAAATTTAGTTAATTTCTTTGCTTCGTATTTTAAACCGGCTAGAATCTTTATATTATCATTCACCTTATATTCGATGTTCTGATTGACTAGGATACTAGAATTCGCATTAGTCCATCTTGTAATACTTACATAGGATGGCTTAGTTAAGCTTGAACCGTCTGCTTCCGCCCAAGTTCCATAAGTTGACGTATCTCGAGCCAGAGCTAAAGTGTATGAGGTAAGTTTTGGAGTTATTTCTACTGTATTTTCTGCATAGACGTTTACAAGTCTCTTGCTCCAATAAGCATTTGTCTGTGCCTTGTCACCCGGATAGTGTCCGCCGTAACTTTCATCTTTATTGCTTAAATTCGAGCCAACCTTTAAGGACTTATAGGTCGCGCTTAAAATTGTCCCCCAATTATTTACAGAGTCCCTGTAAGTCCCATAAGGCTTTCCCAAATCCCCATAGTATAAAACCGGACCCCAAATATTTGGATTTCTTAAGAAAAAAGGAGAGCTAAATCCTTTCCCTTTCACATTATTATTTTCATCTTCCCCTTGAGTAGTTCGAGCAGAGACTGCAATCCCTAAGTCTCCTATTTGAGAAGTTGCATTACCATCCATTGTCCAGTTAGGACCGGTTCCATACATAAAACTAGTTCTGCCGGTCAAAGCCTTGCCACCGTTTTCTTTTGCCGTTTTTGTAATGATGTTAATGATACCTTGAAATGCATTAGGCCCATAAACAGCAGACGCCGGACCATAAATTATTTCGACTCGTTTAATGGCTGAAATCGGATAAGTTCTATCAACAGTGGCTACTTGCGTCCATAGATCATTTTGAATTATCCCATCAATCATTAAAAGCGTTCTAGAAGTGTAAGGAGTCCGGTAACCTCTTTGATATAAATTAATGGGGTCTGCACCACCAATTCCAATTACATCGAAACCAGGTAGATCATTAAATATATCTTGTAGGCTAGTATAACCTCTATTTTTAAAATCCTGTTCTGTTACGACCATCGTTGTAGCAGGAACGTCAATTAAACTTTCTTTAGTTCTAGAAGCCGTCACAACTTCTGTTTGTTGTAGAATTTTAAAAACATCTTCTGATGCCTTTGAATCAACTGCGACTACTGGTAGAGATAAATCTTTTCCAATAGAAGTTCCGTTCACATATTCATCTACGTTTTCTGCATTCTCTTTTCTTGTTTGATTAAATTTAACTCTTTGAGAAAATTTATTAGCAAATCTATCAACAACAGTTTTGTCTTCTATTTTAATTTCTTCGGGTGGCAAATCTACTTCACTCAGATCCCCCAAAGAATCAGAGACATTAAGCGCATCGATAATATTTCCTTTGTCTGGATTGTAGACATGCCCATAGATTAAAATATTTCCATTTGGCTTTCGTGTAAAGTATCCACTCAAATAAAATTTTGCATTATTATCTTTTGCTGTTCTTAGATTATCTGCATTGCTTCCATTGACTACTCTTACTTCAAATCCCTTTGCAGTTAATTCAGCTGATAATTTTTCTTGAATCAAATCTCTATTTGCCTGATCTTCTTTTGATTTATACGGAAGAAATTGACCTATGTAGATGATATTAGAAAGAGAACCATCAGCAAAAATACCGAAAGAAAATACCGTTAAAATACCTAGAAAAACAATTCTACTGAATTTAAGATTATTTTGCATAAAAACCCTAATATAGTTTTCGGAAATGCTTTGTTTTATTTCCGTTAATGAAGGTAAGCAACATTGACTATAATTAATATTGCAATAGAAAAAAAAATTTTCGGGCTTTTTTATAAAGAGGAAATGTGGAAACTTTCTAGAGTATTATATGAAAATGTAAATTTTTAAAATAAAAAAAAGCCGTTCAAAAGAACGGCTTCCGGCTAATAAGAATTAACCTGCAGTAATTGCTAATTCAACACGGCGATTTGCTGGATCCGTTGGACCTGCTCCTGGAGCGAGTCTTTCTGCACCTAGACCTTTAGATTCACCAATTTGTTCTTCAGTAAGACCTTGAGATTTTAAATAGCCTTTAACAGCGTCAGCTCTTTGTTGGCTTAAAGTTTTATTGAATGCTGGATCACCAGAAGCATCAGTGTGACCAGTAATGTTTACTTTTGTATCTGGATATGCTTTGATAGAATCAGCAACTTTATCAAGAGTAGCTTTTCCAGTATCAGGAACTTCTGCTTTACCAGGATTGAATTTAATTGCTTGCTCACCCATTTTTAGATTCAAAGCTTCAATATCGCCATCAGCACCTTTTACTTCCGCAACGCCAATTTTTTTAGATTCAAGATCTTCTTTGATATCATCTTTCATTAGGTCAAAGTATAAACCAACACCTAGACCAATTGCACAACCAGCAGCAAGACCTACAGCCTTACCTTTATTGCTTGATTTTTTCTTTTTAAATGCTGCTTTTACAACATCGTCAATTTTTCCACCAGAAGCTTTCTTCTTTAAAGCTTCATCATAAGCAGCTCCAGCTAATAGTCCAGTTAAACAACCAGTTAAACCACCGATCATTGTATACTTACCGGCTTTACTCAGTGTCTCGCAAGAGGTTACCGAGAAAGCTACTAATAAAATCATAACTAAGGTATTTTTTTTCATGTATCTTCTCCTTAAGCATCAAAGAAAATTAAAAAGCATAAAAGGTCAATCAAAAACAAGTTGCTTTCTTTTATTCAGATTTTGATTCTGTAATGTTAAATATGAAAGAATCTTTTTTAATGAGCATTGTTTGCAGTATATTTGGATTACTAGCGGGATTATTTATTAGCCAAAATGCTACTGGTGAGGGTTACGAGCAGTTTCCGCTCTTTACTGTATTTGCTTCTTTACTCTGTTCTTTTTTTCTCTGGCACTTTATTGTTATCAAAAAGAAATCAACATCAATCAGTCTCGGAATTTTTACTGGGATAATGATTGTAATCCTCTCTCATTACTTTACCTGGTATTTTATGTCCTTGTATTATTTTACATGCAATAGTCTCACCGGAAAATGTTTGAGCTCCTTAGGAGAAAAAACAATGAATCCTATTGAATCAATTTATTTACTCCTGCCTTATACTGTAGTGAGTCTAATTATCGCCTGGCCAACGATTCCACTCGGCGCTTTCTTAGGTGCCATCATGATTAAACTACAAAACAATTCTAGAAAAATAGAAAAAAATTGACTTGCAAAAAAATGGAAATAAATTATAGTCTCTCTCCCTATCAATTGGGAGGAGAATATTGTGAAAACAATTTTGATTATATCAGGTTTTCTTTTTACGTTTAATTTATTTGCAACTGATGAAATGGAAGGCACCTATATCGCAAAGTCCGAGTCTTCGAAAGAAATTTATGAATTAAGCCTAAATGTTGAAAAGGATGAATCGGGGGATGACGCTTACTTTTTTCACCTAACAAAGGCTATGCAGAAGGAGGAAGGAAAAAACGAAACATCCATTATTGGAAAATACAAAATAGATAAAAAGAAGATAATTCTATACGGAGAATCAGTTACAGCTTCTAAACAAAATACAAATTCTGATTTAGAAGACAAACAAGAAAGTAAATATACTGGCTCTCCAATTCGAGTATTTGTGCGAAATGAGGATAACAAAACAATATTAGTTTTAAGTGCATTTGGAAAAATTCTAAAACTAGCAAAACAATCTTAATAAAGTTTTTAATTGAATTCATATAAAAAAGGACTTTGTAAATACAATGATGAATAGGCGCAAAATTACAATTAACCACAAGTTTCTAACAGTATGCGCTTTTGTGATTTTGTTTTTACAAAGTTCTAATTTATTTTCCGAAGACAAAGAAATTTTAGAAATACGAAAATACTACCAATCAGTTCAAAAAGATTTAAATAAGTTTTCTCAAGCGAAAGTAGATTACACCCACAAAAATTCTCATGTTGACGAGACAGATTTACTATCCGAACAGATTTACTTTTATTCTAAAAACAAAGAAATCGTGCGAATAGTTGGAGACATGGTCTTTGATTGCTCGGGCACTGTAAATGAATTAACCTATAAGGAGAAAGAGCTAATATTCATTTACTCCTATCAATGGATGGGGTGCAATAGAGAAGGAAAACATAGCGAAGAAAGATATTATTTTAAAAAAGATAAACTTATTTCTTGGAAAAGCTCCAAAGAAAATAACACAAAAGACAAATGGAAGAAAAAAGAAACTGAACTATTAAGGCTTTCCAATTTTTATCAACAGCAATTTCCAAAAACAAACTAAGGTGCAGCGTATATCGTTTTAATTTCAGAACCTGAATTTCCTAAATCACTTACAATTAGAGTTACCGTTCCACCCGACTGTATATAGGTTTCTATCACGGAAACAGATTTTACTTGGCCTGATTTATCTCGAACAACATTAAACTCAACTTCTGTGTCCTGATTTTTAATTTTGTCTGACTTTCTTGGATATTTATATTTATCAAAATTATAAACAAAGCAAATTCCAAGAAGATACGCCTCTTCCAACCGTGCAAGCGGCAAAGTAAGAGTAGACGTTGTTACCATAGAATCATCTGTAGATTCAGTAACTCTAGTTCCTTTCGGCAAATATTTCTCAGCATATTGTTTTAATGTTGGATTTGATTTACTTGGCAATTCGGAAACGGGAGGTGGGTAAGAGGAAAGATATCCATCAAATAAATATCCTTCCCGATCATCTGCAATTACTTTCACCCAGTAACCGGGAATTCCTTCTACTTCATATTCTTTATCAGTAATTTGTCGAACCCGGGCGATCGTTCCAAACGAAACAGTTTGTAGAAATCTTCCATTCTTAGAGGGCTTATCTCTCAGGTTAAGTCCCGATTTAGCTAACACATATAAATTGTCTCCCACTTTATAGGAAATAACCGGTTTCGCAATTACAGAAAGATTTAGAAAAAATAAAAATAAAACAATTCGATTTATTAGCTTACTCATATTTTTTTCTATCGGAGACTAATTCGTTTCGTTGTGGTAATTTTTTTAACTTCTAGATTTGATTTGCTCAAAAATAGCCTTTGCAAAAAATAGAATGAATGCATTTTTCTAAACGAAATCTTATTCTATTTATTATCTTCTTTTCTTTTTTATCTCATTTACTATTTCCATTTTTAGTTTTCTATTCAGAGAAAACTTCTTTTATCTGGCATACGATAGGATCTAGAGTTATTCCCAAAAAAGAGTATGACCTGGCCATTTTAGGAGATAGTCAAATCATGAGTGGAATTCATCCAAATGTGTTAAGCTTGCAGTTGAAAGAAAATGGAAAGCCATTGGATATTCTATATTACCCGCGACCATCCGAGCAGCCAGAAGGCATTTATAAATTACTTTTAGACTTTCATAATTCAGAAATTAAAGTCAAAACTCTATTAGTAAATATTTCTCCTGTTACTAGTTCTAAAAACACTATCGTCGATGCACATAAAACTCTTTCCCAAAACTTCCAACCTTTTTCACTCCAAATTCATCTAGACAAAGATCTGAATCAATTTTATCTAAAAAATCTATCGGGTAATCTATATTATCTGTTCTTACAGGCATTTCCACTTTTAAAGTTGAATGGAAACTTTTCAAATGAAATAAAATTAATTCCAGGCTCAGAGGGAATTCAACACAATAAAGAAATGAATGCTCTCTTAGAAGTTAATTTCTTCGGGAATTTAAATTCAAATAAAGAGAAAAATCTTTTTCTAGAAAAATTTTTACCGGAAGAAAATTTCTACTTTGAATGGGGAAATTTTTCTTCTTATACAGGAGAATGCAAAGAAAGAAAAGAAACTCTTTCTATACCGGCAGGAATTGAAGCTGCATTTTTAACTCCTAGAAAAGAATCTCTTAACTTCTGGTTAAAAATTGGAGAGTATGCCAAACAAAACAATATTCGGATAGTTTATTTATATGCTCCATTTTCTCCAGAAGCCGAGGCAAAGATTCGATCTAATGAAATAACTTCTCCAATTCAATTGAATATTCATGAAATCTCAGCAAAATTTGGAGAAGAAAGTATTCTAAAGATAGAGCCTTCCCTTTTTACTTCAGCTGATTTTAAAGATTATACTCACTTAAATGTCTGCGGAATGTTGAAGTTGACAAAAGAATTAGCCAATAGATTGTAATGAAATAGTTTTATGTTTAGGTTTAATTTAATAATTTCATTGCTAATTCTTTTTTTATTCAAATGCGCGGATGTAAATGAATTATACTTATCTGCAGGTGAAGCAAATGCACGCATCCTGGCTGCGTTTGCTATTAAAGACGCACAGTGTAATTATACACACAGGGTAACAGCATTTATCCCCGGAGAAGCAAGAAAAACTGAAATTACGGCTTGCACACAGGCTATCTTAACAAAACTATGTGGTGATTGGAATGTTTCTGATCCTACTCCCATTCAATGTAAATCAATTAACTACAGAAATAATTATAAATTAGGCGGAAATTAAAGTATGAATTTCAAATTCGACTTACAGCTAACGGAGATTTTGCTCTATATTTCGCTCTTTGTAGCCTTTGTTATACTGGTTCTATTTTATTTACGTTCGGGAAGAAAAAGAAAACAAATCTTTGAAGTAAAAGATTCAGGGGATAATACTCCTAAGCCGAAACAAGAACAGTCAATTCTAGAAATCTTTGATTATCTCGGAACAAAGATTGTTCATGAAAATGGAACCTATACTGTAAATCATAAAGGCAAAGTAACGTTTTACAAATCCTGGGAACTAGTCCCTATTCAATTTCAAAAAATGGTAAAGGAACTCGATAATCGTTCTGGACTTGCAAAGAAAAACGATGATTATTTTTTAGAAGTAATCAATGGTATCTATTATTTAACAATGCCCGATGGCTCTATCAAAAAATACAATCGCCTCACAGACGTTCCGGCCTATATACGTAAAGCGGTAGGAAAGCTTTAAATTTAAAGATTATCACCGATTTGCATTGAGCCTGTCGAACGTGTGGACACCCATAAAGAAACTATGGTTTTTATTTTGGGAATGGAGTTTAATTATATGCCACAAAACGACACTAGTTATGAAACAGAAAAAGAATATAATAAATTAAAGTCTCATCGTTTCTTTATCGGTGTCCTCGGTGTTTATCGGTGGTAATCTTAAAAATTACTTCTTCTTGTTTAAGTCTGGCAAGGTCAATAGCACATCGAAGCGATCGTTCATTTCTTGTTTGTATTCGTCTTCATCATAAAACAAGGGCTCAACTTCACCATAAGCCTGATAGGTATAGCGCTCGAAGTCCATATCACGATCAAACATTTTCTTGAAAATGTCTTTTGCCCTAGCTTCTGTCTTTTTCATATTCTGCTTATCATCGCCGGGTTGTTTAGAGTGTGTTTGAATTTGCACTTTATAACCGGGATAGAGAGATAGAATTTTCTTAACATCTTTTAAAATACTTGCTTCGTCTTTTTTTAAAATAGATTCAGGAATAGAAATTCTAAGCTTTTCTTCTTTCTTAGTAACAAGAATTCCCGTATTAAATTCTTTCACTTTAAAAAATTGTAATTCGTTTAGTTCATTTCTAAAAGAAAAATGTAATTCTAAATTACTCAATGAACCGATTAACACACCGTTATCCGCATAACCATCCCATACAATTCTCTTTCCAGGCTGCCCGATACCTTTCCACTTTTTGATGACTTGCGTTTTAATCTTATCATTCAAAGAATAATTATGCAGAATAGTCAACTTCCAAGTTTTGATAGAAAAATTTTCTAGCTCTGGAAATATTTCTAAGAAGTCAGCATTATCATCTCCATCAGGAGTAAAAGTTTTTGAAGACAATTTAAAATAGATTTTCTTTTCTTTTGTATTTACAGTAATTTTTCTTTCAGGTGATTTTAAATTCTTCGAGCCAGCAGTCAATTTTAATCGAAAGGAGTAAGTATCATCCGAGACTATCTTTCCATTTGAATTTTTTCCATCCCATTCAATATTATCAGGTAAGGACTCTCCAGAAAACACTTTTATGTTTTCTTCTTTTTTCCCGTCCTTTTTAAAAATGGCCAACTCCCAATTTAGAATATTTCTCTCATTTGAAATAGGTTTAAAACTAACCGTATCTTTTATTTTATCACCGTTAGGCGAAAAGGTGGAAACATTGGATTGAATATCAACATTATCAGCTGATCTTGCAAGGTAAATATTTTCCAGGTTTGCAGTAAATTTATTTTGTGAGAAATCTTCTCCAATCAATTGGTAAGAGTAAATTCCTTCATCTTGCAGAATTCCCCTGTCATCTTTTCCGTCCCAATTTAAAACTTTTGGAATTGTTTTTGAATCCCATTGAAATGTTTTTACTGGTTCATTCTTTTCATTAAAAAAAGTCCCACTCCAACGATCCATTGGCTCAGCCATAATATCTTGCTTAACAGTCAATTGATCAAATACTTTATCATTATTGGGAGTAAAATAGCGATTATCTGCTGTAACCCTTGCATATGGAGCAATCGAATCTAAGTATATCGAAACCGGTTTTGATTTAATCTCAGACTTATCCGAAAAAAATATTTTCATTTGATGAATGTAACGACCATCGGGTAAAGTCTTTCCACTATTGTCATTTCCCAACCATTCTACAGATTCTGGAATTTCTACTTTTAAAGGTTCAAGCTCTTTATCTCCAGAAAACATATAAGCATAAAAACCACGTTTACGCTTTCTTCGTAAATCAGCAGAAAAAACTTTTAGAACTTTTCCATTCTCATCCGCAATATGAATTTTCCAATCAATTGGAGTTTTTGACCCTGAATATTTTATTTGCAAAACTAATGTATCATTGACATCATCTAGATTAGGTGAGAAAAAAACTTTAGAAGTTTCTAAAACTAAAGTTTCAGGCTCATCTGCAATCATTGGATAAAGAAATAGGAAAAATAAAAAAAGAAAAGAAATGATACGATTCAACTAAAGACCTCCATTATTTTTCCTGACCTTTGCATCCAAACCTGACAATCATCCGAAAAGAAATTTCACAGCTCTTGAAACATAGCTGTATATTTTTTTAGAATAAGGAAACCACCATAACTCATCCGAAAAACGCCAAAACCAGCGGTTAACAGTAACTGCCTGCACTTGGGCAAATGCGCGTAATCCTTCGGGTCCATGAACCCGACCAAGACCACTTTTTTTAAATCCACCAAATGGTAAATCTGATATCATATAATTAGAAACAACATCATTAATAGAAATTGAACCTGATTGAATTTTTCTCGCGATTGATTTTGCTTTTTTAATATCACTAGTCCAAACAGATGCACTGAGTCCATATTCAGAATTATTTGCCAGTTGAATGGCTTCTTCTTCCGTAGAAAATTCCATGACAGAAATTTCAGGACCAAACGTTTCTTCGGACATTATTTTCATATCATGGTTCACACCAATTACAATTGCTGGCTCATGAAATAATCCTTTTTCGGATAATAAACGTTTGCCGCCAGCAACAAAAAAAGCTCCCTTTGCTTTTGCATCTTTGTAATGAGATTCAACGATTTCTACCTGTCTGGGTAAGGTCATAGAGCCCACGCTTGGAAACTCCTCTTTAGAGCCCTGCTTTATTTTTCCATTTTCTTCTTTCAATAGGCTTATGAATTCATTGTATATTGCTTTTTCAACATACACTCTCTCTACAGAAATACAGGTCTGTCCTGAATTTGCAAATCCACCCCATAGTGCGCCGCGGACTGCTCTGCGTAAATCAGCATCTTTGAATACAATCATTGGATCTTTTCCGCCCAATTCTAAAACAACTGGCTTTAACATTTTACCGCAAGCTTCTGCAATAATTCTACCTGTATCAGTAGAGCCAGTAAAACAAATCATATTCGTATTCGGAGAATTTACAAGGGCTGCGCCGGCGTCTTCCTTCCCTGTGACTACTTGCAAAATTCCATTTGTAAGTCCTGCACGCTGAAAAAATTCCAATGCTTTTAGAGTAGTATAGGGAGTAACCTCAGAAGGCTTTATTACAACAGTATTTCCTGCCATTAGTGCATTCATAATGGGCGTTACACTTAAGATGAGCGGGTAATTCCAGGGAGAAATCACTCCGACGACTCCATGCGGATGATAATTGACAAAACATTTCTTTTGAATCATCAAACCGGCAGATCTTCTCTGAGTGGATAATATGCGTATGCCTTTCGATGCTATATAATCAATTGCTTCTAGAGTTGTGAAAATCTCAAGCAGAGCATCCATTTTAGTTTTTCCAGTTTCATTGCAAATACAAGAAATCATTTCTTCTTTATTATTTGCTAAAAACTTTCTGAATAAAATTAACTCTCTTGCTCTTTCTCTTAGAGATTTTGCTGACCAGATAATCTGAGCTTGTTTGGCTAATAGAATTTTTTCTTCCACCATTTCAGAACTATAAAGTGGTAATTCACCAATTTTAGTTAAGGTAGCTGGATTTAGAATTTCAAAACTAGCTATTTTCTTTTTTTGTTTAATGCTTGGTAAAGATTTCTTTTTGTTGTTCAAACTTACAGGAATTGTTTTATTTTTTTTCAGCTTCTGGCTCATTGACTTTAATTCCCGTAACAATTACTTTATCTTTTAACCCTAAATTTTTATTCCAACTGCTCTCTTCCGGAATAGCTCTTAAAATATATTCATCAACAGTTACAACTTTCATTTTTACATTTTCGGAGCCGGGACGAATTACTTCTAAGATTTGATTTTTAACGATTCCATCTTTGGATCCAATATTTATAATTACTGCATCCTGGTTAATCTTTATTATCCGCGCATCGAGAGGGATTGCACTGGAAATTCTTTTGGATATTCGCATTGAAATTTCTGCAAGTGAATTACGATTGGATGCAGTAGTATTAATTGAGTCCATGATCTTGCCGCTAACTCGATCATATAATTTATATTTTACAGTTATAGTATTTTTATCCTCTGTAAATGTTCCGTAGGCAATGTATCGAATTTTATTATCTAACTTTCTATCTTTATCTAAAATATCTAAAGTATCCGCGGTATAATAAACAGATTCTGTATAAGCTTCAACTCCCTTTTTCTCTTTAATCCTATTTCGAATTGAGTTTTCCTCAGAACCCGTAATTAGTTTTAAGCTAGGTTGGAGGCTAAGGGCAAACTTAACTGCATTTCCAATCTGGAGACTTGCATCTGGATAAGTAAAAAGTCCTTTCTCGGGCTCTGGATCAAATACAAATATCTCTGGATCAGTGCGTAAACTAAAATTAATTCGACCATTCTCGTTGGCGAAGCCTTCGCGGTAAACGAGCGTTTGCTTGAATTTATGAAATACATTTTCAAGTCGATTGTGTATTTTCATATCGTCAACATTCTCATCTCGCATTCTTGTAAGAAAAATGAGCAAGCGATATAAATCACCTTTGCTATAATAAAATTCTAAAAGCTCTTGTTTAAATTCAGAATTGGAAGGAATTAATTTTTCTGCTCGCTTTAAATGAAATAATGCTTCGCTATTTAAAAATTCTTTTTTAGTAAAACGATATCTCTCCAATCTATACTTTCCTAGATTTACTCTAAGCGTGTGGTTTTCATTTAGATTGGCAATCGCATAATTTTCCGCAGAGAATCGACCGAGTTCGTTTAATTCCTGGAGTTCTAAAAGTCGTAAATAGTTTTCTGCTGACTCTTCTCCCTGGTTTAACTTGTGGTTGATATATCCAGCAATGTATTGAAGATACGGATCATTTGGGAAATCAACAAGTAGTTGTTGTGTATATTTTTTTGCTTCTATGTATTTTTCTTTTTCTACTGTATCGAATTTAGCAAGCCAGAGAAGATTTTTTATTAAAAGTCTTTTACTTTCGAAATTGTCCGCATCTAGAGATAGTGCAGTATGCAAATAAGTATTGGTTTCTTTCATTAGCCGATGCGAATCGGTTGACTCTTTTAGCATTTCAAAATTTAAAACAGCTTTTTGATTAAATGAATTTGGATTTTCCGGGTGTTTGGAAATTAGCTCATCAATAATGGAATTTGCTTTTTTGAAGTCTTTATTCGCAATATAAACTTTCGCCAAAAGTAATTTGAATTCGTAATTTTGGACTACTCTTTTTTTTGCTTCTTCTAATTTAATTAGCGCTAACTTATTCTTACCCGCTTTCAGCAAAACATAAGCTCTAGCTAATAATAAATCAGGATTGTATGGCTCTTCTTTTAAAGCATTTTCCAGAAGTTCTTCGGCTTCTTTAAACTTTCCAAGGTCAGCTTGAATTTCTGCAAGTCCTGCTATAGCTTCTTTATTTTTAGAATCTAACTCTAAAGTTCTTTTAAAACCTGACTCTGCATCTAGCTTGGAACCCAGAAAAAAAGAACTCTTCGCAAAACCAAGATTAGCCTTAATTGAGCCGGTATTTTTTATGAGAGCTTGCTTATAATTGACAAGTGCTTCTCTATAATTTTTTTCTTTTAAGAATTTATCAGCTATTTGAATATATTCTCCTGCTTCTTTTTCTTGAGAAAGCAAAGAACTAAACGAAATAGAAAAAACTAAAACTATAAAACTGATTATAATGTATTTGCGGCTAATCATTGTTTTTCTGGCACAAAGAATCCAGATTGCGCCCTCCCTACTACATCACGATAAAAAGAAGAAATTTCAACATCAATATATCTTCCAGCAAGGTCTGGATTTAATTTACTCTTATAAGAAACTATGTATCTCTTGTCCTGTTTTGACTTGATAAACTTATAAAGATTTGTTTCTTCAGGACTACCTGGAATTTTCATAAACATTCCACCTGTCCTATTCGCAATATCCTTGTAAACCGCTGCCATCTCTCCTTCATCAGAGAGAGACATTACAATCACTGGAATTCCATGTGCATTTGCATATTGAATATTTCTAAGCACTGTATACTGATTAAACGCTGTTGGTAAAACATCCCCAGACACAAGTAGAACAACCGCTCTAGGTCCAAGCTCGGGAACTAAGTCTCCAATTCCCTGGTAGAGCGATTTTCCAAAATTAATATTTGCATCAGTTGGCTCTGACTTACGAATCTTTGCATAGATATCGAGTGGGGAATAACCAAAAGAGTAAATTTTTTCAGCATCTTTGCCTGCGCGGATAACTTCTACTTTGTCCTTCACAGTAATTGATTTAAAGAAACTACCCAATACACCATCCAGGTTTTTTGAGAACTCACTCATCTTCTTGCTATTCTCATAAATCAAAGCAACGTTTACATTCTCGTTGAATTGTTTCATCTTTGCTAAACCAACAAGTGGATACACATTTTCATTTTCGGTTACTCTAAAGCCACTGCGACTAATGCCCGTTAGGTCTTGTTTACTACGATTTCTCACTCTTACAAAAAGAGATACATCTGGAAATCTTCCAAGCTCAACACGTTCAATATAAACATTTAGATTAGAAGTAAGAGTATTTTTAGGCGCAAATACATCAACTCTATGTCTATCATAGTCAACAGAATAAAGCGAGCCGGTAGAATCATAAGCGCTAGCAAAAGAACGGAGTAATTTTACATACTTTCCTGTTTCATCTCTAAAGCTTGCGATCTTTGTCCATTTCTCACTATCTAAATTATAAATCATGAGTCCATTTTGTTCGTCTGCAACATACATTCTTTTCTTAAAGAATTTCACAGAGCGTGGAACTGTCATATTGGGGTGAGTATATTCTTTTACGAAATTTCCTTCATCATCAAAGACTGCGATTCTCTTGTTGCCCTTATCCGCGACATACACTAGGTTATCCTCAATCACGAGACCTGAGGGCATTTTTAATTTGCCGCGACCATCTTTTCCAAATTCAGAAATGAATTTTCCATCGAGGGTTAATTTTTGAATTCTATTATTTCCGGAATCAGCAATATATAGAATATCTTTTTCAGAAACACCAATGCCAGTCGGACCGTAGAATTTACCACCTTCCGATCCTTTACCTGCAAATCTTTCCTGAAAATAACCTTTATCATTTAAAACATAAATTCGATCTGAAGCAAAGTCACTAACATAAATATTTCCTTTGTGATAAGTAAAGAAAAGAGGACCTTCAAAGGTGCGACCGAAACTTCCTTTGTAATTTCCAACTGGAAAACCGTTAGTATCCATCTTAATTATATTTGCAGTATCAAATCCGAGAATGAATAAATTTCCTTCTTCATCGAATAAAATATCTGTGGGATTACGAAAACGAAATCCACGATTTTCATCACCGGATAGATGTTTGTAGAAAGTCAGGTTATCATTTTTTCCGACGCCCGCAATATGTAATCTTAAAATCTCTGCTCTGTTCTTCCAGATTTGATTCATCCTTCCAGAAGCTTCTATGATTTCGAGTTCACTTAAACTTTCTTGCCATTCTCCGCTAAGATAATTCGCATCGGATAAATATTTTCTAGCCAGCTTAAAATCTCCCATGATAGCAAGCGCTGCGATGAAGCTTTCTCTTGCAGCGTTGTATTGGTAGTTATGAAGATAAACTAAACCCTGCTTGAAATAAGTGCGTGCCTGCTCTTTTCCAAGTCGAAACTCGGGAAGTTCTTCCGTGGGGGCTAATGGTTGTAAGACGAGTATCGAAACAAATACAATAAATACGAATACTTTGCGTGCGATAGTCCCTGCTTTATGACATAATTTTAACATGAAACCTTGAATGCCCCTATTGGGTTAAGATTAGGCGAAAAAGTTTCATTCGCCTTTATTTATTATCGAGTAAAGTCTTTAAATCGTTAGTTAAGTTTGCGAGTGTATTAGAATAACGTAGAGACTTTTCTGTTCCTTCTGAAGCAACTTTTGCTAACTTGTATACATTCAAAATATTATCAGTTACACTATTTGAAGATTTCACAACGTTAGAGGAATTCTTAGCAATTTCTGTTAGGGAATTTGCCTGCTCTTCCAGGGAAAGATCAATAGAGTTCTGATTATTTTTGATGGATAATAATTGGCTTGAAATTTCATTCATGGATTCAACTGCTCTTTTAGAATCCTGATAGAAGTTTTCAATTTTATAACGTATATCATCTGCAATTTTATTTGTTTCTTTGGCTAGCTCTTTGATTTCGTTTGCAACAACAGCAAACCCACGACCGGCTTCACCAGCTCTTGCAGCTTCAATGCTAGCATTGAGCGCAAAAAGATTTATTTGTTGCGCAAGACCAGCTACTACTTTATCAATCTTGTCCAAATCTTTGCTGCTTTCGAGAAGATTAGAGAAAACATTGTTTGTTGTATCTGCTGATTTTAAAGCGGAAATAGAAGACTTTGTAGAATTTGCGGAACTTGCAGATATTTTTTTGATTCCTGATTTAAGTTTTTCAAGTGAACTTCCCATTGCGACAACATTGTGACTGAGTTGTTTGGATGCATTGGAAGCTTGATTGGTTTGTTTTTCAAGCTTACTTGAATTTTTATTTAAATCTTCTGCCATTTCCGAAAATTCGTGAATGGTTTCTCCTAGGGTATAAACTATATTGGAAAGTTCCGATTCTCCCGCAGAAGAAGGGGCTCCTTCTTTTAGAGGGGGTTTAATTGATTTAATGGTTGCAAAAGGATTATTCCCGATCGTTTTTCTGTCATTCATAGTTAATTCCTATTTTTTATTTTCCTGAGCTATAACTTCAGCGGCAAATGACCTATAGTCGTGTGCGCCAATACTTTTAGAGTCATATTGAAATATCGTCTGAGTGAAGCTAGGAGATTCAGCTATTTTTATATCTTCTCGAATATAAGTGTTATAAACTAAAACTCCAAATTTTTCAATCAGGATATCTACAATTTCCATATTGTGTTTAATGTTCTGATCTACTCTACAGGGTAGGATTCCAGTTATATTCAAATTTGGATTTAATTTAGCTTGGACAGATTCGAGTGTTTCAAGAAGGGAAAGAACTCCATACAATGCTAGTGATTGTGCGACCACTGGAATGATGATTTCGTTCGCAGCACCCATTGCATTGAGAGTTGTCAGGTTTAAACCAGGAGAGCAATCAAAGATAACATAGTCCCATCTTTTTGGATCAATGCCAGCAAACTTATTCTTAAGAATAGAAGCCTTATTGGGATGCTCTTTCATCTCTTTGGAATATTTGTTTTTGAGAGGAACAAACGGAATCATTTCTAGATTCCTTATTTTTGTCCTCTGTGCCAGTTCTAGAATCAAATCTGATCCTGCATTCAGGTCAAAGAGGTCTTTGTCCTGAACAGAGTTGTATAGCCCAAGCCAAATGGATGCAGAAGCCTGTGGATCTAAATCTATTAGAAGCACTCGTTTTCCTTTTTCCGCAAGAGCAGCAGACAAATTTACAGCTGTAGTGGTCTTTCCGCTACCGCCTTTTTGATTGTTAATGACAATTTTTCTCATATTTCATCTACCAAAATTTAAGAGATCCTATCAGACCTAAATTCTACCACCTTTTCAGAGTCCAAAATCAAAAGAAGTGTTTCATCGATACGATAAGCCTGCGATACAAAGTATCTGTCCACTCCGTGAATTACTTTAGGAACTTCTATCCTAATATTTCTAGTAATTTCTTCAATATCTTTTAATTCATCGACCAGAAAACTTACAAGACCATACTTTGTTCGAACAATTACATGAGCCGAATTCTCGTTTATCTCAATTTCTGGTAAATCAAAAACTTTACGAACACTTATGACAGTAATAATTTGTCCCCTGTATTGAATCAAGCCTTTCACAAAACGACTAGCCAGGGGAACTCGAATCATTGGTATAGATTTTACTAAGGCATATACCTTTGTAATTTCTAGACCAAAAAAGTTACCATCAATGAGGAATGTGCAGAATTTTTTCATAGGCTTAATCCATCACTTCCTCTGTCACATTAGTCAGGTCTAAATTCTTTAAGTGAACCCTCATTATTTCTCCAACATCTAATATTAGCGCTGGCGATTCATCTTTTAGAATGGTAAGACCCGAAAAAAGATAAATATTTTTAATTTCATAATTTAGGGGACGAACAACCACTTCATTCATGTCCTCAACTTGATCTGCAACTAACGCATACTTAAATTGATTTACTTCTAGAATTAAAATAGAAATTTTCTTACCGGAATCTTTTTGCCTGTCGGCAACTTCTTTATCATCCTCATACTTTAAGATTTGCGAAAGGAAAAGAATTGGAATTAAATCCCCTCTATGTTTGTAAGTTGGAAAACCGTTGATTACTTCTAATGTATTTATAAATGTATCACTTTCCATTTGCATAATCTCATAAAGATTTGCTCTTGTGATAATATATTTCTCAACTCCAACAGAAACTATTACTGAAGGAACAATTTCATCGATGAGAGGAAGGGTAATGTGGAACTCAACTCCCTTTCCAGGAATATTTCTAAAAATATAAAACTTACCGGCAATTTGTTCTATATTTGCTCTAACTACATCTAAACCTGCAGATGATTTAGAACCTGAAAATCCATGTTGGAAGATAAAGTCAATTGCCTCTTGATCCGTTAGTCTCTCTGCTTCTTCTGTTAAGAGTAAATTTTTTTCAATTAGTTTTCTTCTTACTCGTGCTGGCTCAATGCCCGCACCATCATCTTTTATTTTAATATAAAATAATTCACCATGATGAAATGCTTTGAGATGAATTTCTCCCATCGCAGACTTTCCTACTTCTGTTCGAATTTCTGGCATTTCAATTCCGTGCTCGACGGAATTCTTAATAATATGAATTAAGCAATTACGAAGAATATCTAGCATTCTTGTATCAAGTTCTTTTTCGCCACCTTCAATTATAAATGAAACTTGCTTATCTTGCATTTGTGCAATATCAGAAACTACTTTATCAAAATTATGAAGTAGAGTTCCAAGAGTTTTTGTTTTGGCTCCATGAACTTTGCTATAAATATCTTTTACTAATAATTCTAATTTTCTAGAAAGTGTATCTAGCGTTGAAAATTTATCTGCTGATGCTAATTCTTTAATTTGAATTTGCGTTTGTAACAATGGGATAATTGTATTCATGAGGCTATCCATTGTTTCATTCTCAGTGAATATTGGTGTTAAAGCGATTGGAATATCTGTAGAAGAAATACGTTTTGAATCTTCGTCTTCATCATCACTAGTAGCAACAATGAACTCTTCTCCGGATTCTTGTTTTGTAATGAGTTCTTCAATGTCACTAACCATGCTTGAGTTAATGAGCTGAGGCTCTTTACCAGTTTCATCGATGGCGAAGATAATATCTCGAATGCTAAAATTTAGCTTCAAGATAATAGTGATTACCTCATTCGTAAGATCGTATTCCGAATTTCGCAAATGATCAACCAATCTCTCCCCGATATGAGTCATGGATCCAAGTTTATTAAATCCAAAAAGCTTGGCAGAGTCTAAGAATGTTTTAAAATTTGCATGGATAGTATCTAGATATTCTCTCTGGTCAGGATTTTTTCCTAATTGGATTAATTGCTTATCCAAAGAATTAAGAGTTTCATAACTCTCATCTAGAAATAGTTTTAACTGATCTTTTTCCAAACTTTTGTAAAAGTCTCCCTTTATCTATTTCGGCATACCAATATCGAATATTCTCATAATTACAATTCATTATTTTGAGAAAATAGATTTTTTTAACATTCTGATTCTTTGCAATAAAATGCTATTCACTTTCAGAAAAAATTAGACATAAGTTTACATAGAAGCATTATTTATGTCACAAATACTAATCAAATCAAGCAGAAAGTTTGTTGTCATAATCCTATATTAACCTGGAATGAAAAATTATCGAACTACAAATTCGAGAGCGAATTTTGTTCCATTTTCATTTTTCAACGATACCTTTCCTCGAATCTGTTTAGCGAGCATTGTAACCAACTGCAAACCAAAGCCTTCCGATTCATCATTTAATTCGGGCAAGCCAACCCCATCATCTTCTATAGAAATATATACATTATTTTCTTTTTTAAGAGCGGATACTTTAATTATTCCCTTCTCAAGATTTACAAATGCATACTTCATCGCATTTGTAAGAATCTCATTTATTATTATTCCGATTGGAAAAAGTAAGGAAGTAGATAAAACAAATTTATCGATTTGTTTCTCTATTTGAACGATTTGATAATTTGGAAAATTATTCACAATTTCATCTATGAGTGGAGAGAGATATTCAATCACAGATAATTCATTGAACTCAGAAGAGCGATACAATTTATCATACAATACTACCATGCTTTGAATGCGGCTAATGGCATCGTTTAGTGCTAATATGGCAGCTTTATCTCGCAAACTTTCCGTTTGCAAAAATAGTAAGCTTGTTATCGTGAGCATATTATTTTTTATTCGATGATGCACTTCTCTAAGTAAAATTTCTTTTTCACCTAACAGTGTTTTAATTTTTTCTTCCGCTTGCTTTCTATTTGTTATATCAATAACAAATCCACTCCAGATTGCTGGCTCTCCTTCTTTTTGAATTGGATTTGGACGGGAAGTAATTTGAATCCATTTTTCTTTTCCTGAAGGAGTTATAATTCTAGCTTCTGTAGAAAATTTATCACTGTTACGAACTGCATATTCACTTTCCATTTGGACTCTCTCGATATCATCCGGATGAAACAAATTCCAAATCAGGTTCATATCCTTCATGATCTCTTTGGGATCTACTTCAAATAATTCCATTGCCTTAGCACTTATAAAAACCATTTGGCTATGTCCATCATCATGTAGCACATAATCATACAAAGCCCCTGGCACTGTGCTAGTAAGTCGATCATAGAGTTCTATACTCTCCTGTATTCGTTTCTGATTTTCTTTTTGCTCTGTAATATCTTCTGATATACCAAGTAAATATTCTACTTGTCCATTCTCTCCAAATAAAGGTAATTTCTTTGTATGTAAAATTCGTTTCCCTATTGGTGTATCAATAAACTCTTCTGCAATATCTATGGTTTCCTTTTGATTTAAAACATCTCTATCTTTTTGTGTAAAAAAATCTGCCTGTTCTTTGGGAAAAAAATCATAATCATTTTTACCAATTAAATCATTTCGATTAAAACCCAGTAATTTTTCTCCGGCTTGATTAAATAAAACAAACTTCAAATCCTCTGCTTTTTTTAAAAAAATCATGTTAGGAATATTCTCTACAATTGAATTCAGAAATTGCGATATATTTTTTGCTTTTTTCTCGCTCTCTTTTCTCTCCGTAATATTTTGAAAAATCAAGGTAAGTCCAGTCGGAGTTGGATAACATCTAATATATACCCATACATTGTATTTTGGATAATATTCATCAAACTCAATTGGCTTTTGAAGTGCCATTGCTTCTTTCGGTATTTCTAAAAACTGCGTTCCTATTACTTCGGGAAATGCTTCCCAATAAATTTTCCCGAGGATTTGTTCTATTGGCAATCCAATCAATTGTATTGCAGAATTATTAGCATAAATATATCTCCAGGAAGTATCAAAAATTACAATTCCATCCGGCATATAATTGAGCATACTATTAATTTGCTCCTCCGGGTGAGTTGCGGGGCTTGCTATTGCTTCAAATTCTTTAATTCTTTGAGTTGAAATAAACAATTGATATGCAGTTTCTATAGTTGATTTCAATATTGCATCTGGAGAATTTTTAATCAATATTCCATAGCGGCTAACGTTATTTACTCGAGTTAAATCTTCTTTTTCAAAGTAAGCTGCTTGAAAAACGATTGGAATATTTTCCTTAGTCAAAATTCTTCTAGCAGAGTCTATTCCACCATACTCATCTTCCAAATCGATATCAATTAGAATTAGCTGAATTTCATTTTCTTGGAGCGATTCATTGGCTTCTAATTCAGAATTTGCAGTAAATATATCATATCCAAGGGAAAGTAATTTTTTTTGAAGAGCATTGGCAAAGATAATTTCATCGTCAATGAGTAGAATTTTTTTTAAGATTGGATTATATTTTGTGATCATAGATTCAAAGTCTTTCTCTTTAAGAGACACTATAACAAAATGATTTTTATGGTTGAAAGTCTGCATCTAGCATAATCCAATCATCGCCTTTTCTATTGTGCCATTCCTTCTCAGTATAATACTTTCCACCAATAGTCTCAATAATTTTTTTCATATAAGGCTCTCCTGGATCAAAATCCTTTCCATACAAAGCAATCGAGCCACCGTATTTTTTTTTGGCTTGAGTGTGAGAATATATTCCTTTTAAATCTTCAATTTTGTAATTGTTTAGCGGAACATTGTATTTATCCGCAAGTTCCCGAACTAGCTTACTTACCTTTTCAGTTTGTTTCTCATTTGCAAGTAATTCATCCATATTCTTTCCGACGATTTCAATCTGAATGCAATTTTGATTCGTGCCAGTGGCAGCTTGAGCCATATCATCAAGGGAATCTAATAACTGGTATGCTTTCGCATCTTTGTCAACCATGATGGAAGCTGCTAATTTTCTTCTTTCTAGTGTTTCCTGCGAAACTAAAAAACTCGAAATCGCAGTAAAATGTAAAACAATACATTCAGGTTTAATCTTTTGTTTAAAGACATATTTTAATCTAAAATTTTCAGGGGTAAATCCTTGTTCGTCTCTCTCTAGTTCATTTACCTCGATCTTTGCTTGTTTAGTAATTCCCCGCCCGCGGTCGAAATCCGGTTCGGGAATAGTTTTATTTTTTTTCTCACGTCGTAATATCCAATCCCGTTCAAATCGACCTTCCCAATTTTCTTCCGAAAAGTATTTTCCATCAAAACTATGAAAGATTTCTTTTAATACTTTTTCACTCCCACATTCATTTAATTCTACAAAGTTCCCATATTTCTTTTTTGCTTGAATATGAGTAAACACACCTGCATTGGAATTAATATTTTGATTTGTAAAAGGAATTTCTAAATCTTTAGAGAGTCTTTTTAAAAGTTTGCCTGTAGCCTCAAGTTGTATTCTATTTTTTAAAATTTCGTCTTCTTTTCCTTCCATAGAAATATGAAGACTAAAATCATCCATCTTGGGAACAGCTTTCACTGCAAGATAAGGAGCTTGATTCCATCCAAAGTATTTACCTTCTTTAGATACAATAAAGTGAACTAGAAAACCAGACGAAAGGGAATCTCTTAAATATTCTTCTTTGGATTTATTTTCAGTATGATGTAAAATAAGTGAGCTAATTGGATTAGCTCTATTTGCGCCTGTGATTTTTTTTTGTAATTCCTCTTCAACCAATAATTCCTGAAATGAGGAAACAGGTAAATCTAGTTTATAAGAATTGTCGCGAATTAGCCTTGTTTCACAAACACATAAAAAGAGAATTAGTAAAAGAAAATATTTTTTGCTAAGTCTCATTTTACGTTTGTAAATTTAATCAGATAGCGGTTAACACTAAATACCCTTTAATTGAGCGAGTTTTAAAATTGATTGAACAATTTGGTCTTCTGTCAAAAACTCACAATTAAAACCAACATCAAATACATTTGCCCCTAGACTTTCCCCAGCAAAGTAATTTTTCAAGAATATACGCTCATTATCCACAAGATTAATTCTTCCTACTGCCTCAGCATCCGATGTTATTTTTTCTAAGTTCTTTACCCTTGGGACTCTCCATTTGACAGAAGCATGCAAATGAACGTGTAAAGATTTTTCTAAATCGCGTGCAATAACTGCACCACCTCGCCCGAGGATAACAACGTTTCCATGCAGAGCAACTGTTCTAATTATACGAGCGATTGTTTTTTTAATTTTAATATCGCTTGGTAAATGAATATCCGAAAACGCTAAGAATAACTCTTCAAAGATACCTTTAGGATTTGATTTTGCAATTTGATCGATGAGTCTTGCTGGAATATCAAACTCTTCCGCAGCTTGATTGATAATCTGTTTGTCAATGACAGACCATTCTGTATTATTAGCAGCGGCTAACGCAGTCGAAACCGCATTTGCAATTGGGATACCGGGACATCCGTATTCACGGGATATAGTAATTACGCGGGGCACATTTGACGCATTCAGTGCATTGTCAGAATTTATTTTCTCTTTGATATAATCTAGTATTGAATTTCTAGCCATCTTAAACCTTTCCTCAAAAAACCTTTCATGTATCAGCAAAAGTAATACTTGTTTAATTTGCAATTATTTTTAGGAGAACAGTTAGTGACAATTCTCATAAATAAACTATTTTGTTTCGACCTAAAGGAGAATCATAATGTGAACCTCCATTTTACTCTTAACTTGACAGCAATGAGCGTGGTTAGTTCATGATAGGGAAGAATGAGTAAACCCAAAGAATCCCAATCTATAAAATCAAAAGAAGAATCAATTAAAGAACTTCGTAAAATTCCTGGAGTAGGAAAAGCTGTGGCGGAAGATTTATTTAATATCGGCTTTAAATCCATTTTGGATTTAAAAGGAAAAGATCCAGAGGAAATGTATATCCTTCACAACCAAAATAAAGGCGCTGTTCAAGATATATGTATGTTATACACATTTAGATGCGCGGTTTATTTTGCAGAGACTCCAAAAGAAAAACAGAATCCAGAAAAACTAAAATGGTGGAATTGGATGGACAAAGAAAAAGTTTCAAGTAAAGAAAAAGATTTTGAAATACAAAATAAATTGCAAAAAAAGAACGCAAATAAAAAAATAAAATCCACATCAATATAAATAGAGGGCTAGCTATGAAAAGTAAAAAAGTTGAGAAGAAAGAACCCGCTAAGCAAGCAAAAGAAATTTCACCCGATCAATATGTGAACTCACTTCCAGAAGATAGAAAAGAAGCAATTACCCAATTACGAAAAATTATTTTAAAAAACATTCCAAAAGGATTCCAGGAAGCAATTAGCTATGGAATGTTAGGTTATGTTATTCCACATACATTATATCCAGCGGGTTATCATTGTAATCCAGAACTACCTCTACCGTTTATCAGCCTTGCCTCCCAAAAAAACTTCATAGCCTTATATCATATGGGAATGTATGCAGACAAAAAATTACTTGATTGGTTTACATCCGAATATCCCAAACATTCAAAAGCAAAACTAGACATGGGCAAAAGCTGTATTCGCTTCAAGAAAATAGATCAAATTCCCTTCAAGCTCATAGAAGAGCTAGTCAAAAAAATGACAGTCAAAGACTGGATTACAATTTACGAAAAAGAAGTGAAGAGGTAATTTCTCACAGAGGGCACAGAGTTCGCAGAGGGTTTAAAGGATATGGATGTAAATGATCTTTCGAAACAATTAATTGGTTACTGCATAAAAATTCATAAACAACTTGGTGTAGGATTATTTGAATCAATTTATGAAGAGGCATTGAGTTATGAATTAAATAAAAATGAAATAAGTTTTCAAAGACAAATTGAAATTCCAGTAATCTATGAAAACAAACAATTAGGCATTGGTTTTAAAGCCGACTTTATTATAGAACAGAAAGTAATCCTTGAATTAAAATCAGTTGAAAAAATTGCTCCTATTCATAAAAAACAATTACTCACATACTTAAAGATAACTGGAATTCAATTAGGACTATTAATAAATTTTAATGAAATACTTCTTAAAGATGGAATTACCAGAATAAAAAATTAAACTCAGTGCTCTCTGTGTGCTCTGTGAGAAAAAATCCTAAACAAACTGTTTCAAGAATCTTAAATTCCCTGAATGGATATATCGTATATCGTTGATCGCATAACGCATCATGACGAGTCGGTCAAGACCTAGACCAAAAGCAAAGCCTTTCCATACCTTAGGATCAAGACCGGCAAACTGAATTACGTTTGGATGAACAAGACCGCAGGGAAGAAGCTCAACCCAACCGGAATGCTTGCACACAGAGCAACCGCTTCCACCACAAACCATGCAGGAAATATCTAATTCAAATCCAGGTTCAACGAATGGGAAATAGCCAGGACGAAGACGAACTTTTACTTCTCGCTTAAATATTTCTGTCAGGAGAACATTCATCGTATAAATGAGATTAGCCGTTGAAACATCTTTATCGATTACCATTCCTTCAATCTGGTAAAAAGTATTTTCGTGAGAAGCATCCACTTCTTCATAACGAAATACACGACCGGGAGCAATGATACGAAACGGTGGCTTTAGATTACGTAGAGCACGCACTTGAATCGCTGAAGTATGAGTGCGAAGAAGGTTTCCATCTTTTGTATAAAATGTATCTTGCATATCGCGGGCAGGATGGTCTGCTGTAAAATTTAATGCTTCGAAGTTATTGTAATCGGTCTCTACTTCAGGCCCGTCCATAATCTGAAAGCCCATAGAAGTAAAGATATCTTCAACTTCATATTGTATGCGGCTAAGAGGGTGTAGACTACCAGTTTCTTTTTCTGGCAAAGGGCGGAGTAAATCAAAATGTTCGTTTTTTAGTTCATTATCATAGAAGTCTAATTTGATTTTTTGCTTTAAGGAAGTAACGATTTCTTCAATTTCTTTTGATACTTCATTGGCTCTAGCACCTATCGTCTTTTTTTCTTCTGGACTGAGTGCTCCAAGACCTTTCATAACACCGGTGAGCTTTCCTTTTTTTCCTACAAATAAATTTTTATTTGTATCTAAATCAGCCTCAGACTTAGAAGAGGGTAATACCTCTTTTGCTTCCCTTAATATCGCGTTTAGTTCTTCTAGTAAATTCATAACTCTTCCTTTTTTTAAACCTGTCACCTCGAACATCTTCATCATCCCCCCTGCGCTCAGTCGCGCCCTTCGCCTTCGCAAGGTCTATCTGACAAATATAGTATTTGATTAACTTCATACTATGTTTGCCAGATAGATTTCTCACGCTCGCACAAACTGATGTGCTCAGTTCGAAATGACTGTCTTCACCATCCGTGTCCATCTGTGTTTATCCGTGGTAATTTTTTATCTATTCTTCACCATTTCTATTAATTCAGGATAGATTCCTCCGAAGGCGCCGTTGGACATGGCGAGCACTACTACTTTTTCTTTTGAGAATGTCTTTAGCTCTTCGGAAAGTTTTAGGAGTAAATCCTGAGTATCCTTCGCATACAATGCTTTTTTAATCTTAGATTTTTTGGGAATATCTTTGACTAATTTCTTTACATCGAGTCGATTTTTTTTATCTACTTTTTCTTTGTTAAATACTTCTGTTACAATAGCGAGATCAGATTTACGAAAGCTCTCCGCAAATTCTTTTTGAAATACATTGCGATGAGAAGTAGCACTTCTTGGCTCAAATAGACTTATAATTCTATATTGGGGATACGCCTTCTTTACCGCTTTCACAGTTTCTTCAATCGCCACAGGGTGATGAGCAAAGTCTTCCATTACAACTGCATTGTCAGATTGAAATAAAATATCCTGTCTTCTTTTTACACCAGGAAAGCTTTCGATTCCTTTAAATATGGCTTCTTCAGAAAGACCTGCCGCCTTACAGACATTTACCGCAACTTCTGTATTTCTAAAATTATGTAAACCAATGAGCGGGCTGTTTAATTCTTTTCCTGTCTCAACTGAATAAGCTTTTTGCCTTCCACTTTCCGAGCTGAGTCTAAGCATAGAACTCTTTTCATCAATTTCATAAGCAGATACGGGAGCATGTTTAAAATTCTCACATAACTCTCTTAGATTCTTTGAGCCTTCCCAGTAAAATACTTTTCCCCTGGAAGGGACTAAGTTCAGTAGCCGCTTAAACATTACTTTAATTGCATCTAGGTTTTCAAAAATATCTGCATGGTCAAAATCAAGAGAAGTAAGCACAAGAAAATGAGGTCTGTAGTGCAAAAACTTGGAAGACTTATCAAAGAAAGCTGAATCGTATTCATCTCCTTCGATGACAAAGTATTCCCCTTCTCCAAGTTCAAATCCGGGACTTCCATCTTTTCGAATTCCGCCTGCAAATAGACCGGGTTTTAGCCCTGCTTCTTTTAAAATATGATGAGTTAAAAAAGTAGTCGTAGTCTTTCCATGAGTTCCAGCAATAACGATTACTTTTTTATTTTTTAAAAAGAAATTACCAATCGCTTGCGGCATACTCATATATTCTAGTCCGCGGTTCAGCACTTCTTCGACTTCTGGATTTCCACGAGAAATAGCATTTCCAATAATTACCAAATCGGGATTACCAAGATTAGCCCCATCAAATCCTTCGAAAGTGTGAAGTCCCCATTCTTTTAATTTGTCTGACATGGGTGGATAGAGTTTGTGATCAGAGCCACTTACAGTATGTCCCGCTTGCTTTAACATAAAGGCAAGATTTCCCATAGCGATTCCGCCAATCCCAATCATGTAGATATTCATATTATTTCCTAACCAAGTTAAAAACAGTCAATGCTAGAGCGGATAACGTCATGCAAAATATCAATGCATACGAAATAAAAACTAAAAACTGCTTGCCTGTAAATCCAAACAGGGTGCGAAGTGCAATTTTACTCAAATAAAAACTATAAGCAAGGGAAGCTACAATTAGAAAAAAATTAATCGGCTTTGGGAAAATCCAAAACATAGAAGATGCACTAAAAGGTAAAAATGAAATGAGAAGTAAGTCTCTTTCTTCGACTGCATTCATCGATGCTTCCCCAGCACGTAAACGCAAAAGTAAAATATCAAAATGATACACTAAAAATAATACAACAGGATAAATGGCTGTAGCCGTAGTTAACCCTTCTGTTAATTTGGGAGGAGCCTCCCAGCCAAAATTAACAGAGCCTACAAATGTAAAAAAAAGATTGTGAAGCAATTTGAATATGGGCGCTAATAAAAATAAAGAAATATGAATTCGAAATAAATTACCACGAGAAAAACTCTGACTCTTTATATAATCTTCAAATGCATCTTTTGGAGAAGCAAATACATTCGAGAGAAGTCTAATTTCTTGTTTGTCGGTGGTGTCTGCTATCATCTGGTTCGAGTATCAATTCCAGATTTTTCTACTCTCTCAATTTTTCAATCGATTATATACTAGTCTTCTAATAATTTATTGATAGCTTTTTTGAATTCAGCTTCTAATTCAGGTGCAGGTTTGATTTCGACGCAAAAATTTGGATCTTCAAATGGATTCTCGTAAACTAAGTTATTAAAGAATTTTTTCCCGTCGAGAGGACTGGTATACTCTTTATAAATATCAATAGACACAAATCGAAAACCATCTTTTTCGAACTTCATATCTGGCTTAAAAGAATCAATATCGGTAATTCGACAATCGTCATTGGCATAGGCTACAGCCCATACAAATCGAATCCCCCTACAGAGTAAGATTAAGTTTCCTTTTTTTATTTTTTCGACAGTCTCCCATTTAGATAACTCACTTAATTCACCGTAAACACTGTGAGTAGAACTCGGAGCAGAGAAAGCCTTTCGCTTTATAATATTCTCAAATGTGTTATATAAGTTCACTCTATAAATGCTCATATCAGTTCCTGTTGCAATTTATTTATTTCTTACTATTCTTACAAGTTAAAAATTTTTCGCTTTCAAAGTATAGACTCGAATCAAGATTATTTAACACTCTAAGGCACGAAAAAAGTCAATCTTCATGCCCCAGAGAATTTATTACTTCATTCAATTTGAATCAAACAACTTTTGCGCTATTAGACAAATGAACATTATCCGCATCTTTTCCCTTGACTAGAATTAAATAAAGAGAAGGAAGAACAGTTAGAATTAAAATCATTGCTGAAGTTAATCCACCTACAATTACAGTTGCCAATGGTCTTTGCACATCAGAACCCACACCTGAAGCTAATGTTGCAGGAATAAGTCCAAGTAAGGCAAGTAACATTGTCATGAGCATCGGTCTAAGCTGAATCACTGCTGCCCTTCCAACGGCTTCTTCAATTGTGATATTGGAATTGTCGCGCATAATATGATTTGTCCGCGATACAAATAATACTCCTGCCATAGTAGCAATTCCGAAAAGAGAAATAAATCCCACACCGGCAGATACGTTAAAATAATATCCACGTAGTAACATCGCAATCACTCCCCCAATCACAGAAAGTGGAATACAAGCGAGCGCAACCGATACGTAACGTAAATTCCTATACATGATAAATAGAACGCCAAAAATAATGGCAACTGTAACTGGAATTACTTTTGCAAGCTTAGCACCAACTCGATTCAAGTTTTCATATTGTCCACCGTAAGAAATTTTATAGCCATCGGGAACTTTGATTTGCTCTTTGACTTTCTTTTGCAACTCAATTACGAATCCACCTTGATCTCTTCCTCGAACGTTAGTTCTCACAGAGACATTTCTACGACCTTCCTGTCTAAAAATCATAGTAGGTCCATCGATTAGTTTTACTTCAGCTAACTGGGAAAGTGGAATCCTCTCTCCCGAAGGAGATATAATTGGAACGTTCTCGACAGCTTTTACAGTAGAACGATATTCCGAAGAATAACGAACTACAATTCCAAATCTCCAGGGTCCTTCATAAAGTGTGCTAATACGTTGTGCACCAATCGCAGCCTCAATTACTTGCTGAATTTTACTAACATTGATTCCATACCTGGCAGCGGCTTCCCTGTTTATCTTCACTGACAATTGAGTAGAATTTCCTTCCTGCTCGATTCCATACTCACTGGCACCTTCCATATCTTTTACTATGGCAAGAATCTCATTAGCAGTCTTTCGCATGACGTCTAAATCAGCGCCGGATACAAAAATCGCCAAATCAGCAATCGTTCCAGTAATGGCTTCTGAGAGGTTATCCATGATTGGCTGCGAAAAACTAAATCGAACTCCCGGACAATTTATTTCTAATTCATTTTTCATTCGAATTAAAAGCTCTTGCTTGGTTATCTTTTCATTCCAGGAAGAATAATCTTTTAATCCGATTAATATTTCCAGTCGATTTGATGGAAGCGGATCCGTTCCATCATCGTTTCGACCCATTTGTGTTAAAATTACATTTACTTGTTCATTTTTAGAAATTACTTCTCGCATTCGAGGAATTACTTTTCTTGCTTCTTGCAAATGAATCCCTACCGGAAAATAAGCACGAATATTAAATCCGCCTTCATCTAATTCGGGTAAAAATTCACTTCCTATCTTCCAAACTCCAAGAGCCATGATTAAAACTACAATTAAAGAGGCAGCTGCTACTGTTTGTTTGGAACGTCTAATTAACTCAACAATGAGAGTTGAATATTTTTTTTCAACCCAGTGGTAAACAGGGTTATGCCACTCAATAGGTCCCGGGTTTGCCGATTCAAAGTATTTTTTATACATCATAGTCATCATGACCGGAATAACTGTTAGTGAAAAAATCATGGAACCCAAAATTGCATAGGCAATGGTAAACGCCATCGGTTTAAACAAACGCCCTTCAATTCGCTCAAAAGAAAAGATTGGTAAATAAGCCAATACGATAATCATAATCGAGAAGAAAATTTCCGATCCAACTTCGGCAGCAGCACTGGTTGTAAATACATTTATACCAATCACTTTTTCTTCTTTTTCAGCATCCCTATAGCGCCGCATAATATTTTCTACCATGACCACGGCACCATCTACTATAATACCAAAGTCAATCGCTCCGAGTGAAAGTAAACTTGCAGGAATTCCTGTGATATCCATCATAATAAAAGCAAATAGCATAGACACCGGAATTGTAGTTACTACGACAAGAGAAGCTCGAATACTTCCAATAAAGAAAATCAATACGAGGGTAACAATGCTTACCCCTTCGATTAGTGTTTTTGTAATCGTGCTAATTGTATACTTTACTAAGTCACTTCGGTCATAAGTATTTCGAATTCGAACTCCCTTAGGAAGATAATTCTCGTTAATCTCTTTGACCTTATCACGAATTTTTACCCCCATTTCATTAGAATCACCCCAACGTCTCATGGCTATTAGCCCCTGAACACTGGATTCTACTTCAATGCGTGGTGCTCCGTCTTCCTGATTTTGAAATACATATCCTAAAACACCACTTGGAAGAGAAGGGAAAACTTCTACAGAAGCAACATCTCTTACAAAGACTGGAACTCCATTGATTTCTTTTATAACAATATTTTCTATATCTTTGATTTCTCGAATTGCACCAAGAGAACGAATGGCAAATCCCTGTCCTCCCTGACGTAGAATATTTCCCCCCGTATTTAAGTTATTGTCTTCAATGGATTTGATTACATCGGCAACTTCTAATTTATAGCGAACAAGCTTATCAGGATTAGTCACTACATGGTATTGTTTTAATAAACCCCCGAACGTTACCACGTCTGCAATACCTGGAATTTGTAAAAGTTTGGGCATTACAACCCAATCTTGAATGGTTCTTAGTTCCATTGGAGTGTGGTTCTCTGTAGACTCAAGCACATAACGGTAAATTTCCCCAACCGGCGAACTCATCGGAGCTAATTGTGGAACAACGTCAGGCGGAAGATCAGCTTCCTTTACTTTTTCAAGTAGCCTCGTTCTTGCAAAATAATCATCCGTTCCATCTTCAAAGACAAATTGAAATACTACGAGTCCATTGATAGTCCTAGAGCGTCTAACGATTACTCTCGGGACTGCATTTAGAATACGTTCAATAGGAAGCGTTACGCGCTCTTCTACTTCACCGGCAGCACGCCCGGGAAACTTTGCAACCAATCGAACCTGTGTATCTGCAATATCAGAATATGCTTCTTTTCTAAGGTCAGTCCATGCCCAAATTCCCATGATTACTGTCATTAATCCAACAAGTAAAGTTGGAATTCGGTGTTGAATTGCTATACCAATAAGTCTTATAATCATTTCTAATTAGCCGTCCTTCCAAAATCAAATAAATATCCCATTTGTAATAGAAGTTGCGGATTACGATAATCGCCCCTTCCATACCCCATTCCCAATTGTAGAAAAAAATTACCGAGGAGCAAATCATATGTTAACCCTACATACTGTTGGTGTAGATTTGCATACTGCCTTGTTCTATATTGATAATCAAGAAGTGCGCCGAGTGTTGGATCTTGATTTGTTATATAAGCACGAATTAATGTATCTGTAAAAGTCTGTGGCTGATTGGTATAACCCGGAATACCATCTCGTTCTAATTTATTTTGTCCACCTTTAGGTGTTTGCGGATCAAAAGGACGAACATTAAAATCTCCGAACACAAGTGAGACACTATGAGCGACAACGGATGTTTTCCAAAAAGAATACCCGATGTCTCCTTGAATCCCATTCCAATATGGCGAATAACGCATTCCCGAAGCACGTAGAACAAAATTTGTAAAATAATACCCTACGTTAATATTCCCACTAGCAGGAGAACCAATAGATCCACCAATAACCCAGAAATTACTATACTTTTCATTGTTTTCTTTGATCGACTTTTTACTATTTGTTTCAGCGTCATAGCCGGTTAATGGCTCTTTCTCTCTAGCAGCTCTATCCTTCTCGACATTAGCCTCATTCTCTTGCATGATTTCAATATTCGATTTTTCTTTTTTCTCTTCCTTAACAGGCACAGTAGCCTGCGCATATATAGAGACATTTAGCAATAGAAAGATAATAGAAAAAATTACCACCGATGAACACCGATGGACACCGATTTTTGTTGGATTTCTTGCACTATATTTATGTAATTTTTGTTGATTATTAGGCAATGAAGAAATCAAATTCAAACATACCTTTAGGATTAACAAAATTGATAATTTAAGTCCCGATATAATTACACTGAAAACTTTCGGATAACATATATTTACCATCGGTGCCCATCGGTGTGCTCGGTGTTCATCGGTGGTAATCTTGAAAATATTTTTCTTCATATTAATACCCAAAGCTTAAGCCTTTTAGTAGCATTGCGCCGCCGGTTACAACTTCCTCGCCAGGAAAGAGTCCTTGCACGATGCTTACATTGTCCGAACCAGAGTTACCGAGCACAACAGGACGACGCACAAACTCACCAGGAGTAGTTTGCACAAATACATAAGCCTTACCTTCTACAGTTACAACAGAGCTAAAGGGGATAACGGCAACATCTTTTGCTTCATCACCAAATTCAACTTTAGCGAACATACCGGGTTTAAATTTGCTTTCTTTATTAGGCAAAGAGACTCTCACCTTTACTGTTCTTGTAAGTGGATCTACGTTATCGCCTATCGCATCTGCTTTACCCTTTAGAACCTGGTCTGGAAAAGATGCAAAGTGAACCTTAACTTCTTTTCCCTTTTTAATAACACTCATATTCGTTTCCGGAATATCGCAAATAAGTAACACTGTATTCGGAAATACACTTTGTAATTCACTCGGATTAAAACCAATGGCGCGAAGCTTTCCTTCAAATTCAGAAACTTCTGCCTGGTCACTATTAACCGCCGCTTCTGCTTCGATAATATCTTTTTGCGTTGCTACTTGATTTTTAAACATATCCTGAACACGGGCTAAGTTTTTACTAGAGCGGGTAAGAGCTGTTTTACTCATTTGGTATGATGCATACAGAGCGTTGATTTCAGGAGATTCAAACAAAACGATTCGTCCACCGGATACAGAAGTGGAGACACTGGCAATTACCCGCGATGGGGCAGCAATCGTAATAAACCCTTCTCCTTCTCCAAACTTTGAAACTTTAATTTGATTGAGGCCGGGACTTTCTGGATCAAATTTAATTTTCAATCCTTCTTCTGAAATTACAGGGCGATAGTTCTTAGGTGGCTCAACCTGTGTTTTTTTGCAGGATACGAAAAGCGACAAGGAGAATAACAGAAGGAACATTACCCCGGTCATTTCGAACTCACGAAAGAGAGGGAATTGTAAAAACGAAATAGTATATCTATTCTTTTGCGTTTGTGAGAAATCTATTTGTCTTAGAACTAATCGCATTAAGCTAGATAGACCTCTCACTCCTGAAATTTTTGCCATGAGCTTTCGCAACCCATAGTATCCAAGGGTTCGAGGTGACTGGGGTAGTGCATTAAATTTAATATTAGATTTCATTTTAGTTTTCCTTTATTCAAGTGGTTGGATGTTTAAAATATTTTTTCCGACTGAGTAATTTAGATTTTCAATCGATTCTACTCTGTCGATTTGAAGCTTTAGCATTTGCTGAACACTGCTTCGGTAGGTTTCAAAAAAATCAGCAAACTCTATGATAGTAAGATAACGCTTTTCATAATTGGAAATCATCAACTGCGCCAAATTAGTATAATCCTCTGCAAATCTATTTTTAAAACTTTGATACAGTCTATCTTTTTCGAGGACACGGTTAAATACTATATTCACTTCATTCTCTGCTTGCAATTTTTGGTTTTGCAATTCAGATCTTCTAGTCAGAATGGATTTTTCCGCTGCTTCAATATTACCCTGGTTTCTATCGAAAATTGGAACGTTTAACTGGGCAGTGATCCCCCAATAGTTAGGATACGCAGTTCCGTTTCTATTATACATAGGTCCGAAAGAAAGATCGGGTATTGCATTTGCCTGTTGGAGAGCCAAGTTCGCTTCTTCGAGTTTGAGTGCTTGGATTGCTACTTTTAGATCAGGTCTATTTTCAAATGCATCTTCAAGGACTTTATTTAATTTTAAATCAGATAGCTTAACCTCTTCAAGCCCCTTGGGATCAATCTTTGGAACAAAATTAGCATTAGCCAAATCGGGGCTATTTAATAGTATCCGTAGCGATGCTTCTTTTTGTCTTATCTGAACAACTGCTTCTGTTCTTTCATTCTCTAGAAAAAAGAGAAGTGCTTTTAAGCGAAGCATTTCAGCCTGTAAAACAGCTCTTTTTTCGTAAGCCTTTTCGAGAGAACTTACTGTTTTTCTAAGAGCCGCAATACTTCCATCGTAGAATTGAATCGATTGCCTGAGAAAGTGAATCGCAAAAAAACTACTTCTCAGTTCAAACTTGAGCGCCCGAAGTAAATCAAAAAACTGTTGTTCGCTGATAGCTTTATTGATCTCGGCTACTTTTGTTCTCTTTTCAATTTTTCCGCCTAACAAGAAAAGTTGCTGAATTTGAACTGTCGTTTGTCCGCTCCGAGTTGTATCAAAGTATCGATAGGTATTGTCATTGAATACATTCTGGTCAATGAAAATGTTTGGATTCGCGTAAAGCTTAGCCTGTATGATACCTGCCTTTTTTACATCAATCTCAAACTTTGCAGCAAGTAAAAGTAAATTGTTTTTTAAGAATGTCTCTTCTGCTTCTTTCAAAGTAAGAGAATAATTCTTAGTAACCTCTTGCGCTGTATTGATGCTCGCAAATAAGTATAGGAATAGTCCGAGAAATAAAAAGTGTTTTCTATTTTGCATTTTATAAAATATCCACATGAAAAGATGTATCTCCTTAAGCGCTTCTGGCAGTTGCCTTTCTAGAAAATAATTTAAGAGTTACAAATAAGATATGCCTCTAGACATGGAGGCATAAAGAGATCTCGCCTCGATTCAAACTTACAGGTATCTTTTTATTAACCCTTAACAGCTAAAAGAGGGAGGAGGTAAACTAATAAGTCGATAGGATAAGAGTTTAGATGTTACAAATTGTTCTGAAAATTGAACAGTAGAATCAAAATTAAATTGTTGGAAGCATTCGAGTGCAAAATTCTTAGAGAAATATTGATCATTGATATCGCCTGCTCTACTTTGAGAACGTATTGTAGAGTAGAGACTATAATCGGAAATTACATCCTGGTATTCGGTTGTGTCTTGTGAGAAATAATCTTCAGGACTTGTTAAATTAAGAGGAATCAGACTGAGGGCTAAAAAAGCAGTAATCAAACTATTAAAAAAAAATACACTTTTTAATAGTTTGATTTTCATAGCAGGCTGACCTTTGAACAACGTTTATGAATTCATTGTAATGTCAAACTTTTTCAAAATTTTTTTCTTGTATGTTTTTTTATCCTCTTTGAAAACGATAGATTTACAAAAGACAAAGGATGGCTTTATGAGACGTAATCTATTAATGATTTTAATTTGGATTTCCATGATAACTAGTTTTAATTGCATATCCGCTCCCAAAAAAGTAGAAGTCGATGAGACATTTTATAAAGACTGTCTCGAAACAATCAAAGAAAAAGAAAAATGCGATGCTCTTGTCAAGAAAAGCGAAGAAAGAGAAAAAGAAAAAGAAGCCAAACAAATTAAACTCACAGAAGAGCAAATGGCAGGTCTTGAACTAAGAGATAACTTTAAAGATAGAATGATGGGAAAGTCGAAGTTAGGCGTTATAGGTTCAATTGGCGAGCCAGACGAAAGATCTCAGGATGGAAGTGGACAGGAATTTTTTCATTACTACAAAAAACCGCTCACCAGATACAGTGCAGAGCACGACCCCGACAAAGAGATTGTAATCGTATTCCGTCGAGAGTTTGTAACTAGAGTTCTGCACACTCCTCCGGACTCAACTCCAAAGAGCAATATTCCTTTTTTCGGCGATAAGGCAAAGAAAAAGTAACCGCTAAATAACTTTTATAAAACTATGTGCGGACGCTATCTTTTTTCCTCTCCTACTCAAGCTTTTTACGAGGAATATGAATTGGATTTTAAAACTACCCGTATAGAAAAAGAAATCAATCCACGATACAATATTTCTCCAAAGAGCCAAATTCCCATTATCCTCGATGACTCACATCAAAGTAAACGTGCGCTTAAAATGGCGCAATGGGGAGTTGTTTTTAACGAAAAATACGGGCTAACATTCAATGTCCGCTCGGAGAATCTACAAAGTTCGCCTGCCTGGAAAAATCCATTTTTACATAAGCGCTGCTTAATTCCTGCAAGTGGATTTATCGAATGGCAAGAAATAGAAGGAACAAAAAAGACTCTTCCCTGGAATATACACAAACCAAACCATGAAATTTTTTCTTTTGCCGGAATTTGGAATTTTTTTCCAGACAAAGTATCCGGCAAATTAGAATTATGCGCATTCATCATCACAACAGAAGCAAACTCTAAGATGCGAAGCATTCATAACAAAGGTGGAAATAAATTTCGTCAACCAGTCATAATCGACAAATCAAACTATGCATCCTGGCTAGATCCAAAGCATACCAAAGCAAATTCTATCTATCCACTCCTAAAACAATTCTCAGTTGAGGAATTCACCTATACTCCACTCGAAAAAGTCGGCGATGATATAAAGGGAACTCCCCCAATTCCGAAAGGGGAAAAAGAATCTAAAGTAGAAAGAACTTCCCAAGAGAAAACAAAGGAAATAGAGCAGTCTTTGTTTTAAAGTTTACTCGCCTTCGGTCTAGCTAGGCTTATAGAGCCGGTCTAGAACGGGTAACTAGTGCAATTTAAAGCGGAGGTGTAGCGGTTCTAAAAGCGGAGCTAGACCGTATAGAAACAAAAAACAGCTAAAAGAAGTCTAAAACAATACTTTTTCTCGCCACAAACAACCAATTGCTCAAATTCTAAGCATTTTTATTAATAAATACAAGTATTTTAGAACTATTCCAATTTTAACTGCTACTGATTTCCTCAGTTAGACGTTTTTTTAACTATACTTCCTTTAGGAAATTTATTTACAAACTCAAAAAAATAGCGTTTTATTTAAAAAAAGAACTATGGCACACATCTTGCACTAACATAGGCAGGAGATATAAAACGATGAAGACAAAAAATATTCTTTTATGCCTACTCATCTTTTCAACTGCGGGAATTTCAGCTCAGACAATTACTCCAAAAGGGTCTGATCCTAAGCCTGCGGAAGCTAAATGGTATGATAAGGTAAATTTTTCTGGGTATGTAGATATTTATTATAACTACACTTCGAATAACAGACAAGGTTCAACTCAAGATACTGCTGGAACTTTTCACCAATACAATAAGCAATTTGCAGTGAATGCAGTGAAACTTTCTGTAGAAAAACTTCCAGAAAAAGAAACCCCTTGGGGATTTAGATTAGATATGCAAAATGGTCAAAATAATATGTACCAAGAAAGACCATACCAATCTGCTAACTCAACCTACAATATGCAAATGGTTCAACAAGCCTATGTTTCTTTCTACTTTCCAGTGGCAAAGGGTCTTGTGATTGATGCTGGTAAAATGGCAACTCATATTGGTAATGAGGTTTTAGACTCGAAGGATAATATGAACTACACTATAGGGTATATATTCTACAATACAATCCCTTTTATCCATACTGGAGCTAGAGCAACCTTAACCTTAAGTGACAAACTTGCCGGCGGTCTCTATTTTTACAATAGCGCACAGGGAACTGGTTTTACAGCAAATGGTCAACAATTTGGATTCTCCGGAACTACACCGGTTGGTGCAAATGGTGCTACTATAGGTGCAGCTCCACAGGGTGGTCTACTCACTAGCCAAAACCAATCTATAACGGGAAACCATGTATACAACGATGGCGCTAACTCAATGAAGTCAATTGGTTCCCAAGTAAAATTTGATGCTATCAAAGATAAATTTAAAATTGTATGGAACACTCTTTATGGTAACGATGTTGCACAGGGAAGAGCTACAGACGCTGAATTCTATTTATCCCAAACAGGTGCAAATGGATTGGTTCCAGGTGGACCTCTCAATACCCAACAAACACCAGTTAGCAAAAATAATAGAGACTATTTATTCATAAACCATATGTCATTCATCTTCAACCCAACAGACAAATTGACTGTTTTATTGGATTGGACTTTTGGAGAAAGATCTGGCTATGTAGTAAATCATGCGGCAGGTTATACAAATGAAGGATTCTATATTGATTCAAACAGAAATGGTATAATTGAAACTACTGGTGCAGATCTTAAATTCCGCCCAAGTGGTCAAGATGTAAAAAGAATCTATAACACATACGGTATTTGGTTAAAATACAATTTCAACGAAAAATACGCATTAGCTGCTCGTTATGAAAACCTAGATGATAGTCGCTACGGTGGATCACTTGTTGTTAATCAACCAATGGCTTTTGTAACTCCAAGAGATAGATATGACTTGCAAGCTGCATCCGGTGATGCTGGGTTTACAAACGGTAAATTCCAAGGACTCGGAAGACCAGCTTCTGGCTTAGGTCAAGTAAGAACCTTTACTTTAACACCAACAATTAACTTTACTGAAAACTTACTTGTTAAAATTGACTTAAGAAGAGATTGGGCGCTCGGAACACAATTCATTGATACTGCCGGTCGTGCTGTGAAAGGCCAAAACGGTATTATCATCGGTGTTGTTGCTAAGTTCTAAGGAAAGGAGAAATAAAATGAAACTAAATAAAACTTTAAAACTAGTCAGCATAGCTTTGATTGCAATTTCTGCTTTTAGTGCTTGCGAAAGCCATAAGGCGGGAAATCAATCTGACAAGAATAATCTTCTTCTACTTGCGTTGTTAAACAGAAATACAACAAATAGTGAGGCAAGAAAATATTGTGCAAATGCAGTCTTAAGAATGAATCAGTGTATCGGTTCTGACTCTGGATTCAATCCAGCTGTTATGTGTAGTGATATTAACTTGAACCAAGGTATTGCTGCTGATGCAACGACAACACCTCCGACTACTGCTAAAACTTCTATCGAAGTTTACCAGGCATTAATCACTTGTGTTGATTCACAAATTGCAGCTACAAATTGTAACTTTTCTCAAAACAAAGTATCTTCCCCGAACCAAGCAAAAACAGCATTTTTTAGTAAATGCGATGCTCCTTCCGGGTTGATTATCACAGTATTCTAACCTAACCTCTCCCCTGACTTTAACTACTTGTAGAATACAAAGAAGTCTCCCCTCTCCTAAAGGAGAGGGGATTATTTCGGTTAATCGCTACAACGAATAAAAAGTCGGGGTGAGGTCAGAATCGTCTCTACATTTTTTCACTCCAACATTCCTTTTAAAAATTTCTTATATTCTTCTTTGTCTCTTGTCATTCCCATAAATTGGTTGATTACTTTTTCTGTTGAATCCATTCCAACATACAAAGGAAGTGCTATCGTTCCAAACTTATCTTCTTCGTATTTTTGGTTTTCTTCATGAACTTTCTCTTCTCCATCTGTATAGAGGCGAACAAGTATATACTTCGAAAGTAGCTCTTTGACTTCACTGTCTGGAAAAATATTTTGTTCCATCCATCTACAATTTGTGCATGTATAACCTGTAAAATCTACAAATATCTTTTTGCCTGTTTTATTTGCTTCTGCCTTTGCAAGCTCCAAGCTATCAAGCCAAACTAATTCCTCTTCTAATTTAGTTTGGCTCATCTGGCTACTAGGTGGCGGCAAATAGGCATCTAACTCACCGAGAGATCTTCCGTTGGTAGCAGTTAAGAAATTAAGTGAAATGGCTAAAAAGAAAATAGCCGCAAAAATTCGAATCGGAGACTTGCCTTCCTCTTTTTTCTCATGAGCAAAATAAAAAAATCCAAATAAATAAAGTGATGCTCCTATAAAGAGAGCCGCCCAAATACTTAAGAAAAATTCTCTAGATAGAATTTTCCATCCAAAGACTAAGTCTGCATTGCTTATAAATTTTAACGCGGCGGCTAATTCTAAGAAGCCTAATATAATCTTAAACGAGACCATCCAGTTTCCAGAGCGGGGGAGTTTTTTAATTCCAGAAGGAAATAAAGCGAGTAAAAAAAATGGAATTGAAAATGCAGAACTATAACCTAGCATTCCAAGGATTGGATAAAACCAATCTCCTTTAGAAGCAGATACAAGCACAGTTCCAATAAAAGGCATCGTGCAAGTAAAAGTTGTTAAGGTAAAGGTAAAAGACATAACCCAAATGCTCAGTAAATTGTTCTTCGATTGAAAATTGGAAAGCTTAGTAAGTAAACTACTCGAAACTAATATTTCAAACATTCCAAAAAGATTAAATGCAAATACTATGAACACTAACGCAATGAGTATATTCATATACGGATTGGAAGCAAGGCGATTGAGTCCGCTTGCACCGAATAATGCCGCAATTAAAAAACCAACTATGCTAAAGGAGAGAATAATTCCTAAAGAATAAAGAAATGCATCTAAAGCTGGCTTTGCATGCTCTGACTCCTGACGTTTTGTAAAATAAGAAACAGTGATTGGAATTAAGGGAAATACACAGGGAGTTAAAAGAGACAATAGCCCAAAGCTAAAGGAGAGAGATAAATAGGATGGTATTGATAAGTTTTCCATAATACAATTCTTTGACTATCTAGAAATCCCACAATACTTTATAGACTATTCATTTTTAAACTTTCCAATAAAGTGTAAACTTCCGATACTTAAATGAGTAAACTCGAAGTGAAGATATTTTCCTTCGGTAAACACGAATCGCTGACAGATATGAATTCTTATTGAATCGGTGTCCTCGGTGTTCATCGGTGTTCATCGGTGGTAATCTTCAATTACTTACGAAAACTACAAAATGATTGTAACCAGGTATAAAATGAAACGTATAATTTTGCTTATCACACTATTTTTCTCAGGCATTTCCGTATTTCCAGTATCCCCCGATATGGATAATCTAAATGTTTTGATCAATGAAAACAAAATTCATTTTGAATTTATTAATGTAGTTCTGAGTAACCTAATCAAGCCACAAGCAGAGCCTGAAAAACTTTCGGATTATGCAAACCAAAAAATCAAACCAGAAGCAGCAGCAAAAAGAATTATAGATAAAGATGATTCATTCTATTATACAAAGTTTCTAGAAGCAAACCAAAAAGACTTTGAAGGAAACTTATTATACTTCAGAGGAGATTACGGGGAAGCACATAGACCTTTAAAAGATGCACAGGGGAAAATCAAGGAACTCTATGAAGATTCACTAGAGAGGCATACAGAGCATAGCCGCGTTTTAGTTGCTTATGCAGCTCAACGAATCATAAAATCAAATGACGTTAGTTCCAAACACTTGATGAAACTTGCCTTTAGAGATTTGAAAATTGCAGAAGATTATTATCAGCTAGGTTGGAATCAGTCTCCTTATCAATTTAGAAATAAAATTTCTTTATACGAAGATGGATTTCGTGCTTCCAGAAGAGCGAGAAGATTTACCATTCTTGCACTCATGAACTTTAAAACTCCGAATGAAGATAAGCAAACTTATAAAAAACAATCTTTAAGTGAATTGCAAAATTCTGTCAATGAAGGGAAAGTAAACGACTACGAGTATATGAAAGTTACTCTTAGAAATTTCATTGAAAACAAAGTGATTGAAGGAAAAATATCAACCACTGTAACTTTCCCGCGACCTAAAGGAGCAACTGATTATGAGTTCAAACCAAATAATTCAGGCACTCTCGATTTAATGGAAATATTAGATGATTGCTATGCTATCATTACATACAACCGAATTTCAATTTTAGACGAGACAAACAATGTTATCCGCAAAGACTCTCCCGGTCCCGTAACTCCTGATAGCAATGCAAAACCAGCTCCTGCTGCAGGCGCAGGAACATCTCAGCCATCAAAATCAACACCATTAACTAATCCACCTCCGGTCAGTCCAAATTCAAATCCACCGGTGGATTCACTTCAAAAAAAGGAATAAAACTATGAAAAAAATCTCCATTTATTTATTTTTAAGTCTATTTACAATTAGCCTATCAGCAAATTCCAAAGGAAACATTGTAGATAGAAAAAAGAATTTTGACTCAAAAGCAAAATTTTTAATCTCCATGCAAGAAATCATTACCTCTGAAAAATTAAACAAAGATTTACAGGGACTAAAAGATATGATGAGTGAAGTAGATACTACTTATCGCTCGGGTGAAAAAGATAAAATCAAAAAAACTCTTTCCATAGGCGAAGCAAAGTTAGCCGCATTTCAAAAAGATTATACTACTTTTATCAGCACAGAAACAAAAGAGTTAATGGAAGCCTACTCTTCTCAAGTAACAACAGCAGAAGAAAAAGAGACAGATAAAAAAACAAAACCAACTGTTGCCCAAACTACTGCAAAAGAAAAGTCTTCTGAATATTATACAATCGCAAAAGCAGATTACGCAAATGCTACCAAGTTTGAAAGAGATGGAAACCTACAATATGCCATTCAACTTTTCAAGCGTGCTTTGAATTATACTGTCCTTGCCTTTGAAAATGCAAAGTATCCTCTTCCAGCAAAATTTGCAAATCTATCAAAGACATTTACTCCTGCGAACGAATCAGAAACGCCAGCTCCACATCCTGCCGGAACGCACACAACTCCAGCAAAGGAAACGAAAGACACAAAAGAAAGTAAAACAGCAAATCCAATAAAAAGTATAAAATAGCTTGAAAGTGGTTAGCTATCTATGACATAAGTATATAACCCGTCTATGAAGATAGAATCGATTTACAAACATTTTATGGTGACTCCTGTCAGCCATCTTCCTGTAGTGGATGAGAACTCCGATATCGTTGGACTCATCTCTAAAGAAAAAGTATTAATGGAGATGGCAGATGTTGCTTCCACGACAGAAGAATACGATAAAATTCCAGAACAATTCCTTGAATTCAATATCACTGAAGGAGTGATCTATTATTTTCAAAACAACCGAACGATTCCGGTTATTAATACACTCTCACAAAAAGTAGACTCATGGGAAAAACCACGATTCCTGGCTGAAGTTTCAAAACTCACAAGTAAAAATCCTTCCATTAAAACTGAAAACATCCAGTCCGAAACAGAGGACTTAGGCGAGAACAAATCTGCAATCTATAAGTTCATGTCTATGGTTCTAGCAAGTTTTCCGGATGCACTCTTTGCTACTGACAAAGAAGGTGTTACTACTTTTTACAACGAAAGATTTGAAGTAGATATTCTAGCCCGAAGTATTTTCAGAGACTCTATTAGCTACACAGAAAAATACTTTCGTGAAATGAACCAGGATTTATTTGCAAATTATCTAAAGACACATGAGCTAGATGTAGAATCTAGAAAATCAACTGTGCCTATCATTCAAGCCTATGTGAAGGATTTGAACTTAGTTTTAAGAATTATCACTCTTAAAAATGACCAGGTCATTAGCGGATTTTTGTATCATTTTATTGATCCACAAAATCGTATGAATCGTATGAATGAAGGGGGACTAACCTTTCCTTCTGTGGAAGAAGCATTTCATATGAATGTTCCTCTCGAGACTTTGATTGAAGAAATCGAAAGCCATTATATCTTCCAAAAACTAAAACGAAATGATGAGAATATCTCCCATACTGCTGACGAATTGGGAATTCCTAGATCTACCCTACAAAACAAAATAAAACTTTTAAAAATCAATCAAAAGTTCAGTAGAGAAATTTCCAGTCCAATTCCAAGAAAAAGAAAAAAAATAGTAGAAAAAAAAGAACAACCTACTAGAAAGGTCTTAGCCTCCGAAAGTAAGCGGACTGCTCTTCCGAAAAGTAAGAAAGTCAAAAAGGAATCTTCCAAGAAACCTTCTCTAACCCCAAAGAAATCTTCGCAGGCAAAAATCAATAAAAACAAGGTAAAACTAAAAGCAAAACCAAAAAAGAAGAAATAACTTCTTTACTAATGAATTAGATACTTACAGTCACTAGCTAAGCCATAATCATTAGAATCCAAAAAATCCACTAACAGGCAAATCCCATACTATGGCACCTAAAAAAGAAGAACATTCAATCGAACTAGAAGAAAACTACGAAACACAACAAGCTACAAACCCATCGAACGAAAACCAGAATGGAAATGGAAGTCACCAGAGATCCTTTAAAAAGAGAAAGAAGTTTGACGGACCTATTCCAGAACCAATCGATCTTGTTAAACTAAAACAAAAGGCAATCGGAGAATTAACCGAGCTCGCTAAGAGCATGGGCGTAGAAAATACGAATGGTCTAAAAAAACAAAATTTAATATTCGCCATTTTACAAAGCCAGTCTGAAAAAGATGGTCAAGTTCACGCAGCCGGCGTGATGGAAAGACTTCCTGACGGTTACGGATTCTTACGCTCTCCGGACTATAACTACGTCCCAGGTCCCGATGATATTTATGTTTCCCCTTCTCAAATCAAACTCTTTGGTCTTCGCACTGGCGATACTATTGAAGGTCAAATTCGCCCACCAAAAGAATCAGAAAGATTCTTTGCCATGCTCAGAGTAGAAACTGTAAATGGAGTTCCACCTGAAGTAGCAAACAAACGCGCATTATTCGATAACCTAACACCGCTTTACCCAAATGAAAGACTCAATATGGAATTTGATCCATCGCATATGGATACTCGGATTCTAGATTTAATGATCCCAATTGGAAAAGGACAACGCGGATTAATCGTTGCTCCCCCTAGAACTGGTAAAACCATTCTTATGCAAAGCATAGCAAATGCCATTACCCGCAACCATCCAGAAGTATACCTTATCGTTTTACTCATTGATGAGCGCCCGGAAGAAGTAACAGATATGGCGCGTAACGTTCGTGGAGAAGTAGTAAGTTCAACTTTTGATGAGCCTGCTCAACGTCACGTTCAAGTAGCAGAAATGGTAATTGAAAAAGCAAAACGTTTAGTGGAGCATGGACGTGATGTTGTTGTATTACTTGACTCCATCACAAGACTTGCCCGCGCTTATAACCAGGTAATTCCGACTAGCGGTAAAATTCTTTCCGGTGGTGTGGATTCAAACGCACTCCATAAACCAAAACGCTTTTTCGGTGCAGCACGTAATATTGAAGAAGGGGGATCTCTTACAATCCTTGCGACTGCTCTCATAGATACAGGCTCCAAAATGGACGAGGTTATTTTTGAGGAATTCAAAGGAACTGGAAATATGGAAGTTCACCTGGATAGAAAGCTATCTGATAAGAGAATTTTCCCGGCAATAGACATAAACAAGTCAGGAACCCGTAAAGAAGAGCTACTACTCCGATCAGATATTTTACAAAAAGTCTTTGTACTAAGAAAGGTACTTTCCCCTATGAGCATTACAGAAAGTATGGAATTATTGCTAGATAAAATGAGAACTACTAAGACCAACGAGGCCTTTCTAGCGAGCATGAATTCATAATTAAGGAGAACCAAATGAAAGAAGGAATACACCCACAATATAGAGATGTAATTTTTAAAGACATTTCTTGTGATTTCGCATTTAAGTCAAAATCTACTGCAAAATCTAGCGAGACAATGAAATGGGAAGATGGAAAAGATTATCCCGTTATCAAATTAGAAATCTCAAGTGCATCTCACCCTTTCTTCACCGACAAAGCAAAAACAGTTATCACTGCTGGTCGTGTGGATAAATTCAAAAAGAAATACAAGATGAAATAACATTATTGTGTCCATTGTTGGAATTTAAAGATTACCACCGATGGACACCGACTTGCACTGAGCCAGTCGAATGTGTAAACACCGATTTCAGAAGAATAGTTAATGAATTTAACTTCATCTCTGTTTGTGTTTTATCGAATTAAAGAGAGCATTAATTTCAAAAATAAATATTCAACAAAAAATTAAAAATCCATATCGGTGACCTCGGTGTCCATCGGTGGTAAATCTTTTCCCAGTCTAACACTTAGGAGTCTTACCAATGGCAATGAACTTCGAAAAATTCAAAGAAATTAACGATACAAGAATGAACTACCGCGAAATGGAAGATGCTACTGTCGTTTCCAATTATCGCAATGTAGGATGTGGCGATGGGTATAGAATCTATCTTAAGATAGATGAGAATGAGCGGATAACAGATGCTAGCTACACAACAACTGGTTGTGGATTTGGAATTACAGCACTTGCAATGGCAACCGAAATTGCAAAAGATAAAACAGTATCAGAAGCAGAGAACTTAACAGAAGCCGACATAGAAAAACTTTTTGAATTTCCTGAGCGCAGAAAAAATTATCCCGAGTCTGCAATTGCTGCCTTAAAACAAGCCTTAAAAGATTTTAGAACAGGTGCAGGTGTCCCAAAAGAAAAACGAATCACTAAATCCAAAGCATTAGAAATTTTAAAAACAAAAGGAAATCTTTCGGGAGAAAACTTATCTAGTATAATTCTAGAAAAAGAAAATCTTGATGGGGTAGATTTTTCTAATTCAGACTTACACAATGCTTATTTACAAAATGGAAGTTATATAGGTGCTAATTTTGAAGGCGCTAACCTAAGAGGAGCATTTCTAAACAATTGTAATTTACAAAATGCAAATTTTAGAGGAGCAGATTTACGTTGGGCGAAATTAGCCGGAGCAAAAATCGAAGGCGCTGATTTTACTGATGCACTTTATGATATTGGAACGAGACTCGATTCCAATCAAATTCATATTTTTAAAAATATGATAAAAGCTGGCAAAGACATATATATGAAAGAAGAGGAAGTTGTTTAATTGAAAGTAGGCGATCAAGCAAAATTACTTAAGAAGACCTTCATGCAAAATGGAGTATTTATCCTTACAAATTCTATTGTTGAGATTGTGGACATTGAAAATGATTTGTATCATGTCATCTACAACGATAAGGAAGGCCACCCTCATACTTTAAAAAATATCAAAGCAGAAGAACTTCAAAAAATCTAGGAAATGCTTTTTTATTCTAGACATTTTCAAATTATATACTTTGATAGCTAAGATACGAACCTGTTGTAAATATAAGCTATAAACATGATTTTAAACTCTTCTCGAACCAATGATCATCTAATCATAAAAATTCTATCCGATGTAATGATGGATAACTCCAAAGATTTTTACAAGGAGTTTGAATCTATTATTCAAGTGAATAAAGATCTAAAGGTTGTTAGCTTTGATTTTTATAAGGTCAACTTTATGGATTCTTCAGGAATTGGTTCTCTGATTCGAGCTGCTTCTTACGTAAAGAATCTCCATTCATCGGTTACAGTTTTTAATTTAAACAAATCTTTATATTCAGTATTCAGACTTTCTGGTTTAGATAATATCATTGCAATCTATACCTATGAAGAATTTATCGAAATCTATCCCGAACTAAAATAATCGCAGGTTACATTCATGAGTTTAAGAATTTCAAAAATTAGTTTTTATCTTTTAATCCTTTTACTTTTTTCTCATTGTGCTTCTTTTTACCAAACTAAACATTTAGTCTATTCTACTAGAAATTCTGCATTTTACCGAGTTCCGAAAGATGAAGTAAAAAACAAAGAATTGATCAAAGAAAAATTTACCCACCCCTACACTTTCCAACCTGAGAAATTAGTAGATATTCTTGGAAACTTACGCTTTAAAAAATATACCCGAATAGGTAGTCTGCAAGACTTCGTATTTCATTTGAATGAACTTACAACTCTCAGCGTTGACTTAGCTCAGGTATTCGAAAACCTAAAGTCAGAAGATTGCATTCAAGGCATATCCATGTTTGACCATACACAATCTGTGATCTCGAATAATAAAAGAACTAGTTTCCTCATGTGGATTGACTCAAAAGGTTTGAACCTGGTATTAGGAGAAATTCAATCTGATGTTCCTCGAGATACTGCGCGTAATTTCTTTGAATGGACACAAGTTCAACAAGTTCCATTGTCAATCACACCCGATGAAAATGAAATCGAACAGGATAAAGATCAACCATTTACATTCAATAAGGTAAATGGATACACGAACAAAAAATGGTTAATTTTCCCACTCAATAATTTGAGTCAGTATCAACTAAAAGATAGAAAGATTAATTCTGGAAAAAAATCAGAAAATTAAATCATCAATTTACTCATTTTATTAAAAACAGTAAGCTCAATTCCAGTCTCTGTTAAGACTTCTTTTTGAATATTTGGATTGAGAAGGAATTTTTTAAATTTCTCTTTTAGATTCGGCGAAACCTTTAAAGATAAAGACTTTGTTTTATAAATTGCCGTTCCTAATTCTATATCCGAGATCAATTCTGGTTTTAATATTTGTAAGCTTTTACTTTCCATTAAATGGTAAAGTGCTGCTTTATTTTTTGGACTAATTTCTTTTTGATAAGCTTTCGGAATATAAGCCTCCATGGGATAATATCGATTTACCCTTGGAAGATTAAAATTCTCATACCCCGTTCCTCTTGCATGCGTTTTGGCAGATTGAATTTTAAAACTCATTCCACTAAAGATAAGCCTTTTTGCAAAAAAAGTTTCTCCTATCGCTTTTGCTAAACCAGCAACATTTAACGATGGATTTTTTATCATAAATTCTCTGCCTGAAAATAAAATGGAATGCAAGACCTGATCTAATGGATAAGTGGATAAATATAAATAAACTGGATTTGGCAAACGAAATATATGAGTATTTGCTCCAAGCCAGGTAATGATAGGAATATCGCTCGGAATGTCTTTAAAATGAAAGATAGTTCCTCTTCCTGCATCAATAGAAAGAATAAAATCAGGTCTAATCCGATTTGCAATTAGCGTATAACAAGCAGTATCCGAAGATAATATAAAGAATCGATCCTGATTTTCTCGAATCCAAGAAATTTGATTCTCTAAAATGGGTGCAGCACCAACGAATAATATATCTTTTTCCTTAAATGGAAAGCTATCTTCGAATACAAAGCCAGCGGTATTTCCACGATTCAAACTCAAGTCAAAATTTATAAAATAATTTCGAAACCACAAACGAGTAAAATGAGCAATAGTAGATTGGTTTATTTCTAATTTAGGTTTAAATGAATCTTGAAATATATGAAATTCTTTTGCATAATTTCGTGAGAAATACGGGAATGAAAATATAAATTTTGTTTTATTGTAGAACTCTGAGAATGGAAAATCGGAAAGAGGAAATACTTTTAATTCGGAATTCTTAGATTCAAACTCTTGAGTCAAATCTAGAATTTTTTTTTTACTTCTGGTATTTGGAGAATACTAGCATCTGGCTCAACACAGGCTAATCGTATATTGCCGCCACTCATATGCAAAATAGATTCAATTTGATAACCCATACCGAAACCAAAACAAATCATCGTTGAGGGATTATAAGAAAGGGAAGAGTATTCAGTTAAAATAGATTCAGAGAAACGGTTGCATTCCTTTATAGGGTCATGCTTAGAATAAATAAGGCTACCATTTTCATCATTCTGAAGATTTGGTAGCCCGTTTTTGTTGTAACATAGAAAGTGAGAAATTGGAAACTCCTAGGATTGACTATTTATCGTCATCATCCTCGAGGTCGTCATCATCATCGTCATCTTCGTCGTCCTCATCATCTTCATCCTCATCTTCCTCTTCTTCATCGGACAGGCTAGAATCTAATTCTTCTCCATCTCCTTCAGCAAGATAATCATGTTTAGCCTCTTCTTCCTGTGGAATAAAGTCTTCTTCAATATCTTCCTCAACCACAGGTGCAGCTGAATTTGAAAAAAGACCTTTGAATCCCTTGTAAGGAGCATCTGACATATTTGCTTCTGCTTGTAATTTTTTTCTTTCTTCAGCAGAGAAATATCCATATTGAATTAATCCATCCGAAAGTGCATATAAAGCTTGAACTGCAATCTTTCTTGTTTTTAATTTTTTAGGGACTGCAACTCTTTCAATCTTGTCCAGGGTGGCAAAACCAGCCGAGGTCAATTCATACTTTTTGTGTCTTGCAAGTTCAATTAACTTTCCAATTTCGAATTCTTGTGTGCTCATTTAGACTCCTATTTTTAATTCAGATTAACCTAAATCTAAGCAAACATGCTTTTGATTTTGGCAGGCGGGCAATAATTTTCATAAAAAAACATTGTAGTACAGGATAATACGCCATCTTTTCAATGAAAAAACAATCGTCAATGATTTTAATAATTAAAATTTAATCTTACTTGCCTTGCCCCCTATCCAACAGGATATAGTTAAAAATTGCACGCAATGAAACAAATCTTTATCTTTTTACTACTTACTTTTATATCTAATTGTTATTCCCAGAAACAATCCAATTTTGATGTTTCCCAATACGAAGGAATTGACCTGTCCGGTAACCGTGTCGTCCTTTCTGAGCTTTTGGTGAGGCGCCTAGCTATCAATGTATACGCTCCGACTTGTATTCCTTGCGTAAAAGAAATTCCAGCCTTAAATTATCTATTCCAAGAAGTTAAAAAAGACAAGAGTCTCGCCTTTTACATGGTCGTAGACCCATACGATATTGTTCCAGAGGCTGAAACAACCTCAAAATTCGAAGAGCTTCTTCCAAAAGCTAAAGCAATTATGGAAAAAGAGGTCTTAGAAAAAAAAATTGAATTACCCATTTTAATTATGAAAAGACCCTTTCGAGTATCACAGGGAGATGGTTTAATTACGGGAAGACCGGAAACGCTTTTATTTAAAACAAAACCTTTGATTCTTTATTACAACTTCATAGGACCAATCAGCGAAGAAAAAGAATTGAAGCTAATAGAAAACGAAAACAAAGTAAAATTTTTCAAACTAATGCTAGGAGGAGTTTAGTGAGAAGTTTAATTATACGCTTTATGGATTGCGAAGGACCGGGAATTATCGAAGACTCGCTTCGCCGGGCAAATTATAAGATTACCTACCACGATGCTTACAAAAAGAGCCAGCACCTTGTTCCTGAGTCACAACAAATCTTCGATTTGATTGTATTGATGGGTGGACCAAAATCTGTCTATGATCCCAAAGAGCAGGCATTTTTTAAACCCTACATTGATTTAGTCGAAAATGCGATTTCTATTCCTGGAAAAAAAGTATTGGGTATATGCCTGGGAGCACAAATACTAGCTAAAGCGTTAGGTGCAACAGTCGAGCAAGGCTCAAAAGGACAAGAGATTGGATTTTCTAATGTATCGATTTTAAATTCATCTCATACAGTATTTAAAGGAATTAAAGAAAACCAAATTACTGCATTTCATTTACACGGAGATACTTTTAATTTGCCGCAAGGAACCGAGCATTTAGTATCAAGTGATAAGTATGAAAATCAAATGTTCGTATATAAAGATAAAGGATATGGTATTCAATGTCATTTTGAAATAACCTATCCAATGTTAGAAGTGTGGTGGAATGTTCATAAAGAAATTCCAAAAACAATAGGACCCATTTCTAATGAAATTAAAACTAAACAAAAAGAAATGGAAGCGAACGCCCGCATCCTTTTTGATAATATAATAGCGTCTAAGGCGAATTAACCGAGGAAAAAATAGAAAACAATGTTTCAAAAAGTATTACAATTCATATTTGGAAGTAAATTTGAGCGAGACCTAAAAAGATTAACTCCAATAGTCGCAGATATAAACTCATTAGAGCCAGAAATCCAAAAGCTTTCCAATGAAGAATTAAAACAACAAACTAAAAAATTCAAAGATTTATTAGCAAATGGAAAGACTCTCGATGATATTCTTCCCGAGGCGTTTGCCACTATCCGCGAAGTTTCCATAAGAACAATGGGACTACGTCATTACGATGTTCAAATGATGGGAGGGATTGCACTTCACTGGGGAAATATTGCTGAGATGAAAACCGGGGAAGGAAAGACTCTTACTTCAACCCTCGCTGTGTATTTAAATTCTCTTGCAGGTCGCGGAGTTCACGTTGTAACGGTAAATGATTATTTGGCACGCCGGGATGCGATGTGGATGAAACCAATTTATGATTTTCTAGGTGTAACAGTTGGAATTATCCAACATGATATGGAGCACGAAGAAAGACAGGCTGCGTATGGTTCTGATATTACTTATGGAACTAATAATGAATATGGATTTGATTACCTAAGAGACAATATGGTTCCTAGAAAGGAGCATAAGGTTCAAAGAGAGCATTTCTTTGCAATTGTCGATGAGGTGGATTCTATTTTAATAGACGAAGCAAGAACTCCACTTATTATCTCCGGGGCTGCTGATGAATCTACTGAAAATTATATCAAAATAGACGCAGTAATTCCAAAGCTTGTAGACAAAGAAGATTACGAGGTAGATGAAAAGGCGCGTAACGTTCTTTTAACAGAAGCCGGAGTTAAGAGAGTTGAGCAAATCATTGGTGTGGATAATCTCTATTCACCGGATAACGTTGAACTAGTTCACCATGTTCACCAGGCACTAAAAGCTCATAAGATTTTTCAACGTGATGTTGATTATGTAGTTCAAAATGGCGAAGTATTAATTGTGGATGAATTCACCGGTCGCCTAATGCCCGGTAGACGCTATTCAGATGGACTTCATCAAGCTCTCGAAGCAAAAGAAAAAGTAACAATCGCCCGCGAATCGCAAACTCTCGCATCTATTACATTCCAAAACTACTTCCGTATCTATGATAAGCTTTCCGGTATGACAGGAACTGCTGATACGGAAGCAGAAGAATTTGCAAAGATCTACAAGCTAGATGTAATTGTAATTCCGCCAAACATTAAAATGAAACGTATCGATCATGCTGATAGAGTTTATCGCACGGAAAGAGAAAAGTTCAATGCTATTGTTAATGAAATTAAAGAACTACATGCAAAGAAGCAACCAATTCTAGTCGGAACAATTTCTATTGAAAAATCAGAACTTCTCTCTAATAAGTTAAGAGCTGTTGGTCTACCGCATAACGTTTTAAACGCTAAATTCCACGAAAAAGAAGCTGAGATTATCGCGAACGCAGGTAAGCCGGGTGCAATTACAATTGCTACAAACATGGCAGGACGGGGAACTGATATAGTTTTAGGTGGAGCACAGAAACACAAAGACTTAATGGAAAAATGGACAGAAGTAGATCAAGACATTGAAGCTTTCAAATCTGCAATTAAGAAAAAAGATTTTGATACAGCTAGAAATCTTGCTGAGGGATTTGCGCAACACGGAAAAAAGAAAAAAGCAAAAGAAATTTTAGAAGATGCACTCAATTGGGAAAAGTATCATCAAGAAGTTTTAGATGCCGGCGGATTACACATATTAGGCACAGAAAGACATGAAGCCCGTCGTATTGATAACCAATTACGCGGACGTTCCGGTAGACAGGGAGATCCT